>Ga0184637_10001008_pt1 | contig 19734 bp, 18 predicted proteins | sample PLM3_127_b2_FD_133143 | JGI IMG/M metagenome (GOLD analysis project Ga0184637, IMG submission 133143) | Groundwater sediment microbial communities from an aquifer in East River, Colorado, USA - PLM3_127_b2 | ecosystem: Environmental > Terrestrial > Soil > Riparian zone | place: USA: East River... | reverse complement strand
GGCTGATGAAAAAGGCCCATCTGCGGCGTTGGCTTCGTCGCTCGTCGTTGCAACGTACGACCAAGTACGCCTCACTCCTCGCTTCCTCGCCGCCTTGCATCTGGACCTTTTTGATCAGCCTGCACTCGGAACGGTGTTTCTCAGCATTCTCCCAGGTAGGCGTCCGCGACCCGTCGCGAGGTGAGCACCACTTCGGGCGGTCCGTCAGCGATGAGGGAGCCCTGATTGAGCACGAGAATCCGGTCAGCCACCTGAGTGAGCGTCCGAAAGTCGTGTTCGATGGCCACAATGGTCAGTCCTCTGGCCCGAAGTTTTCCGTAAAGACTGATGACCTCCTCGCGCCCTCTGGGGGGAAGGCCGGCGGCCAGTTCGTCGAGAAGGAGGAGCGCCGGACGGGTCGCCAGCGCTAGGGCCAGCTCGAGGCGCTTCAGGTCGCCGAGACTGAGCGTAGACGCCAACGCGCCGGCCTTGTCAGGGAGCCCGACGATTTCAAGAAACCTTTCAGCCTCTCGCTGGGCATGGATCCGGCTTGGAGAATGCGACGCCCCTCGAAAGAGCGCCCCCACCGCCACATTTTCCCGAACCGTCAGCGCGGGGAAGGGGCGAGGGATCTGATAGGTGCGGCCGAGTCCGAGCCGCGCAATGCGGTGAGGAGACCGCCCGGTGATCGTCTCCCCCTGAAAACGAATCGTCCCCTCACTCGGCGTGAGGTGGCCAGAGATCAGATCGAACAGGGTCGTTTTTCCGGAGCCGTTAGGGCCAAGGAGGGCGACGAGCTCATTCGAGGTGATCGTGAAGGTGACGTTCTTGAGGGCGACGAGACCGCCGAAGCGCATGGTCAGGTTGTGCCCCTCGAGGATCGCCATCACGCCGGCCGTCGCCGAGTCATGAAGAGACCAACGAGTCCTTTGGGGAGGGCGAGGGCGACGGCGATGAGGGCGAGGGCGTAGGGGAGTTGGTGGAGGCGCGGGAGGAGCGGGTGGAGGACGAGTTGGCTCGTGAGGTGGAGGACCAGTGCTCCGAGGGTGGGACCAAGGGGTGCGCGGATTCCCCCGAACGTGGCCATGATCAGCGGAAGGAGCGAGAAGGAGGGTCCGAAGACCAGGTCCGGCTGGATGGAGCCCACGGTATGCGCGTAGAGCGCCCCGCCAAGTCCGGTCAGCCCGCCGCTCAGGACGAAGGCGGTAAGCTTCACGGGCGTGGGGGCCAGGCCGAGGGCTTGGGCCCGATCCTCGCGTTCACGAATCGCGGCGAACGCGAGGCCCAGGCGGCTCCGCTCGACCGCCCGACCCACGGCCAGGGCCGTCACGAGGAGGAGAAGGCTCAGATAATAGCCTTCAGCCCTCCCACCAGCAGAGTCCACCGGGGGGATGCCGATCAATCCTGCACCGCCGCCGGTGAGACCGTCCCAGTTGCGCGCAATGACGCGAAGGGCCTCGGCGTACGCGAAGGTCGCCAGCGCGAGGGAGGCGCTCCGAAGGACATGACTTGCGAGACCGAGGGGAACGGCGGTGACACCGCCGACGAGTGCGCCGAGCAGGAGCGCAAGCTGCGGCGAAAGGTTGGTCCGAAGCGCCACAAGCGAGGAGGCGTAGGCCCCCGCGCCAAAGAACGCGGCGTGGCCGAAGGAGATCTGGCCCGCGGTTTCGAGGAGGTTCCAGGCCGAAGCGACGGATGCCCAGAGGAAGGCAGTGCCGAAGAGGTAGAGATAGTACGGGTGAAATGCAATGACGGGGGGGAGGGCAAGGGCGAAGAGGATGAGTGCGGCCGTGGGGATCATTGGCTTCGGCCGGGGATGAGGCCTCGGGGACGCGCCAGCAGGGCGCCGAGGAGGAAGAGCGCGACCACCAGCTCGCGCCAGCGGGGAGCGGTTAATGCTACGGTGAGCGCTTCCGTGAGACCTAAGGCGAGGCCGCCGAGGAGGAGTCCTAAGAGCCGCCCCACCCCGCCGAGAAGCACCAAGATAATCGCGAGAAGTGTCAGTTCCATGCCCGCTGCGGGGTGCACATAGTGCACCGTGGCAAAAAGCAGTCCCGCAGCCCCCGCGAGCCCCGCTGCCATGAGGAAGGTGAGGGAGGTCATTCGGTCTACGTTGATCCCCATGAGGGCCGCGGCCTCACGATTGAGGCTCGTGGCGAGGATGGCCCGGCCGGGGCGCGTTCGGGTCAGAAAAAGGTGAAGGCTCAACAGCGCGGCCAGGGAGATGCCGGCGAGAAGAATGCGCCCCCAATGCACGTGCACGGGTCCGAGGGCCACACTCCGTTCGAGAGCTGGGGCTATCAGGAGGCGATAGTCCGCCCTGAAGAAACCGAGCATCAGGTTCTGGAGGAGGAGCGAGAGGCCAAACGTGAGGACCAAGCTTTGAAGCTCCACCGGCTCCCGAAGGCCAGCCAGCATGCGCGCCCAGAGAAGGCCCAACGGAAGGAGGGCGATCGCTGCGAAAGGGAGGAAGAGCAGGGGATCGAGCCCCGTCAGGGCCCAGAGGCCATAGCCCACGTAGGCGCCGAGGACCACAAACTCGCCATGGGCCAGGTTGAGGGCGCGACTGATTCCGAGGATGAGGCCGAAGGAGGACGCGAGGAGGGCGTAGAAACAGCCGTTGACCGCGCCGGCGACCAACGCCTGCGCGAAGGTGGCGAGGGACATGCGCCTATGTTACATCACCACGCATCCACCGCCTCAACGGCTTCACGATTTGACGAAGCTGGCCCGGCCCGGGTGCCCCGCTCGCTTCAATGGCTGCGCCTAGTTCGCCGTAGCTGGCTCGGGCATGGCTCCGCGCGACCCTCCATCCCCCTGAGGGGGTATGTCTTGATCCCGACCGGAGGTCAGCGCTTTCGGCTGGCGCGCTCCGCCCCGCCCTGCGCTGCGCACGGCGACACGGCTCGCCATGAGGCGCTCGCTGGAGCAGCCCGGGCCAGGCCCTTACCTACCGTGACGCGGGGTAGCGGGCCGGGGCGCGGGCGCGGTCGGGTGGATAGACCACCACGTGTCGCCCGCCCTGAACCTGGACGATCACGCGATCGTAGTAGAGCGGGTCGCCCTTCCCATCGAACTTGACTCGCCCCAGCGGGGTCTCCACGTCCGCCTGGGTCAGCGCCTCCCTGACCGCCTCCCGTGTGAGTGACGCACCGCGCGCCATCACGGTCTCGATCGCGCTCAGGAGAGTGCGCGCCGCCGCGTAGCCGTGCATCGTCAGGGGCACGGGCGGCCGGCCAAAGCGCTTCTGGAAGGCCTCGATGAATGCCCGGGAGGCCTCTTCATTGCCACCGAGATTCACGCCAGGCTGCCACGAAGTAGTCCCGTAAAGCCCTTCACTCGCCGGCCCCAACTCGGTGATCACCTGCGGAAACTCCATTCCAAAGGCGCCAAGGAAGGCAGCGACACGAATCCCTTGCTGGGCCATCTGTCGGACGAGGAGAAGATGGTCGCCGAAGAAGGTATCGGAGAGGAGGACTTCAACCCCCTGATCACGGACGCGCGAGAGAAACGGGGTGAAGTCTGAAAGCCCGGGGGAGAACGGCTCGAAGACAGTGACCTTGATCCCCGCGCGCACAAAGATCTCTCTCTGACGCTGGGCGAGCTGACTCGCCCCCGGCGTTACCGAGTAAAGGATCGCCACGTTCCGGGCCTGGAAGAGATCGCGGATGATCCCGGTCGTCACTCGCACGTAGCTCTCCAGGCTGGAGACCCGAAAGAAGTGGCGGGCGCCGCGCTGGGTCAGGCGCTCGTCGAGTGAGGCGGTGGCCACATAAGGGACACGCCCTCGCTCTGCCACCTCGCTGATCGGCCCGACCAGGCTATCCACGTACCCACCGATGAGAGCGATCGCCTGCTGTCGGGAGATCAGCTCCTCGGCCGCGGCAATGGCTCGTTCGGGCTTTCCCTCATCGTCCCGGGAGAGGAGCTGAATGGGCCTCCCGCGGATCCCGCCCCGGGCATTCGCCTCCTCCACCGCCACGATGATCCCCTCATGAACAGCCGTGCCCTGGGCCGCGAGGATCCCCGTCCGCGGATTGATCTCGCCGATGGGAATGGGAGTTTGCGCCTCGGCGGCAGTCAGAAGAGAAAGCCAAACGGCGAGGACCCACAAGAACCTCAGAGGCCGCGCGATCATGCCGACCTTCGGCCCTACTTCTTGTCCCCCGGAGCAGGAAGTTGGAGGAGAATCCCGGAGCCACTCCCCCCGACCGAGTACTGTGGGAGCTTTCCATCCCACTTCTCCAAGTACCGCTGCTGGATCAGCGTGGACGTCAGCGAGGCCGCCACCTTCTGGTTATACGTGGCCTCGCCCTCGCCGCGGACCTTGATCGCCTCGGCCTCCCCCTTGGCCTGGGCCACTACGATCTCGGCCTGACGCTGGGCCTGGATCAGCTCGTAGCGCTTCTGCTCGGCCTTCTGCTCCTCGATCTGCTTGGCCTCGATGGCGCGCTCGTAGGCGGGATCGAACCGGATGTTGGCGAGGGCCACCTCCTTCATCTCGATCCCGTACTTGGTGAGCCAGGCGGCCAACGCCGTCTGCACCTCGTTCTTGATCTTCGGCCTCTGAAGGAGGATCTCCGAGGCCACGTGCGTGGCCGTGTTGCCCTTCAGGACTTCCTGAGCCGCCGGGTCGATGATGACGCTCGCGTAGTTGGTGCCGATCTTCTGGTAGACCTCGGGGGCCTTCTCCGGGAGGAGGCGATAGTTGAGCACCATCTCAACATGGACCGCCTGGAGGTCGCTCGACGCTGCGTCATACTTGCCGCTGTGCTTGTGGACCTGGACCGACATCTTGATGACGTCCACGAGGGGGTTCACGAGATTGAGCCCCTCGTCCAGCTGGGCTGGGCGGACTTGGCCGAAGAGGACTACGACGCCGACGTGGCCGGCGGGGACGACCACGAGGGTGGAGAAGAGCACGATGAGGACGGGAATGATGATACCTGCCGCTAAGGCCAGCCGGGCCACGATCCCGAGGGTCCGCCCCAGTCCCTCTATTCTCGTGCGTTGAGCGGCCGAATCCGCCATCCTATTCAAGACCTTGAAGGCCCCAAGGCCGATCAGGAAGAGGATCATCGCGAGGACTAGTTTACTCATGGCTTCTCCTCCTCTGGCAGGCGATGAAAAAGGCCCATCTGCGGCGAAGGTTTTCCTCGGAGGGGGCCTCGACGGCCCCCTTCCGAACCTCCCCCCAAAGATTGCGCCGGCGAAGCCGGCGCTCGAATCGCCGCCTTGCATCTGGACCTTTTTGATCAGCCTGCACTCGGAAGGGCGTTTTCAGCATCCTGCTAGCTCACGCGATACAGACACGCCTTGTTTTGATCGCCGTGGCCGTCTCCCGAAACTGCTTAGAACGATCGGATGAGGCGTTCGACGCGCTCGTCGTAGCTCTGGAAGGGGTCCTTGCAGAGGATAGTTTCGCGCTCCGGGTCGTTGAGCTTGAGATAGACCCAGTCCACACGGTAGTCCTTGCCCTTCAAATTGGCGTGGCGGATAAAGTCCCCCCGGAGCTTGGCGCGGGTGGTCTGCGGGGGCGTATGCTTGGCGGCCTCGATCGCATCGTCGGTCGCCATCCGCTCCAGCAACCCGCGGCGGGCCAGAACGAAGTAGAGCCCTCGGTCCGGACGAATGTCGTGGTACTGGAGATCGATCAGAGAGACTTTGGGATCGCGCCACGAGAGACGGTTCTTGGTCATGTACGTCTCGATGAGATCCTTCTTGATGACCCAGTCCACCTCCTGGCCGCACTGCATGGGGTCCTGCTCCAGCCGGTCCAGGACGTCGGTCCAGCGGGTCAAAAGGTCTTTGGCGAGCGGATCCATCTTGTCCTGGAAGTAGCGCCAGCAGTAATCCAGGTATTCGCGCTGGATCTGGAGGGCGGTCAGCGAGCGACTGTCCTTGAGCCTCACCGTTTCCCGGAGTGATGGATCGTGTGAGATGTCTCGAATCGCCTGGACCGGTGACTGGAGGGAAAGGTCCTTCTCCATGAAGCCGTCCTCGATCATATCCAGAACCAGGGCCGTCGTCCCGACCTTCAGATACGTCGCGACCTCGGACATATTGGAGTCCCCCACGATGACGTGGAGCCGACGGAACTTCTCGGCGTCGGCGTGGGGCTCGTCGCGGGTGTTGATGATGGAGCGTGAGGAGGTGGTGGCGCCGGAGATCTCCTGGCAGATGTGCTGGGCCCGCTGGGAGAGACAGTAATGGAAGCCCCGCGGCGTCTGGAGGACCTTTCCCGCCCCCGCGAAGATCTGCCGGGTGACGAAGAAGGGGATGAGGGCCTCGGAGAGGCGCTGGAACGAGACATCGCGCGAAACCAGATAGTTCTCGTGGCAGCCGTACGAGTTGCCGGCGGAGTCCGTGTTGTTCTTGAAGAGGAGGATGTTCCCGGAGATCCCGTCCTCCCGGAGCCGTTTCTCGGCGGCGTGAAGGAGATCCTCGACAATGCGCTCCCCGGCCTTGTCGTGCGCGACCAACTCCAGGAGGTCGTCACACTCGGGTGTTGCGTACTCCGGGTGGAACCCGGTATCCAGGTAGAGACGGGCCCCGTTCTCGAGGAAGACATTGGCGTTCCGGGCCCCGGGGATGACCTTCTCGAAGAGGTAGCGTGCCACGTTGTCGGGGGAAAGGCGGCGCTGGCCATTCAAGGTGCAGGTCAGCCCATACTCATTCTCAAGGCCGAAGATACGCCGTTTCATCTTAGGGCCGTCCCGATAAGCGTCGCATTCCGTCGTTGGACTCGGAGGGGGGCATGCCCCCCTTCCGAACCTCCCCCCGAGGTTGCGCGGGCAAAGCCCGCGCTCGAAGCGGACACGCGGTCGTCGGGAGTACCTTTACGGGCACCGCGTCCGGCCGAAGGCCGGCGTGGTCGTACGCCTCCGGGTCCCTCCTCCCTCGGGCCTTGGCCTGCTCGCTTCTCGGCACGGCCCGAGGGTGGCGTCGAGACGACAACTTGCGTTATGTCTGTGGCGGCTGGGTCAGCAAACATATTATCGCTCGAGAAGTTGCTTGAGCTCTTCGGCGCCGATGCGGCGGAACTTTCGCCGCTCGCGAGTCTGGTCTAAGACCGCAACCTCCAGGTCGGAAGGGTTGAGCGCCTTGTTTTGGGTGACGGTAAGGGCCCGGACCCCGAGCTGGAGGGCCTGGGCGAGCGTCATCCCTTCCTGAAAGTTTTCGGTGAGGACCTGGCGGATCTCTTCTGCCTGGCCGCCCATCGCCGCGTAGTGGACCTCGTCTTCGATGGTCCCATCGTAGAGGATGTGGTAGATCTCGTTCTTGCCCCCGTTCCGGTCCGGTACCTCCACAACCAAAACCTCGACCTCAAACGGTTTGATGTCCTGCGTGAAGATGCTCCCGAGGGCCTGAGAATAGGCGTTGGCCAGGGCCTTGGCCGTGACGTCCCCCCGGCTGTAGGCGTAGCCCCGGAGGTCCGCGTGACGGACGCCGGCGATCCGGAGATTCTCGAACTCGTTGAATTTTCCCACCCCCGCGAAGGCGATCCGGTCGTAGATCTCGGAGGTCTTGTGGAGGAGGGTCGAGGGGTTCTCGGCCACGAGCAGGATGCCATCCCGATACTCCGCGGCGATAATGGAGCGCCCCCGCGCAATGCCCTTCCGGGCGTACTCGGCCTTGTCCTTCATGATCTGCTCGGGGGAGACGTAGTAGGGGAGCGGCATTACGAAGCTGCCTCCTCCCGTCGCTGCCCGACGATGGCCTCAGAAACCCGTCGGACTTCGTCCTCGGGAACTTCCTCGAACCCGGCGCGGGTAATGACCTTGACGCTGGGGAAGATGCCCTTCACGAAATCGGGCCCCGCGGTCCCCACGTCCTCCTCGGCGGCATCGGTCAGGGCCTCCAGCGCCACGCGGATGGCCTCCTGGCGGTCCAGCTCCTTCCGGTAAAGGCGCTTCAGCGAATTTCGCGCGTCTTTGCCCCCGGACCCGGTGGCGTAGTGATCTCGCTCCTCGTACCGGCCGCCCGTGACGTCATACATGAAAATCCGGCCCTGGCCGGTCTTGTCGTCGTAGCCGGCGAAGATCGGGATCACGACGAGCCCTTGCATGGCCGCAGGGAGGTTCATCCGGATCATCTGCGCGAGCTTGTTGGCCTTCCCTTCCAGGGAGAGGTTCTCCCCCTCGACCTTTTCGTAATGTTCCAGCTCCGTCTGGAAGAGGCGAACCATATCGATGGATGGTCCGGCGGCGCCCGCGATGGCGATGGCCGACGTCTCGTCTGCCTTATAGACCTTCTCGATGCGGCGGTGAGCGATCTGGAATCCCTCGGTGGCCTGACGGTCCCCGGCCATGACCACGCCGTCCCGGCACTTCAACGCCAGGATGGTGGTCCCGTGGGGAATCGCGATCGGGGGGACCTCAGCTTCCCCCTCCGTGACGAAGGTCGGCAGCAGATGGGGGGACTCGGCCCGGAGCAAATCCACGAAGCTCGTGGTCAGGTAGTTGGCGAAGCCAGAGCGCCAGGACTCGTGCACGGAAGCCCCCCCCTCAGGGAGTATTATACCCCGAAGGAGGGGCGGGCGAGGTTCTGGAGAAGATCCTGGGCCGTGGGGGATTCCTCGAGGAGCTGGCGGACGTGGGCCTCGGTCCCCCGAAGCGGCTCGAGCATGAAGATCTTCTTAAGAGGGCCCTCTTTGAAATCAAAGATAACGGAGTCCCACGACGCCGAGACGATCTCTTCGCCGTACTTCTGAAGGCACATCCCCCGAAAGTACGCGCGCGTGTCCTTGGGGGGGTCGAAGACAGCCTTGGCGATCTCATCGTCCGTAACAATCCGCTCCACCGAGTCCGACTCCAGGAGCTTGTAGTAGAGCCCTTTCGACGGACGGATGTCATGGTACTGGAGGTCAATCATGGTGACCCGCGAGTCACGCCAGTCGAGATCGTGCTTGGCCCGGTACGCCTCGATGAGATCGCGCTTCGCCACCCAATCCAGCTCTCGGGAGAGCTGCATGGGGTCCTGCTCCAATTTGTCGAGGACCACTTCCCACCTCGCCAGGACATCCTTGACCCAGGGCTCTGGATCCATGCTCCGGTAGTATTTGTGGGCCAATTCGAGAAACTCCCGCTGGAGGTCGAGCGGGCGGATGGTGCGGCCGTCCTTCAGTCGGGTCACCTCCCGGCAGGTGAGGTCCCGGGAGACGTGGCGGAAGGCCAAGACCGGGGTCTCGATGGAGAGATCCCGATCAACGAACTCGTCCTCGATCATCGTGAGCACGATGGCGGTCGTGCCGACCTTGAGATAGGTGGCCACCTCCGACATGTTGGCGTCCCCCACGATGACGTGGAGGCGACGGTACTTCTCCGGGTCCGCGTGAGGTTCGTCGCGGGTGTTGATGATCGGGCGGGAGTGCATCGTCTCGAGCCCCACCTCAGTCTCGAGAAAATCCGCCCGTTGAGAGATTTGGTAGTCGCACGGCTCGGCATTGTTCTCCGCCCCGACCTTACCGGCCCCCGTAAAGATCTGGCGGGTGATGAGGAACGGCATCAGGTGTTGGGCGATCTTGGCGAAGGGCGTCCGACGGTCCATGAGGTAGTTCTCGTGGGTTCCGTAAGAGTTCCCCTTCATGTCAGTGTTGTTCTTGTAGATTAAAATGCGCTGCTCGGGCGGGGAGACCGCCTCGGCCCGGCTCCGGGAAAGGTTCAGGATCCTTTCGCCGGCTTTATCCCAGATCGTGAGATCCCGAGGATTCGTGCACTCCGGTGTCGAGTACTCCGGATGGGCATGATCCACGTAGTACCTGGCCCCGTTACTGAGGATGAGGTTGATCAGGCGGGACTCCTCCTTGGTGGGCAGGTCCTTCTCCTCCGCGTACTCAAAGCCCCGCGCGTCTCTGAGGGGGCTTTCGGCCTCATAGTCCCACCGGATCCTGGCCGCCCGATAGGTTTCGTAGCTATTGATGAGGAGGAGAGAAGACAGGATCGGGTTAAAGTCCGGCTGGTTCCGCACCGTGATCCCGTATTCGGTTTCGATCCCCATCACTTTGGGGATGGCCATGCGTCACTCCCGCAATTAGAAAGAAAAAGGGGGTAAGGGGATGCGAGCGCCGCGACCCCTCACCCCGGCCCCTACAGGTATTGCCCCGTGTTGGTCCGCTCGACGGACCGCATCTTCTCCTTCGCGTCCCCCATCAGGGGCTTCACGTAGACAATGCGCTCGCCCTTTTTGCCGGCGATCTTGGCCCAGTCGTCGGGGTTGGTCGTGTTGGGGAGGTCCTCGTTCTCCTTGAACTCCTCGCGCACGGCCGCGAGGAGGTCTTCCAAGGTGATTCCCTTCTCTCCCGAAACGATGTAGCGCTTCAGGGCTAGCTTCTTCGCCCGGCGGACGACAGACTCGATCATGGCTCCGGAGGCGAAATCCTTGAAGTAGAGGATCTCCTTGTCACCGTTCGCGTAGGTCACTTCGAGGAAACGGTTCTCGTCGATTAAGGCGTACATCTGCTCCACCGTGCTTGCGACGAGGCCCTCAATGGTGAGGACGGCATCCCCCCCCTGGGCCGAGAGCTCAGACTCGTGGATGGGGACATCGGGGGTCAGGTATTTGGTGAAGATCTCCACCGCCGCAGCCTTCTCGGGGCGCTCGATCTTGATCTTCACGTCGAGGCGGCCCGGGCGCAGGATGGCTGGGTCGATGAGGTCTTGGCGGTTTGAGGCCCCGATCACGATGACGTTCTTCAGCCCCTCAACGCCATCAATCTCCGCCAGGAGCTGCGGGACGATGGTGGTCTCCACGTCGGAAGAGATTCCCGACCCGCGGGTCCGGAAGAGGGCATCCATCTCGTCGAAAAAGACGATCACGGGCACGTCCTCGGCCGCCTTCTCCTTGGCCTTCTGGAAGATCTCGCGGATCTTCCGCTCCGTTTCTCCCACGTATTTGTTGAGGAGCTCGGGCCCCTTGACGTTCAGGAAGTAGCCCTTGATCTTCTCGCCCCGCTTCTCCGAGATCTTCTGGGCCAGATTGTTCGCGACGGCCTTGGCAATCATGGTCTTCCCGCAACCCGGTGGGCCGTAGAGGAGCACCCCCTTGGGCGGTGTCAGCTTGTGCTCCTTATAGTAATCCGCGTAGAGGTACGGAAGCTCTACCGCGTCCCGAATGGCCTCAATCTGGAGCCCGAGGCCGCCGATGTCCTCATAGCCGATCTCCGGCACCTCCTCCAGGGCCAGGTCTTCGACCTCCGTCTTCGGGAGGCGTTCCAGGAGGTGGCCTGACTTGGCGTCCATGAGGAGATGATCGCCCACCTTGAGACGGACCTGACGAAGCGGCTCGGCGATGATGGCCACCTTCTCCTCGTCGGCTCGGAGGCTCACGAGAGCGCGCCCCTCATCCAGAACGTCTTTGAGGACCACCACCTCCCCCTGGACCTCGTACCCTGCCGTCTCGACGACGTTGAGCCCCTCATTGAGGATGAGCTCTTGGCCGGGCTTCAACGCCTCCGGATTGATCGCCGGGTGGAGGTTGACCTTCACCTTCCGCCCCGAAGAGAGGATGTTCACTGTGGAGTCCTCGTTCGTGGAGAGAAAGACGCCGTAGGTGGAAGGCGGGGCACTGAGCTTATCAACCTCTTCCTTTAACGACTGGATCTGCTCCCGCGCCTCGTAGAGGGCGCTGACCAGCTTCTCGTTCTGATTGAAGGCCTGAACGAGTTGGCGATTCGCCTCCCGGAGTTTGTTTTCAAGGACCATAAACTCCTTGGGGGATTCTTCCAACTTCTTTCTGAGGTGGATCGTCTCTGACTCCAAGGAGCGGATGTAAGCCTGGAGGTCCTGGACCTGAAGCTCAAACTCGGTCAAGCGGCGGCGAAAGGTAGACTCCGTCATTGGGAGGAACTTGGAAAAGCCCCTGGTTCCTTCCTGGTTTTCCCTTGAAGGGGTCCCTCGCTTCTCGAACTCCTTCATCTCCCCTCTTCCTTTCCGCCGGCCTCCTCTTGCCGATCCCTCGGCTAAACGCTCGACTTCGCCTAGGTTTCAGTGTGTCAGTATAGGCGCCCGCCAAAAAAAATGTCAAGTCAATTCGCCCCAAATCTCGAGAGAGTACCTCCTCCTGCTAAGAGAACGATGCAACGCATATGCCATGAGGAACCCACAAAGTCCAACCCCCGCCTCTGGAGAGCTCCGTTACGGGCCGTCACGAAATCTGCTGTGATATGATCGGACGAATCCCCGACTATAGGAAGCGCCGATGCGACGTTTTCTGTCACTTTTACTTTTTTTGTTTGCCTTCTTTTTGGCGGGCGTACGTGACGCTGAACCCGGAGAGCTTCGCATTGGTCTCCCACGGGTGCCGGCAATTCTCGATCCCGCCACCACTCAAGACGACGCGGACCGGTTCCTATACCCTCAGATTTTTGAAACACTGGTTCGGTTCCGGGATGGCGGGACCGAAATTGAACCTGGACTCGCCACGAGCTGGCAGCCTTCCCGTGACGGGCTCACGTGGAGCTTTCGGCTGCGCTCCAACGTTCGGTTTCACGACGGGACGGTCCTGATCGCGGACCATGTCGTTCTTGCCCTCGAACGACACATCGTGCCGGATCACCCGCTTCGCCCGAACCCACCACCTCTCTGGACCAAAGCCCTGAGCGGTGGCTTGGGCATCGTACGGGGCGTGAAGCGAGCGGACCGTGCCACGGTCTTGATCGAGTTGGCTCAGCCCTTCGGGCCCTTGCTGGCCATGCTGGCCCACCCCGCGCTCGCCATCGTTCTCCCCCCGGCGGAAGGCGTGACGGGGAGCACTCCGTTTGTCGGCACCGGCCCGTTCCGTCTTAGGCAAGTGGATCCCGGCGTCATCGCCTTGGAGGCCCATCAGGCGTACTGGGCTGGGGCTTCCCGCGTGGACCGGCTGGTCGTGCGCGAGATCACGGATGAGGCCGTCGCGTTGGGAGATCTCCTCGGGGGCGCATTGGACATCCTGTTGCCGGCGAGTCTCCCGGCAGGTGGTCCCGCAGGATCACTGCCGGTTCGCCTCGTCTCTGCTCCCACGGGCAATCTGGGCGTGCTGGTGTTAAATGCCAACCGAGAGCCGCTCAAGCGGAAGAAGGCGCGCCAGGCCCTGGCCCTGGCCCTGGATCCGACGGTGATCACGCCGGCCCTGAGACCGTCCGCCGATTTTGCGAGAAATTTTCTCCCCATCGGTTTTTGGGGAGCGACCGACGGCTCATTCTATCCCCCCTTGAACCCGACGCGGGCACGGGCCCTCCTGGGCGAGGAACGCATCAAGGAAGGCACGACCCTTACGCTCCTTGTTGAAAAGGCGACCGAGAGTCCTGACCTCGCCGCGGTCGCCCAGGCCCTCCGCAATGCCTGGGCCGTCATTGGGCTCAGGCTTGTGGTCCAGATCGAGTCGGCAGAAGCGTTCAGAAATGGCCTTCGAAGCGGAGACTATGACGTGGCCCTGACCGAGCAGAGGGTTCCCGTATTGGACCCCGACTCCCTCTTCACGCCCCTCACCTCCTTGGCCGCAGCACGGGACCAGCGTCTCGTTGATTCTCTCTTCCGGGCGGGTCAGGTGAGCTTCCGACCCGAGCGCCTCCGTCTCTATCAGCGGGCCCAAACGCTCCTCAGTGAGGAACTCCTCTGGTTTCCACTCTTCCACTCGCTCCAGTGGATCCTGGTTCGTCCTGAGGTTCGTGAACTACGGCTCCATCCCTCTGGAACCGCTCGCCTCCATGCGGTGAAGGTCGAGCCCACGAAGGTCGAGCGGTGACAAACTTTCTCCGAGGAATCTTGGGAGGGGTTGCCATCCTCGCGTTGATTGGCGCGGGGGAGGGAGATTCGCAAACGCGGGGCGGGACCTACCGGGCGGTCCTCGGCGCGGATCCGCCGACCCTCGACCCCGCGCAAGCCACTGACACGACCTCGTCAGCCGTCATCCGTCAGCTCTTTGACGGTCTCCTGGAATTGGATGAATCACTCTCCCTCATCCCGGCGTTGGCGGAGCGGTGGAGCGTCTCCAAGGACCAGAAGGTCTACACGTTCACGCTTCGAAGGGGAGTCCGCTTCCATCATGGTCGCGAGCTTCGGGCTCAAGACGTGAAGGATTCATTTGAGCGGGGCGCTCGTGGGAAGAGGCCGTGGGTATTCGACAAGCTTTCCGGGGCGACAGAGTTTGTCCGGGGGCAGGCCAAGGAGATCCGCGGCATCCGGGTGGTGAATGACCTGACCGTGGAGCTCAGCCTCGCGAGACCCTTCGCCCCGTTCCCGTATCTTCTGGCCTATGATGCCGCCTTTATCGTTCCCCGCGAGGTGGCGAGAGAGCGGGGGGTCGAGTTCACCTCGCGCCCGGTGGGGACCGGGGCCTTCCGATTTGTGTCGTGGCGCCGAGATGATCAGGTAACCCTTGAGGCGTTCCCAGATCACTTCCGCGGGGCCCCGCATTTAGACAGGATTGTCTATCGGATCATCCCGAGCGAGTTGACACGCTTTCAGGAGTACCGGACCGGGAATCTCGAGCACGTCGATGTCCCGACCGGACACTTTCAATCCACCCGACGTGACCCAACCTTGTCCAAGGAGCTCCGCACGTGGCCGATCCTGGGAACGTACGCGCTCCGCTTTACCCTGGCACAACCGCCCTTCGAGAGGAAGGAGCTGCGCCAGGCCTTCAACCACGCCATTGATACCAAGGCGATCGCGGAGGTTCTGCTGGAGGGGAGCGTGGTCCCGGCGAAGGGCGTGCTCCCGCCCGGGATGCCCGGCTACGCCCCGACCCTCAGCGGATACTCGTTCGATCGGGCGCGGGCCCGCCGCCTCCTAGCCGAGGCCGGGTTTCCTGGGGGACGTGGGCTCCCTTCGATTATCCTCCACTACAACACAAACGATCTCCACAAGCGGATCGCCGAGCTCGTGCAGGGCCAACTGCGGGAAGTCGGGATCCAGGTCCGCCTGGCCAGTCTCGACTGGGCTGCCTACATCAAGCTCGTCGACGACGGTGGAACCCAATGGCACCGAATGGGGTGGATCGCCGACTACCCGGATCCGGAGAACTTCCTCACCGTCCTCTTCCATGGGAGGAACTGGGGCGCCCCCGGGAACACGTCTCGGTATCGAAACCCCGTGGTAGATCGCCTCCTTGACGAGGCGGACGCGCTCCCGCTCGGGCCCACTCGCCTGGCCAAGTACCGGGAGGCGGAGCGGCTGATTGTCGAGGACGCCCCTTGGGTGTTCGTCTATCACTACGGAAGCCGCCTGCTTGTGAAATCCTACGTGCGCGGCCTGGAGCGCTCGGCCATGTCTTCCGCCCCGGAGATGCACATGGCGCCGATGCGAAGAGTCTCACTGGAGAGGTGACCGGATGCGACTCATCCGACCAATCCTCTCGGTCCTCTTCCTCATCGGCTGCGCCTCCGCCATCCCCGCGCCCGAGAGGCCCATGTCGCCAAGCCCGGTGTCAATCCCCACCCTCCTCGCGGCTCCTGCGACTTACGATGGCCAGCACGTCCTGGTCCATGGTCAGGTGGGTCAAGTCCTGAGAGGTCGGACCCTGGAAGGCGGCCGTACCGTCACCATCATTACCCTGGTGGGGCCGGATGGACAGCAAATCCGAGCTGTCACATGGGGTTCTCGCTTTCTTTTCGAGGGAACCCCGGTCGAACTTCACGGGATCTTTCGCGCCGAATTCCGGATCGACGAACGGGAACAGCAGGGGATTATCGAGATTAGAGAGATTCGTCCCCTACTGTAGCAGGCTGATGAAAAAGGCCCATCTGCGGCGAAGGCTTTCCTCGGAGGGGGCCTCGACGGCCCCCTTCCGAACCTCCCCCAAGTTGCGCCGGCGAAGCCGGCGCTCGACTCGCCGCCTTGCATCTGGACCTTTTTGCTCAGCCTGCGGAAGTTTTTCAGCCGACTGTTAAGATTTAGCAAATGTTCCCCCTCGTCGCCAGGCGCGTCGTCGCCCTCGTGCCGGTTCTCTTCGGCGTCTCCCTCCTCGTCTTCATCCTCACCGCCGTGTCCCTTGGGGATCCGGTGCGGGCCGCGCTGGGCCAGCGGGGAGAGCCGGAGCTGATCGCCCAGATCCGGAAGGATTACGCCTTGGACGAGCCGGTCGTCACGCAGTACACCCTCTGGATAGGCCGCCTCATCATGGGAGACCTCGGACGCTCCTATCATCAGCATCGGCCGGTCACGGCGATCCTGGCCGAGCGGTTCCCCGCCACGCTCCGGCTGGCCCTCGCCGCCACAGTGATCGCGGTCTTCCTTGGAGTGACCGCGGGCGTTCTGGCGGCGGTCCATCAGCGCTCTCTGTGGGATTGGCTGCTCATGTCCCTGGCCGTGGTGGGAATCTCGACGCCCGTTTTCTGGCTGGGCATGATGTTGATACTGTTTTTTGCCGTCCTCCTGGGATGGTTCCCGGTCTCCGGCTATGGTGATGGAGACTGGCATCACTTGATCCTCCCGGCCCTGGCCCTCGGGGCCCTCCATACCGGGATCATTGCCCGCATGACCCGAGCGAGTCTCCTCGAAGCGATTCGCCAGGATTACGTCAGGACGGCTCGAGCCAAAGGCCTCCGCGAGCGCGCGGTGATCATCAAACACGCCCTGCGCAATGGGCTCCTCCCTGTGGTAACGGTCGTGGGGATCGGCCTCGGGGATCTCCTGGTGGGGGCTCCGCTGACTGAGACCGTTTTCGCCTGGCCGGGGCTGGGGCGCCTCTTAGTGGCCGCCGTGGGTCAGCGAGATCTTCCGGTAGTGATGGGCGCGGTTCTTCTCTTCGCCCTCATCTACGTCACGGCGACTCTCCTCACCGATCTGGCCTACACCGCGATTGACCCCCGCGTGCGCGATGAGACGCGCTCGTAACCGTCTTCGCGGCCCCGCGCTCTTCCTCGGGCTCGGACTCGTTGCGGTCTTCGCCGTGGCCGCTCTCATGACCCCGCTCATCGCGCCCCATGATCCCTACCAGGTCCCGGAGGAGCTGGCCGCGAAGAGTCTCGCCGTTCCGAGCCTGAGCTTTCTCTTCGGCACCGATCTCCTGGGGCGCGACCTCCTTTCGAGGGTCCTGTATGGCGCCCGAATCTCGCTCTTGGTCGGCCTTGGCGCGGAGCTCATCGCCGTCCTGATCGGGACTACCCTCGGCCTTCTTGCCGGTTACTATGGCCATTGGCTGGACGCGGCTCTGATGCGCCTGACAGACGCGGTCATGGCGTTCCCGTCCCTCGTCCTGGCCATCGGCCTCATGGCCGTCTTCCACGAGCCGGGACTCGAGAAGGTCTTTCTCGTGCTGGTTCTCCTCGGCTGGACCACGATCGCGCGGGTGGTGCGGGGCGAGGTGCTCTCCCTCAAGGAGCGAGAGTATGTCCGCGCGGCGCGGGCCGTCGGGGCTGGAGACCTGACGATCCTCCTGCGCCATCTTCTTCCGAACTGCGTAGGGCCACTCGGCGTGGCTGCGACGATCGGCGTAGCAGGAAACATCCTGGCCGAGGCCGGGCTCTCCTTCCTTGGGCTCGGGGTCCAGCCGCCGACGATCTCCTGGGGGGCGATGCTCGCGGAGGGGCAGGGCTTCCTGACCAATGCGCCCTGGGTGGCCGTCTTTCCCGGGCTCGCGCTCATGCTGACGGTGCTCGGGATCAACTTGCTGGGGGACGGCCTGCGCGATCTCCTGGATCCTCGGCTCGGGTGACGGGGCCGATTGTCAGCTGAGCTTCCCTCCCCCCCATCTCACTTGTCCTCACTCACCGGGCTCGTATCCGGGGCAGTGGAGGACTGGGAGACGGGGATACTTGGGAAAGCCCGGGTCCGTCTCGGACCTGCCGCACAGCCAGAACTCGGAGCCCTTGGCCGAGACGACGCGGCGGCTCCAGAGGCAACTCTCGCAGAGCCCGACAAAGGAGCTAGGCGGCTCGGCCAACCTTAACCCCCGGACGCGCTAGCCATCGAGTTCATCCGACCACCATCCACGGCGAGGATTGCGTTAGTGATGTAGCTGGCCCGTTACCTCCCGCCGAAGGCTAACTCATAGCTACCCACCGGTCAACCACGTTCAGACTCCGTAGACTCTATTGCACCCAAACAGCTCACCCAGCGGGGAGCCTCGCGTCGGAGTTTCTGATAATGGGACGCTTTACCAAAAGAGCACGGGGGGGGAGATCAGATGTTCGTGAGGATCTACACCGGCGACGATGGGCAGTCTCACTTCGAAGACCTTGACGCGGGGGAAGGCCCGGCTTTCTTTTCGAAGCTCATTCGTGCAACCGGGCTGGTTTTCAAGAATGATCGGCCCGCCCACATTCTTGCGCGGCACACAGCGCCGCGACGCCAGTATGTCGTCACCCTGTCTGGGTTGGTGGATATCCGCGTTGGCGACGGGACGGTGAAAACGTTCGGGCCCGCCGACGTTCTCCTGGCGGAGGACCTAACCGGCCAAGGGCATACCACTCTGCCACGAGACTGGGTGCGGGCGTTCGTGCATCTGGATTGAGCCCTTTGCTCAGGGACGGGGTTGACTTGAACTCGATAGTCGACTAGTCTGCACAAAACACAACGGGGAGGGGGATCATGTATCAAACAAACATGTATGAAGGCATGCTGGCGGAGACTGTAACCCTCCGGGGGGCGCAGGGGGATTCGATCAACGCCTACTTCGCTCGCCCTTTGGGTTCGGGGCCTTTCCCGGGCATGGTCGTGATCCACCATCTGCCCGGCTGGGGCGAATGGTATCGGGAGTGCACGCGCAAGTTCGCTCACCACGGCTATGCGGCGATCTCTCCGAATCTCTATTTCCGCGAAGGCCACGGGACCCCGGAAGACATCGGGGCCCAGGTGCGGGGAGCCGGAGGCGTGGCGGATGAACAGGTCTTAGGCGATGTCGAAGGGGCGATGAATCTCCTGGGGTCGCTGCCTTTTGTCAACGGCAAGGTGGGTGTCTTCGGCACCTGCTCGGGAGGGCGTCACGCCTTCCTCGCCGCCTGTCGTCTGAAGGGCTTCAGTGCGGCCGTAGAATGCTGGGGCGGGCGTGTGGTGCTGTCAAAGGAGGAGCTGACGCCTAAACAACCCGTCGCCCCGATCGACTACACCAAAGATCTCTCGTGCCCGCTCATCGGGCTGTTTGGCAACGAGGACAAGAGCCCCTCCCCGGAGCAGGTGAATCAGCACGAGGCGGAACTCAAGAAGCATGGCAAGCACTACGAGTTTCACAGGTATGACGGGGCAGGTCATGGATTCTTCTACTACCACCGGCCCGTCTATCGGCAGGAACAAGCGGTGGACGGGTGGAAGAAGGTGCTGGCGTTCCTCGAGAAGCACCTCAAGGCCTAGGCGCGCGACGGCGGACGAAGGGAGCACGCTCATGTGCACGATGATCGCCAACCAGGCGAAGATCGAGGGGAGCGGTAAAGGGGCGAGCGGCTGGTTCACGGTGCGCCAGGTCAACGTCTCGTATGACCATCCCTACCAGATGCCGCTGGAACACGCGTTGAGCATCGACTTCGTGGACGAAAGGCAGGGCCCCGGGGCGCGCGTGGCGGTGGAGCTTTCGTTAGAGTCGGCGCGGCAACTGGTGCGGACGATCCAGGAGGTGTTGGCCCAGGCTGCGGCGGGCGGCTACGTGGATGAACGAGTCAAGGCCGAAGGACGATAATCCAACACGGTGCTGAAAAACACTGTTCCGAGTGCAGGCTGATCAAAAAGGTCCAGATGCAAGGCGGCGAGGAAGCGAGGAGTGAGCAACTGTCTTGGCGGTCAAGCGAGTTGTGCTGGTTCATACCGCCACGGGGTCTGATGCTTCAACATCGCGTTGAGAATC
>Ga0184637_10001007_pt1 | contig 19748 bp, 20 predicted proteins | sample PLM3_127_b2_FD_133143 | JGI IMG/M metagenome (GOLD analysis project Ga0184637, IMG submission 133143) | Groundwater sediment microbial communities from an aquifer in East River, Colorado, USA - PLM3_127_b2 | ecosystem: Environmental > Terrestrial > Soil > Riparian zone | place: USA: East River... | reverse complement strand
CAAGGAGGGCACGATAATGGCTACGACCTTGACGTCTGCAGCATTTCCCCACAACGGCGCCATCCCCAAACGCTACACTTGCGATGGCGAGGATGTTTCCCCTCCGCTTGCGTGGAGCGGGTTGCCTGCCGGAACCAAGGGCCTGGTTTTAATTGTGGATGACCCCGATGCTCCGGATCCGGCTGCGCCGAAACTGACGTGGGTACACTGGGTGCTTTACAACATTCCTCCCGCCACGCCTGGTTTGCCGGAGGCGGTTCCAGTGAAAGAGCTGCCCGCAGGCACGTTGCAAGGCATGAATGACTGGAAGCGCACCGGTTACGGCGGCCCCTGTCCGCCGGTCGGCCGTCATCGCTATTTTCACAAGCTTTATGCGCTCGATACGGTTATCCCGGACCTGGGGAAACCAACCAAGGCCGCGCTCGAAAAAGCAATGCAAGGCCATATACTCGCGCGGGCCGAATTGATCGGTACCTACCAACATTAATGAGTAGCTGTTTCTGAAGAAAACCCTGAAAATCATTTCTGGCGGGCAAACGGGTGCAGACCGGGCTGCCTTGGATTGGGCCATGAAGCGCAGTTTTCCACATGGGGGATGGTGTCCAGCGGGTAGGCTAGCCGAAGATGGCAGGATTGCCGACCGCTACAAACTTTCAGAAACACCTTCCTCGGATTACGCTGAGCGCACTGAATGGAATGTGCGCGACAGCGACGCGACGCTGATTTTCTCGCTTGCACCTGAATTGACGGGCGGCTCGAAGCTGACACAGGAATTTTGTGTTAAGCAGCGTAAGCCCTGTTTGCATATTCATCCTGCTCTTGATGCGGTGAGGCTGGTTGGTGAATTCCGGGAGCGATATCCGATAAAAGTGCTGAACATCGCCGGGCCGCGGGTTTCCAGAGAACCGGGCATTGTAGAATTCGTGACGGTCACACTCGATGGGGTTTTTCGGATATAAGGTGAGAAGATTACAACGGTAACATATTAAAGTATAGTATTAATATATTATAATAAGTATATGATAATATGTATATATTGTTTATATACAAACCGGCCATACGGCTCTTGAAAGTCTGGAAACAGGACTATTAAGCTTATGCAGGGCAAAACCATCGCGCTCTTGGAGAATCGAGTAAGCGATCAACTCGCCGAGCTGGTGGTGAAACAAGGCGGCCGGCCGTTCTCAGCGCCTGCTATGGCTGAAGTTCCGGAGGTAAACACCGCCTATATCGGCAAACTGATACGCGAGTTGGAAGCCAAGCCGGCAAAAGCAGTGATTTTCCAGACCGGGGTAGGCACTAAGGCGCTGTTCAATGCCACCGATTCTTTGGGCGTCACCGAGATATTTCAAACGCTGCTGGCGCAATCCGTGGTGGTGGCGCGCGGGCCCAAGCCTACTGTGGTGTTGCGCTCGCGAGGCGTGCGCATTGATTTGAGCGCTGCGGAGCCGTTTACCACTGCCGAAGTGATGGATGCGCTTGACGCCGTGCCGATTCGCGGCGAGCAGGTGGTGGTACAGCGTTACGGCGAGACCAATGTCGAGCTGGAAAAGGCACTGCAGAAAAGAGGCGCGTCTGTTATCGAGATTCCGACTTACCGCTGGGCGCTTCCCGAAAATAAGCAACCATTGATTGATTTAATGGATGCATTGGAACGCGGTCAGATTGACGCGGTGGCTTTTACCAGCGCTTCCCAGGCCTACAATCTATTTACACTGGCTGAGAGCCTGGGAAGGAAAGAAACGCTGAAAACTCATCTCAACAAAACGCTGGTCGCTTCCATAGGCCCGGTGTGCAGCAGGGCATTAAACGCGCTTGGCGTAAACGTCATGTTGGAACCCCGTCCGCCCAAATTGGGCCCGTTTATCGCCGCGCTTGCCCAAGCTTTGTCGAAATAATCCGCCAAGAGTTTCATGCCGGATCGGCGGAGATGCCCACGCTGCCAGTGGTGCGGCTAGGCCGGTTTACAATTAGGAATTGGAATAACGGTCCGCGAGCGGCGCGATGCCGAGAAGCAAAATTGGCGGCATGTTGGATTTCATGAGTTTGGGCGAAAGCCGACGCTGCTCGAACGGTGACTTATGGCGCAAACCTGTTGAAAATGTTAAATGAGGAGGCTCGTCATGACGCCGCAAATTGTTCTTCTTTACGCTGCGCTTCTGGGCCTGATTCTAGTTTACCTTTCCTATCGCGTGGTGAGTTACCGCGTGAAATACAAAGTGGGTATTGGCGATAGCGGCCATGCCGATTTGGCGCGCGCCATCCGCGTGCAGGGCAATTTCGTGGAATACGTGCCAATCGCGCTGTTGCTGATTCTTTTCGTCGAGCTTGCGGGTTTTAGTGCATGGGTGGTGCATGTACTGGGTGTCACGCTGCTTGCGGGAAGGGTATGGCATGCGCGGGGACTGGGCGCGTCCTCCGGCAGGTCCCAGGGACGCTTTGTCGGAACGTTTTCGAGCTGGTTCACCATAAGCTCTGCCGCAATTCTTTGCCTGCTCGCTTTCTACGGCGTGACTTTTTAACCCTGCCCAGCCTCAACAGCTGCTCGCGTACCAATGATATGCCTGTACGTTGTTCGAAAAGTCAAATGGTGTGTTTGCGTTTTTCGCTGATTTCCTGTTCCAGCTTTTTGATGGCGAGTTCGACGCCGTGCAGGTTAGGATTGAGGTCGAGTGCGCGGCGGAAATACTCGAGCGCGAGTTCCGGCCGGTCAAGCCGCGAATAAATCTGGCCGTAGCCGGCGAGCGCGCCGAAATGATAGGGATTACCTTTCATTACTTCATCGCAATCGCGAAGTGATTTCTCATATTCGCCCATGATGAAATAAAGCGTGGCGCGCTTGTTCCAGCCTTCGGCGAAATCCGGCTTGAGCTCGATGATTTTGTTGAATGTCGCGAGCGCCAGTCGCACCGGGCCTTCATGCATTTGCGCGAGGCCCTGCTCCAACAGGGCGTCGATCTTTTCATCGCCGGAGCGGCTCCATACCTGCCATAGGACGTTTTCCGCGAGCTTGCGGGTGAACCCGTCGCTATCGCGCAGGCGCTTGAGCAGCGCCGGCGTGTCGCTCATCACGCCGATTTCGCCCAAGCGAGCAACCGCGCGGCGGCGTGCCTCGGAATAGGGCTGATCCAAATCCTGCAGCGCCTGCTCGTGAGTAAGCTGCGATTCAGCCGGGGCAGACCCGGCGACCAGCAACAGCAGCGCACACATACGGAAAACTAGGCGCGGAAACGTATTCATTAGTCAGGACCTGTTACAGCGGTGGGCGCAATATTCGTGCATTATGCGTGGATGAAGGAATTCTGGCCATGGCCCAAGCTTTGGCTTGGGGAGAGGCCGGTAAAAATTAAGCCTCAAGGCTTTATTTGAGCGCCCTAACATGGTATTTTTATAGATTAATCTTGAATTTAATAGCTCTGATGGAATCTATATGGAGATTGTGAATGGCTGTTGAACGCACCTTGTCCATCGTCAAACCGGATGCCGTGGTGAAAAATATCATCGGAAAAATCTATTCCCGTTTGGAGGAAAATGGCCTCAAGATCGTCGCCGCGCGCATGCTGCACCTGTCCCGCAAACAGGCCGAAGGATTTTATGCCGTGCACCGCGGGCGGCCTTTTTTCAATGACCTGGTGGAGTTCATGACCTCCGGCCCGGTGATGGTGCAGGTGCTGGAAGGGGACAATGCGATTCAGCTCAACCGCGAGTTGATGGGCGCGACCGATCCCAAAAAGGCGGCTAAGGGCACGCTGCGCGCGGATTTCGCCCAAAGCATTAACGTTAATACGGTACACGGCTCCGACAGCCTGGAAACCGCCGCGATGGAAATCGCCTATTTTTTCCCGACGCTGGAGATTCACTCACGCTGATGCCTGTCAACCTGCTTGATTATGATTTGACGCGTCTTACCGGGTTCTGCAAGGAAATCGGTGAGAAGCCGTTTCGCGCCAGGCAGCTTTTGCGCTGGATGCATCATTTCGGCGAAAGCGATTTTGCCAAAATGAGCGATCTCGCCAAAGGCTTGCGCGAGAAACTTTCGGCGGCGGCGATAATCGAGCCGCCTAAAGTAAAATCCGCCAGTGTTTCGGCCGACGGCACCCGCAAGTGGTTGCTGGAAGTGGGCAACGGCAACGCCGTCGACGCGGTATTCATCCCGGAAGCCGAACGCGGCACGCTGTGCATTTCCACCCAGGCGGGCTGCGCATTGGAATGTACTTTTTGCGCGACCGGCAGGCAAGGTTTTAACCGCAACCTTACCACTGCCGAAATCATCGGTCAGCTGTGGTGGGCAAACAAAGCGCTTGGTCGTGATCCTAAGGATGAGCGGGTAATCAGCAATGTGGTGCTGATGGGAATGGGCGAGCCGCTGTTGAATTTTGACAATGTTGTAGGCGCGCTGCGTTTGATGCTGGATGACAACGCGTATGGTTTATCGCGCCGGCGCGTCACCCTAAGCACTTCGGGTGTGGTGCCCGGCATAGACCGCTTGAGCAAAGCCTGCCCTGTGGCGCTGGCGGTATCACTGCATGCGCCGAACGATGCATTGCGCGATATTCTGGTGCCGATCAATAAAAAATATCCGCTGCGCGAACTGCTCGCCGCCTGCCGCAGATATGTTGCTGCCGCGCCGAGGGATTTCGTCACTTTCGAGTATGTCATGCTCGACGGCATTAACGACAGCGTCGCACAGGCGCGCCAACTGGTTGTCTTAGTCAAGGATGTGCCGTGTAAATTCAACCTGATCCCGTTCAATCCATTTCCCGATTCAGGGTATCGGTGTTCCACGCCAGAGGTAATCAGCCGCTTTCGTGACGTTCTGAGACGTGCCGGCATTGTGGTGACCACGCGCAAGACCCGCGGCGACGACATTGACGCCGCGTGCGGCCAATTGGTCGGCGAGGTGCAGGATCGGACCAAGCGCAAATTGCGCAAAGTCGCATTCATGGAGAATTCACTTTGACAAGAACCCTGTTGATCTGCCTGCTATGGGTGCTTGCAGGCTGCGTGCAGCAAACTCAAACGACCCCCACTTCGCCGCAGGACAGCCCTCCCGCGAAACCGGCGGATGCGCAGAAGCGGGCGCAAATCCATACCGAACTTGGCGCGGGCTATTACGAGCGCGGCCAGCTGGGCATAGCATTGCAGGAACTGAAAGAAGCGTTGCGCGCTGATTCCAATTATGCTCCCGCCTATAATGTCATGGGCCTGGTGCACATGGATTTACGCGAAGATGAGGAAGCGGAACGCAACTTCCAGCAGGCGCTGCGAATCAATCCGCTCGATTCCGACGCCAACAACAATTACGGATGGTTCCTTTGCCAGCGCAAGCGCGAGGATCAATCCATCAAATATTTTATGGCGGCGTTGCAAAACCCGTTGTACGCGACGCCGGAAAAATCTTATGCCAATGCGGGCATTTGCATGCGCAGGAAAGGCGATGAAAAAGCCGCAGAAGAGTATTTCCGCAAGGCGCTGCGCATTCGTCCGGATCAGCCGCAGGCTCTCTATAACATGGCCGACTTGTCGTTTAAGCGCGGCCAGTACGCCGAGGCCAAGATGCATCTTGTCAAATATATGCGAGTGGGGGTTCCGACAGCGGAGAGCCTGTGGCTAGGGGTGCGCATCGAGCACAAGCTCGGCAACCGCGACGCTGAGGCCAGCTACGCTTTGCAATTGCGCAGGAAATATCCGGAGTCCAACGAAACCCGGGCGCTCAATTATGGACGATTCGAATGAGCGAGGGCGCCGCTGACAACAAAAGCGCGGGCGTCGGCAGCATTCTTTCCGCGGCGCGCCAGCGCCAGGGCCTTTCCGTCGCCGATGTGGCGCGGCAGCTTAAACTGCGAGTGCGGCAGATTGAAGCGCTGGAGGCAGATGATTATAAAAGCCTGCCGCGCATAACCTTTGTGCGCGGCTTCATTCGCAATTATGCCAAGCTGTTGCAGATTGATGCCGAACCGTTGTTGAAACCCACCGAGCATTTGCTGCCCACGCCGCAGGTTCCCGAAGCCGGGCCGGGTGTGGCGGAAATCCCGAGCGTTTCGAATAAAAACAATCTATGGCGAAGCTACGCCGCTTTTGCTTTATTCGCGTCGCTGGGAGTAATGTTTCTGGTCTACGAGTGGTATCGAGAGCAATCGGTACCGCGCACCAAGCCGGTATCTGCCGCGGTTAAACCGCAGAAAAGCAAAACTCCGGTAGCGCAATTTACACCAAGGCCTGCAAGTCCCGCAAATCCGGCAAACATAGTAAGCCCCGCAATCCCGGCAAAAACAGCAAGCCCCGCAAACCAGGCCAGCACCTCAGGTCCGGTTGTACCCGGCGACACGCCGCTGCCTGAGCAGACCGGCGAAGCCAGGCCGGTTGCGCAACAAACCCGGAGCAGCGAGATAAGGCTCGAGTTTGACGAGGAATCCTGGGTTGGAATTACCGATAAAAACGGCAGGACGATTTTCGCGCAGCTTAATCCCGCCGGCAGCACGCAAACCGTGCGCGGTTACCCGCCTTTTTTGCTGGTGGCGGGCAATGCCGCCGGTGTGAGGCTCTCTTATAACGACAAGCCTGTCGATTTGCAACCATATACTAAAGTTGACGTGGCGCGAATAACTTTGGAGTAAAAAGTTTCGGAACCGGAATTCCTTAGAGATCACGGTTCGTCGAATCCGAGTTATTTCCCATCTATATAAATGACAGACAAAAACATCCAGGCGATTCGCGGCATGGGCGATGTCCTGCCGAGCCAAGCGCACTTGTGGGAATACTTTGAAGATACCGTGCGCGCCTGGCTGCAAAGTTACGGCTACCTCAATATCCGCACTCCCATCCTGGAGAAGACTGATCTTTTCGTGCGTTCGATCGGAGAAACGACAGACATCGTCGAGAAGGAAATGTACACCTTTACCGACCAGTTGAACGGAGAGAGTCTGACCCTGCGCCCGGAAGGCACGGCGTCCTGCGTGCGCGCCGTGGTGCAACACAATTTGCTTTATCCGGGCCCGCAGCGACTTTATTATACGGGGCCGATGTTCCGACACGAACGCCCGCAACAGGGGCGCTACCGCCAGTTTCACCAGGTAGGAGTCGAAGCGTTGGGTTATCCCGGCCCGGACATTGACGCCGAGCACATCATCATGTGCGCGCGACTGTGGAACAAGTTGGGCTTGCGGGATATCAAACTGCAAATCAACACGCTGGGTAGCGTGGAATGCCGCGCGCGCTACCGCGGGCGCTTGAAAAAATATCTGGCCTCGTTTGGGAACAAACTGGACGAGTCGGTGCGCAAACGCGTGGAAAGAAACCCGCTGCGGGTGCTGGACAGCAAGGATCCCGCATTGCAGCCCGTCATCGCCGGCGCGCCGCGTATGCTTGACGATCTCGATGGGGCCTCCCGCGAGCACTTCGAAGAGCTGCAAGCGCTGCTGCGCCACGCCGGGATTGCTTTTGAAATCGCCCCGCGCTTGGTGCGCGGGCTGGATTACTACAATCTGACCGTATTCGAATGGGTGACCGATAAACTGGGCGCGCAGGGCACCGTGTGCGCGGGCGGCCGTTTTGACGGCCTGGTGGAGCAATTAAGCGGCAAATCCGCGCCTGCTTGCGGCTACGCCATGGGAATCGAACGCCTGCTGGCTCTGTTGCAGGGCAGCGCGCCCGCCGCGCAGCCTGCCGACGTTTATCTGGTGCATCAAGGCGAAGCGGCTGATAAATTCGCGCTTCAGGTTGCGGAGGAACTGCGCGGCTGCGGAATTCGCGTGATACTGCATTGCGGTGGCGGCAGCTTCAAGTCGCAGATGAAAAGAGCCGACTCAAGCGGCGCGCGCTTTGCCGTGATCATCGGAGACGACGAAGCGCAAGCGCAGCAAGCAAGCCTCAAACACTTGCGCGAAGCAGGCGAACAGATCCGCACCGGAGTAAAAGAGATAACCGATATGCTGAGGAAACACCATGTATGATTTACAAGAACAGGAACAAATAGACGCGCTGAAAGCCTGGTGGAAGGAAAACAGGCGGGTGGTTATCCTCACCGTCACCGTTTTTGTTGTTGCAATGGCGGGCGTCCAGGCATGGCGCTATTATCAGCAATCCCAAGCGCAGCAGGCGGCTGAACTTTACGGCGCGTTGCAGCAATTGGTGCCGGAAAATAATGCGAAGAAAATCCGCGAAGCCGCCGCAACCCTCATTGACAAATTTTCTTCCACGGCTTACGCGCCGCGCGCGGCGCTGATCGCAGCCAAGGTCAATTACCAGGCTGGCGACGCGCAAAGCGCCAAGGCGCAGCTGCAGTGGGTCATCGACCACGCAGCTGAAGACGAATTGCAGGACATCGCGCGGCTCAGGCTCGCCGGAATGCTGCTTGACGAAAAGAATTACACTCAGGCCTCGCGGCTGCTGGAAGCCAAACACAGCCCGGCTTATGACGCGTTTTATTTAGACCTCAAGGGAGACGTGCTGCTCGCCCAGGGCAAACCAGCAGAGGCGCGCGGCGCCTACCAAGCGGCGTTCGACAAAATTGACAAAAAGAGTAACTACCGTGATTTGATCCAGATCAAGCTGGATGCCCTGGGAGGAAAGTAAATGAGCGGCTGGTTGCGCATAGCGGCAACCCCGTTGCTCGCTGTCGTACTTTGCGCATGTTCCGACATGCTCGGATTTGGCGGAAGTGATGATACGGGGGACAAACCGGCGCGGTTGGTTGCGTTTAAGCGTGCTGCCACGGCGAGCATTCAATGGCAGAAAGGAATCGGGTCATCCGGCGCTTATGTCTTCACCCCGGTTTTTGCCGATGACAGTGTTTATGCCGCCAATGAATACGGCGATTTGCTGCGGTACGACGCGGCGACGGGCAAGTTGATCTGGCGCGTGGATACCCGGCGCAAGCTTTCCGGTGGCGTCGGCGCCGTGCGTAACCTGGTTCTGGTGGGCAATATAAAAGGCGAGCTGCTGGCATTTGATAATCGAGGTTACGCGCTCTGGAAATCACAACTTACCAGCGAAATTCTGAGCGCGCCGCAGGTCGCGGAAGGCATCGTGGTGGTGCGCACCGAAGATGGACGGATTTTCGGACTGGACGCGGAGAACGGCAAGCGCAGATGGGTGTACCAGCGCAATACGCCTGTGCTTACAGTACGCTCGTTTGCCAGTGTCGCCATAACCCGCGGCGGTGTGTTCGCCGGGTTCGCCGGAGGCAAGCTGGTGGCGCTCGACATTAATAATGGCAACATCGGCTGGGAGGCCACGGTAGCGTTGCCGCGCGGAACCACTGAACTGGAACGGGTGACCGACATTACCAGCACGCCGGTTGTGGATGACGAACGGGTGTGCGCCGTCGCATACCAGGGCCGTGTCGCGTGTTTTGACTTGTTGCGCGGTAACCTTCTATGGGCGCGCGACATCTCCAGCATTGCCGGTTTGACGCTGGATGAGCACAACGTGTACGTGAGCGATGATAAAGGCACAGTAATGGCACTCGACAAAGTGAGCGGCGCCAGCGTGTGGAAGCAGGACAAACTGTTCGCGCGAAGGATTACCGCTCCGCTAGCTTTAGGCCGTTATATTGTGGTTGCGGATTTTCATGGTTACGTGCATTTTGTGTCGCGTGAGGACGGTTCGTTTGCCGCGCGGCGTGCCACCGATGGCAGCCGGGTTTCTGCGGCGCCAATCGCATTGAGTAAAGGGCTGTTGGTGCTGACGCGTAATGGCGGACTGTACGCCATGAACGTCGAGTCGCTGCACTAAAATCGCGCTTGAGCGGTTAATCCGCGGTATTATCCATTCCGCAATGAAACCCACCCTGGTCTTAGTCGGCCGCACCAACGTCGGCAAATCCACTTTGTTTAACCGCCTCACGAGAAGCCGCGACGCTATTGTTGCCGATGCGCCGGGGTTGACGCGCGACCGGCATTATGGTCATGGCAGGGTGGGGATAAAACCTTTTTTAGTGGTGGATACCGGCGGTTTCAAGCCGGCGGCCAAAGGTGGCATTTTGGCTGAGATGGCGAAACAGACTCAGCAGGCCATCGCCGAAGGCGACAAGATTCTGTTCATGGTGGATGCGCGGGAAGGCTTGCACGCAGGCGACAAGATCATCGCGGAGAGCTTGCGCAAGAGCGGGCGTCCGCTGTGGCTGGTGGTGAACAAAGCGGAAGGGATGGTGCGGGATGTTGCGGCTGCGGAATTCTTTGAACTCGGTTTGGGCGACCCCTTGCCGATATCTGCGGAGCATGGCGAAGGTGTGAGTGAGCTCATCGAGCTGGTTTTGGCGGACGTGCCGCCCGCGCGAGCACTCGAGGAGCAGCGCAAGCATCCCAAAATCGCCATTGTAGGCCGTCCTAACGCGGGCAAATCCACGCTGGTTAACAGCCTGCTCGGCGAGGAACGGGTCATTGTGTTCGCCGAGCCGGGCACGACGCGCGACAGCATTTATGTGGATTTTGAGCGCAATGGCAAAAACTATACCTTGATTGACACTGCGGGATTGAGAAAGCGCGGCAAAGTGCATGAAGCGGTCGAAAAATTTTCTACCATCAAAGCTTTGCAGGCGGTGGAGGATGCCAATGTTGCAGTACTGGTGCTGGACGCGCAGCAGGATATTGCCGAACAGGATGCGCATATTGCGGGATTTATTCTGGAGGCGGGCAGGGCGCTGGTGTTGGCGGTCAACAAATGGGACGGGTTGAGCGTTGAGCAGCGCGAGAAAATCAAAAACGATATGGCGAGGAAACTCAGGTTTCTGGATTTTGCCAAGGTGCATTATATTTCCGCGCTGCAGGGCAAGGGCGTGGGTGCGCTGCTCAAGTCGGTGGATGCGGCGTACCGCGCGGCGATGACGAAACTGCCCACCCCCAAACTTACGCGCGCTCTGCAATCCGCGATCGCCAGGCAACAACCACCGCGTGCGGGCCTCATCCGCCCCAAGCTGCGCTACGCCCATCAAGGCGGCATGAATCCGCCGCTCATCGTGATCCACGGCAATGCGCTAAACCACGTTCCGGAAAGCTACCGGCGCTACCTGGAAGGCGCTTTGCGCAAGGTTTTCAAGCTGCAGGGCACGCCCCTCAAAGTCCAATTCAAGCACGGCCGCAATCCCTATGCCGGCAAATAGGTTTGAAAACAAGGCAATTGGGCCGGGTCAGGCGGCTGGCTTTAAGCCAAAAAATCGAGTAAAGTTAAACACTCAATAATTAAAATAGGAGTCAAAATGAGTGCAAAAGGGCAATTGTTACAAGACCCGTTCTTGAATGCTTTGCGCAAGGAACACGTGCCGGTTTCCATTTATCTGGTGAACGGCATCAAATTGCAAGGACAGATAGAATCGTTTGACCAATACGTGGTGCTGTTGAAAAACACCGTAACGCAAATGGTGTACAAGCACGCAATTTCCACCGTGGTGCCCGCCAGGGCGGTCAGCATACCATTCGAGCAACCTTCTTCCGAGAGCTAACGCTGGTAATCGATGTTTGAGCGTCCCGACAGCGGGAACACAGGAGTATTGGTCAGTCTCGATTTTGGCGAGGCGGGCTATGCAGAAAGCCTGCAAGAATTGCAGCAGCTTGCGCTAAGCGCCGGAATCATCCCCAAACTGGTAATAAAAGGAAAGCGCTCCAAGCCGAACCCGGCGCTGTTTGCCGGCACAGGCAAAGTCGCAGAAATCGCACAAGCCTTGCGCGCGAGCGGTGTGCAAGTCGTCATATTCAACCATGATTTATCCCCCGCCCAGGAGCGCAACCTGGAGAAGGAACTGCGCTGCAGAGTGGTGGATCGCACCAGTCTCATCCTCGATATTTTCGCACAGCGCGCAAAAAGCCACGAAGGAAAGCTGCAAGTGGAGCTGGCGCAATTGGAGCATCTTTCCACCCGCCTGATACGCGGCTGGACCCACCTGGAGCGGCAAAAAGGCGGTATCGGCTTGCGCGGCCCGGGCGAGACGCAATTGGAAACCGACCGCCGCTTGATCGCGAAACGCATCAAGGTGCTTAAGGATAAGCTCGTGCGGTTGCGCCGTCAGCGCGAAGTGCAGCGCAAAGCAAGGCGCCGCGCCAAGGTGATGTCGGTATCGCTGGTGGGTTACACCAATGCCGGCAAATCCACGCTATTCAATTGTCTTACCCATGCCCACGCTTATGCCGCTGACCAGTTGTTCGCGACCCTCGATACCACTTCGCGCAAACTATTCATCCCGGATTGCGGCACGGTGGTGCTTTCCGACACCGTAGGTTTTATCCGCAGCCTTCCGCATACCCTGGTTGATGCGTTCCGCGCCACTCTGGAAGAAACTGCGCTGGCGGATTTGCTGCTGCATGTGGTGGATGCCAGCCATCCCAACCGCGACCAGCAGATCATTGAGGTGAACAAAGTGCTTGCAGAGATTGGCGCAGATCAGCTGCCGCAGGTGCTGGTGCTCAATAAAATTGACTTGTGCGGCTGGCGGCAGGGCATGGAGCGCGACGAGTATGGTAAAATCGCGCGTGTTCGTTTGAGCGCACACACTGCTGAAGGCACGGATCTGGTGCGCCAGGCGCTGTTTGAAGCGATGCGCGGCGAAACTCCGGAAACTGTTGCAGTAAAAGTGGCCTGAGCTTGAGCCGCTCAGCACGGGCGCCTCGGCAACCGTAATAGATTATTTGAGATAAACCACATGGCATTGAATGACCCACAATGGGGAAGGCGCGGCAACCAAGGCCCGCCCGACCTTGATGAAGTATGGCGCAGATTCAATGAAAAATTGAATGCGCTGTTCGGCCGCGGCCGCTCTTCCGGCGGCGGGCCCGGCAACGCCGCCCCCAAACAGTTTGGCGGCAGGCTTGGGTTGCTCATCGCGCTGGTTTTGCTGGTGTGGCTGGCAAGCGGCTTCTACATCGTGGATGCCTCGCAGCGTGGCGTGGTATTGCGCTTCGGCAAATACCTCGAGACCACTCAGCCCGGACCGCGTTGGCATCTGCCTTATCCCATCGAAAGCAGGGAAATCGTTAATCTCTCGCAAGTGAGAACGGTAGAAGTCGGTTACCGCAACAACGTCAAAAGCAAGGTGATCAAGGAATCGCTGATGCTCACCGACGATGAGAACATCATCGATATCCAGTTCGCGGTTCAATACATTCTGAAAAGCCCTGAGGATTACCTGTTTAACAACCGCTCGCCGGAAGACTCGGTGCTGCAGGCCGCGGAAACCGCGATACGCGAAATCGTGGGAAAAAGCAAAATGGATTTCGTGCTCTATGAAGGCCGCGAGCAGGTGGCGGCTCACTCCACCAAGCTGATGCAGGAAATCCTCGACCGCTACGGGACGGGAATAATAATCAGCAAAGTAACCATGCAGAACGCGCAGCCGCCGGAACAGGTGCAGGCGGCGTTTGACGACGCGGTGAAAGCAGGTCAGGACCTCGAGCGGCAAAAAAACGAAGGCCAGGCCTATGCCAACGATGTGATACCCAGGGCGCGCGGCGCGGCGTCGCGCCTTTTGCAGGAAGCCGACGGCTACCGGCAGCGGGTAATTGCCGATGCCGAAGGCGACGCCAGCCGCTTCCGGCAGATCCTGGTGGAATACAGCAAGGCGCCGGCGGTGACGCGCGACCGTCTGTACCTGGACATGATGCAGCAGGTGCTTTCAAGCACCAGCAAGGTGTTGATAGACCAGAAGTCCGGAGCCAGTCTGCTGTACCTGCCTTTGGACAAGCTGCTGCAGATCGGCGGCTCGCCAGCGGCCACGCAGGAACTTGCGCCGAGAGTCGCCACGCCTGAGCCGGCGCAGCAGCCAGAGGGCACATCACGTTCGCGCGAAGCGTTCCGCAGCCGCGACCGGGAGCAACGCCAATGAAAAATATCGGCGCTGTGCTGATCGGCATTATCGTCGTGCTGGTAGTGGCCAGCCTCGGCATGTTCACCGTGGACCAGCGGCAGAACGCCATCGTGTTCCGCCTGGGCGAAATCATCTCGATTAAAAAAGAGCCCGGGCTGTATTTCAAGGTTCCGATACTCGACAACGTGCGCTTCTTCGAGACGCGCATCCTCACACTGGAGTCGCCGGAGCCGGAACGTTTCCTCACCTCGGAAAAGAAAAACGTGCTGGTGGATTCGTTCGTCAAGTGGCGCATCGTGGATGTCAAGCAGTATTACATCAGCGTCGGCGGCGACGAGCAGCGCGCGCAAACGCGGCTTGCGCAAACAGTGAATTCCAGCTTGCGCGACGAATTCGGCAACCGCACCGTGCATGATGTCGTATCCGGCGAGCGCGACAAAATCATGGCCCTGATGCGGGAAAAGGCCAACGAGGATGCGCGCAAGATCGGCGTGCATGTGGTGGATGTGCGCATCAAGCGCGTTGACCTGCCGCAGGAAGTGAGCGAATCGGTTTACCGCCGCATGGAAGCGGAAAGGAAACGCGTCGCTAACGAGCTGCGCTCGACCGGCGCGGCAGAATCCGAAAAAATACGCGCCGATGCCGACCGCCAGCGCGAAGTTATCCTTGCCGAAGCCTACCGCGAGGCGCAGCAGGTCAAGGGCTTGGGCGACGCCAAAGCCGCGGCGATCTATGCCGACGCCTACCAGCAGAATCCGGAGTTTTACGCTTTTTACCGCAGCCTGGACGCCTACCGGCAAAGTTTCAAGAATAAGACCGACATGCTGGTGCTCGACCCCAACTCGGAGTTCTTTAAATACCTGAAGCACGCCGGCAAGCCTGGCAAATAGGCGATCCATGTCCAAGTTTTTGCTGACAGCGTTTGCCCTGATGCTGGTGCTGGAGGGAATACTGCCGTTCCTGCTGCCGACCGTTTGGCGTGAAGCGTTTAAGAGACTGACCGAGATGACGGATGGGCAAATCCGTTTCATCGGACTTTCTTCCATGCTCGCCGGTCTGCTGCTGCTTTATTGGGTGCGATGATGCGTAACTGGCTGCTTCCCGAATACATCGAAGACATCTTGCCGCCCGAGGCGCGCCGCATCGAGCGATTGCGCCGGGTCATTCTCGACCTCTTTCATGTGCACGGCTATCAGTTGGTGATTCCGCCGCTCATTGAATATGTCGAGTCGCTGCTTACCGGCACCGGCCGTGACATGGATTTGAAGACCTTCAAACTGGTGGACCAGTTAAGCGGCCGGATGATGGGCCTGCGCGCCGACATCACGCCGCAGGTGGCGCGCATTGACGCGCACCTTCTGAATTGTCAGGGTATCACACGTTTATGCTATTGCGGCAGCGTGGCGCACACCCTGCCTGCGGCATCCGCGCGCACCCGCCAGCCGCTGCAGATAGGCGCCGAGCTTTATGGCCACGCCGGATCGGAGAGCGACAGCGAGATTCAGCGCCTGATGTTGCAAGCGCTCAAGCTAGCGGGCATTGCGGAGGTGCATCTCGATGTGGGCCATGTCGCGGTATTTCGCAGTATCGCCAAGCGAGGGGAGGTCCCGAGCGAGCTTGAAGCGGAGCTTTTCGGGGTGTTGCAATCCAAGGATATGCCCGCTTTGCGCGAGTTGACGCGGGGCCTCGAACAGCGCGTAAGACAAGCGCTGCTGTTGCTGCCCGAACTCTATGGCGGCGACGAAGTGTTGCAGCGAGCAGCCAAACACCTGCCCGATTATCCGGAAATTTCCGCGGCGCTCGCGGATTTGCGCACGCTTGCAAAAGAGCTGCGGGACAAGGTGGCGAGCCTGTGCTTTGATCTGGCCGAGCTGCGCGGCTATCGCTATCACAGCGGCGTGGTGTTCGGCGCATACGTCAAGGCCTCGGCCAACGCCGTCGCGCTGGGCGGGCGCTATGACGAAGTGGGCAAAACTTTCGGGCGCGCGCGGCCCGCGACCGGATTCAGCATGGATTTGCGTGAAGTATCTGCGCTACTGCCCGCAGATGGAGCGACCACGGCCATACTTGCGCCTTATGCGCAGGATGCGGCCCTGCAAGAAAAGATCGCGCGCTTGCGCGAACAGGGAGAGATTGTGATCGTGGATTTGCCAGGACATGAAAACTTGCGCCGCGAGCTCAATTGTGACCGCACTTTGGTATTGCGCAACGAAGTTTGGGAAGTAAGCAGCCTGAAGCGACCGGATTGAGTATGTCGAAAAACGTCGTCGTCGTCGGCATGCAATGGGGTGATGAAGGCAAGGGCAAGGTCGTGGACTGGCTCACCGACCATGCCCAGGGCGTGGTGCGTTTCCAGGGCGGGCATAATGCCGGCCACACGGTGGTGATTGACGGCAAGAAAACCGTGTTGCACCTGATTCCCTCAGGCATCCTGCGTAACGGGGTCAACTGCTATATTGGCAATGGCGTGGTGGTTTCGCCGCAAGCCCTGTTGGATGAAATGGCTATGCTCAAAAAAGCCGGAGTGGTAGTAATCGGGCGGTTAAAAATCAGCGAGGCCTGTCCGCTGATTTTGCCTTATCACGCGGCGCTTGATCAGGCGCGCGAAGCGGCAAAAGGCGCGCGCAAGATCGGCACTACCGGACGCGGCATAGGCCCCGCTTACGAAGACAAGGCGGCGCGGCGCGCCATCCGTTTGCAGGATTTGTTTCACCGCAAACGCTTTGCGGCCAAGCTCCGCGAAGTGCTGGAATACCACAATTTCGTGCTGAAGAATTATTTCCACGCAAAGACCGTGGATTTCCAGCGCACCCTTGAAGCCACGCTCGCGCTTGCCGGGCAAATCAAGCCCCTGGTTGCGGACGTGCCGCGCCTGTTATTCCAGGCGAGCCGCGACGGAAAAAATCTTTTGTTTGAAGGCGCTCAGGGGACACTGCTCGACATTGACCACGGCACTTACCCTTACGTCACTTCCAGCAATTGCGTAGCAGGAGCGGCTGCTGCGGGGAGCGGCATTGGACCGCAGATGCTGCACTATGTGCTGGGAATTACCAAAGCATATACCACGCGCGTGGGCTCCGGCCCGTTTCCTACCGAATTGAGCGATGACGTGGGCAAGAAGCTCGCGGCGCGCGGGCAGGAATTCGGCGCGACCACCGGGCGTCCACGCCGTTGCGGCTGGTTCGATGCTGCTGCGCTGAAGCGCTCGATCCAGATCAACGGCGTCTCGGGTTTGTGCGTTACCAAACTTGATGTGCTCGATGGCATGCGACGGCTGCGCCTGGGAGTGGGGTACAAAGTTGACGGCGTGGAAAGCGATATTCTGCCGGTGGGCGCGGAACTGCTCGCCGAGAGCGAGCCGATATACGAAGAAATTCCCGGATGGAAAGAAAGTACGGTGGGTTTGAAGCGTTTTGAAGACCTGCCGTCGGCAGCGCAGAATTATCTCAAGCGCATCGAGGAAATTTGCGATGTTCCGATTGACATGATTTCCACCGGGGCGGAGCGCGAAGAAACCATCGTGTTGCGCCACCCGTTCAAGTAATCAGAATCAATGATGCAGGAGCCGGTGGAAGGTTGCAAAGACGCTTTAATTATTTCAAATAGATCCAGAATCGTGCCGTTTGGTGCCGAGAAGAGGACTCGAACCTCCACAGTGTTGCCACCGCCAGGACCTGAACCTGGTGCGTCTACCAATTCCGCCATCTCGGCTTTCGAGAAGGTGCAAATCTAATAGGAAAACATTTTCTTGTCAACGAAATCCCCGAAGCATTTTAAATCCTTAACCAGAGCGGAACACCGGTCGCGCCAGCCGCCCAAAGCAAAATCAAAATTATGCGAGCTTGACCCGCATTTTAAGCGCGAACGCTTGAAATACCGGGATGCCTTGCCGAGCCGCGAATTCATTTTACAGATTCTCGCAGAGCAGGGCGTTCCGCTTTCCGTTGAAACACTGATGCGGTCCCTTGGGGTCGGCGGCCACGAGGCTGCGCTGTTCGACCGCCGGCTGCGGGCGATGGAGCGCGACGGGCAAATCATGCGCAATCGCAAAGGCGCGATATGCGTGGTGGACAAGCTCGACCTCATCAAGGGCACAGTGCAGGGGCATCCCGACGGTTTCGGTTTTTTGATACCGGATGAAGGCGGGCCCGATCTGTTTCTGGGCCCCAAGGAAATGCAAAAAGTGCTGCACGGCGACCGGGTCATGGCGCGCGAAATCGGGGTGGACCGCCGCGGCCGGCCCGAGGCCAGCATCGTCGAGGTGCTCACGCGCGGCAACCAGCGCCTGGTGGGCAGGCTGCACGTAGAGCACGGCATCCAGTTCGTGGCGGCTGAGAACAAGCGCATCAGCCAGGATATTTTGCTGCCGCGGGACGAAAGCCACGCGGCGAAACCGGGGCAGGTGGTGATGGTGGAAATCATCGAGCAGCCGAGCAGGCACGCACAGCCTGTCGGACGCGTAATCGAAGTGCTCGGCAATTACGCTGACCCGGGAATGGAAATCGAGATCGCGCTGCGCAAGCATGATTTGCCGCATGTGTTTCCGCCGGATGCGGGGAAATCGGCCAAACACCTGCCGAGCGAGGTCCTGGAAAAAGATTATGCCGGGCGCAAGGACCTGCGCGGTCTTCCGCTGGTGACCATAGACGGTGAAACCGCAAAGGATTTTGACGACGCGGTGTACTGCGAAGCGCAGGGCAAAGGGTTCAAGCTGTTCGTGGCGATTGCCGATGTCAGTCATTACGTGAAGCCGGGGGATGCGCTGGATCGGGAAGCGTTGCAACGCGGCAATTCGGTGTATTTTCCGCGGCGCGTGATTCCGATGCTGCCGGAAGCCTTAAGCAATGATCTTTGCTCGCTCAACCCGAGAGTTGCGCGGCTGACAATGGTGTGCGAAATGCAAATTGCCGCCGATGGTGAAATCGACGAGTACCGTTTTTATCCGGCGGTGATGCTCTCGCAGGCGCGGTTGACCTACACCGCGGTTGCCGAGATGCTCGAGCATCCTCAAGGCGATACGGCGCGGCGCTACGGCAGGCTGCTGGCGCATATCAAAATGCTTTACACGCTCTACAAGGTCTTGGCCAAGGCCAGGGAAAAGCGTGGTGCGATTGACTTTGAGACTATCGAAACGCAGATGATTTTTAACGAGCATGGGAAAATCGAGCGCATCGTTCCGGTGAAGCGCAACGATGCGCACCGCCTGATTGAAGAATGCATGCTGGCCGCCAACGTCTGCGCCTCGGATTTCCTCAAGAGCCATGGACAGCGCACGCTATACCGGATCCACGAAGGCCCGACCCCGGAAAAGCTCGAGGCTTTACATGGTTTTCTCGGGGAATTCGGTTTGCATTTGAGCGGAGGCGACAATCCGCATGCCAGGGATTATGCCAGGCTGTTGAGCACCATCCGCGACCGTCCTGATGCGCAATTGCTGCAAACGGTAATGTTGCGTTCTTTGCAGCAAGCGATGTACAGCCCGGACAATGTGGGCCACTTCGGATTGGCGTACGAGTCCTATACGCATTTCACTTCCCCGATCCGGCGCTACCCTGATTTGCTGGTGCACCGGGCGATAAAAGTGGTGTTGCAGGGCAAGACCTATAATCCGGGCGACTGGAAGCAGTTGGGTATTCATTGCTCGGTCACCGAGCGCCGCGCCGATGACGCGACGCGCGACGTCGAAGCCTGGCTCAAGTGTTACTACATGCAGGATAAAATCAACGAGTGTTTCGATGGCACGGTGAGCGGGGTGACCGGCTTCGGCATTTTCGTGGCGCTCGATGACATTTATATAGAAGGGCTGGTGCATATTTCCGATCTGGGGAGCGATTACTTTCATTTTGATGCGGGGAAGCATCTTCTGCTGGGCGAGCGCACCGGCAGGAAATTCCGCTTGGGAGACCGGGTGCGCATCAAGGTGGTGAGGGTGGATCTGCAAAGCACCAAAATT
>Ga0184637_10001006_pt1 | contig 19762 bp, 15 predicted proteins | sample PLM3_127_b2_FD_133143 | JGI IMG/M metagenome (GOLD analysis project Ga0184637, IMG submission 133143) | Groundwater sediment microbial communities from an aquifer in East River, Colorado, USA - PLM3_127_b2 | ecosystem: Environmental > Terrestrial > Soil > Riparian zone | place: USA: East River... | reverse complement strand
AGACGCGCTCGGGAGTTTTCCTGCTTCCGGAAATCGAGTCGACGACCCGGTCGCGGAAGACGTGGCTCATCGTGTCCCAGCCACCATTCTTCGGCCGGAACACGGCCAGGCCGTCTTGAGTTCCGGCGTAAAGAGAGACTGCCTCAGGCATATTCCCCTCCAAAAACCCGCCCGTGGTGAGCTTGTCGAACCACAAGATCCTTCGACAGGCTCAGGATGAGCGGTGCAACCTTGGCGCGTCGCCCCTGGGCAACCCTAGTTTATCGAGGCGGGGTTTCCGCCACCAGTGATTGGCGATAACATCCGACCAGCGCACAAGGGGTGAAGACATGCGGCTGGCGGAATGGAGCACCCACCCGGTCCATCTTCCCTATCCACGACACATCCAGTGGGCCTCGACGGACGAGGATGGCGCCGACTATCTCGTACTGCGCCTGGTCGGGGACGACGGGACGGTCGGTGCCGCGGAGGGCAGTGCGAAGACGGCCTGGCAATCGGTGAACGCCCGCTCGCTGGCCGTGTTGATCGAGGAGCTGTTTGTCCCACTGATCAAGGAAATCGATTTGCTCGACGAGACCGCCGTGAACCGCGCTCTCTCCGGCATCCGCGAGCAGCGAGCGGCTAGGTCGATGGTGGAGATCGCTTGCTGGGACCTGCGGTCGCAGGTGGCAGGCAAGCCGCTCTGGCAGCTCTGGGGCGGCGATCCGGACGTCCCTGTCTCGTGGACGGTGACGCGGCAGCCGCCGGCCGCGATGGCGCAAGAGGCCGAGGAGATGGTGCGCCGGCACGGCTTCCGCACGCTGAAGGTGAAGGGCGGCCAGGGCCGCGACGTCGATCGAGCGGCGCTCACCCAGATCCGATCCGCGGTCGGGCCTGGGGTCGAGCTCATGGTCGATGCGAACCGCGGCTATAAGCAGGAAGAGGCGCTGGCGTACGTGCAGGAGTTGGCGGACCTGGGAGTGACCGTTGCCGAGGACCCCTGTCAGTTTCGGCCGAACCGGGCGTTTCGCGAGCTGCAAGAGGCCAGCCCCATCCCACTGCTGGTCGACAACGGTTGCCGAAGCGTCGACGACGCCTCCCTGTTCCTGGAGCAGGGGGCCCGTGCGCTGAGCTTGAAACTGAACGGGACGGGGGTCACCGAGGCGCAGCGCATGGCGAAGCTGGCTCACGCGGAGCACTGCGCGGCCCACGTCGGCTTCATCGGCGAGACGTCGCTCGGAGCCCTCGTTGCGCTGCAGGTGGCGAGCGCGCTCCCAACTCGCGGTTACAGCCTGCCTGCGGAAACGACGTTCTTCCTGATGTTTGGCGAGGAGTACGTCGCCGAGCGCGTCCGGGTTGAGGACGGCCGGGTGAAGCTCCCCACTTCGCCAGGACTCGCTCGCTGGGTCGACTGGGAGCGCGTCGCCGCTTTCCACGCCTGATGATGCCCATTCCCCCTGCTGTCCTCCGTTGGATATCATCCCGGCCGGATCAGACGGTATCGTCGCGTCGACAATGAGCGTCTAGACTAGCGATACGCGCGGTAGCGTGGTAATCTATCCGATGTTAACAGGGGCGGACTATTCAGCCTCGATGCGTGCTTTCCCGCCACGCCAAGAACCGGCTGCGCCGGTACGCGAAATATGGGATCACCGCGGAGTTGGTTATTCAGTTGGTCGAGAACGAAGTCGCGGCTGGAGTCGAGGGGGACGGGATGGCCTTCTTCCCAAGCGGCGCTGGCGATTTCCGTATCGCCTTCGTGGCTAAGAACCAAACGGCGACCATCAAGACCATCATGCCGCCAAGAAGAAGCCATCTCTGATGAGGGGTAGCGGAATGAAGCTTGCCTACGATCCCGAGGCGGACAGCATCCTGTTGACCATTGGCGACCCAGATGTGCAAGCCGAGAGCTGGGCGGAACCCTCGGATGGCGTCATCATCGACTTCGACCACGACAAGAATCCGATCTCCGTCGAGATCCAGAACGCGTCACGCCGCTACCCGGCGACAGCGCTCGCGAACATCAACGTCGAGCAGCCCGTCTCGCTCGCTCAGTTGGCCGGCGAATACAACCTGGCGGAGGCACACCTCCGAAAGTTGGCAATCACCGGGCGCCTGCGCGCAACCAAGATCGGGCGCAATTGGGCCGCGACTCGCGCTGCCGCCGAGGACTACCTGGATAGTCGCAAGTACAACGCCAAAGGAGTTTCGGCACCTCACGCTAGTTAGATTGAGCCTAGCCGGTCTAGCGCCGGATCGGGATGGCGATTACACTGGCCATGAACCACCCAGAGGAGGCAGCGATGGCCGCACCTGCCGAAAGCAAGGCAAAGAGCTTCAAAGACGTCGTGCTTGGGCTTGGCCACTTCACGCTTCCCGTCGGCGACATGGCGGCCGCGTTGCGGTTCTATACCGAGGTATTGGAGTTCGAGCAGATCGGGCGGAAGATGACCGCCGAGGAGATCGAACAGGCGAAGGCCGCGGGCACGATTCGTGCGCCGCATCTCTCCGTCCGCATGCCGAACGGCCCGCGCATGGACCTCTTTGAGGTGCCCTACCAGCGCGTCCAGTTCGCCGACGACCACCCGCACTACGCGTTCCTGGTCAAGGGCGAGGACATGGATTCCTGCGCACAGATGCTACGGGACCGCGAAATCCCCTTCGACGGCCCCTCGCGTCGGGGTCCGGTCGGGGGCGCATCCCTGTACTTCCTGGACCCATGGGGCAACAAGCTCGAGTACAACTGCCAGGACGGGTACACGGGTGCAGTCGAGGACCGGCCTCCAGTATGGAATGACAGCCTGCGCTACACCTGGCCGAAGTAGATAACGGGTCAGGCCGGGCCGGCCGCCTGGAGGGAACCGGCGGTCAGCCGGTGCAGGGCAAACGCCTTCAGAGCTTCCAGGTCACCCAGGTCGTGTTCGACCTGAGGCGAGAGAAACACGTAGGTCACCGCGCGCACCCTCTGGCCGGTGGCGCGTTCGAGGCCGAGAACATAGAGGCCCGCTTGGAGCCTGTACTCGTCCATGCGGCGTTCCACCTCGTTGGGCGTAATGTCGTCGGTCTTCCAGTCGACGATTTCGGCTCCGTCCTTTCCTTCGATCAGCAGATCGACGAACCCTTCGACGATCGTGCCCGTCTCGCTCTCGAAAGCGAACGCGACTTCGCGCAGCGCTCGCCGCGCGCTCCGGGCCCGAATGGCAACCGCAGACTGGAGCGCGCGCTCGACGAGCCGAATCACGTCGCCCTCGCGGTCCGGAATCGCCTCGGCCACGGCTTGAGCGCGCGCGAACGCCGCGATCGTTTCCGGCTGCGCGTCGATTGGGACGGACTGAATCACCGCGTGCACTGCCCGGCCCAGACGGGTGCTCCCGCGACCACGAGACCAGGGTTCGGTATCGTCGGCACGGCCATCCTTTCCTCCGCCCAGAGCGGTCGCGCTGGTTACGACCAGACGTTTGCTGGCCGCCACGAGCGCCGCCCGCGCCGCAACTGCCTCGGCCGGGCTGGCGGCCGAAGGGGGATCGACGACGATGCCGGCGAACGATCCAGCGGTCGCCCGCTGCACCGGAGCCGCCGGAATCGCGGGAATGCCGTCGGCCGCGTTGGCATCCACAAGCCTTCGGGCACCTGAGGTCGTGCTCCTGGCGCTGTGGTACAGGGACACGATCAGATGGTCGCGTGCCCGCGTCGCGGCAACGTAGAGCAAGCGAATCTGCTCCGCCTCGGCGTGCAGCTTCTCAAGCGCGTCCACCGCGTCGACGGGGCCCGTGCTGAATCGAGCGCCGCGCGTTTTAGACCCGACGCAAACGGCAAGCTCGCCACTGATGGGTTCGACGGCGAACGTTGGGGCCGTGGCGGGCCTGGGGTTCGTACCGAACCCCGTCATGACGACGACCGGAAACTCCAGGCCCTTCGCGCCGTGGACGGTCAGCACGCGCACCGCGTCTTCGTCCTCATCCAGCGCGGCGCCCTCGTGGTCGACGATGGGTCGCGCGCTTCGCTCCTCGAGCCAGTCGACGAACGCGCGGAGCGGCTGCGGCCCTTCGGCCTCGAAGGCGCGCGCCTGTTCGACGACGAACCGCGCGCGCCGAAAGGCATCGCGGTCTCGGGTATCGAAAAGGGCCGATGCGACGATGCCGGTCTCAGAGAGCACGGCCTGTACGAGATCCGCCAGAGACGAGCTCGGCCGCTCGTCGTGGAAACGCCGAATGCGAGCCAGCGCATCGGTGACCGGACCGGGCGGGTTTGCGGGGCTCAGAAAGTTGAAGGTCCCTCCGGAGAGCTTGTGGCGCGCTAGGTCGACGTCTGAGCAAGCGAATCCGGGGCTCCGGAGCGCGCCGACGATCGCGACCTGGTCGCCCGAGTCGTCGATCGCGGTGAGGATGTTGATTAGGTCGCGCACTTCTTGCGTCTGAAAGACGAGGCTGCCACTCTCCACGCGGAAGGGGAGCCCCGCCTGTTCGAGGGATCGCTCGATGTCGGGCAGGGCCGTTCTCGTCGGCATCAGGATCGCGATATCTCGGTAGCGAGCCGAACGCGTCTGGTTAGCAGTGCGATCCAGCACTCCCCAGCCCTCATCAACCACGCGCCAACAGATCGAAGCGACGTGAAGCGCCTCATCGCGCCGCACGGCCCCCGCCAGCCCTTCTCCGAGACCGCCGATGGCCGCAACGGCGGGGCCGGCAGGGTTATCGACCCGAACTGCCGCGATCGCTCGATACGCCGGAGAAACGGCCGGCTGACTACCGTCACCGAACAAGCGCGCGAAAACTGCATTGACCCACCCGACGACCGCGGGCACCGAGCGTCGGCAGTCAACCAGGTTCAGGCTCGCATTCTGGCCCGCGACCTCCGTCTTCGCGGCGTTGTAGATGGCCATGTCGGCATTGCGGAAGCGATATATCGACTGTTTCGGGTCGCCAACCAGAAAGAGTCGACCGGGCTCGTGCTCCAGGGTTGATGGTTCCAGCGAGAACGCCGCGGCAATGCCGTATTGCCACGGGTCGGTGTCCTGAAATTCATCGATGAGGAGCGTCCTGAACCGACTGCGGAAGCGGTCGCGCACGGCAGAATCGGTGGTGACGAGGTCCCGCGTGAGACGGATGAGGTCGTCGAACGTCAGGGCGCCTTCACGGCACCGAGCTTCGCGATCCTCGATTACGAACTGAGCAATATGGGGGAGGATGGCCCGGAGCGCTTCGTCGCGGAGCGCTCCAAGGAGCGTTGTGAGTGCGTCACGGATCTCGCTGGCCGTTGTGACGACGCTCGCCTTCTGGGGCCAGATCTGAACAGTCGAGACGTTGAAGCTCTCCCTGATGCCGCTGGCAGCGAGCAAGGCTTCTCGTTCGTTGCTGGGAGCGTCCACGAGGAGATTGACGAGACCGCGAAGCCGCTTGAGACGGATACCCAGCTTGTCGTCCGCGGGCTTGTCGTCCATCGGAATCAACGCAAGCTCGCTCTGGAACCGCCGGAGCTCGGGCCACCGGGTGGGGGCGTGGGTACTGACCTGCAGCGCGCTCTGAGCCAGGTCGGGCCGCGGCCACAGGTCTCTCGCCAGCGTCTCGATGTTGGCAGGCAGAAGCCCGAGTCGCAGAGCGCGAGCGAATGCTTCCCGCGCACTGGCGTCTTCGCCGAGGCGCTCGAGATGGTCTCGCCAGCGCTGCTGGAACCTGCGGGCTGCGCTGATTTCGTCGATCACGGCGAAGTCGGGATCGACCCCCGCTTCGGCCGCGAACGAGCGAATCAGCCCGGCGGCAAAGGCGTGAATCGTGGAGATCGGAGCAGCGTCGAGGGTCTCCAGGGCCCTCTTCACATGGCCCTGATGGCCGCCGAACCTGGCCACCGCCTCGAGTTCGGTGCGTACACGCTCGCGCAGCTCGGCAGCGGCTTTTTCGGTGAAGGTGATCGCAACGATCCTATCGATAGGCACACCCGACTGGACAAGCGCAACCAGCCGATCGACGAGTGCCTTCGTCTTTCCTGTGCCCGCACCGGCTTCTACAAAGAGGCTCTCGTCGAGCGTCTCTTTGATCCGATCGAATGCATCAGCCATCGGGCGTGCCCTTCGCGATGTCGGTGACCTGGGCCCAGGGAACAAGCGACGCATCTCCCAAACGAGCTGTGAAGTCCGCCTGTCGCCGGCGGGCGCAGATGCGGTCGAAGTCGCAGTACGCGCAGTTTTCGAACCCGCCGAACTGGTTCTCCTCGCCGGGAACCGCCGGAAAGCTTCCTCGCTCGACGCCCGTCGCGATCGCGCGAACGACGGCCTCCAACCGCTGGGCGTTCTCCGGCGTGTGCCGATACTCGTTAACGGCGAACTCACCCCGCTGGCTGATGAACCAGTAACGACCGGTGACGTTGACGCCTGGTCCGGCGCCCAGAGCAGCAGAATAGATGGCGAGCTGTAGCTGCCGTCCGCCGTTGAACGGATCGTCCTCGTCCTGCGTATAGCCATAGGCGCTACCGGTCTTGTAGTCGATGACCAGCGCATGCTTGCCGTCCTCGGACCAGTCGACGCGGTCGGCCGCTCCCCGAAAGCGACGCCCGCCGATCTCGACATCTGTGAACTTCCACTCGAAGGCCGTCGGCTTAGCACGCCGCGCCAGGCGATCCGCGGAATCTTCCCTTAGGAATCGATCGAGGTCTGCACGCATGGCGGCAACTTCGTGGGCGTGAAAGATGGGAAATCCTACCTGTCCACGCGCGCGCGCCGCGGCTAGCTCGTCGTCCAGGATCTCAAGGGCTAGATGCAAGTCATTGGCGTCCCATGCCTCATCTGGCGCTGGCCTGCCCTGCCGGTGCTGCTCGGCGAAAAACCTGCTGAGTACCGCGTGCACAATATTGCCCCGGGTAGCGGGATCCATCGTCTCCCGTTCCTCGGGCTCCTCCGGCGTCCGGAGCCGCAAGATGCTCCGACAGAAAAACCGAAACCCGCACGTGCTGTAGTCCTCGATCGAGGTGGCGGACAGCTCGCGGCTCTCGGGCAGCAGCGGCAGGTCCATCTCCAGAAGGCCGTCCCATTCGCTAAGCCGCGGGGCGCGCCGCGCGCGACGGAGCGCCACGGGACGGACGAGGCGGTGGGTGTCTGGGGGTACCCAGAGGCCACGCTGGCCCGCCGCGATCGCCTCACGAAGCTCGAACTCGAAGGTGTCCAGGACCGGTCCGGCGGCGGCCGAGGCGAGCGGTGATCCGCCGCGCAGACTGTTCGGGAACCCTGCGTTCCGAATCTCCGTTGGAGTGATCTGCCGACCGAGGGCCGCGCTCGCAACCTCCGCCACGACAGGCGCTGGGTAGCGATCCTCGGTGCCCACGACGCCGGCCACCGGAATCGAGACGGTCAGCGATTCCGCGGCAGCCCCAAAGCAACGTAGCGCAGCCAACCGTTCGCGCGCGAACCGGGCGGCCGAGTCCTCGACGAATGGATGATGCGTGTGGGCCGTCGTCCACCAAGCATCGTCGACAACGGGTTCAATCGCCCCGGTGCGAGGGAAGACACCCTCATAAGCCCCGCAAACGATGACGTGCGGAAAGGTCAGACCGGCGGCAGAGCGGTAGTCAGCCAGTAGCACGCCCTGGCCGAGACTCCCCTCCCGTACGGTGGCTTGACGGAGGTTCGCCTCGAACGCCGTGATGAAGGTGCTGAGGCTGAACGTGCCCCCGATCGCTCCCACAGTCCCGAGCTGATCGATTTCCTCGACAACTTCCTGGAAGCCGCGAGACCCACGCCAGATGTAGGAGTCAACCGCGGATTTGAGGCTCGCGATGAACTGCCGCGCCGGCTGGTTGTCGCGGAGCGGATCGAGCCGTCCAACGATCTCATGGACGACGGCTGTCAAATCGTCAGCGAATCGAGCGTCCTGCTCGATCCTGTCTCGCCACACGGGATCGCTCTCTGCCTGGCCGCGCTGGCGCATCTCCGAGGCGAGCGTGCGAAGAGCCTCCTGCCAGCGGTCGCGTCCGTGGGTGACTCCGGCGTCCCGAGAGAGTCGGTCCCACGTGGTTGCTCGAACCCTTACGGCTGCGCCATCGGCGGGAAGAGTCGGTGGAGTTTGAGCGAGCGCCAGGAAGTCGATTACCGCAACGCGCGAAAAGTCTCGCTCGGGCAGCCTCGCAAGCGAGAGGACTGCGCGTCCCGCGGGCGTTTCGATCAGCGGCTGACCAGGCGAACGGACGGCCGGGACGCCGGCGCGCGAGAAGACTCCAGCCAGGAGCGGCGAGTAGGTGTCGTCGCCGCCGTGGAAGATGGCTATTTCATGAAGGGACGCCCCATCCTCGAGTAGCCGGATAACAATGCGTGCGGCGTTCTCGGCCTCAGAGGTCGGGTCGGGCATAAGCACAAACGCTGGTGTCGGACGCCTGGGGACGTCATCGAGAATTTCAACCCCGAGCCCCGATTGCGCGACCGCTTTGAGGAAGGCATCGCCGCCCGCGGTCCGTGGGCCAGGAGGCACCACGAAGACATCGCCCAGCTCCGCGGCGACGCCGGCCCTACCATCCTTCGCCGCGATGACCGCTGCGTCCAACAGGTCTTCGTCGTCATAGAAGTCGTTGGTGAGAGCTCGGAACCCGTCGTAGGCCCGCAGAAACTCTCGAATGGCCTCCTCGTTCGGACGCAAGGAGAGATCGGCACTTCGGCGGATTCCACCCCGACGGAGCCTCTGGAAGTGCCGACGCAGCACCCGAGCGTAGCCGGGTAGGGCCGCTACGCGCGAGAACACACCGATAGACGCAGAGGCGACGACGCCCGCGGCATAGTCGCCGATGGGTCGGGCGAGCGGTTTCTTGCCCAACGCGGCCAGGTGACCCGCGCCGATCAGCTCGGCGAGCCGGGGTAGCGTTTCGAATCGAACCGCCGCATAGGAGACACGGCGGGCGAGATCCCTTCGCAGCGCCAGCGCGGCCAGTCGCGTGGGGGCAACGAACGTGACCGGCAGCAGCGGATCGGCCTGGCGGGCGTCCGCGATTCGCTGCATGGACTCTTCGAGGAACATAGTCGAAGCTTACAGCGCAGAATGCGATTAGACGCGCGTTCTACGCTGTGCTAGGGGTTCGAGACCGGGGTGCCGCTGAACGCCGGTATCACTTCCTGGCCGAATAGCCGCAGCGATTTCTCGACGAGCGGGCGGGGCATGCCCGTGAAGTGGTGCTGGCCGACGAACACGTCGTAGCCCACCAGCGCCTGCTGTTTCTGCAGAAGTTTGATCACGGTGTCTGGGCTGCCGACGAGGGCTAGCCCGTTGTCGATCCAGAAGTCGTACGAGTCCGTCGTTTCCTCGTAGACGCGCACGAGCTCTTCGAGGATGGACGTGCGCTCCTCGGGGGCGATGGTCCGCTTCACACCGCCGCGCATCCCGCGCAACATCGACGGCTCGGCTTCGGCACGCGCCTGCTCGTCCGTCTCGGCCACGTGGACGTGACGCACCAGCAGCTGCCGCGGCCTTGGACCGGCGTGCCCGGCCGCCTGCCAGGCGTTGCGCCAGTACGCGAACTTCTCCGCGACGGTTGTATCGATGTCGATGTTCTGTGCGACGTGGAAGTTCATCTTCGCCGCGTAGTCGAACGACTCGTTGCTGTGAGCGCCGAGCCAGACCGGGGGATAGGGCTGCTGGTAGGGCTTGGGCTTGGGCAGCGCCTCGTCGAAGCTCCAGTACTCGCCGTCGTACGTGACGCTGTCCTGCGTCCAGGCCTGGAGGATGATCTCCATCGCTTCGATGCCCATCGCCCGCCGCTCCGTGAATGGCAGCTTCCACCGTCGGAACTCATCGATGCGGGGCCCGTAACCGAGGCCGAACTCGAGTCGACCGCGCGAGAGTTGGTCGACCATAGCGGCATCCTGCGCCAGCCTGATCGGGTGGTACATCGGCACCTGGTAGACCATCGGCCCGAAGCGGAGCTTCGACGTCTCGCGCGCGAGGGCGGCAAGATAGACGTTGGGCGAGGTGACGCAGGTGACGAAGGCGTTCTGGTGCTCGATGAAGAAGTAGTAGGTGTAGCCCCGCCGCTCGGCTTCCTGGCCGAGACCGATGTGCTGCTCGTAGAGGTCGGCCGAGGCACCGCCGCCCTCGGCGTCGAATCCGTCCATGATGCCGAACTCGAGTTGTGGCAACTAACCACCTCCAGAGCTGGATACGTCCTCGCCCCTGCTAGATCGCGGCAGATCGTCGCTCCCCAGGTCCACGAGTTGTCCATGTTCAGAGGGCAGATCGAGATCCACGTCGCGCGGGCGATCACTCAATCGGTAGACTTCGAGCCCTGATCCGCGCAGCGGGGACGCCGCGAAAAACTCAGCCAGGGTACCTATGCGCTTCACGCTCTGTTTCGACTCCCGAGCCGATGATCTTCTACCGAATCGTCAAAACTGATTCACCACGCTTGACTGACTTTACATCGGGCGCTGCACTTGGCCGTCCGCTAGCGGTTGAGAACCCGGAAGCCGCCCGTCTCCATACTGGTATTTCCGTCTTCGCGACCTCGCGCCAGGCGGCGATCCATTCTCGGCAATGGCCCGTCCTCGGCGGGTTCATCGCGGCGCTGGACGTTTCTGCAGGAAGCCAAATTCGGGCCGAGCGGACGACCCACCGCCGAGGCCACCACACGCTCTGGGGCTCCCCCGCCGATATGATGGGCCACGTGATAGCGGTCACACCGGTCATAGACGTACGATAGGAAGAACGAACCCACAGGTGCAAAGCGCGTGACATACGATCTCTGGGATTCCGAAAGCGGCAATATTATTGGCACCTTCGTCACCCGAGACCAGGCGCTGTCGGTGGTTCGGGAGGCACTCGCACGACACGGCGTCGGATACGCGGAAACCCTCCTCCTCGGCCAAGAGGATAGCCGCGGCCGCACGAAGGCGATCGCACGAGGCAAGAAGCTCGTCCAGCTTGCCCGAGCTCTGGAGTCGGCAGAGTCTCCTCGTACGTAGCGCCTCTGCTAACGGGCCACCTCGCCCATGACCTTCGATCAGGCTGACCCCTCAGGCCCTTGCGCCCGCCAGCAAGGCCTCGTGGCCTTTCTTCGAGACCGGCGCGAGGTCGGTCGCCGCCAGCGACCAGTGGTCTCCCTCGTCGTCGCTGGCGTAAAGCTCGCCTCCGGTTGTCGCGGCGAACACCGAGACGCCGTCGCCCCAATCCTCGAGACAGAGCCCGCCAAACTCGTGGACCAGCTCATCGGGCAGCCCCGCGCGGAGACGCTCCCAGCTGCGGCCGGCATCCCTGCTGCGGAAGATCTTGCCGCCGGCGAACCCGGGTCGTTCACCACCACGCCACGTCGCCGGATTGTGGTCGGCCGCCGAGACGAACAGCACGTCGGGCTGGCTTGGTCGCATCACGAGCCCGTCGGGATACACATCCGTCGCCCAGTCCGGGCTCATTCTTCGCTCCCACTGGCCTCCGCCATCGCGGGTCACGTAGAAGCCTGCCCCGCCGCTGACGTAGATCGTCCGCGGGTCGCGTGGGTCGATGAGCGCCTTGTGGACGTCATAGAAGTGCTCCATCGCACGGTTCTTGTCGTTGTAGAAGCCGAGGCTGTTGATCTCGTGCCAGGTGGCGCCATTGTCAACGCTCTTGAGGAGCGCCCCCTGCTCGATGCATGCGTAGATGGTCGTGGGGTCGTGAGGATCGAAGGTGATGAACTTCGTGTGGGCGATGTGGGGCGGCGCGGGGAACGACCAGTCGGGCAGGCTGTCGACTTCACGCAGCGTCGGCATCTCACTCCAGCTGGCCCCGAGATCGTCGCTGTAGAAGAGATGCGCCGGCTGCGTCCCAGCGTAGAGTCGGGGACGACCGTCCAAGCGCGTGCACGCGAGGCTGTAGACGTCGTCCACGTCTAAGCCATCGCTGCGACGCTCCCACATGCGGCCTCCATCAGCGCTCGCGTAGACCGAGTCGAAGAAGGCGCCCGCGAACGCCATCCCACTCTCGGGCTCGAAGACGATCGAGCTAATGAACTTGTCCGTGAGGGCGCGATTCGTCACCTCCCAGCTCGAGCCGAGCCCTGAGCGCTCCAGGAGGACGACGCCGTTCCTGGTTCCGACGAGAAGCTCGGTCGACGGGCGATCTGACGCGTAGACGTTCGAACCGCCGTGGGAAAGCCCGAGAGCCATGGTGCCACCTCCTTCTGAGTTCGCTGGGCTGACTGCACTTCGCGTGGCAAGCATAGCACCGGTACAATGCGCGCCATGCGATTCGACGCGCCGCTTTCATCTACTGGGCCGCTGGCCACTGGGCCGCTGGCAAATGGACCCCTGAGCGGTTTCCGCGTACTCGACCTCGCGGATGAGACGGGGCTGCCCTGCACCCGCTTCCTGGCCGACCTCGGGGCCGACGTGATCAAGGTCGAGCAGCCAGGTGGCGACCCGACGCGGGCGCGGCCTCCCTTCGCGGACGATCAGCCTCACCCGGAACGAAGCCTCTATTTCCTGCACTGGAACGCGAACAAGCGCGGGATCACGCTCGATCTGGCGACGCCGGACGGTCAGGACCTGTTCCGTCAGCTCACGCGCACCGCGGACGTGGTCGTCGAGACGTTTCGCCCGGGAACGTTGGAGGGCTGGGGGCTCGGGTACGAGGTGCTGGCGGCCGAGAATCCGCGGGTCATCGTCACGTCGATCACGGTCTTCGGCCAGACCGGCCCGTATCGGGACTACAACGGCGACGAGCTGATCGCGTTCTCTCTCGGCGGCGTCATGGCACTGAGCGGAGAGCCAGGTGGCCCGCCGTGTCTCGCGCCGGGCGAACTCGCCTCGGGTATGGCGTCCACCCACGCGGCGCTCGCGACGCAGGTGGCCCTCTTCCATCGAATCAAGAGCGGCAAGGGCCAGCACATCGACGTGTCAGTCGCCGAGGCGGCGGCCCACGTGGGTGGCTACGGCGTCCCGTATTACTCGTATTTCAAGCAGAAGGCGGAGCGCGTGACCCATGGGCACACCTCGTTCGAGCTGCACGACGTCTACGCCTGCAAAGACGGAGGGGTCAGGGTCTACGTCCTGGCGCGCGACCACTGGCGCACGTTCCTCGACTGGATCGGGAGCCCGGAGGAGCTGCGAGACCCCCTGTTCGAGGACCAGGATATGCGGCGCGACAACCGGGACCTCATCGATCCGTACGTTCAGGAATTCTGCAAGCGCTTCACCAAACGCGAGTTCTACGCCGAGGGACAGGGCCGGCACCTGGCAATGACGCCGATGAGAACCCCGGGCGAGTTTGTCGAGAGCGAGCAGACGACAGCCCGCGAGTACTTCGTCGAGATGAAGCATCCGGTCGTGGGGAAATACCGCCAGGCGCGAGCGATGCACGTGTTCAGCGAGTCGCCAGCGGAGATGCGATGGGCGGCCCCGCTGGTCGGCCAGCACAACGAGGAGGTCTTCGTGGGCGAGCTCGGCCTCTCCAAGGAAGACCTCATCCGGCTGCGGGCCTCGGGGGTGATTTGATGGGGCCGATCGAGGGCGTCCGGGTCGTCGAGCTCTGCACCGGCGCTGCGGGGCCGACCGTGTGCAAGAGCCTGGCCGAGTACGGCGCCGACGTGCTGCGGATCGAGTCACGCACGCGGCCGGATACCCACCGTGGCGGCCCCAATAAGGCGCGCTGGAACAAGTCGCCGAGCTTCGCCAAACTGCACCGCGGCAAGAAGAGCATCACGCTGAACCTGCAGATGGAGCGCGGGAAGCAGATCGTCCGCGATCTCGTCGCGGTGAGCGACGTGGTCGTCGAGAACTTCAGCCTGGGTGTGGTCGATCGCTGGGGTCTCGGCTACCAAGAGCTGCGACAGATCAAGCCGGACATCATCTTCATCAGCCTCAAGGGGCTCGGGAGCACCGGCCCGCACGCCAGCCACATCACCTGGGGCCCCAACCTGCTCTGCCTGTTCGGCATGACCTACCTGTGGAATGACGAGAGCGCGACCGTCCCGACCCAGGAGGCGCGCGTGCAGCACCCCGACTTCATGGCCGGGGTCGCCGGCGCCGCCGCGGTCATGGCGGCGCTGCTCTACCGCGAGCGGACTGGTAAGGGCCAGTACATCGACGAGGCGCAGATCGAGGTCGGCGCGAACCTCTTTGGCCCCCAGTATCTCGACTACATCGTCAACGGGCGGGATCCCTTGCCAACCGGCAACCGCCGGCCCGGTGCGGCCCCCTATGGATCGTATCCGTGCGTTGACGGCCCGGAACGGTGGTGCGCGATCTCGGTAAAGAGCCAGGACGAATGGGAGCGGTTCCGCGTCGCTATCGGCGATCCTGACTGGTGTCGGGATCGGCAGTTCGCTACGCCCCTCGCCCGCGAGCGGAACCTCGAGGAGCTGGATCGACGCGTGGGCGAATGGACGCGACAGTACACCGGCCAGGAGGTCATGAGCCGGCTCCAGGCGGCCGGGGTCGCGGCTGCTCCGATCCAGGACGTCGAGGACCAGTTCCTTCGAGACCCGCTCGCGAAGGAGCGCGGTCTGTTCGTCGTGGTCGACGAGCCAGAGATGGGGCCGGTCGTCACCGAGTTCCCGCCGGTGCGAATGTCGGAGACTCCGCCGGTCGTGGACCGGCCCGCGCCTCTATTCGGAGAGCACACCGATCAGGTGCTGCGCGAGGTGCTGGGGCTGGACGAGAAGGAAGTAGCGGAGCTTCATGCGGAGGGCGTGCTGGACTAAGCGAGGGGAGAGGACCATGGCCAACGAAGTCCTTCTGGAGAAGCGGAACAAGATCGCGTATGTGACCCTCAACCGTCCCGAGAAACGAAACTCCGCGAACCGAGCGCTTCAGAACGCGCTTGGCGAGGCGTGGCAAGAAGTCAACCGCGACCCCAACGTCTGGATCGCCATCCTGACCGGCGCCGGCGACGAGTCATTCTGCGCGGGTGGCGACCTCGGGGAGAACCTGGCTAGAGCCCGAGGCGAGGTGGCCGCCGACACGGCGACGGCGCCCGTCGGCGAGCGGCCCAACCCTGCCGGCTACGCGGGGATCTACGACGTGTTCAAGCCGGTGATCGCGGCAGTCAACGGCTACGCCGCGGGCGGTGGATTCGGTCTGGCCCTCTCGTGCGACATCCGACTCTGCTCGGAGAACGCCCGCTTCGGCGCTTCGGAGGTCCGGTGGTCCCACATGGCAGGCGGGCAGGCATACATCCTGCCGCGCACCGTGCCACTCGGATGGGCCTTCTGGTTCTGCCTCACCGGCCAGTTCATCGACGCGCCGACGGCCTACAACATCGGCATCGTGCAGGGCGTCTACCCGCAAGCGCTGCTCATGGAAGAGGCGACGAAGCTGGCGGACACGATCAACGCCAACGGGCAGATCGTCGTTCAGCAGACCAAGCAGTTCATCTACAACTCGCTGGACATGCCGCTCAGCCAGGCCAAGAAGATGGAGCGGCTCTACTACCAGAAGATCCGCCAGAGCCCGGACTACGACGAGGGCTCAGCCGCCTTCGTTCAGAAGCGCACCCCGGCGTTCACGGGGAAGCCGACGGGGGCTAACCCGAAGGGATAGGCGTCGAGGCCATCGTTGCAAGGAGCTTGGCGACGCGGTCATAGGATTCGGCAGCTCCTGCCTCCATTCCTGAGTTGAGCTGAGCTGAGCATCACGATCCTCGACCGTGTCGAAGACTGCCGTAGCCGTGATCTTGGTCTTCCCGTCCTTCTCTTCGAGCCTCATCGTTTCCACCGATACGTGGCCTGGCATGCCCTCGAACTATCCCGACTGACTGATTGTCAAGTTTTTTTGTGAGGACTCCGCGCAGAACGGGTACGACCCTGTCTCCGCCGGATTCTTGATGATTTGAGTAGACTTTGCCGTTGAAATTGCCACCCTCGGCTTCTGGTAGCTCGTGGTTCTAAGTCCAGGTACAGCCCTCCATCGGCTTCAGGCGGCCGGCTCCGGGTTAGCCGCGGCCGCGGTCGTCGCCATCGTGGCACGGCTCGCGGCACAGTGGCTGCCTTTGGGAGTGAGCGAGGTTCTTCTCGCCGTGTGGCTCGGACTGGTGATTGCGAGCTCCCGCTGGCTCCCCACAACCACCGAGGTGGGAATTCGATTTGCGCAGCAGTGGATTCTCCGCCTCGGGATCATCCTCCTGGGCGCACGACTCAGCCTGTCCGACGTGGCGACAATCGGAGTGGCGGCACTGGGTCTGGTGGTTGTCTGCATGACCGCGGTGTTCGCTTTTGTACTGGTGGTCGGCCGCGTGGCGCACCTGCCCGGCCGGCTTGTCCTCCTCATCGGGGTCGGCACGGCAGTGTGTGGCAACTCCGCCATCATCGCCACAGCGCCGGTGGTCAAGGCGGAAGAGCGCGAGGTGAGTTTCGCGGTAGCGACCATCACCCTGTTCGGCACGCTCGCTCTCTTCCTCTATCCGCTCGTGGGCAGCACCTTGCAGCTTAGCGACGCGACCTTTGGCGTATGGAGCGGCGTGGCCATCAACGACACCAGCCAGGTGGTCGCGGCTAGCGCGGCTTACTCGCCGCAGGCGCGGGACGTAGCCACGGTCGTGAAGTTGGTTCGCAACACGCTGATGGCGCCGCTCATTCTGCTGATCGCCGTGTGGTGGAGCAGAACGGCGGTCACCGCGGTCGGGGGCACGAGCGCGCGCCAGGGAGCGCTCAAGGCTTTCCCGATGTTCGTGCTGGGGTTCCTGGCAATGGCGCTGCTGCGTACAGTCGGCCTCATCGATCCCGCTAGCGCGCGGTTGCTCGACGAGGCAGCCAGGATCTGCATCCTCCTCGCATTGGCCGCGGTCGGCCTCGGAACTCGCGTTGGCCTACTCCGTGCGATAGGCCCCGCACCCTTTTTCCTGGGCCTGGGCGCCGCCGCCTTACTTGCGGCGCTGAGCCTCCTGGGCATCAGCCTCCTCCACCTCGAGCCCGCTCTGCATTGACCGCGGCTCGGCGAAGCCCATTGGCCCAAGACACACGCAGCGCGGGGGGTCTTGGCAAAAACTCAATCCATCTGTATACTGACAGCAGTTCTCGATAAACCCGATCAAGTTACTAGACAATGGGCGCGACACCTATTGTTGGCGCACCGAGACGAGGGTTCCAGTTGAGCGCCACGAGGTCCATGCGGGAATGGCTTGGCGAGAAGCTGTGGTCCCTTGAGTCGCGCGATAGGAACGACCTGGAGGAGCGCGTGGCCAGCTGGATAGCGAGGCAGGAATCGACGTCCTGGATCATTTCCACGACGGTGCTCGGCACGTCCTTCGTCGCAATGGTCTTGTTCGCCATAAGCCGCTAACCGGAAGCATTGAGCCGTCATCACACCATCGTTGTTTCCTTGCCTCCTGACGACGCAGCTTAAGCCTCGACACTCACGAAAAGCTCTTCAGGTGCCATCCGGCGACGCGTGAGCCCTTGCTCGTTGCTGTAGAGGGCGAATCGCTCCAGGTTCTTCCGGTTGCGATCCAGGCCGTTCTCCCAGGCGTCGAATCCCAGCAGTTGATCCTGGCGCTCGAGCTCCTGGCGGCCCCACAGCAGCATCGACCAGTTGGGATCGTCCCACCGAGTGCGAGCCAGCTTCCGCGAGGCCTCGAAGATGTCAAACAGCGCCTGGGGCAGCTCCGGAAACTGTTCAGCCAGCTCGCGCTTGAACGCTACCACGTGCATGATCGGGAAGTAGCCCTCGTCCTTTAAGTACCGCTCTTCCTCGGCGTGGACATCCGCGAAGAGGCGCCCGACGTCAGGGTGGCCGTCGAGGAAGGGGCGCGGCGGGTGCGGCCCAAAATAGGCCTGGATGCTGCCGTCGGCCAACTGCTCATCGATCTGACTCGCATTCTCCGCCGGCTCGATCTTCACGTCCACGGGCAGCTCGACCTCGAGTGTCTCCGAGCGCGAGGTGACCCACGTGATCGACTTCCAGGGCACGCCATAAACGTGCTGCAAGTCGCCTTTCGCGAGGACGGAAAGCGTCGTCTGGTAGGTACTGAGGCCCACGCGCTTGCCTGCCAGGTCGCCTGGACCGGCTATCCCGCTGTGCAGATTGCGATACATCTGCGACTGACTGAAGAGCCGCCGGGGGAAGACCGGAACCGCCAGGACTGGCAAACCCTGATCGGCCGCGACGAGGTACGACGAGAGCGATAGCTCGCACGCGTCAGACTCGAGGTGGGGGAGGAATCGCTCGTGGCGGCCGATGCCGTGCCGACCTGGCTGGGACTGCCCCACCTCGAGGACCTCGAAGTCGAAGGTGGGGTGACGGGCCGCGCCCTCGATCATAGGGCCGTGCCGGTCATATGAGTTCACCGCCAGCGTTACCCTGGGCCGTTGCATGGTGCATCCTCCCCTCGACTTGCGGAAGTCTTCCAAGGCTCGGACTTGCAGACAACCGGGCAAGCCCGATGGAATCGGTTCAGCGTATCATGTCCCGGAATCAGGGTTGAACAATGAGGTGAGCCATGATCATCGACTGCGATTCCCATTTCATGCCCAAAGACGCGTTCGACTACATCGATGGCCCCCTGGCAAGCCGCAGACCTTTCCTCAGGTTTGACCCGCGGGAGACCGACGTGTTGATCGACATCGAGTTTCCCGGCGCGCCGGCGGCGGTGGCCGGCACGACGCCGCTGCCAGCGCCAGGCTCCGGATCGCACTACGTGGGGAACACGAGTATCGAGGCCCGGATGGACTACTACGAAGGGATGGGGATCGAGAAGCACTTCATCCTCCCCCAGTTCACGGGGTGGTGGTCGTACTTGATCGATCCCGACCTCGCTAACGCGATGGCGCGCTCCCTCAACCTGGCGGTACTCAACCTTATGAAGGAATACCCCGGCAGGATCGAAGGGGTCGCGTTAGTCGCCTTGCAGGACGTGCCGGGGTCCATCTCCGAGCTGGAGTGGGCGACAGCCCAGGGGTTCAAGGCGGCGGTCATCGACCACACGTTCCCGGTGCGCGAGCACCCCTACGGTACGCCGACGGCCACGCATCGCGAGGTCTGGCCTTTCTTCCAGAAGGCAGAGGAGCTGGGCGTTCCGCTGTTCATCCACGCGGTGCAGCACGGGCACCGCGCCGTCAACTTCATGAGCTTTCAGATCGATGGACTCGACTTCTTCTCGCCGCGCGATGCACAGATGAACATGGTGGCCTTGATCACGAGCGGTCTCCTGGACCGGTACCCCGACCTGCGCTTCGTCCACGCCGAGATGGGCGCACGCGCCCTCAAGTCCACCGTGCAGCGGATGGACGGTGTGTTCAAGCGGGCCCGCGTGGACTACGAGGATGACGAGGGTGGAAGCGCTGCGTCGCGGCGCGTGCTCAGTCCCAGGGCGCCGCAACTGGTCGCACCGGGGGTCGCCTCGGAGAAGAACACGAAGCTGCCCAGCCACTACTTCAAGAACAATTTCTTCTGGACGATCGAGACCGAGGAGCCGGAGCTCGTCGACGCGGTCGAGTTTCTGGGCGGCGACCGCTTCCTCTTCGCCACGGACTACCCGCACGACGATCCCGGCGGCATGATGAAGTTCAAGGACGTGGAGCTGCTGGAAGCGAACCAGAAGCTCTCGGAGGACGACAAGGAGCTGATCCGCAGCCGGAACGCGCTGAAGCTGTTCTGGGGTTGACCTCGTAGCCTCTTCAACGCCCAAGCCGCGTGTGAGGTGCAATGGTGCTAGTGGGTCACTTGTCACGATTGTGACCGAAACGAAGGGTAGCGTAACGAAATTGAGGCACGCAGCGGAGCAGGCTATTCCAGCCTGGCACAAGGAACAGGCAGGCTGGGAGACAGTGCGTCTACCAGCAGGACGATGGCCTGCACGAAGCAATCTTCAAGCTGTTCGCGACAAACGATTCACCCGAGTCGGGCGTT
>Ga0184637_10001005_pt1 | contig 19765 bp, 15 predicted proteins | sample PLM3_127_b2_FD_133143 | JGI IMG/M metagenome (GOLD analysis project Ga0184637, IMG submission 133143) | Groundwater sediment microbial communities from an aquifer in East River, Colorado, USA - PLM3_127_b2 | ecosystem: Environmental > Terrestrial > Soil > Riparian zone | place: USA: East River... | reverse complement strand
TATCTCCCGCGCCTCGTCGGGCAGGAGGATTTCGTCTACGTCTGGACCCTCGGCATCCAAGGGCTTGGCGACGGCTCGGACAAGCTGGTGACCGTCGGCGCGAACCCCGCGCACGAGAGCTACGGCAAGATCGTGTCGAGCGTCTCGGTCGGCGGCCGCCACGAGGCGCACCACGGCGGGCCCACCGATGACCGCCGCCACCTCTGGGTCGGCGGCCTCGACGACAGCCGCATCTTCATCTTCGACGTGGCGAGCGACCCGGCCCGCCCGAAGCTCGCGCGCACGCTCAGCGACTTCCCCCAGAAGACCGGAGGGGTGGTGGGCCCCCACGGCTTCTACGCGCTGCCAGGCCGCATGCTGATCTCGGCGCTCTCGAATTCGAAGGATGGAGGCGGGCGGACGGCGCTGGTCGAGTACAACCACGACGGCGAGTTCATCCGCACGATCTGGATGCCGGACGATGCGGCCTACGGCTACGACGCGCGCATCAAGCCCGAGCTCAACCGCATGCTCACGTCTTCGTTTACCGGCAAGAACAACTACATGCGCAAGCTCTCCGAGCTGCTGAGCGACGCCGCGGCCATGAAGAATTTTGGCAGCACCATGGTGGTGTGGGACTACCACGCCCGGAAGCCGCTCCAGGTGCTCTCGGTCCCCGGCGCGCCGCTCGAGGTCCGCTGGGCCCTCGCGCCGGAGCATCATTACGCCTTCACCGCCACCGCCCTCACCTCCAAGCTGATCGGGGTGTTTCGCAAGCCCGACGGCAGCTTCGAGGCGGTCGAGATCGCCGACATCGGCGATCCGAGCAAGACGCCGTTGCCGGTCGACATCAGCCTTTCCTCGGACGACAAACACCTGTTCGTCGACAGCTTCATGGATGGGATGGTGCGGGTCTTCGACGTCTCGCAGCCGCGCGCGCCGAAGGTCGTCTACGAGAAGAAGATCGGGCCCCAGGTGAACATGGTCTCGCAGTCCTGGGACGGGAAGCGTCTGTATTTCACGACGTCGCTGCTCGCGAACTGGGACGGCACCGGCGGCGACGACGCGCAGTTCCTGAAGGTCTTCGACTGGGACGGGAAGCAGCTCGCGCCGCGCTTCGAGATCGACTTCCGAAAGGAGCAGCTCGGCCGGCCGCACATCATGAACTTCGGCCAGAAGGGCCTGTACAAGACCCAGGCGCAGCAGGCCGGCGAGCCCGGTTGAGCCGGCAAGTACGTCTGGCGCTGCTCGCGACCGGATTGCTGGCGGCTTCGCCCGGCGAGCCGCCGCCGCTCTACCAGCTACCCGCCGCCGGGAGCTATGCGCTCCCGGCGATCGACCGCGTGTCCGAGCACCTGCTGCTCGGCTCCGACGGCCGGGAGGCGCCGCTGCTCGGGCTCGGGCCCGGCCGCTTCGCGATCGTTGCTTTCGTCTATCTCGGCTGCCACGACGCCGCGGGCTGTCCGCTGCTGCTGGCATCTCTTCAGGAGACGGATCGCCGGCTGGCGGCGAGCCCGGAGCTGAGCGGAAGGGTGCGCCTGGTCACGGTGAGCTTCGATCCCTCGCGGGATGGCCCGGCCGAGATGGCGGGGCTGCGCCGCGCGCTCGCGCCGCGGGGCGACTGGCAGTTTTTCACGAGCCGCGGAGAAGCCGAGCTGCGCCCGGTGCTCGACGACTTCGGCCAGGACGCCGTGCGCGAGCTGGCGCGCGAGGGAGCGGGCGAGAGCGCGCTGCGCCACGTGGCGAAGGTCTTCCTGGTCGACGCCGAGGGCCGGATCCGAAACGTCTACGGCAGCGGCTTCCTCGATGCGAGCCTGCTGGTGCGGGATCTGGAGACGCTGCTGGGCGAGCATTCTCCAGCCCCATGAGAAATCGATTCTGGAAGGGGCACGCGCTCGGGAACGACTACCTGGTACTGGACCCGCGCGAGCTCGACTTCCCCCTGACTCCGCGCCGCGTGCGCGCGCTCTGCGACCGCCACCGCGGCGTCGGGGGCGACGGCGTGCTCGAGCTGGTCGCCTCCCGGCGCGCTGACTTCGGCCTGCGGATCTGGAACCCGGACGGGAGCCGCGCCGAGAAATCCGGCAACGGGCTTCGCATCTTCGCGCGCTTCCTGCATGCGACCGGCCGCACCCGGCGCACGCGGCTGCGGGTCGAGACGGCCGGAGGCGTCGTCGCGATCCGGCTCTTCCTGGGCCGCGACGGCGCGGCGCGCCGCGCGCGCGTCGAGATCGGGCGCGCGAGCTTCGATCCGCGCCGCCTGCCGAGCCGGCTGCGCGGGGGCGAGCTGCTCGAGCGGCCGATCCGCGCGGCCGGCCGGGCGTTGCGCTTCACCGGCGTGTCGATCGGGAATCCGCATTGCGTGGTGTTCGCACCTCGCGGTCGCCGCTGGTCGCGGGCAGATCTTCTCGAGCTCGGCCCGAGCCTGGAGCGCCATCGCATTTTTCCGAAGCGCTGCAATGTGCAGCTCGCGGCACGCGCCGGCCCGCACGCGCTCGAGATCCTGATCTGGGAGCGCGGCGCGGGCGAGACGCCGGCATCGGGCACCTCGGCCTGCGCCGCCGCGTGCGCCGCGATCCGGCTCGGCTTGGTCGCGAGTCCGGTCGTGGTGCGCGCGCCGGGCGGAGCATTGCATGTCACCGTGAGCGGGAGCTTCGACGTGACGCTAGAAGGAGGTATGGACGAAGTGGCGAGCGGTGCGCTGGCTCCGGCGTTCGTTCGAGCGCTGCGCTGAAACGCCGTTTCCCGCGACGCAGAATTTTTTCGCTCGCAGGCCCGTTCCGCTTTACTCTGGACGCAGGCTGCGCGTAGGATGCATCGGAGAGGTTCGACATCTCGGCGTTGTGAGACGGATGGGCGAATCCGTCCAACGAGAAGGCCCTCCTGTCGCGCAGCCGGGACACAGCCGGGAGACAGGAGGGCTCTTCGCGGCAGTCCGGCCGCCCGGATTTCTCAGCCCACGCCCAGCCAGCGCAGGATCTGGTCGTTTTGCTCCCGCGGATAGGCATGCGAGAGGTCGGCAATCTCGTGGTACCCGATCGCCGCACCGGCGCGAGCCAGCTCGTCGCGCGCGGCCCGCGCCAGCGCCACCGGGAAGAGCCAGTCGAGGGCGCCGTGGCAGAGCCACACGCGCCTCCCGCGCGCGCGCCCGAGGTTTCCGTTCGCGAAGTTCGCGGGGTGAAGCACTCCCGAGACGGGCGCCAGGTGGCTGAAGGGGGAATCGGGAGCCAGGCCGGCGAGCAGCGTGAAGGTCGCGCCGTCCGAAAGCCCGGTCAGCAGGAGCCGCTGGCGGTCGACCGGAAAGTTCGTGCAGACGGACTCGACCAGCGAGTGCAGCATGCTCAGATCGATCGGCGGCGCGTCGAGCGACCAGGTCCCCCCGCGCGAGCTCGGCGCGAGCAGCAGGAACTGCCGGCTCCGCGCCTCCCGCAGCCAGGTCCAGACGAAGTCGTGACCATGTCCGAAGCCGCCGTGCAGGGCGACCACCAGCGGAAGCGGCGTCTTGCCGTCGCAGCGTTCCGGCACGTAGAGCGAGAAGGCGCCTCGCGGCAGCTCGCCTTGCTCGGGCCCGCCCCGGTGCAGACCCACGGTGACGTCCGGTGCCGGCTCGGGATCGAGCTCCGCGAGGCGCTCATGACAACTCGGCTCGGCGAAGAAGCGGCCGATCGGCGGCAGCGCGAGGCGCAGTGGGTAGAGCCGCTCTTGCGCCCGGCAGTGCGCCGAGAAGCTCGCCAGCACCCGGAGCGCCACCTCGGAGGGCGGGGCGGGCAGGGCGAACAGCCGTGCCGCCTCGAGGGCGGCTTCCGCTCCCGAGACGAGCTGATCATGGAATGGAGCCAGCCCGTCCGGAACCGTCGCCTCGCGAAAGCGAGCGAGCGCCTCGGCCTGCCGATCGCGCAGCGGGGTGAGCGTCTCGCGCAGGGCCGGCAGCAGAGGCGGGTGCACACGCCGCTGCACCTTCTCGAAGGCCTCGAGCAGGCCGATGCTGGCGGCGCCGGCGGCCGCCAGCGCGTGCCCGTAGGCGTCTAGCGCCACGCGAAGACCGGCTGCTCGTACTGCGACACGCGGGTGGGTCGGCCCCAGACCGCCACCTCGCGCAGCTGATACAGAACGGCGGCAGTCGGAGCGTGGATGAAGGTTCCCAGCAGCGGAATCGAGATCACCGGGCGGTCGCTCTCGGGGATGGCGCGCAGCCGCGGCACGTCCGGGCGGTCGAGCTCGGCGAGCGGCACGCGATAGACCGCCGCGACTTCGTTCGGGTTGGGCTCGAGCAGCCCGGCGGCGCCCCAGACCACGACCGGGGTGATCATGAAGCCCGACCGGGTGGGGTAGTCGTCGAGACGGCCGAGCACGTCGCCCGCTGCGGCGCCCAGACCGACCTCTTCGGCGAGCTCGCGCAGCGCGGCGTCTTCGGGGCTCTCGCCCTCGTCGAGGCGGCCTCCCGGGAGCGCCCACTGCCCGCCGTGCGCGCGCAGGCGCGCCGCCCGGCGCGTGAGCACGAAGCAGGGCCTGCCGTCGTCGCCCGGCACGAGCGCCAGCGCCACAGCGGCCGCGCGCAGGGGCGGGCCCGCGTGCTGCTCTCGCTCGAAGCCGGCGAGGTTCGCGCGGATGCGCTCGCGCAGGGCGTCGTCGTGGATGGTCGGGGGGATGCGCACGGCGTCAGGATACCGCGTGGCGGGTGGCGGGCGCCGCGCGGCGCCGCCAGACTCCCGCCTCCCATGCTGGAAAACGCAAAACGCGGCCGGATCGCGCTGCCCGAGAACGGCGTCGAGATCGCCACGCTCGATTTCGGCGGCCGCGGGCCGCTGGCGCTGCTGCACCACGCGAACGGCTTCTGCGCCGCCGTCTGGGCCCCCGTCGCCGCCGCCCTCACCCGACACTTTCGAGTCATTGCGATGGACGCGCGCGGGCACGGGGGCTCGTCCAAGCCCGTGGGCGAGGGTTCCTACCGATGGGGCTGGTTCGGCCGCGACGCGATCGGCGTCGCCGACGCGCTCTGCCGGGAGCATGGCGCCTCGAGCCTTGCGCTCGGGCTGGGTCACTCGTTTGGAGGTACGGCGCTGGTCACGGCCTCGGCCCACCGGCCCGCGCTCTTCGACCGGCTCGTGCTGGTGGACATGATCGTGCCGCCGCGGCCGGGATCCGAGCTCGAGGTCCTTCGCCGCGCGCAGGAGAACCCGTTCGCCGACGGCGCGCGCCGGCGCCGCGCCGTCTGGCCGAGCCGCGAGGCGGCGCGCGCAAAATGGACCGGCAAGGAGCTCTTCGCGGGCTGGGACCCGCGCGTGTTCGAGCTCTATCTGGCGGACGGCCTGCACGACCGGCCCGACGGACAGGTGGAGCTCGCCTGCCCGCCCGAGATCGAGGCGGCGATCTTCGACGCCAACTCGAGCCTCGACGTGTTCGAGCTGGCCTCGAAGGTGCGCGTCCCCGCCCTGATCCTGTGGGCGCGCGCCGGGAACTTCCCGTACACGCACTTCGAGAGCCTCGCGGCGCAGATGGCCGCGAGCGAGCTGCGGGTCGCCGACGCCGGGCACCTGGTGCCGATGGAAAATCCCGAGCTGGTGGTGCGCGAGGTGCTCCGCTTCGTTCAGCGCTCGACCGGGTAGTTTCGCTGGGTCCAGCCGGTCCAGCCCTCGGCGAGCGAGACGACCTTGGTGAAGCCCATTTCGCGCAGCGTCTTGGCCGCCAGCGCGCTGCGATGGCCGCCGCCGCAGTAGAGCACCAGCGGGCGGTCGCGTTCCGCGAGCCAGGCGTCGCGCTTGGGGTGCTCGAGGTCCGCCATCACCTCGAGAAAGCCGCGCGGATAATTGCGCGCGCCCGGAATCCGACCGGCGGCGAACTCGTCCGGCTCGCGCACGTCGAGGAAGCTCCAGCCCTCGCGATCCGGCTGCGCGAGCAGGCGCGCCCCTTCTTCGGGCGGGATCTCATGGATCTGCGCCAGCGCCTCGCGCACGAAGTCCTTCAGCGATTTCGGCATCCGAACACCTCAGCCGAAGTAGAGCGCGGCCAGCGCCACCACGGCGAAACCCCCCAAGCAAAGCTGGAACGGGTGGTCCTCGAACACGACGTCCTCCGGCTTCTCGCCCAGCCCGCGGGTCTCGACCAGCAGCTCGTACCGGAACAGCCCGAACATCACGAAGGGAAGCGTGAGCGCGAGCCACGGATACTTCTCGAGCACTGCATGCACATAGAGCGCGTAGGTGATCAGCGCGGCCGCCATCGAGGTCGCCGTGAAGACGGCGAGCGCGCTCGGCGTGTAGGCGGCCAGCACGGGCCGGGCCAGGCTCGCGGCCTCGCCCCCGCGCAGCAGCTCCGCCCGGCGTTTCGAGAGCGCCAAGAAAAGTGCCAGGAAGAGCGTGCAGAGCACGAACCAGTCCGACCACGGCACGGGAATCGCGAGCGCCCCCGCGACCGCCCGGATCACGAAGCCGGCGGCGACCAGCATGGCGTCGAGGATCGCGACGTTCTTGCCCACGAACGTGTAGAAATGCGTGAGCGCGAGATACACCAGCACGGCGCCCAGGAAGCCCGCGCCGAGCGCCGCGCCGAGCGCGAGCGCGGCGGCCGTGAGGCCCACGGCGAGCAGCAGCGCCGGCCGGCGCCCGACCTCACCCGACGCGATCGGGCGGTTTTTTTTATCGGGATGCGCGCGGTCGCGCGGCGCGTCGACCAGGTCGTTCACGACGTAACCCGAGCTGGAGGCGAGGCAGAAGCAGACGAACGCGAGGCTGGCGCGCAGCAACGCCTCGGGCACGAACAGCTTCTCCGCGAACACCAGGGCGGCGAAGAGCAGCGCGTTCTTGGTCCATTGCCGGGGACGCAGCAGCCGCAGCACGCGCGCATTCTACTGCAGCCGCTGAGAAGATCGCCCCGCACCCGCGCGCCGCGATATCCTCGGCCCCGCCGCGGTCCCCGGCCAGGAGGTCCCCATGCAGCACCCCTGCGCATTCCATCCGGAAGAGCACGCCGTGTTCGACGCCAAGAAGATGGGCAAGGCGACCCTGTTCGCGTCGCCGCGCTTGATGGTGGGGCTCAACTGCTTCGAGCCCGGTCAGGAGCACAAGCTCCACGCCCACCCCGGGCTCGACAAGGTCTACCAGGTGCTCTCGGGCGAAGGCGTCTTCGTGCTCGAGGGGCGCGAGCTCCCGATGCGGAAGGGCCACATGCTGGTGGCTCCCGAGGGCGTCCCCCACGGCATCCGCAACACCGCGCGGGAGCGTCTGGTGGTGCTCGCGATCCTCGCGCCGGCGCCGTGAGCGACGGCCGCAGCGCGACCCTTCTGGGAGCTCTGCTCTTTTCGGTCTACGCGGCCGGCGCCTGTCCGACCATTTACGTGGGCGACAGCGGCGAGCTGGTCACTGCGGTCCACCTGCTCGGGATCCCGCACCCGACCGGCTATCCCTTGTATGTCCTGCTCGGCAAGCTCTGGACGCTACTGCTCCCCTTCGGATCGATCGCCTGGCGCATGAGCCTCTTCTCGGCCGCCTGCGGCGCGGCCGCCTGCGCGGTGCTCTTCATGTTTCTCAGGCGGACGCTCCGGCTGGACCTGGTCTCCGCGCTGGTCGCGGCGCTGCTGCTCGCCGTCGCTCCCAGCTTTTGGGCGGAGGCGAACGTGCAACGGGTCTACGCGCTGAACGCGCTCTTCGTGGTGCTCGCCACCTGGGCCGCCTGGCGCTGGTACCAGGAGCGCTCGGGCTCCCGGCTCGCCCTCGCCGCCTTCGTGTGCGGCCTCGGCGCGACCAATCATACGTTTCTCGCGGTGCAGGCGCTGGCGTTCGGGCTCTTTGCCCTGGCGGTCGAGCCAGGTCTATTGCGCCGCCCGCGCGAGATCCTGGCCGCGGTCGCCGCGGGTCTTGCGGGCCTGCTTCCCTATCTCTATCTCCCGCTGCGCTCGCGCGCCGATCCGCGTCTCGACTGGGGCGATCCCGAGACCCTCGACCGGTTCGTCGGCGTGGTCCTGCGCCGCGACTTCTGGGGCCGCGCCTGGATCGAGGGCCCCGGCGATCTCGCCACGATCGCGGCGGACTGGGCTCGCAGTCTGGCCCTCGAGTCGGTCTGGGCGGGGCCCGGGCTCGCGGCGCTCGCGATCGTCGCCGCGCGCCGCAGGGGCTGGCCGGTTCTCCTGCCAGTGCTGGTGATGCTCGCCAACCTCGGCGCCGTCGCGCTCCACGGCTCGCGCTCGGATCTCTTCATCTGGCACCGCTACTACATCCCTTCGTATGCGATGCTGGCCCTGCTCGCAGGGCTCGGCTGCCAGGTGTTGATCGAGCGCCTGCCGCGCGCGGTACGTCTGCTCCCGCTCGCGCTTCCGGTGTTCTTGCTCGCCACCGGCTGGACCGCCTTCGACCGCAGCCGCTACCGAGTGGCGGAGGCCTTCGCGGGGGAGGTGCTGCGCTCGCTCCCGCCGGGCGCCCATCTCTCGGCGAGCGACGACAACATCCTCTTCACGCTCCTCTATCTGCACTTCGTCGAGGGAAGGCGCCCCGATCTCGACCTCGTGCTCTCCGGGGTTGGCGAAGCCGATCTCCCGCCGCTGCGCTTCGATCCCGACCGCGATCCGCTTTTTTTGACGCACCATCCGAACTGGGATCTGCCCGCGCTCGAGGCGGTCCCGATCGGCAGCGTCTTCCGGATCGTGCGCGCGGGAAGCCCGCGCCCCGAGATCGTGCTTCCGAAAGGCCCTCTCGCCGGCGAGGATGATCCGCGCGTCCCGAAGGATTACCTCACCCAGAACCTGATCGGGCACTTCCACTACATGCTGGGCGTCACCTTCGAGCAGACGGACTGGCCCCGCGCGCGCGCCGAGCTGGAGGCGGCGGCGCGCGCCGCGCCCTCGAACGACGTGCTCTTCTACAACCTGGGCCTGATCTACCGGAGGAACGGCAAGCTCGGCGAAGCCTTCGCGGCCTTCCAGCGCGCGGATGCGATCAACCCGCGCTATCTCCCCAGCGGAACGCGCGTGCGCGCGAGCGACCGCCTCGCCGAGCTCGCGGCCGAGAGGCGCCCGTGATCCGCCGCATTCGACTTCTGTTCTGCCTGCTCGGCTGCCTGGTCGCCTGCTCGTCCTCCGAGCCTTCACGCGACCGCGTGATCGTGCTCGGTCTCGACGGTGTCGATCCGGAGGTCGTGGACCTGCTCCTCTCGGAAGGCAAGCTCCCGAACTTTGCGAAGCTGCGACAGGGGGGCGCCTACGGCCGGTTCCTGAGCAGCAAGCCGCTGCTCTCGCCCATCGTCTGGACGACGATCGCCACCGGCAAGACCCCCCTCGAGCATGGGATCTCCCACTTCGTCGCCGTGAACGCGAAGACGGGGGCGGAGCTCCCCGTGACGAGCCAGATGCGCCGCGTGAAGGCGCTCTGGAACATCCTCTCGGGCGCAGATCGCGAGGTGGCCGTGGTGGGCTGGTGGGCCACCTGGCCCGCCGAAGAAGTGCTTGGCGCCGTGGTCAGCGACCATACTTGTTACCACTTCCTGTTCAATGCGGGCGCCAGCGGGAGCAGCGACCCGATCGGCGTGACGCACCCGCCGGGACTCATGGACGAGATCGCGCCGCTGGTCCGCCGCCCGGGCGATTTGAAGCCCAAGGACCTGGCGCGTTTCGTCGACGTCGCGCCCGAGGATCTCGCGCGCCCCTTCGACTTCGAAGACGACCTCAGCCACTTCAAGTGGGCGCTTGCCACGGCGCAGAGCTACCGCGAGATCGGCCTCCAGCTCTGGAAGGAGAGGCGTCCCGACGTCGAGTTCGTGTACGTCGAGGGCGTCGACTCGACCTCACATCTGTTCGGGCACCTCTTCCGCCGGAGCGGGCTCTCGGGCCCGCTCGCCGAGCAGGGCCGGCGCTACGGCCGCGCGGTCGAGGAGATGTACCGCTACGCGGACGAGATCGTGGGCGCGTACCTGGCCGCTCTCGATGACGACACCACGCTCCTCGTCCTCTCCGACCACGGCTTCGAGCTCGGAGTGCTCCACGAGGATCCGAGTCGCGCGCGGGATCTCCGGCGTGTGAGCGAGCGCTTCCACCGGATCGAGGGGATCCTCTATCTCTACGGAAATCGTGTGCGCGCCGGGCGGCGCCTGGAGAAGCCGACGATCCTCGACATCGCGCCCACGGTGCTCGCGCTGGCCGGCATCCCTCCCGCCGCCGACATGCCGGGTCGCGTCCTCAGCGAGGGACTGGATCTCCCCCCCGACTTGACCTCGACACCCAGGAGCGTGGCAAGCTACGAGACGGGCGAGGCGCCCGGTGCACCGGCCGAAGCGAAGGCCGATGCGAACGTCTCCCCCGAGATCCTCGAGCACTTGCGCGCGCTCGGTTATCTCGACGCGACCTCGCCCAAGGGAGACCGCAACCTGGCGGCGCTCCACTTCGAGAAGGGGGAGTACGCGGAGGCGGCGCGTCTGTATGCGGAGCTAGTGCGCGAGAGCCCCGACGACGCAGGCCTGCGCGCGAGCTACGCGGGTGCGCTCGGGGCCCTCGGAAAGCTCGACCAGGCGTACGTCGAGCTGGGCCGCGCAATCGCGCTCGAGCCCGCCAACCCCGAGGCCTACCACAACCGCGGCGCGATCCTCGAGAAACGCGGCGACCCGAAGGCCGCCGCACGCGAGTACCAGACGGCGCTCCGCTACGCGCCGGACTACCAGCCCTCGCGCAGCGCGCTCACAAGACTGGGCGGCGGCGCCGCCGCCAGCGACGAGCCGCAGACCGCGAACGAGAAGCTCGCCACCGCGCTCGCCGAGCAGGCGCACCAGGCCGCCCTGCGCGGCGACTACGCGGGCGCGACCCAAAAGCTCGACGAGGCCGAGCGCATCGCGCCGCGCTTCGCCTTGATCGCGCACTACCGCTCGAACATCGCCTATCTCCAGGGCGACCGCGCCGGCGCGATCAAGGCGCTGCGCCGCGCGGTCGAGCTCGAGCCCGACAATCCTCTGTTTCGCACGAACCTCGAGCGGCTGGAGAAGGCGCCGGATGCAGGCGCCGCCGCGACACTGAAGGGCCCCGACTCGGAGCGCTGAGCCGCTTTCGCGAGCCAATAGGAGTGATTGAATGGCTACTCGCAGTGACCGCGGGACTCGTCGGCAGCCCTCGGCCTCCAGAAGAAGGCCGTTGACTTCTCAGCGACTCGAGAGCATGAGTACTGTCGCCCTGTGCGTCCAGTGGAGATCGGCGATGCAAAAGCGACGGGTCCGCTGGGCGGCGTGGCTGGTTCCCGGGACGGCGGCGTTGGCGCTGGGCCTTCTGGCTCCCCCTCCCTCGGGCGCGCAGGCGCCCGTGCCCGCGGGCGGCGAGTTCCAGGTCAACACGTACACGACGGCCCGCCAGCTTGCTCCCTCCGTGGCGGCGGATGCCGGCGGGGACTTCGTCGTGGTCTGGTACAGCGACGGTTCGCCCGGCACGGACACGAGCGGACAGAGTATTCAGGGCCAGCGCTACACCTCTGGCGGATCGGCCCAGGGCGCCGAGTTTCAGGTCAACACCTACACAACGGATTCCCAGTTTCGTCCCTCCGTGGCGGCGGATGCCGACGGGGATTTTGTCGTGGTATGGGAGAGCTACGGGTCGTCCGGAACGGACACGGCCCTCGTCAGCATCCAGGGCCAGCGGTACGCCTCGAATGGTTCGACACAGGGCGCACAGTTCCAGGTCAACACCTATACGACGAGTTTCCAGCTCTATTCCTCCGTGACGGCGGACGCCGACGGAGACTTCGTCGTGGTGTGGCAGAGCGATCAGGCGTCCGGGACGGATACGAGCTTCCGCAGTATCCAGGGCCAGCGCTACGCCTCGAACGGAGCGAGTCAGGGCGCACAGTTCCAGGTCAACACCTACACGACGAGCAATCAGAGCCGCCCTGTTGTGGCGGCGGCAGCCGACGGGGACTTCGTCGTGGTATGGCACAGCATCGGCTCGTCCGGGACGGACACCAGCTACGGGAGCATCCAGGGCCAGCGCTACGCCTCGGACGGATCGGCTCAGGGCACGGAGTTCCAGATCAATACCTACACGACGAGCGGCCAGGGATATCCCTTTGTGGTTGCGGATGCCGACGGGGACTTCACCGTGGTGTGGGATAGCATTGGATCGTCCGGGACGGACACGAGCTTGACGAGCATGCAGGGCCAGCGCTACGCCTCCGGCGGATCGACGCAGGGCGCGCAGTTTCAGGTCAACACCTATACGACGGGTATTCAGCGATTGCCCTCCGTGGCGGCGGCGGCCGACGGGGACTTCGTGGTGGCGTGGGACAGCTCCGGCTCCGCGACGGACACAAGCGTAAGGAGCATCCAGGGCCAGCGCTATTCGTCGGACGGATCGACGCAGGGCGGGCAGTTCCAGGTCAACACCTACACGACAGACACGCAGGTCTTTCCCAGAGTGGCGGCGGCTTCAGACGGGGACTTCGTCGTGGCGTGGCAGAGCTACGGCTCGTCTGGGTCGGACACGCACCTCGGAAGCATCCAGGGCCAGCGTTACCGCCTGCCGATCGCAGTGCCGGCGATGTCCCCCGCGAAGAAATTCGCTCTCGCCGCGGCGCTGCTGCTGCTCGGCGCTGGCTACGCGCTGCGACGTCGCTCGTAGCTCCAGCTCGTCGGACCGCCACCCTCGGCCTCCAGAAGAAGGCCGTTGACTTCTCTGCGACTCGAGCGCATGAGTGGTGTCGCCCTGTGCGGCCGGCCTCTCGGCACCTTGCAGAGGGACCCCGCCGCGCGCGTCCGTTGGAGATCGGCGATGCAGAGGCGGCGGGCTCGCTGGGCGGCGTGGCTCGTTCCCGGGACGGCGGCGTTGGCGCTGGGCCTCGTGGCTCCTCCTCTCGCGGGTGCACAGGCGCCCATACCCGCGGGCGGGGAGTTCCAGGTCAACACCTACACGACGGACTACCAGCGATTTCCCTCCGTGGCGGTGGATGCCGACGGGGACTTCGTGGTGGTGTGGATGAGCGTAGGCTCGTCCGGGACGGACACGAGCTCGTCCAGCATCCAGGGCCAGCGCTACGCCTCGGACGGATCGACTCAGGGCGCGCAATTCCAGGTCAACACCTATACGACTAGCTCCCAGGATCGTCCCTCCGTGGCGGCGGATGCCGACGGAGACTTCGTCGTGGTGTGGCTGGGCTCCGGGTCGTCCGGGACGGACACGAGCTCTACCAGCACCCAGGGCCAACGCTACGCGTCGGATGGATCCACTCGAGGGCTGGAGTTCCAGGTCAACACCTACACGACGAGCGGCCAGGGGGAACCCTCCGTGGCCACGGATGCCGATGGGGACTTCGTCGTGGTGTGGACAAGCGACGGCTCGTCCGGGACGGATGGGAGCTACACCAGCATCCAGGGCCAACGCTACGCCTCGGACGGATCGACACAGGGCGCGCAGTTTCAGGTCAACACCTTCACGACGGACGTCCAGGGCAATCCCGCCGTGGCGGTGGATGCCGATGGAGACGTCGTCGTGGCGTGGCACAGCTACGGGGTGTCCTTGATCGCCCAGAACACATTCTTCATTCACGGCCAGCGCTACGCCTCGGACGGATCGACACAGGGCGCGCAGTTCCAGGTCAACACCTACACGACGGACTACCAGGTACTTCCCGACGTGGCGGCGGATGCCGACGGGGACTTCGTGGTGGTGTGGCGGACCCGCGCCCCCGGCTCGTTCGGAAACGACACGAGCTACTTCAGCATCCAGGGCGTGCGCTACGCCTCGGACGGATCAACGCAGGGCGCGCAGTTCCAGGTCAACACCTACACGACGAGCGTCCAGGATGTTCCCTCCGTGGCAGTGGATGCCAACGGAGACTTCGTCGTGGTGTGGTACAGCTACGGCTCGTCCGGGACGGACACCAGCAGCTGGAGCATCCAGGGCCAGCGCTACGCCTCGGGCGGATCAACGCAGGGAGGCGAGTTCCAGGTCAACACCTACACGACGAGCTACCAGCTCAGTGGCTCCGTGGCGACGGATGCCGACGGGGACTTCGTCGTGGTGTGGGAGAGCAAAGGCTCGTCCGGGACGGACACGAGCATTAGCAGCATCCAGGGCCAGCGTTACAGCGTGGCTGCCCCCGCGCCGGCCGTCCCGTCGATGACCCCCGCGACGAGATTCGCGCTCGCCGCGGCGCTGCTGCTGCTCGGCGCCTGCTACGCGCTGCGGCGTCGCTCGTAGCTCCAGGTGACTGTCGACTGGAGGCGCGTCCGCGCCGCGTTGCCGTTGCTTGCCGCCTTGGCGGCAACGGTTCTTCTCTACCTACCGGCGGATCTCCTGTCGGGAGAGCGACAGCTCTACGGAGCAGACTTTCTCCAGCTCCACCAGTATCGGATCGAATTCGTTCACGAAGCGTGGCAGACCGGATCACTCTGGGTTCCGGGGTGGTATCCGCGGGAGGCGATGGGGACTCCCTTCTGGGCAGAAATCCAGAATTTCCCCTTGATACAAACGCGGCTCCTCCTGCTGCTCTTCGCCCCCCACGCGGCCTATGCAGTCGGTGTCTTGATCGCCGCGTGTCTTTCCGTGCTCTTCACCAGCCTGCTGGCGCGCGCACTCGGCATGTCGCCCCTGGCTGCGGCTGCTTCCGGCTTCACGTTCGCGGCATCAGGCTTTTTTGCGTCCCGCGTCATGGCCGGGCACCTGCCTCTGCTCGAGGCCTACCCGGCGCTGCCTCTCTTGCTCTGGGTGAGCCACGCGCTGGGAACGGCTCACCCCGATGCGGTGCGCCGGTGGCTGCTCGTGCTGGGCGGTGCAACGGCCTGCGTGTGCTTGGCGGGACACCCCCAGGTCCCTTTCTACGCCGTCGGTGCCACGGTTGCCTGGGTGGCATGGCAGGGGGGTCCCAGGCGCCGGTCCGCCCTGGCCGCCCTGGCGTTGGGCGCGCTCGTCACACTCTTCGTCTGGTGGCCGATGCTGCTGCTCGTCCTGCGAAGCGCGCGCGTCCTCCCGCTGGATCTCCCGCTCAATGATGTCCCGTTTCCCATCGAGCGACTTCCAGCTCTCTGGGCGCCCTGGCGGGATGGATTCCCCCCCTCCGTTGTACGTGAGCCGCAGGTTCCGTTCCGCGGATTCAGCAGTGAAGCGGTCTTCTGGGAAACGACGAGCTACGCCGGCGTGTTTCCCTGGTTCGCCGCCGCCGGGCTGGCCGCCGCCGGGCTGGCGGGACGACGCACGGCGGTGTCGATGGCCTGGTTTCTGAGCCTGGCTTCGCTCACCTGCGTGATCCTCTCGCTGTCCCCCGTGCAGGCCGCCTTCTCCTGGGTTCCAGGCACGCTGTTCCGGAGCCCGGCGCGGCTGTGGTACGTCCCGGTCCTCACGCTGTCGCTCGCAGCCGGCGCCGGTCTGGACATCATCACCCGCCGCGGCGGCCCGGTGGCCGCGATTGCCTTGCTGGCTCTGCACGGAACCGATCTCGTGGTCCACGCCCAGCCCTTCGTGCGTTCTACGATCCGACGTGAGCCGCGCCCGCAGATCGAGGACCTTCTCGCCCGCGAGGTGGGCAACCAACGTGTCGCCTTGGACTACAACCTGCCGATCGCTCCCACGCGACGGTTCGACGACGTGGGCTTCTTCGGCGCGATCCAGCTGGCCACCTCCTACCGAGCCCTCGCCGCCCTGCGCCGGGCACCGGAACGTGAGAACTTCCAGTATTTGTCGGGGGCGCGCGAAATTTCGGCCGCCGCGCTCGCGAATGCCGGCGTGCGCTTCGTCGGCTTGCTCAGCACCCGTCTCGATCTTCCGCTGCGCCTCACGGAGGGCGGCGTGAACCTCTACGAAGTGGCATCTCCGGTGGCGCGCGCTCTCTTCTTTCCGGCCGGGGTGGTCCGTTATTGGAACGAGCCAGAGATGGCGGAGCGGCTGCGGGACCCGCGCTTCCGCCTGGACCAGCAGATGCTCCTCCCGCTCGGGCGCGTCGGTCGAGAACACGCCGCAAGCGAAGCCATGTTCCCCACGCCCCTCGAGTGGCGACGCGACTCCCGAGGCGTCATCGAGATCGAGGTCGTGGCAGCAACCGATGGCTACGTCCGCCTGCTCGAGTCCTACGATGAAGGCTGGACGGTCAGCCTGGACGGCGAACCGGTCGAGACGCAGCGTGCGGATGGCTTCCTGCTGGCAGCGCCGGTACCCGCCGGTGCCCATCGATTGCGATTCGCGTACCGTACGCCAGGGGCCACCGCAGGAGTGCTGATGTCGGTGGGCGTTCTGGCGATCGCCCTCGCGCTCGCCAGGCGATACTCACCGCCCGTAGCCTGAGGCGTCGGCCGTTGACTTTTCGGCGACTCGAGAGCAAGAGTGGTGTCGCCATGTGCGGTCGATTTCTCGCCAGTTTGCAGAGGGACCCCGCCGAGCGAATCGGATCGAGATCGGAGATGCAGAAGCGGCGGACTCGCTGGGCGACGTGGCTGGTTCCCGGGACGGCGGCGTTGGCGTTGGGTCTGATGGCTCCTGCTACCGCAGGCGCACAGGCCCTCGTTCGGGTGGGCGGGGAGTTCGGCGTCAACACCTACACGACGGGTTACCAGAAGGGTCCCTCGGTGGCGGCGGATGCCGACGGGGACTTCGTCGTGGTGTGGGGAAGCGCTGGCTCGTCCGGGACGGACACGGACGGCTTCAGCGTCCAAGGCCAGCGCTACGCCTCGAACGGATCGACGCAGGGTGGGGAGTTCCAGGTCAACGCCTACACGACCAGTGGCCAGGGAGTTCCGTCCGTAGCGGCGAATCCCGACGGGGACTTCGTTGTGGTGTGGGCGAGCGCCGGGTCGTTTGGGACGGACACATCCGGCGCCAGCGTCCAGGGCCAGCGCTACGTCTCGGACGGATCGACTCAGGGCGCCCAGTTCCAGGTCAACACCTACACGACGAACTACCAGAGTATTCCCTCCGTGAAGGCGGATGCCGACGGGGACTTCGTCGTGGTGTGGAACAGCAAAGGCTCGTCCGGATCAGACACGGACTCCTGGAGCGTCCAGGCCCAGCGTTATGCCTCGAACGGGTCGACTCAGGGCGCGGAGTTCCAGGTCAACACCTACACGACGGGCAGACAGCTATATCCCTCCGTGGCAGCGGATGCCGACGGGGACTTCGTCGTGGTGTGGGAGAGCTACGGGTCGTCCGGGACGGACACGAGCGCCTCGAGTATCCAGGGCCAGCGCTACGCCTCGGACGGATCGACTCAGGGCGCGCAGTTCGAGGTCAACACCTACACGTCGAGCTACCAAAATGTTCCCTCCGTGGCGGTGGATGCCGACGGAGACTTCGTCGTGGCGTGGGGAAGCTGGGGCTCGTCCGGTACGGATACGGACGGCATGAGCACCCAGGGCCAGCGCTACACCTCCGACGGGTCGACTCAGGGCGCGCAGTTCCAGGTCAACACCTACACGACGCACTACCAGGGTCGTCCCTCCGTGGCGGTGGATGCCGACGGGGACTTCGTCGTGGCGTGGCAAAGCTACAGTTCGTACGCGTCGGACACGGACAACTTGAGCATCCAGGGCCAGCGCTACGCCTCGGACGGATCGACGCAAGGCGCCCAATTCCAGGTCAACACGTACACCACGAACGGCCAGTACGAACCCTCCGTGGCGGTGGATGCCGGCGGGGACGTCGTCGTGGTGTGGGAGAGCAAAGTGGCGGTCTGGCCGGCCACGGTCGACTACAGCATCTCTGGCCAACGCTACCGATTGGCTCCCCCAGTTCCGGCGATGTCCCCCGCGACGAGATTCGCGCTCGCCGTGGCGCTACTGCTGCTCGGGACCGCCTACGCGCTGCGGCGTCGCTCGTAGCTCCGGCGCGCTGAGCCGCTTTCGCGAGCCAGTGCGAACGGTTGGGCGACTGTTGCGCAGGGACAGTGGGCCTCGTCGGCAGCCCGCGCCCCCGAGCCTCCGGGCAATTGCCTTTTGACTTCCCAGCGGTTCGCGTGGGAGATTGTTCCCGTCCCATGGGGTAGGCCCTTCGGCAGCTTGCCGCGGGGCCGCGCCGCGCGCTCATCGGTTGGAAATCAGCAATGCAGAAGCGGTGGGTTCGCTGGGCAACGTGGCTCGTCTCCGGGACGGCGGTGTTGGCGCTGGGTCTCCTGGCTCCTCCTCCCTCAGCCGCACAAGCGCCCGTGCCGGTGGGCGCGCAGTTCCAGGTCAACACCCATACGACGAGTGCCCAGTTCGTTTCCTCGGTGGCGGTAGCTGCCGACGGGGACTTCGTCGTGGTGTGGGAGAGCTACGGGTCGCCTGGGACGGACACGAGCGGCTTCAGCGTCCAGGGCCAGCGCTACGCCTCGAACGGATCGACCCAGGGCGCGCAGTTCCAGGTCAACACCTATACGGCGAGCTACCAGCGTTATCCCTCCGTGGCGGCGGCTGCCGACGGGGACTTCGTCGTGGTGTGGCACAGCTACGGCTCGCCTGGGACTGACACGGACTACTGGAGCATCCAGGGCCAGCGCTACGGCTCGAACGGGTCAATGCAGGGCACAGAGTTCCAGATCAACACCTACACGACGAGCAGCCAGTACCAAGCCTCTGTGGCGGCGGATGCCGATGGGGATTTCGTCGTGGTGTGGTGGAGCTACGGGTCGTCCGGGACGGACACGAGCGTTTCCAGCATTCAGGGCCAGCGCTACGCCTCGGACGGATCGGCTCAGGCTGCGCAGTTTCAGGTCAACACCTACACGTTGGGCCAAGAGCTGGAACCCTCCGTGGCGGCGGATGCCGACGGGGACTTCGTCGTGGTGTGGCGGAGCCAGGGCTCGTTCGGGACGGACACGAGCGACTCCAGCATCCAGGGCCAACGCTACGCCTCGAACGGATCGACACAGGGCGGGGAGTTCCAGGTCAACACCTACACGACGAGCTACCAGGGACGCGCCTTCGTGGCGGCGGATGCCGACGCGGACTTCGTCGTGGTGTGGCGGAGCCAGGGCTCGTTCGAGACGGACACGAGCGACTCCAGCATCCAGGGCCAACGCTACGCCTCGAACGGATCGACCCAGGGCGGGGAGTTCCAGGTCAACACCTACACGACGAACTACCAGGGACGCGCCTTCGTGGCGGCGAATGCCGACGGGGACTTCGTCGTGGTGTGGGAGAGCGAGGGCTCATACGAAACGGACACGAGCGAATCCAGCATCCAGAGCCAACGATTTGCCTCGGACGGATCGACTCAAGGTGCGCAGTTCCAAATCAACACCTACACGACGAGCACGCAAGCTGACCCTTCCGTGGCGGCGGCGCCCGACGGGGACTTCGTCGTGGTGTGGGAGAGCGCCGGGTCGCCCGCAACGGACACGAGCAGCTACAGCATCCAGGGCCAGCGCTACCGCGTGACTGCCGCCGTGCCGTCCGTCCCAGCGATGTCCCCCGCGGCGAGATTCGCGCTCGTCGCCGCGCTGCTGCTGCTCGGGGCCGGCTACGCGCTGCGGCGTCGCTCGTAGCTCCAGCGCGTCGGGGACACCAGCCAGCATCTAGCGACCGCGCAGTGCCGTTTCGCAAACCAGAACGCGGCCTTTCACGACCTGTTGCGACGCGACAGCGACCGCTGTCGGGATCCAGCGATCGTCGACCTCCCGGAAACTCGTAGCGGTAAAGGCCCACAGACGGCATGCAGGAACCGGGGAATTCCGTCGACAAGCCAAGTGGTGGATCGATTTCCTGAATTCTCGTTGACGTTCAGGTGACGAATATGAGAAGTAGACAGCTCCCTGCGCAGTCGAGCCTTCGGAGAGCTGCGGAAGCACTCGGCTGCGCACCTCCTTGGGAGGTCCGCGATGTCTCGGTGTGCGATTCGATCGACGAGCGCGTTCGGGTATTGCGTGGC
>Ga0184637_10001004_pt1 | contig 19770 bp, 16 predicted proteins | sample PLM3_127_b2_FD_133143 | JGI IMG/M metagenome (GOLD analysis project Ga0184637, IMG submission 133143) | Groundwater sediment microbial communities from an aquifer in East River, Colorado, USA - PLM3_127_b2 | ecosystem: Environmental > Terrestrial > Soil > Riparian zone | place: USA: East River... | reverse complement strand
GCACGCGCTCGGCGCGATCGACGGCAAGCTGTATGCGGCGGGAGGTGCGAACTCCTCGAGCGGCGAGCTCACCTCGCTGGAGATCTACGACATCTCCGACCGCAAGTGGAAGTCGGGTCCGGAGATGAGCGTGGGACGAAACCACGTCGCCGGCGCTGTGGTCCAGAGGCACCTCTACGTCATAGGCGGGCGGCCGGACAGCCTCGACGTCGTGGAGCGCTACGACCCGAAGCGGCGCGAGTGGCGCACCGTCGCGCCCCTCAACACCTCCCGCAGCGGCTTCACGGCTGCGGTCGTGCGCGGCAAGATCGTCGCCTTCGGCGGTGAGGAGCTGGCGCCCGGCGGCGCGACGATCGAGCAGGTCGAGCTCTACGACCCCGGCGCCGACGACTGGACAGGACTGCCCGACATGCTCACACCACGCCACGGGCTCGGCGGAGCCGCGAAGGAGCGTCGCGTGTTCGCGCTCGAGGGCGGACCCCAGCCGGGCGGCAGCTTCTCCAAGGTGCTCGAGTTCCTTGATATCCGGAAGAGCCTCGCTCCCTAGCACAGTCGTTGGCATCGCACGCCGCGCGTTGATCGCATCGGCCGTCGGTGTGCTTTCGGTTGCCGCGGTCGTGGCAGCGGCAACGCGGCCCGGCGCCGAAGCCGCCCCGGATGCCGGCGCAGCGAGCACCGACGAGTGGCTTCCGCTCAGCCCGAGCCCGCGGATGCGCAGCGAGCTCGCCGCTGCCCGGGTCGGCCGGTACATCTACGTCGTCGGCGGCTTCGATATCTCCCTCGCCACGAATACCACGTCCGCCGTCGCGCGCTACGACATCGCCACGGACGCCTGGACGCAGGTCCGCTCGATGCCGATCGCCGTCAACCACCCCACCGCGACCACGCACGGGGGCAAGCTCTACGTCCATGGCGGATTCACAGACGACACCGGCGCGACGGCGGCGTTGCAGCGCTACGACCCCGCCAAGGACCGCTGGAAGCGCCTGCCGGAATCGGATGTCCCCCGGGCGGCGCATGCGCTGGGCTCGATCGGCGGCAAGCTGTATGCGGCGGGAGGCGCGAACTCCTCCAGCTATCAGCTCACCTCGCTCCAGATCTACGACATCTCCGGCCGCAAGTGGAAGTCCGGCCCGCGGATGAGCGTGGGGCGAAACCACGTCGCGGGGGCTGTGGTCCAAGGGCGCTTCTACGTCATCGGGGGGCGGCCGGACAGCCTCGACATCGTGGAGCGCTACGACCCGAAGCGGCGCGAGTGGCGGACCGTGGCGCCACTGCATACTGCCCGCAGCGGGTTCGCAGCCGTGGCCGTGAACGGCAAGATCGTCGTCTTCGGCGGCGAGGTGCTGCCGCCCGTTGGCACGACGATCCAGCAGGTCGAGCTCTACGACCCCGACGCCAACGAGTGGACCGCGCTGCCCGACATGCGCACCCCGCGCCACGGGCTCGGCGGCGCGGCGAAGAAGCGCCGCGTGTTCGCGCTCGAGGGCGGCCCGCAGCCGGGGGGCAGTTTCTCGAGCGCGCTGGAGTTCCTCGACATCCCGAAGAGCCTCACGCCCTAGCCTCTCGACTTCCCCCGTGAGCGTTTGGAGGGCCGTCCGAAGCGGTAGCTTGAATCTCCCCGTCGCGGGTAAACGGAGCGTCGCTTTGGGGCGAACCAAGAGCACGATGGCGGCCGAGCGAGACTTCACCCTCGCGGAGCGAGAGGATCGGCTGGCGTGGATCCTCGGCTCCTCGCGCAGCGGCAGCACGTGGCTGCTGCGCATGCTCTCGGAGCTCCGCCGAGTCGTCCCGATCGACGACCCGCACCTCGGCCATCACCTCGGAGTCTGGAGGCCGATCCCGCTCGCCTGGGCGACGGCCGAGGAGCCGCCCAGGCTGACGACGCTCTCGACCGTGAAGCGGCACAAGCCCGACTACTTCTTCTCCGACCGCTACCGGGAGCAGTGGTTCCCCGCGCTGCGTCAGCTGATCGTCACCCGGTTCGACGCGCAGGCCCGTGACACGGCCGAACCCCGGGGCGTCCGCGAGCCGATCGTCGTGGTCAAGGAGCCTGGCTCGCACGTCGCCGAGCTGCTGCTCTCGCTTTTCCCGGGGTCACGACTCATGTTCCTGCTGCGCGACGGGCGAGACGTGGTCGACTCGTGGCTCGATGCCTACACACGCGGCTCCTGGGCCGTCGAGGAGGGCGCCTACCCGCTTGCCGCGGAGGGCCGGCTCTCTCTGGTGCGGTGGCTGTCGAGCGTATGGATCTACCGCACCCAGGTCGTTCGGGCCGCCTACGAGCGGCACCCGCCATCGCGACGGGCGCTGGTCCGGTACGAGGACCTCCTAGCCGACCCCGCGATGGCGCTCGAGCGGGTCTGCGCGGCGCTCGGCCTCCACGTCCCCCCTTTGCGGCTGGCGTCGATCGCCCAGGCGCAGTCTTACGATCGCGTCTCGACGGCCGACAAGGGGAGAGGCAAGGTGGTGCGCGCCGCCAACCCGGGCGGCTGGCGGACCAGCATGAGCGCCGATGAGCAGGCCGCGATGCTCGAGATCATGGGCGAGGCGCTCGCGGAGCTGGGCTACGTCCCCAGCGCCATCGCCGCCTGAGCGGCGAGCCTGGCCCTTGGCCCGAGTTTGCTGGATCGTGTTGGATCGCATAGACTCGCGCCCCGTGCGAAGGCTCGCTCCGATTCCGGTGGCGGTGATAGCGGCTCTCGTGCTCGCGGTCCCGGCGAGCGCCAGGGTCAATGACTTCGTGTACAGCGTCGCCGCGGGGGAGGTCAAGTCCAACTCCGCGCGCATCTGGGCCGCAACCGAGGGCTCGGGCAAGGTCAAGGCCACGGTCGCCACGGATCGTCGCTTCCGCCACGTGGAGGCGCGAAAGTCCGTCAAGTCCAAGGCCTCGAACGACAACACGATCCAGACCAAGGTGACGGGGCTGCACCCGGACAGCCAGCACTTCTACACCTTCTGCGCGAAGGGCACGGGTTGCAGCGACACGGGCCAGTTCCGGACCGCGCCCAGGGGCAACAAGTCGGAGACGATCGAGTTCGCCTACACGGGCGACACCGATGGCACGGCGCTGCCCGGCGCCAACCAGCCGTTCTTCGGGATATTCGAGGCCTTCAAGGCGATGCGCCAAGAGAAGAACGACTTCAACATCCACTCCGGGGACACGATCTACTCCGACTCGGGGGTTGGCGGGGGTCCTCCGGCGCTCACGGTCGAGGAGAAGTGGATCAAGTACCGCGAGAACCTGGAGGAGCGGAACCTGACCCGCCTCCGCAAGTCGGCCGGCTTCTACAGCCAGTGGGACGATCACGAGTTCATCAACGACTTCTCGATCCCCGAGGACGGCCCGCAGATCTACGAGGCCGGCGTGGAGGCCTTCCGCGACTACGCCCCGGTCACCTACAAGGACAGCACGGGGCTGTACCGAACCTTCCGCTGGGGCAAGAACCTGGAGCTGTTCTTCCTCGACCAGCGCTCGTTCCGCAGCGCCAAGGCATCCGCCGGCGGGACGTGTGACAACCCGGCCACGGGCGAGCCGGATCTCGCTCCTACCGCGCCGCAGGCCACCCGAGACCTCTTCGCGCTACTGATCCCGTCGCTCTCGAACCCGGTCTCCCAGGCCTGCAAGGACGCGATCAACAATCCGAACGCCACCTTGCTCGGCTCGGGCCAGTTCAGCACGTTCCTGAACGCGGTCGAGAGCTCCAAGGCGCGCTGGAAGATCGTCATCAACGAGACGCCGATGCAGCAGTTCTACGGGCTGCCCTACGACCGCTGGGAGGGCTATGCGTCCGAGCGCATCCAGCTCCTCAACGAACTCGAGCAGCGCGGCGTTGGGAACACCGTATTCCTCACCACAGACACGCACGCGGCGTTCGCCAACGTGGTCCGCAAGCGCACCCTGAACAACGACGTGGCGCCGACCAACGCACCCGCCGGCCCAACGGACACCGCGTATCAGGACTTCATCATCGGCCCCGTGGCCACGAACCCGTTCTGGGACGAGATCGACGAGGTGACCGGCAGTCCGGGCAACGGCCAGCTGCTCTCGGTCGCCTTCTTCAAGCCCCCTCCGCCCGGCGGCGTGGGCATGGAGTGCTCCCAGGGCAGCCAGTTCAGCTACGGGGAGGTCGTGGTGAAGAAGAACAAGGTCGAGATCGCCTACAAGACCGAGACGGGCGACACGGTCCTGGACGTCAACGGGCAGCCCTGCGGCCCGTACACGATCACGCCCTTCGCGCCGTAGCGTCGGACGACTGACCGCCCAGCGCGTCGTCAACCGGCTCTGAGCTCGTCCCCAGGAAGCGGGCTTACTCGGATGCCGGAGGAGGGATTCGAACCCCCGACACGCGGATTATGATTCCGCTGCTCTAACCACTGAGCTACTCCGGCGGCGGGCACGAATCGTAGCGGCGGGGATCGGCGCACAGGCCGGGGTCGCGCGGCATCTAGGCTCTCTGGGCGCATGAGCGAGTTGGAGCGAGCGGTCGAGGCCGTGATCCGGGATTGTCTCGGCGTCAAGCAGGGCGAGGACGTGCTCGTGATCTGCAACCCGGCCACCCGGGAGCTCGGCGAGCGGCTGCGCGTCGAGGCTGAGCGCGCCGGCGCGGACGCCGTGCTGGCGGTGATGGCCGAGCGCGAGTCGCATGCGGCCGAGCCGCCCGAGCCGCTCGCGGCTGCGATGGCGAGCGCCGACGCCGTCCTGGCCCCCACCGTGCAGTCGCTCTCGCACACCGCGGCGCGCAAGGCCGCGAGCGAGCAGGGGGCGCGAATCGGGACGCTGCCCGGGGTGACCGAGGACATGCTCGCGCGGGTGATGAGCGCCGACATGGATGCGCTGCGGCGCAGGGGCCGGGCGCTCGCCGAAGCGCTCGACGGCGCCGCCGAGGCCCGGGTCACGTGCGCGAACGGAAGCGACCTGCGGCTCGGGCTCGAGGGTCGCACCGCGATCCCCGACGCGGGCGAGCTGACCGAGCCGGGGGCGTTCGGGAACCTGCCGTGCGGCGAGGGGTTCATCGCCCCGGTCGAGGGGACCTGCGAGGGGCCGCTGGTCGTGGACGGGTCGATCGCCGCGGTCGGGATCCCCGACGAGCCGGTCACGCTCAGCGTCGAAGGCGGCCGTCTCGTCGCCGCGACGGGCGAGGCCGGTGCGCGGCTGATGGAGCTGCTGACGATGCACGGGCCCGAGGCGTCGACGGTCGCGGAGCTGGGCATCGGATCGAACGAGAGGGCGACCCTGACCGGGAACGTGCTGGAGGACGAGAAGATCCTGGGCACGGCCCACGTCGCCTTCGGAGCCTCGGCGGCGATCGGGGGCACCGTCCAGGTGCCCGTGCACCTCGACTGCGTGGTGATGAAGCCCGACGTCGCGCTGGACGGAGAGCCGATCGTCCGCGCGGGCGAGCTGCTCGTTTAGCGATGCGATGCTGCTCGCCGTCCCGAACTTTTCCGAGGGCCGCGACCTGCAGGCGCTGCGCGCGATCGTGGACGCGTTCTCCTCCGGCGCGCCCGACCTCCTCGACTTCCACTTCGACACGCGGCACAACCGCACGGCCGTCACGCTGGCCGGTCAGCCCAACGGTCTCGACGGCGCTCTGCTCGCAGGCGCCGCGGCGGCGGTGGAGCGGATCGACATGCGAGCGCACCAGGGCGCCCATCCGTGCATCGGTGCCCTCGACGTGTGCCCGCTCGTCCACCTGCGGGACGAGGATCGTGACGCGGCCAAGGGCTGTGCGCTCGGTGTCGCGGAGAGGATCGCGGGGAAGCTCGACGTCCCGGTGTTCCTGTACGGCGAGCTGGCCTCCTCGCCGGAGCGGCGGGAGCGGGCGGTCTTCCGCCGCGGCGGGCTTCCGGAGCTGGCGCGGCGCATGCGGGACGGCGAGCTGATGCCGGACCGCGGCCCGGAGCAGCCGCACCCGACGGCGGGGGCCACGTTGGTCACCGCGCGCCCGCCGCTCGCCGCCTTCAACCTCATGCTCGACACCGACGACGTCGAGGTCGGGAGGCGGATAGCGGGCGAGCTGCGCGAGGCGGGCGGTGGGCTTCCGGGCGTGAGGGCGATTGCGCTCGAGCTCGAGGACGGGATCCAGATCTCGATGAACGTCCACGACCCGGTCGCGGTTCCCCTGGGCCGGGTCGTCGCCGAGGTCGAGAGGCTGTCACGCCATGGCACGAAACCGGTGCTGGCGGAGCTCGTCGGCCTCGTGCCCGAGGCGGCCCTCGAGGGCTTCCCGGCCGAGCTGGAGCTCGCCGACCCCGACCTCTCGGCGCATGTCATAGAGCGCCGCCTGGCCGACCTCGACTAGATTCCGTACTGATGGCGCAGACGAAGAAGCGCAGGCGAAAGAAGCATCGCGGCACCCAGACCGGGAGGATCGACAACCGCGCCCGCGGCCGGCCGCGGAACCGCGCGGAGGCGCGTTCCCGCGCGCGATCCAAATCGAGCACGCCCCAGCGTCAGGATCGCCCCCCGACCTGGCGCAGCGCCCTCAACCGCGGGTTGATCGCGGCGGCGATCTTCTTCGTCTTGATGCTGCTCGGGTTCGGGCGGCCGCTCGCGCAGGCCGTCTTCCTGGCGATCTTCATGCTCGTCTTCTACGTCCCGTTCGGCTACTACTTCGACCTCTTCTTCTACCGGCGCCGCCAGCGCCAGAAGCAGAAGGAGCCGGAGTAGCGAGCCGGCTAGACGCCGGCGAAGGCGCTGCGCGTACCAGATTGTCAAGAAACCTGACGACCCCATGACCGAAGACTTGGACAACCACGCCGAGGCCTCCCCCTCCCCGCCCTCCTCGACGACGTGGCGCAGCTCGGGTTCGCCGAGCTCCGCCGGGGCCTCATTGAGAAGGGCCACCCGCTGATCCGGTCCGGTCACGGCTGCGTCTTCCGTCACATCGATGGCGAGGGCTCTCGGTTGACCGAGCTCGCGGAGCGCTCCGGGCTCACCAAGCAGGCCGTCGGGGAGGCCCTGGACGACCTCGAGCGCATGGGCTATGTCGAGCGCGCACCCGACCCGGTGGACGGACGGGCGAAGATCATCCGGCTTACCGAGCGCGGAGCGGACGGGCGGCGGGCGGCGCTGCGCATTTAGGACCTGCAATGGAACGCAAGTGGTGGACCCTGATAGCCGTCTCGGTGGCGACCTTCATGCTCTTGCTCGACATCACCGTCGTCAACACGGCGCTGCCGTCGATCAGGGAGGACCTCGGCGCCAGCTTCACCGACCTGCAGTGGGTGATCGACGCCTACGCGCTGACGCTGGCGGCCCTGGTCCTCACGGCGGGCTCGCTGGCCGATCGGCTGGGGCGGCGGCGCCTGTTCGCCGCGGGACTGGCGATTTTCTCCGTCGCCTCGCTGCTGTGCGCGGTTGCGCCCGACGCAACCTTCCTCAACCTCGCCCGAGCCCTCCAGGGCGTAGGCGGGGCGGTCATGTTCGCCGTCTCGCTCGCGCTGGTCGCGCAGGAGTTCCCCGCCGGACGCGAGCGCGGCACGGCGATGGGCATCTACGGCGCGACGATCGGCGTCGCGGTGGCGATCGGCCCGCTCGTCGGGGGCGCGCTCACCGATGGGATCGGCTGGGAGTCGGTCTTCTACCTCAACGTCCCGATCGGCATCGCCGCGATGGCCGTCACCTACCTGAAGCTGCGCGAGTCGCGGGACCCGAACGCGACCCGGATCGACTGGGCGGGAGTGGTGACGTTCAGCGGGGCGCTGTTCCTGCTCGTGCTCGCGCTGGTGCGCGGCAACGACGAGGGTTGGGGAAGCACCCTGATCGTGTCGCTCTTCGCCGTTGCCGCCGTCCTGCTTGCCGCGTTCGTTGCGATCGAGAGGCGCGTGAAGGAGCCGATGCTGCCGCTGGGGCTGTTCAGGAGGCGCTCGTTCACGGGCGTGCAGCTGGCCGCATTCGCGGTCTCGGGCTCGATGTTCGCCCTCTTCCTCTATCTCACGCTCTATCTCCAGAATTACCTGGGGCTCTCCCCGCTGGAGGCCGGCCTGCGCTACCTGCCGATCACGCTGGCGAGCTTCTTCGTCGCGCCGATCGCCGGCGCGCTGCTGTCGCGGGTCCCCGCGCGGGTGATGCTCAGCATCGGCCTCGGCGGAGCGGGAGTCGGCCTGTTGCTGATGTCGGGCATCGACGCCGGCGACGAGTGGACCACTCTGCTCGGCGGCTTTCTCGTCGCTGGTGCGGGCGTCGGGTTGTTGAACCCCGTGATCGCCGACGTTGCGGTGAGCGTGGTTCCCAAGGAGCAGAGCGGCATGGCGTCGGGAATCAACGACACCTTCCGGCAGGTCGGCGTCGCCGTCGGCATCGCGGCTTGGGGCGCGATCTTCGTCGGCCGCGGTGCCGACAAGGTCGGCGAGCTGGCCGCCGGTACCCCCGCCGCCGGTGGCGACCGTCCGCGCGAGCTGGTCGAGGCCGCCTCGTCGGGCAACCTGGACGGCGCCCTCACGGCGGTCCCGCCCCAGGCCCAGCAGACGGTTGCGAACGCCGCCGGCGAGGGCATGTTGGCCGGCCTCAACGACGTGCTGCTGCTGGGCGCGCTGCTCAGCTTTGCAGGCGCGGCGTTTGCCCTGTGGCTGGTGCGCGAGGACGAGATCGAGCGCGAACCGCTCGAAGCGGAGCGGCCGGATCAGGACTCGGAGTCGGGGGCGCTGGCGGAGGCCGCTGCGGCCTGAGTCGGCCGCTACCCTGGCGGGCATGGACGTCCGCGCCTTCACCGTCGGGCCGGTGGCCGAGAACTGCTTCATCGCGCGCCTCGACGACGCCGATCGCGCCCTGATCGTCGACCCCGGCGAGGAGCCCGAGCGGCTCCTCAATGCGACTGAGGAGCTCGGCGTGAGCGTCGACGCGGTCCTCGTCACCCACTGCCACTTCGACCACATCGGGGCGGTGGCCCCCGTGGCGAGGGCCACGGGCGCGCCCGTCTACTGCCCCGCGATCGAGGTATCGGTCCTGGCCGACATCATGTCCTGGGTTCCGATGCCCGGGATCGGACCCTATGAGAGCTACGACGCGGACGAGACGGTCGCCGGCGGGGAGCGCCTGACGCTGGCCGGGCTCGACATCGACGTGCTGTTCACTCCGGGCCACAGCCCCGGCCACGTGACCTACGCGATCCCGGACCACGGCGCCCTGTTCTCCGGCGACGTCCTCTTCAAGGGCTCGGTCGGAAGGACGGACCTGCCCGGCGGGGACTGGCCGACCCTGCTGGAGAGCATCCAGACGCTGGTCGACGGCTATCCGCCCGAGACGACCGTGTACCCGGGCCACATGGGGATGACGACGCTCGGGGCCGAGCGCTCGAGCAACGGGTTTCTGGCCGAGCTGGCGCGCTGAGCGCGGCCGGTTCCCCCGCTAAGGTCGGCGCGCGATGAGCCGGCACTACCAGGCGCCGAAGGGGACCTTCGACGTCCTCCCCGAGCATCAGGCCGTCCGCGAGCGGATCGAGCGGGCCGCGCGCGACCTGTTCGAGCGCGCGGGCTACGGGCGCATCGAGACGCCCGCGTTCGAGGACACCGAGCTGTTCGCGCGCAGCGTGGGCGAGTCGACCGACATCGTCCGCAAGGAGATGTTCACCTTCGAGGACCATGGCGGGCGAAGCGTCACCCTGCGCCCGGAGGGGACCGCCGCGATCTGCCGCGCCTACCTCGAGCACGGCATGCACAAGCTTCCCCAGCCGGTGAAGCTGTGGCACGCCGGGCCGTTCTTTCGCTACGAGGCGCCCCAGGCGGGGCGGTTTCGCGAGTTCAACCAGATCGGGGCTGAGGCGATCGGCTCCGACTCGCCGCTGGTCGACGCCGAGCTGATCCTGCTCCTCAACGACCTGCTGGGCGAGCTGGAGGTCCCGGGGATACGGCTGCGTCTCTCCAGCCTCGGCTCGCGGGAGGCGAGGGCGGCATACCGCGAGGACCTGAAGGGCTACCTGCGGGCCCACGAGTCGGAGCTGGCGCGCGACGTGCGCGAGCGGATCGACGCCAACCCCCTGCGCGCCTTCGACTCCGACGACGAGCGCACCGGCGCGACGATGGCCGGCGCACCGACAGTGCTCGAGCGACTCGAGGGCGAGGACGCCGAGCACTTCGCGGAGGTCCGTCGCCTGGTGGAGCGCGGCGGCGTCGAGTACGAGCTCGACGGCACGCTCGTCCGCGGGCTCGACTACTACACACGCACCGTGTTCGAGTTCACCTGCGACCGCCTCGGCGCGCAGTCGGGGATCGGCGGTGGCGGGCGCTACGACGGCCTGATCGAGCAGCTCGGCGGCCCGCCCACGCCGGCCGCCGGGTGGGCCGCCGGGGTGGAGCGGATCGTGCTTGCGCTCGATGATGAGGGCGCGATCGAGGCCCGCGACGTCTTCATCGCCGCCGCGGACGGCCAGCGCGAGCAGGCGCTCGCGCTCGCGACCGAGCTGCGGCGCGTCGGGCTGCGGGCCGAGCTCGACCTGGCCGGGCGCGGCCTCAAGGGGCAGATGAAGCAGGCCGACCGGGTGGGCGCCCGGTACACGGTGATCCTCGAGGAGGGCGGGACGGCGGCGCTCCGGGACATGCAGTCGGGCGATCAGCGCGAGGTCGACCCCGGACGCGTCGCCGAGGAGATCGCCGCGGCTCGAGGCTAGCGTGCCTGCGAGACTGCCCGGCGCGATGGGCGACGAGTTTCCAACCCTGCGAGCGAACCGCTTCCGCGACACCTGGTGCGGCCAGGTGCTCGAGGATCGGATCGGCTCCGAGGCACGGGTCGCCGGGTGGGTGCACCGCCGCCGCGACCACGGCGGCCTGACCTTCATCGACCTGCGGGACCGCACGGGCCTGGTCCAGCTCGTCTTCAATCCCCAGACGGCCGGCGGTGCGCACGAGCTCGCGCACGGCCTGCGCGCGGAGGACGTGGTCAGCGCCGCAGGCGAGGTCGTGCGGCGCGATCCCGAGACGGTCAATCCAGAGCTCCCGACGGGCGAGTTCGAGGTCCGCGTCACCGAGGTGGAGCTGCTCTCCGACGCCGACACCCCGCCGTTCGAGATCGAGAGTTTCTCTGGCGAGGTGGGCGAGGAGGTGCGCCTCCGTCATCGCTACCTGGACCTGCGGCGCGACCGGATGCGCGAAGCGATCGAGCTCCGCCACCGCGTTGTGCGCTCGATACGCGAGCTTCTCGACTCAGAGGGCTTCCTCGAGATCGAGACCCCGAGCCTCACGCGCTCGACCCCCGAGGGCGCGCGCGACTTCCTCGTCCCCAGCCGGCTCCAGCCGGGCTCCTTCTACGCGCTGCCGCAGTCGCCCCAGCTCTTCAAGCAGCTCCTGATGGTCTCCGGCTTCGAGCGCTACTACCAGATCGCGCGCTGCTTTCGCGACGAGGCCCAGCGGGCCGACCGCCAGGCGGAGTTCACCCAGCTCGACATGGAGCTCTCGTTCGTCGAGGTGGACGACGTCCTGGACGTCAACGAGCGGCTGCTCCAGCACGTGCTCGGTGCCCGCGGGGTCGAGATCGAGATCCCGCTCTCGCGCATGCCCTACGACGATGCGGTGGCGCGTTACGGAACCGACCGCCCCGACACGCGGTTCGGGCTCGAGATCGCCGACCTGACCGACGCCGTGCGCGGGACCGAGTTCAAGGTGTTTCGCTCCGCGATCGACGAGGAAGGGGTGGTCCAGGGCATCAACGCGGGGAAGCGCGAGCTGCCGCGCTCCGACCTCGACGGCCTGATCGAGTTCGCGCAGGAGGCGGGCGCGCGCGGACTCGTGTGGGCGTTCCGCGAGGGGGACGGGTGGCGCTCGCCGGTCGAGAAGTTCCTCTCCGCCGAGGAGCTTGAGGCGCTCAACGAGCGCCTCGGCGCGGAGCAGGGGGACCTGCTGCTGGCGGTCGCCGACCAGCCCGCGGTCGCCGGCCGCGCGCTGGGGGCGCTTCGCATGCATCTCGCGGAGCGGTTCGACCTCATCCCCGAGGACCGCGACGAGCTGCTGTGGATCATCGACTGGCCGCTGCTCGGCTGGGATGCCGACGAGGAGCGCTGGGACGCTCTGCATCATCCGTTCACCTCCCCGGCGGGCGAGCTCGATCCCGAGCGGCCTGGCGATGCGAGGGCACGGGCCTACGACGTGGTGTGGAACGGGGTCGAGCTGGGGGGCGGCTCGATCCGCATCAGCGACCCCGATGTGCAGCGCCAGGTCTTCGAGGCGCTGGGAATCGGCGCCGACGAGGCCGAGGAGCGCTTCGGGTTCCTGCTCGAGGCGCTGCGCTACGGGGCGCCGCCGCACGGCGGCATCGCGTACGGGCTCGACCGGATCGTCGCGCTGCTGCACGGCTCCAAGTCGATCCGGGACGTGATCGCGTTCCCGAAGACGGCGTCGGGCGCGGATCCTCTGACCGGCGCACCCGCCCCGGTCGACGACCGCCAGGTGCGCGAGCTGGGGATCGCCGTGCGGGCGCCCAAGACGACGGGGAGACCCGCCAACTGAGCGAGCCGCCGAACTCGGCCGTCGCCCGGCGGCTGCTCGGCGCCCTCAGCGAGGGCGATGTCGACGCCTTCTCATCGCTGCTCGACCCCGAGGTCGAGATCCACACCCAGCGCGGCGTGCGGCGGGGACGCGAGGAGGCTACCCGGTGGGCGGCGAGGAGATACCAGCACCTCGAGCGCCGCTACGAGGTGGACGAGATGCATGAGGCGGGCGACACGGTCGTCGCGCTCGCCCGGGTGCAGTACGTGTGGCGGGAGGACAACAAGCTCGGCGACGAGTGGCTGCTCGGGCTTGTGCTCGACCTTCGGGACGGCAAGCTGCTGCGCTGGCGGCTCTTCGACGACCCGATCGAGGCGCTCGAGGAGCTGGACTGATGCTAGGTTTCAGGGCAGGCTCGAGCGTGTTCGATAGTCGCTCCAATTGTGAGCCAGTACAACCGGCTTGGGAGTCGATTTCCGGCGGGCCCCCGTGGCCCGTCCGGTAGACACCCACCTTCTGAGAAGGGTTCTCAAGCCGAGCGGCGTCGGCAGGCTGGGGCCTTTTTTCTCTGATCTCCTGCTCGCGTGACCACCATGGACAGCGAGTCGTTCGAGCACTACATCGAGGACCGATCGCGACGCGGCCCGGCCCCGGAGGGCTGGCCGAGCGGCGCGGCGGGCGGCGCGCCGTGCGGCGATCTGATCCGGGTCTCGCTCTCGGTCGCCGGCGGGCGCGTGGACGCCGTCCGGTTCGACGCCGAGGGCTGCGCGGCAGCGATCGCGGCGGGGTCGGCGCTTGCCGAGTCGGTCGACGGGCTCAGCGTCGTGGACGCGGCGCGTCTCGGCCCGGAGGACGTGGCGGAGGCGCTCGGCGGCCTGTCGTCACAGGGCCGTCACGCCGCCGAGCTCGCCGCGGACGCGTTGCACCGCGCCTTGACTGCGCTGATCGCTTCCGGGGGGTCGCTCATTCACGCCGACCGAGCGGTGGACGAGAGGGTCCTGGTCGCGATGAGCGGCGGGGTCGACAGCGCCGTCGCCGCGTGGCTCGAGCGCGAGCGGGGTGCCGAGGTGATCGCGGTGACGCTGAAGCTTTGGGCTGACCGCCACACCGACGGCGAGCGGAGCTGCTGCTCCCCCGAGGCCGTCGTCGGAGCGCGCGCCCTCGCACGCTCGATGCGCATCCCGCACCTGACGATGGACCTCGAGGACGCGTTCCGTGCCGACGTCGTCGAGGACTTCCTGGCTGGCCACGAGGCGGGGCGGACGCCGAACCCCTGCGTGCGATGCAACGGCATGGTGCGCCTCGACGCGATGGCCGATCTCGCCGGGCGGCTGGGCGCCGCCCGCCTGGCGACGGGGCACTACGCGCGGATCGCAGACGACGGGCAGGGCCCGTTACTCGTCGCCCCTGGCGACCGCGCCAAGGACCAGACGTACATGCTCTCCGCGGTCTCGCCGCGGACGCTCGCGCGGCTGCGGTTCCCGCTCGCCGACCTGACCAAGCCCGAGGTGCGCCGGATCGCCGCGGACGCGGGACTGCCGGTCGCGTCTGCGCGCGAGAGCCAGGATCTGTGCTTCCTGGCGGGCCAGGGCAAGCGCTCGTTCCTGGCGCGTCACGCCCGGCTCCCGGAGCGGGAGGGCCCGGTTGTCGACCGCTCCGGGCGGACCCTCGGCCGCCATCGAGGGCACCACAACTTCACGGTCGGGCAGCGCCGCGGCCTCGGGATCGCCGCCGACTCGCCGCTGTACGTGCTCGAGACCGACGCGACATCGAACCGCGTAGTCGTCGGCCGGCGCGAGCAGCTCGAGGTCGACCGCGTCGTCGTCCGCGACGCGGTGCTGAACCGCGACGCGCGCCGCGTCGACCGCGTGCGGCTCCGCTACCGATCGCGTGCCCTTGCCTGCACGGTGGAGGGCGCCGGCGGCGACCGGGAGCTGATCGTGAGGCTCGCTGAGCCCGCGCCCGCGGTCGCACCGGGCCAGACGGCCTCGCTGATGGACGGCGAGGCGGTGGTCGGGCACGGGACGATCGAGTAGGTTCCCGCACGGCATGGCCTACTCGATCAAGACCGCGAAGCTGAAGCCGCAGGCCGTGGCCGCGATCCACGTCACCACACCGCCGGCGCGGATCGCCGAGGCGTTCCGCGAGGTGCTGCCCGAGGTGGCGTCCTACCTCGAGGACATCGGCGTGAGCCCGGCGGGTCCGCCGTTCGCCCGCTTCTTCGACTACACGGAGGAGGAGGCCGACTTCGAGGCGGGCTTCCCGGTCGCCGAGCCGGTGCCGGGCGACGATCGCGTGATTGCCGGGGAGCTCCCCGGCGGCACGGCCGGCGTGACCACCCACGAGGGCCCGTCCGAGGGGCTTCAGGCGGCGCACGAGGCGGTCGGCGAGTGGGTGCTCGCGAACGGGCACGATCCGGCCGGCCCCGTGTGGGAGGTCTATCTGACCGGTCCCCGCGAGCAGCCGGATCCATCCGGGTGGCGGACCGAGCTTGTCTGGCCGCTGCGAAAGTAGGAACATCCCGGGGAACCAAGAAGCTCCATCGGAGCTCCCCAGGCGACCGTGCCCACGCTCAAGAAAACGCGGGCATGAGCCGATGCATTAGGGGGGTCAAGGAATGACCGCAACTGGGATAGGACTTGGCTTCTGCCTCGCCGGCGGGGTCGCGGCCGGCGGAGCCGCAATCGCCGTCGGCGCGGCCGCGCGCTCCACGCGAGGCCGCACCCGCCTGGCCTGGGGCCTGCTCGCCGCGTCCGCTCTCGGATGGGCCATCGTCGCGATCACCGGGCTGGCCGCCGGAGAGCTGGGCGCGAGTCCGGCCGAGATCGTCGCGATCGCCTCCTCCGTGCTGGCGGCGTCGGGGATGGCCCTCTTTCCCGGCGCGCCCCCGCACGCGTCGGGACGCGCCCGCACTCTCGTCGACGGCTTGATCGTCGCCGCCTCGGCGCTGTTCATCGCCTGGACGTTGGGGCTCGACGATCTCTATCGGGCGAACGCCGACGCCGACAGCAGCCTGGCGCTCGCCGGGGCGATCGCGACGCTCGTGATCGCGTCGGCCTCGATCGTGATGCTGACGCGCGCCCGGCCGGCGGCGCGCCCGCGTCTGACGCTTGTCGCCGCCGGCTTCAGCGCCCTGGCGATCGCTAACGCCGCGCTCGCATACGTCGCGCTGGGCGGCGGCGCCGCCAGCGCGGAGGTCCTCTACGCCGGGTGGGTGGCCGGCTGGTTGCTCGTCGGCGTTGCCGCGCGGCGCATCGCGGGCGAGCCGGAAGACGGTGAGCTCGAGCCCGGGCTCCCGACCCGGGCGAGCGTGTTCGTGCCGTCTGTTCCCTTCGCGGCCGCCGTGCTCGCCGGGGCCGTGGCGCAGGTCCAGGGCGAGTTCGGCGGCTTCCTGATCTGGAACGGGGCGATCGTGCTCGTGCTGATCGTGATGCGCCAGGTCCTCGCCCTGGTCGAGAACATCTCATTCTGGCGCAACCTCCAGGCCAAGGTTGAGGCGCGCACCGAGGAGGTGCAGCGCAGCGAGGCGCGCTTTCGCTCGCTGGTCCAGAACGCGTCCGACGTGATCACCGTGATCGGCGCGGACGCGACGGTTCGCTACCAGAGCCCGTCCACCCGAGCCGTGTTCGGCCACGCGGCCGAGGGGATCGGCCCGGAGCCGCCGCTCGATCTGATCCATGAGGACGACCGGCCGCGCGTGCTGGCCATGGCCCGAGACCTCCAGGGCAAGCGAGGAGGGACCTCCTCGATCGAGTGCCGGGTGCGCCATCGTGACGGCCGCTGGCGTCACGTCGAGGCGATCGTGAGCAACCGCCTCCACGACCAGGCGGTCTCCGGCTTCGTCGTCAACACGCGCGACATCACCGAGCGCAAGGAGCTGGAGAGGCAGCTGACCCATCGGGCCCTGCACGACCCGCTGACCAGCCTCGCGAACCGCGCCCTGTTCGGCGATCGGCTGGAGCACGCCGCGAGGCGCAGCTGGATGCACGGCGACTCGATCGGGGTCCTGTTCCTCGATCTGGACGACTTCAAGACCGTCAACGACAGCCTCGGCCACGGGCCCGGCGACGAGCTGCTCGAGGCGGTCGCGGGCAGGTTGATGGACTGCGTCCGAACGGGCGACACCGTGGCGCGCCTTGGCGGCGACGAGTTCGCGATCCTGATCGAGGGGATGGAGGACCTGCTGGAGGCGGGTCGGGTAGCCGAGCGCGTGTTCGCCGCGCTCGAAACCCCGATCGAGATCGGTCCCAGGCCGGTCTTCGTGCGCGCGAGCATCGGGATCGCGACGAGCACCGGGGGACGCCACACGGCCGAGGAGCTGCTGCGCAACGCGGACGTGGCCATGTACACCGCCAAGGCGCAGGCCAGGGGCTCCTACACCATGTTCGAGCCGAGCATGCACGAGACGCTGGTCGAGCGGCTCGACCTCGAGCGCGACCTGCGCGACGCCGTCGCCGAGGAGCAGTTCGTGCTCCACTACCAGCCCGTCGTGTCGCTGAAGAGCGGCTCCATCGTCGCCATGGAGGCATTGATCCGCTGGCGGCACCCCGAGCACGGGCTGATGCCGCCGGACCGCTTCATCCCGCTCGCCGAGGAGATCGGGCTGATCCTCGCGATCGGTCACTGGGTGCTCCGCACCGCCTGCCGGCAGGCGGCCGAGTGGAAGCGCCAGCTCGGGCGTGACGCCGAGGTAACGATGGACGTCAACCTGTCGGCGCGCCAGCTTCAGGATCCCGCCCTGATCGGCGACGTGGCCGGCGCGCTGCGGGAGTCCGGCCTCGATCCGCGCAGCCTGATGTTGGAGCTGACGGAGGGCGAGATCGTCCAGGGCGAGGAGACGATTACGAGGCTCGAGCAGCTCCGAGACCACGGCGTGCATCTCGCGGTCGACGACTTCGGGAGCGGTTACTCGTCCCTGAGCTATCTGCGACGGCTGCCGGTGGACGCGCTGAAGATCGACAGGAAGTTCATGCAGGGTGTCGAGACCGGCTCCCAGGAGGCGAAGCTCCTCGGGGCGATCGTCGAGATGAGCGCCAGCCTCGGCCTCACCCCGGTCGCCGAGGGGGTCGAGACGGCTGCGCAGGCGGAGCAGGTACGACGACTCGGCTGCGACCTCGCCCAGGGGTTCCACTTCGCCCGTCCCGCCGAGCCCGCTCGCGCCACCGAGCTGCTCGAGAGCGGAAACCCGGTGCTCAGCGGAGCCGCGAAGACCTCCGGACACTGAGGCCTGACTCCGCCGCGAACGGGCCCGGCACGGCGGCGGCGGCGGGCTGATCGCCCGCCGCCGCTTGAATCGTGCTCTGGCTTGGGCCTCAGCCGTTGATGGTGACGTGGCCCTGGAACTTGCAGATCCCGGACGCACCGCCGCTCGCGTCCGCCCACGGCGACATCACGCCGGTGATCGCGCGGCCGCTCGGCGCGAAGGCGGTGAACGTGTCGTCGTAGCCGTCCCCGTACGAGGCCTCGCCGGCCGGCGCGTCGTTTGCGTCAGAGAGCAGGAGAGGCCCGTCGGCGGGATTGAACGTCCCCTCGGCGTTGTCCTGGCCGGCGGCCGCCGAGCCGACCTCGGTGGTCGTGATGTTGACCCTGGCCTCCGTGTTCGCGGCGGCTGCGGCGCACGCGCCGGTCAGCGTGAACGGCCCGTACGTGGCGAGGGTGGCGCTCGAGCCCTCATCGACCGTGTTCACGTTGGCGACGCTGACCAGCGTGTCCACCTTGCTCGCGTTCGGCACCGTGCCGAGGCTCGACTCGTCGATGTCGTCGCCGGTCAGCTGGTCGTCCTTGACGTCCTTGCCCTTGACCGCCTTCTGGTTCTTGAGATCAGCGCTCTTCAGCGAGTTGTTCTCGACGTCGCCGCTGTCGATCCTGGCGGCGGCGTAGGCGCCGCCCCCGAGCGCAACGAAGAGCGCAACGGTTGCGATTACGTTCGCGTAGCTCAACCGAGCCCGCAGTTTGGAGATCATCGCGTCCTCCTTTTCAGTTGGTGCGCCGCCGGCCCCCTTGCTTACGGGTCCCGCACAGACGACGCGGTGGTGCGGAAGCTCATCCTACGAGGCGCGAGCCGGCCATGTCGTGGAGCCTCAACCGGCGGACCTAGACTAAGGCCGTGAGCTCGAACGAGATCCGTGAGGCCTACCTGGGGTATTTCGAGGAGCGCGACCACCTGCGCGTTCCCTCGGCGTCGCTCGTGCCCTCGGTCCACGATCCCTCCGTGCTGCTGACCACGGCGGGGATGCAGCCGCTGAAGCGCTACTTCCTCGGCCAGGAGGAGCCCCCGCATCGCCGTCTCACCTCGTGCCAGCGCTGCTTCCGCACCACCGACATCGAGCAGGTGGGAAACACGGCCCGCCATCTGACCTTCTTCGAGATGCTCGGCAACTTCAGCCTCGGCGACTACTTCAAGCAGGACGCGATCCGCTTCGGGTGGGAGCTGTCCACCGACGGGTTCGGGTTCGAGCCGGAGCGGATCTGGGTCACGGTGTTCGCCGGTGACGAGGAGCTGGGCCTGGGGGCGGACGAGGAGGCGATCGGCCACTGGCGCGACCTGGGCGTGCCGGAGGAGCGGATCGTCCACCTGCCTCGCTCGGAGAACTTCTGGCAGGCCGGCCCGTCCGGGCCCTGCGGCCCCTGCTCGGAGATGTACCTGGACCGCGGCACCGAGCTTGGGGGCCCGGACGAGCGCCCGGGCGACGACACCGAGCGCTTCCTCGAGTACTGGAACCACGTCTTCATGCCCTACGAGCTGCACGAGGACGGCAGCCTCACCGCCCTGCCGTCGCGCAACATAGACACCGGGTTGGGGCTGGAGCGGATGGCCGCGATCCAGCAGGACGTCCCCTCGGTGTACGAGACCGACCTCTTCCGGCCGCTGGTCGAGCTCGCCGAGGAGCTCTCCGGGCGCTCCTACGGCGAGGACGCGAAGACCACGCGCGCGATGCGGATCATCGCCGACCACTCGCGCGGCACCGCGCACCTGATCGCCGACGGCGTGGTGCCCTCGAACGAGGACCGCGGATACATACTGCGCCGGATCATGCGGCGGGCGATCCAGCAGGGCCGGGTCCTCGACCTCGAGCCGCCCTATCTGGGCCGCTTCGCCGAGCGGGTGATCGAGTCGATGGCGGACGTCTATCCGCAGCTCGCCGGGGAGCGCGAGACCATTATGCGATGGGTCTCCGACGAGGAGCAGAGCTTCGGGCGCACGCTGGATCGCGGCACCGAGCTGCTCGAGGGGTTGGTTGCGGAGGCCAAGGAGCGGGGCACCTCGTGGAGTCGGCGAAGCAGGCCCGCGACCGCTCCACCCAGGCGGTGCTGCCGCTGCGGGGCAAGATCATCAACGTGGAGAAGAGT
>Ga0184637_10001003_pt1 | contig 19772 bp, 9 predicted proteins | sample PLM3_127_b2_FD_133143 | JGI IMG/M metagenome (GOLD analysis project Ga0184637, IMG submission 133143) | Groundwater sediment microbial communities from an aquifer in East River, Colorado, USA - PLM3_127_b2 | ecosystem: Environmental > Terrestrial > Soil > Riparian zone | place: USA: East River... | reverse complement strand
CAGTGGCTGAAGCTCGGTGATGGGCCGGGGCTCGTGCTCGAGGATCGCGGCAATCAGGCTCGCCTGGCTCTTTCCCTCGAAGGCCCGCCGGCCCGTGACCATCTCGTAGAGGAGCGCTCCGAAAGCGAAGACGTCGGTCCGCGCGTCCACGTCCTTCCCTTCGAGCTGTTCCGGGGCCATGTACTGAAACGTTCCCAGGATCGCGCCCCGATCGGTGAGAGGCTTGTGCTCGGTTGCAATCGCGGAGAGCGTCGAGATCTCGCGGGCGAGAGCCGTCTTCTGGAGCTTGGCGAGCCCAAAGTCCAGGAGCTTCGCGCCCCGGGGAGTGAGCATGACGTTTCCCGGCTTCAGGTCCCGATGCACGATTCCCTTGCGGTGAGCCTCGTCGAGGCCGTCCGCGATCTCGCGCCCGTAGCGAAGAGCTTCGTCGAGAGGGAGCGCGCCTTTCTTCAATCGGTCGGCGAGGGATTCGCCTTCGAGGTACTCCATCACCAGGTAATCGACGCCGTCGTGGCACCCCACGTCGTGAAGGGTGCAGATGTGGGGGTGGTTCAAAGAAGAGACGGCCCGCGCTTCCCGCTCGAACCTCTGGCGCAGCTCGGGATCCGCGGAACGCTGGGAGGCAAGTACTTTGATGGCAACCACCCGGTCGAGCCGCGTGTCTTTCGCGCGGTACACTTCGCCCTGCCCGCCGGCGCCGACCGGCGAGAGGATCTGGTACGGTCCGAGCTGACCTCCCGCAGGAAGCGTCATCGTGGTTCCAATCCTTCGCTTGGCCTATATTATTCTCTTTCAAGCTTGTCGTTGCCTTCCTTATTAATAAGGAGCGCCCATGACCCTCGCCTCTGGAACGCGTCTTGGCCCCTATGAGGTGCTGGGTCTGCTGGGCGTGGGGGGCATGGGGGAGGTCTATCGAGCTTCTGACACGAAGCTGAAGCGCGAGGTCGCGATCAAAGTTCTCCCCGAAGCGTTCGCTCGAGATGAAGAGCGCATGAAGCGCTTCGAGCGCGAAGCTCAAGTCCTCGCATCTCTCAATCACCCGAACGTCGCCGCGATCTATGGGCTCGAGGAAGCGGAGAGCCCTCAGCCCGAGCGGAGCGCGGAGCGAAGCCGAGTCGCGGAGCGAGAAGCCGAGAGGGTGGGGCCCCACGGTTCCACTAGATGCATTAGGGCGCTGGTGCTGGAGCTGGTCGAAGGACCGACGCTCGCCGAGCGGATCGCCTCGGGTCCGATTCCCCTGGAAGAAGCGATCCGCATCGCCACCCAGATCGCGCACGGACTGGAGGCGGCTCACGAGAAGGCAATCATCCATCGCGACCTGAAGCCCGCGAACGTGAAGCTCACGAAGGACGGGGATGTGAAGATCCTGGACTTCGGTCTGGCGAAGGCGCTCGAGGTCGAGTCGACTCCTGTCGAGAACACCAACTCGCCCACGTTGACGCGAGCCACGCAGGCGGGAGTTCTTCTGGGAACGGCGGCGTACATGAGCCCGGAGCAGGCGAAGGGGAAGTCCGCGGATCGGCGGGCGGACGTGTGGGCGTTCGGTGTGGTGCTCTACGAGATGCTGGCGGGGAGGCGTGCGTTCGACGGCGAAGACGTCTCGGAGACTCTCGCCTTTGTCTTGACGAAGGAGCCGGATTGGAGCGCTCTTCCGGACGGCCTTCCGGTGCGGGTGCGAGGGCTCCTCGCGCGCTGCCTGACGAAGGATCCGAGAAAACGGATGCAAGCGATCGGAGAAGCCCGGATCGCTATCGAGGATCCGATGGAGGGAGCCGCGGAGGCGGTTTCGGCCGCGCGCCCTGCATCAACCTTTTGGCCCGCTCTGGCTGTGGCCGTAGTGCTGGCGCTTGGAGTGGGAGCGACTCTCGGGGCGTTATGGCCGCGACCGGCACCGCCACCCCCGCCGCCGCCGATTCGTCTGAGCGCCCGGCTGGGCGCGGACGCATCGCTCGTGACCTGGATCCCTTACGCAGGACCTGCCGCGGTCCTTTCACCCGACGGCGCCCTCCTCGCATTTGTCGGGGAGAAGGGTCCGGGCGAGGCGCCACAGCTCTACGTGCGGCGCCTTGAGGAGCTCGAGGCCTCGCCCCTTCCAGGGACGGAAGGGGTGCGCAGTCCGTTCTTCTCGCCCGACGGCCAGTGGGTCGCCTTCTTCGCGCAAGGGAATTTGAAGAAGGTCGCCGTCAAAAGCGGCGCCACCGTCACGATCTGCGAGGCGCGGAACGAGCGCGGTGGTGGAACTTGGGCCGAGGATGAAACGATCGTCTTCGCGCTCGGCGATGCCACGGGCGGGGGCCTGTTGCGGGTGTCGTCGGCGGGAGGAACGCCGGAAATCCTGACGAACCCCGCGGACGCGGGAGAGGTGGCGCACCGCTCGCCTCAGGCGCTACCTGGAGGCAGGGTGCTCTACACCGCCTTCGCCACCGCGGGTAGCTACGACGACGCGACGATAGTAGCGCAGCCCCTTCCGAGCGGTCCGAAGAAGATCCTCCTGCGAGGCGGATATCAAGGCCGATATGTTCCTAGCGGCCACCTCGTTTACATCCGGGAAGGCACCCTCTTCGCGACCGCCTTCGACCTCGACCGGCTGGAGGTGACCGGCGAGCCCGTGCCCGCGGTGGAAGGCGTGACGAGCAACTTGGGAGCCCAGTTTGCCGTTTCAGACCGAGGATCTCTGGTGTACCTCCCGGGACCCGAGGTCGGCACAGATTTGTCGATCGACTGGATGGACAGCGCAGGGAAGCCACGACCCCTCAGGGCCGTGCGTGGCGATTATGGCAACCCGCGCTTCTCGCCCGACGGGAGCCGGCTCGCCATGGATGTCCGCGATGGCAGTCAGTCGGACGTTTGGGTATACGAATGGGAGCGCGACACGCCGTCCCGGCTGACGTTCGATCCCGGCGAGGACACGCGGCCGATCTGGACCCCCGACGGACGCCGCATCGCCTTCGCCTCGGATCGGGCGGAAAAAGGGACGCGGAATCTCTACTGGCAGCGGGCCGATGGGACCGGTGAGGTTGAGCGGCTGACCGAAAGCAAGAATCCGCAGGACCCCGCATCATGGCACCCGAGCGGGAGGTTTCTGGCTTTCCACGAGGGGAGCCCGAAGGCGAGCGCGGACCTTCACATCTTGCCGATAGAGGGGAGTGAGGGCACAGAATGGAAGCCGGGAAACGCCACGGTCTTCCTGAGTACACCCTTCACCGAAATGAATCCGGAGTTTTCTCCTGATGGGCGCTGGCTCGCGTACCAGGCGAATGCGTCGGGCAAGATGGAGGTGTACGTGCGCCCCTTCCCTGGACCCGGCGGGGTGTGGCAGGTCTCTATCGAGGGGGGCTTCGCCCCGATTTGGTCTCGGACCCGTCGCGAGCTCTTCTACTGCACGGTGGACCAGAGAATCATGGTCGCGTCCTACACCGAGGACGAGGACAAGTTCCGCGCCGAGAAGCCGCGGCTCTGGTCCGAGGGACGGTTCGCGGCCCCGCCCGCCACCAAATTCCTCGACCTGCATCCGGACGGCCAGCGTTTCGCGGCGGTCAACACCCCGCAAGCGCGCTCTGAGATCAAGCAGGATGAGGTCGTCTTCATCCTCAACTTCTTCGACTACCTGCGCCGGATCGCACCGCCGCAGGGATCGAGATCGAAAGGCGCGCCATGACCCTCGCTTTCGGCACCCGTCTCGGCCCCTACGAGATCGCTTCGCCCCTCGGGGCCGGCGGGATGGGAGAAGTCTATCGTGCCTCCGATACGAAGCTGAAGCGGGAGGTCGCGATCAAAGTTCTGCCCGAAGCGTTCGCGCGAGACGAAGAGCGTATGAAGCGCTTCGAGCGCGAAGCTCAAGTCCTCGCGTCGCTGAATCACCCGAACGTCGCCGCGATCTATGGGCTCGAGGAGGCGGACGGGATTCGGGCGCTGGTCTTGGAGCTGGTCGAAGGGCCGACGCTCGCCGAGCGGATCGCTTCCGGTCCGATTCCACTGGAAGAGGCGATCCGCATCGCCACCCAGATCGCGCTGGGACTGGAGGCCGCCCACGAGAAGGCGATCATCCATCGCGACCTCAAGCCGGCGAACGTGAAGCTCACGAAAGACGGGGACGTGAAGATCCTCGACTTCGGTCTGGCGAAGGCGCTGGAGGTCGAGTCGCTTCCCATCGAGGACACCAACTCGCCCACGTTGACGCGCGCCACCCAGGCGGGGGTTCTTCTGGGGACGGCGGCGTACATGAGCCCGGAGCAGGCGAAGGGGAAGTCCGCGGATCGGCGAGCGGATGTGTGGGCGTTCGGTGTGGTGTTCTACGAGATGCTGGCGGGGAGACGCGCGTTTGACGGCGAAGACGTGTCCGAGACTCTCGCCTTGGTCTTGACGAAGGAGCCGGACTGGAGTGCTCTTCCTTCAGGGCTTCCAGCGTGGGTGCGCAGACTGCTCTCGCGCTGTCTGAAGAAGGATCCGAAAAAACGGCTCCAAGCGATCGGGCAAGTTCGGATCGCGTTCGAAGACACGGGCGAGGACGCGCCGACGAAGGGGATCTCCTTTTGGCCCGCCCTGGCTGGCGCGGTAGTGCTGGCGCTGGGACTGGGAGTGACGCTCGGGGCCTTGTGGCCGCGGCCGTCGCCACCCCCGGCGCCGCCGCTTCGTCTGAGCGCCGAGCTGGGTGCGGACGCATCGCTCGTGACCAGCCTGGATGCAGGGCGGTCAGCCGCCCTCTCGCCCGACGGGGCTCTCCTCGTGTTCGTCGCGCGGAGGGGCGGTGCTACGCGACAGCTCTACGTGCGGCGTCTCGACGAGCTCGAGGCCGCGTCGGTTGCCGGGACGGAAGGCGCACGGAGTCCGTTCTTCTCTCCCGACGGCCAGTGGATCGCCTTCTTCGCCGAAGGGAATCTGAAGAAGGTCGCCGTGACCGGCGGCGCCGTCGTCACACTCTGCGAGGCGCAGGGGGACCGCGGTGGAACCTGGGCCGAGGACGGAACGATTGTCTTCGCGGCCAATGCGACGGGCCTCTCCCGGGTATCGTCGGCGGGAGGAACGCCGGAAGTGCTGACGAACCCAGACTCGGCCGCGGGAGAGGTTGGGCACCACTGGCCTCAGATGCTACCTGGAGGCAGGGTGCTCTACACCGTCTCCGCCAACACGGGCAGCTACGACGACGCGACGATCGTGGCGCAGCCTCTTCCGAGCGGTCCGAGGAAAATCCTTTTGCAAGGCGGTTACCATGGCCGCTATCTTCCGAGCGGCCACCTCGCCTACATCCACGACGGGACGCTCTTCGCGGCCGCCTTCGACCTCGACCGCCTGGAGGTGGCCGGCCCGCCCGCGCCTGCGGTGGAGGGTGTCGCGAGCAGCTTGACCACTGCCGTGGCCCAGTTTGCCTCTTCGGACCGAGGAGCTTTGGTGTACGTGCCGGGAGAGAGCCGCGACGCGGAGTTTTCGATCGACTGGATGGATGGTGCGGGGAAGACCGAACCGCTCCGGGACGTGCCTTCTGACTACGGCAGCCTTCGCTTCTCACCCGACGGCCACAGGCTCGCCCTGGATATCGGCGAACGCGACCAGAGGGACGTTTGGGTGTACGAATGGGAGCGCGACACTCTGTCCCGCCTGACGTTCGATCCCGGCAGGGATACGCTGCCGGTCTGGACCCCGGATGGGCGCCGCATCGCCTTCGCCTCGGATCGGGCGGAGAAAGGGATGCGGAACCTCTACTGGCAGCGGGCCGATGGAACCGGGGATGCGGAGCGCCTGACCGTGAGCAACAACAACCAGTGGCCCGGATCGTGGCACCCGAGCGGGAAGTTCCTCGCGTTTTCCGAGATCAGTCGGCAGAGGAGCATGCCCGACATCATGATCCTACCCATGGAGGGGAGCGAGGACTCGGGATGGAAGCCGGGGAACCCCACGGTCTTTCTGAATGCACCCTTCGTGGAGAACAATCCGGCGTTTTCTCCCGATGGGCGATGGCTGGCGTACATGTCGAGGGAATCGGGGGAAGTCGAGGTGTACGTGCGTCCCTTCCCTGGACCGGGGGGGAAGTGGCAAGTCTCCACCAGCGGCGGAAATTTCCCGATCTGGTCTCGGATTCGTCGCGAGCTCTTCTACCTCGCGGACGACGAGAGGATCATGGTCGCGCTCTACACGGTGGACGGGGACAGGTTCCGCGCCGAGAAGGCGCGGCTCTGGTCCGAGGTCGCGGTCCGGCCGAACACCGTGGACTTGCACCCGGACGGTCAGCGTTTCGCGGTGGTCAAGGCGCCGGAAACGGCTGATGCCAAGCAGGACCACGTGGTTCTGATCCTTAATTTCTTCGACTACCTGCGCCGGATCGCGTCGCCGCAGGAGTCGAGGTGAGGCGCGAACCGAGGAGGTAGACTTGACGCAGACGACGAGGCGAGCGTTCGTGACCGGCGGAGCGATTCTGGTGACGCGGGCCGCCGCCACAATGCCAGGAACCCCCAGCCCGACGCTGGTCGAAGACCTGGTGGCCGCGAACCGTATTCTCGTGAACGAAGGTGTCCTCGATACGCTCGGCCACGTGAGCGCGCGGCACGAGCGCGACGCGAACCGTTATCTGCTTTCGCGGTCACGAGCCCCGGAGCTCGTTGGCGCGGACGACATCATGGAGTACGACCTTGACAACAACCCTGTCGATCCCAAGGATCGCCCGTTGTACCTCGAGCGGTTCATCCACGGCGAGATCTATAAGTTGCGGCCGGACGTCAAGGCCGTCTGCCACAACCATGCCCCCTCGCTCATCCCCTTCGGGGTGACTGGCGTGCCCCTACGCCCCATCTTCCAATCGGCTGCGTTCATGGTGGAGGGTGTCCCCGTCTTCGAAATTCGCGACGCCGCGGGAATGACGGACATGCTTATCAAGGACCCGACTCTCGGCCGCGCGCTGGCTCAGACTCTTTCGAACAAGAACGCGCTCCTCATGCGCGGCCATGGCGCGGTCGTCGTGGGACCTTCATTGCCCCTGGTCGTCCGCCGTGCCATCCACATGGAATTGAACGCGAAATTCCAGGCCCAGGCGATGGCGCTCGGGGGAAACATCACGTATATCGACCCCGAGGAAGCTCGCAAGATCATGGCGAGAGAAGAGGCAAGTCTCGAGCGGTCCTGGGAGTTGTGGAAGCGAAAGGCGATGGCGAGATAGCCGTGCTTCGGCGAGCTGTTCCGTTTTAGAATCGGCGCACACACTATGGTCGTCCAGCCCGGCGCCATTCTCGGCCGGTACAAGGTCGAATCCCTCATTGGGCGAGGCGGCATGGGCGAGGTCTATCGCGCCCGCGACACCACACTCGGCCGGGAGGTCGCGATCAAGGCGCTCCCAGGGGCGCTCGCCACGGATCCCGAGAAGCTTTCGCGGTTCGAGCGTGAGGCGCATCTGCTCGCATCGCTCAACCATCCTCATATCGCGGTGCTCTACGGGCTCGAGCGAGTCGACGGCGTTCCCTTCCTGGCGATGGAGCTGGTTCCGGGGGAAAGCCTCGCCGAGCGCTTGTCGCGGGGACCGATTCCTCTCGAGGAAGCGCTTCCGCTGTTTCGTCAGATTTCGGAGGCGCTCGAGGCTGCTCATGAGAGAGGGATGGTGCACCGGGACCTGAAGCCCGCGAACGTGATGGTGACTCCGGAAGGAAAGGTCAAGGTCCTGGATTTTGGTCTCGCGAAAGCACTGGACGAGGATCCGCGCGAGGGGGGGATTTCGGAATCGCCAACGAACACTTACGGGGCGACGCGGGCGGGAGTGGTCCTGGGGACGGCTTCGTACATGAGCCCGGAGCAGGCGCGGGGGAAGAAGGTGGACGCGCGCACCGACATCTGGGCGCTTGGGGCGGTGATGTACGAGGCGCTCACGGGAAAAAAAGCGTTCCCTGGCGAGACGGTGACGGACGTTCTCGCGGCCATTCTGAAGAACGAGCCGGAGTGGGAAGCGCTTCCGCCAGGGACGCCGTTTCTGCTGCGAACGCTCCTGAAGCGGTGTCTCCAGAAAGATCCGGCGCGGAGACTTCACCACGCAGCGGACGTGCGGATCGAGATCGAGGAAGCGACAGCGGTGCCTGAAGCCGCGGTGGCCTCAGCCGGTAAGCGAAGCATGGCTCCGTGGAATCTCGGAGCGGTGATGGCGTTGGGAGTGGGAGCGATGCTCTGGGCGCTGTGGCCGCGGCCGGCGCCGCCGTCGGCGCCGCCGCTTCGTCTGAGCGCCGAGCTGGGCACGGACGCCTCGCTGATGAGCGAGCGCGCAGGACCATCCGCGATCCTCTCGCCCGACGGCGCTCTCCTCGCATTCGTCGCGCGAAGGGGCCCGGATGCTCTGCCACAGCTCTACGTGCGTCGCCTCGAGGAGCTCCAGGCCTCGCCCCTTCCGGGGACGGAAGGTGCAAGCAATCCGTTCTTCTCGCCCGACAGCCAATGGATCGCCTTCTTCGCCGCAGGGGATCTGAAGAAGGTCGCCGTCACCGGCGGCGCCGCGGTGACGCTCTGCGAGGCGCCGGACGACCGCGGTGGGAGCTGGGGTGAGGACGGAACGATCGTTTTCACGCCCGCTGCGGCTGTGGGCGTGGGCCTGTTGCGGGTGTCGTCGGCAGGAGGGACGCCGGAAGTCCTGACGAAACCCGACCCGGACGCGGGAGAGGTGACGCACCGCTGGCCTCAAGTGCTACCTGGAGGGACGGGGGTGATCTTTACTGCCTCCGCAACCATGGGCAATTTCGACGACGCGACGGTCGTGGCCCAGCCGTTTCCGGGCAGTTCGAACAAGATCCTCCTGCGAGGCGGATACCATGGCCGCTATCTTCCGAGCGGACACCTCGTCTACATCCGCGACGGGACGCTCATCGCGGCCGCCTTCGATCTCGATCGCCTGGAGGTGACCGGCGAACCCACGCCCGTTGTTCAGGGTGTTACGAGCAGCACGCTCTCTGCCGGGGCCCAATTTGCCTATTCGGACCGAGGAGCTTTGGTGTACGTGCCGGGGGAAAACGCGGAGTTTTCGATCGATTGGGTGGACAGCGCAGGGAAGATGGAACCGCTCCGGGCCGTGCCTGCTCTGTACTTCAACCCCCGCTTCTCACCCGACGGACGCCGGCTCGCCATGGACATCCACGATCGCAACCAGGGGGACGTTTGGGTGTACGAATGGGAGGTAGACACGCTATCTCGCCTGACGTTCGATCCCGCCTTGGACATGCGGCCGATCTGGACCCCGGATGGGCGCCGCATTGCCTTCGCCTCGGAGCGGGCGGACAAACGGACGCTGAACCTTTACTGGCAGCGGGCCGATGGGACCGGGGAGGCGGAGCGTCTGACCGAAAGCAAGAATGGGCAGTCGCCGGCATCGTGGCACCCGAGCGGGAAGTTCCTGGCGTTTACCGAGGTCAGCCCCCAGACGGGCACGGCGGACGTCATGATCCTGGAGGTGGAAGGCAGCGAAGACTCGGGATGGAAGCCGGGGCAGGCCACGGTCTTACTGAATGCGCCCTTTGATGAAAACCATCCGGAGTTTTCTCCCGATGGGCGATGGCTTGCGTACCAGTCGAATGAGTCGGGGAGAAACGAGGTGTACGTGCGTCCGTTCCCTGGACCGGGTGGGAAGTGGCAGGTCTCGACCGGAGGAGGCATCGCCCCGATGTGGTCCCGGATCCGTCGCGAGTTTTTCTACCACGCGTTGGACGACAGAATCATGGTCGCGTCCTACACCGTTGACGAGGACTCGTTCCGCGCCGAGAAGCCGCGGCTCTGGTCGGAGAGGCGGATCCCGGTCCGGAGGAGCGTCCGGACTTTCGACCTGCACCCGGACGGCCAGCGTTTCGCGTTAGTCAAGGCGCCGGAAACGGCTGACACCCAGGGCCACGTGGTTCTGATCCTCAACTTCTTCGACTACCTGCGCCAGATCGCGCCGGCGCAGGAGTCGAGGTGAGGCACGGGTGTAGAGACGTGGGATGGATAATCAGTACATCGCTGCAAAGGGGGCAGCCTTGACACGGACCAGGCTCTGTTCCCGGTTAGGGGGGGCCGTATGAACATCGACTGGGAAGAATTGACACGGTACGGCCGCTGGACCGCATCGACGCCGAGGCGATTCGCGAACGCTTCGGGCTCCCCGAGAACGACTGATGCCTGTCCGGAAGTTTCGATCGGTGGAAGACATGCCTGGACCCGAGCCCCGCCCGTCACTGCAAGCTCTGAACCTGCGCCTGGCGTTCGGTCTGATGGACCTGACCCATCGGCTCCGGTACAGCGAAGGCCGGGCGTGCGAAAATCCGCTCCCGCGAAGACGCTCTTGCCAACGAGAACTCGAAGACCTGAGCACTTCGAAGACTGACTCTCGACAGCTAAAGTCGCCGCGGTGTACCCTCTGACCGTTCTCGACTCGGTCCGGACCGAGTCGCTTAAAGTAGTACTTGAAGTGTTCTAGAATCGGCGCACACACCATGGTCGTGCAGCCCGGCGCCGTTCTCGGCCGCTACAAGGTCGAATCCCTCATTGGAAGAGGCGGGATGGGCGAGGTCTATCGCGCCCGCGACACCACTCTCGGCCGGGAGGTCGCGATCAAGGCGCTTCCGGGGGCGGTCGCCACGGATCCCGAGAGGCTTTCCCGATTCGAGCGTGAGGCGCATTTGCTCGCATCGCTCAACCACCCTCACATCGCGGTGCTCTATGGGCTCGAGCGAGTCGACGGCGTTCCCTTTCTGGCGATGGAGCTGGTTCCGGGGGAAAGCCTCGCCGAGCGCATGACGCGAGGACCGATTCCTCTCGAGGAAGCGCTTCCGTTGTTTCGTCAGATCGCGGAGGCACTGGAGGCGGCTCACGAGAGAGGGATGGTGCACCGGGACCTGAAGCCAGCGAACGTGATGGTGACTCCGGAAGGAAAGGTCAAGGTTCTGGATTTCGGTCTGGCGAAAGCACTGGACGAGGATCCGCGCGAGGGAGGGATTTCGGAATCACCGACGAACACCTACGGGGCGACGCGGGCGGGAGTGGTCCTGGGGACGGCGTCGTACATGAGCCCGGAGCAGGCGCGGGGAAAGAAGGTGGACGCGCGCACCGACATCTGGGCCCTCGGGGCGGTGATGTACGAGTCGCTCACCGGAGAGAAAGCCTTCCCCGGCGAGACGGTGACGGACGTTCTCGCGGCCATTCTGAAGAACGAGCCGGACTGGGAAGTGCTTCCGCGAGAGACGTCGTTTCCGCTGCGGACGCTCCTGAAGCGATGTCTCCAGAAGGATCCGACGCGGAGACTTCACCACGCCGCGGACGTTCGGATCGAGATCGAGGAAGTGACAGCGGTGCCTGAAGCCGCGGTCGCGCCAGGTAAGCGAAGCCTGGCTCCGTCGACCCTCGGAGCATTGATGGCGCTGGGAGTGGGAGCGATGCTTTGGGCGCTGTGGCCGCGGCCGGCGCCACTCCCGGCGCGGCCGCTTCGTCTGAGCGCAGAACTGGGCGCCGACGCTTCGCTCGTGACCGGCGGAATCGGTGATGGAGCGGCCGCGGTCCTCTCGCCCGACGGCGCTCTCCTCGCATTCGTCGCGGACAAGGGCCGGGATGCTCTACCACAGCTCTACGTGCGGCGCCTCGAGGAGCTCCAGGCCTCACCCCTTCCGGGGACGGAAGGCGCACGCAATCCGTTTTTCTCTCCCGACGGGCAGTGGATCGCGTTTTTCGCCGAACGGAAGTTGAAGAAGGTCGCCGTCACCGGCGGCGCCGTGGTGACGCTCTCTGAGGCGCCCGACGACCGCGGTGGAAGCTGGAGCGTGGACGGAACGATCGTCTTCACGCCCCGCGGGCCGGGCGGTCTGTCGCGGGTGTCGTCGGCGGGAGGAACGCCGGAAGTCCTGACGCAACCCGATCCGAGTGTCGAGATGCACCGCTGGCCGCAGGTCCTGCCGGGGGGAAGAGCCGTGGTCTACACCGCCGGAGTCAGAAGCGGCTTCGAAGACGCGGCGATCGCGGTGCAGCCGCTTCCGGGTGGTTCGAAGAAAATCCTGGTGCAAGGCGGATACCATGGCCGCTATCTTCCGAGCGGCCATCTCGTCTACATCCGGGAAGGGACGCTCTTCGCCGCCGCCTTCGACCTCGACCGCCTGGAGGTGACCGGGGAGGCCGTGCCCGTGCTCGAGGGCGTGATGAGCAGCGCAGGGTTTGCGGGCGCGCAGTTCGCCCATTCGGACGGGGGTGCTTTGGTGTACCTGCCGGGAGGAAGCGTCGACGCGGAATTCTCGATCCACTGGATGGACAGTGCCGGGAAGACGGAACCCCTCCGGGACGTGCCTTCCGCCTACGGCGACCTCCGCTTCTCCCCCGACGGACGCCGGCTCGCCGTGGACCTCCGCGAAGGCAGCCAGTCGGACGTTTGGGTGTACGAATGGGGTCGCGACACGTTTTCCCGGCTGACGTTCGATCCCGGCGAGGACACGAGGGCGGTCTGGACCCCCGATGGGCGCGGCCTCGCTTTCGCCTCGGGGCGGGCGGACAAAAGGACGCCGAACCTCTACTGGCAGTGGGCCGATGGGACGGGAGATGCGGAGCGCCTGACCGAAAGCAAGAATATGCAGTACCCCGCATCGTGGCACCCGAGCGGGAAGTTTCTGGCGTTTACCGAGTACAGCCCGCAGACGAGCACGTTCGACGTCATGATCCTACCGATGGAGGGGAGCGAGGCCTCGGGATGGAAGCCGGGAGAACCCAGGGTCTTCCTGAATGCACCGTTTATTGAAAACAATCCGAAGTTTTCTCCCGATGGGCGATGGCTGGCGTACGAGTCGAATGAGTCGGGGAGAGTCGAGGTGTACGTGCGTCCCTTCCCCGGACCGGGCGGGAAGTGGCAAGTCTCAACCGACGGGGGCAACCTCCCTATGTGGTCGCAGGCCGGTCGCGAGCTCTTCTACCGCGGGTTAGACGAGAGGATCATGGTCGCGCCTTACACCGATGACGGGGAGTCGTTCCGGGCCGATAAGCCGCGGCTCTGGTCGGAAGGAATGCTCTCGGTCCTGTCGAACACCACGCGCCGGAACTTCGACCTGCACCCGGACGGCCAGCGCTTCGCGCTGATCGGCGCTCCACAAGGACAGTCTGAAATCAAGCGGGACAAGGTTGTCTTCATCCTTAATTTCTTCGACTACCTGCGCCGGATCGCGCCGGCGCAGGAGTCGAGGTGAGGGCGTTCAAGCGGATCTCGTAGGGCCCGAGCATTCGACGACCTCATCCGCATCGTCGCCGACAAACGCAGGCTCTCACTCGGCCTGGTCGAAAAGGACTATTGGGTCTCGCACACCTTATGGTCCCTTCTCGAAACCGGTTTCGAGATCGGGTTGAAGTTGAAGGGTGGCACGTCGTTATCCAAAGAGTTTTCCCTCATCGAGAGATTTTCCGAGGAGTCTAGGTCCTACGCCTTCCCTGCAGTTTTGACTCCGCGCCGACTCAAGAGTCCAAGCGCCTCAATCAAAGGAGTGTCAGGAAGCCCTCTACGGTCAAGCCCGCTTTCCGAATCAGGGCACGCAACGTGCCGGGTTTCAACTCGCGGTGGTCGGGCACGGAAAGCGTCAGAGGATGACCGGGCTTCGTCAGGATGAGGTGGCTTCCACGCTGGCGCTGAAGCACGAACCCGGCTTTCTGGAAGGCCGCGACGGCTTCACGACCGGAGACCGCCGGAAGCGAGGCCATCAGGCAGCGACTTCTGCTGCCACGTCCACGACCTGAGTCTCAATCGTAAGAGGCAAGCCTTCTGCAGCACGGTCTTTGAGGCAGGCCCGGATCTCCTCAGCGACGAGCTCCGGCGTCTCGACCGGTCCCGGATGACCTTCCTGCTTGCGCACTTCGAGGCAAAGGACGATGGCCTCTCGAATGTTCGCCAGAGTGTCCTCCCGAGAGTCGCCTTCAGAAATGCAGCCAGGGAGGGCCGGGCAAATCGCGGAGAAACCACCGCGCGCTTCAGGGGCCAGGACCACAGTAAACTTCATACATCCATAATACGCTACGCTGCTAGGGCTGTACGGATGGTTCAGTGCAACTGCTGCACGAGCTTCCTACTCGAAGCGCTTCAGCCGCTCGCGGCTCCTACGAGACTGATTCGGGCAGCACGTTGACCGCGACGTCCCGTCCAAGTCGGCTGGCCATATCTTATTCTCTTTGCACCCGTATTTCGCGGCGGATAGAATCTCCTCCGCTTCCCGAAGAGAAGAACGACATGACCCTCGCCTCCGGCACGCGGCTCGGCTCCTACGAGATCCTCGGCGCTCTGGGTGCCGGGGGAATGGGAGAGGTCTATCGCGCCTCCGATACGAAGCTGAAGCGCGAGGTCGCGATCAAGGTTCTCCCCGAAGCATTCGCGCGAGACCAAGAGCGTATGAAACGCTTCGAGCGCGAAGCTCAAGTCCTCGCGTCGCTGAATCACCCGAACATCGCCGCGATCTATGGGATTGAGGAGGCGGACGGGATCCGGGCGCTCGTGCTGGAGTTGGTCGAAGGTCCGACTCTCGCCGAGCGGATCGCTTCCGGTCCGATTCCGCTGGAAGAGACGCTCCGCATCGCTACCCAGATCGCGCACGGACTCGAAGCGGCTCACGAGAAGGCGGTCATCCACCGCGACCTCAAGCCGGCGAACGTCAAGCTCACGAAGGACGGGGACGTGAAGATCCTCGATTTCGGTCTGGCGAAGGCGCTCGAAGTCGAATCCTCACCGGTCGAGGAGAGCAACTCGCCCACGCTGACGCGAGCCACGCAGGCGGGAGTTCTTCTGGGGACGGCGGCGTACATGAGCCCGGAGCAGGCGAAGGGGAAGTCCGCGGACCGGCGTGCGGATGTGTGGGCGTTCGGTGTTGTGCTCTACGAGATGTTGACGGCGAGGCGCGCGTTCGATGGCGAAGACGTCTCCGAAACTCTCGCGCATGTCTTGACGAAGGAGCCGGATTGGAGCGCTCTTCCGACGGGGCTTCCGGCGCGGGTGCGCGGGCTGCTGACCCGCTGTTTGACGAAGGATCCGAAAAAACGGCTTCAGGCGATCGGTGAAGCTCGAATCGCCATCGAGAACGCGATCGAGGGAGCACCGGAGGCGGAAGCTGCGGGTGCGGGTACCGCGTTCGCCTGGTGGCTCGTTCTAGCTGGCGCGACGGGGCTTGCGCTGGGAGTGGGAGCGACACTATGGGCGTTGTGGACGCGGCCGGCGCCATCGCCGGCGCCCCCGATGCGTCTTAGCGCCCGGCTGGGTGCGGATACGTCGCTACAGACATTCGGCGGAGGAAACCCCGCGGTCCTCTCGCCCGACGGCGCCCTCCTCGCATTCGTCGGCCAGGAGGCCCCGGCTGCTCCAACGCAGCTCTACGTGCGGCGCCTGGAGAAGCTCGAGGCCTCGCCCCTTTCGGGGACGGAGGGCGTACGCCATCCATTCTTTTCGCCCGACGGACAGTGGATCGCGTTTTTCGCCGAGGGGAAGCTGAAGAAGGTTGCCGTCGATGGCGGCGCCACGGTCACTCTTTGTGAGGCGCGGGACGACCGCGGCGGGACCTGGGCCGAGGACGGAACGATCGTCTTCACGCCCTTCCAGATGGGTGTGGGCCTGTCGCGGGTGTCCTCGGCGGGAGGAACGCCGGAAATCCTGACGAGCCCCGACCAGGAAGGTGTGACACATCGCTGGCCTCAGGCGCTGCCTGGAGGGAAGGGGGTGCTCTACACCGCTTCCGCCACCACGACGGGCACATTCGAGGAAGCGTCGATCGTGTTTCAGCCGCTTCCGCGCGGTCCGAAAAAGATCCTCCTGCAAGGGGGATACCATGGCCGCTATCTTCCGAGCGGACACATCGTCTACATCCATGACGGGACGCTCTTCGCGGCCCCCTTCGACCTCGATCGACTGCAGGTGACGGGCCCCCCCGCGCCCGCGGTAGAGGGTGTCGAGAGCAGCTCGGCCTCGGGCGGGGCCCAGTTCTCATACTCGGACCGAGGAGCACTTGCGTACGTGCCGAGAAATCTCGACGCGGATCTCTCGATCCACTGGATGGGCGGTGACGGGACGATGCAACCCCTCCGGGCTGTGCCTGGCGTCTATGGGAACCCGCGCTTCTCACCGGACGGCCGCCGGCTTGCCATGGACATTCTCACGGGCAACGAGCGGGATGTGTGGGTGTACGAATGGGAGCGCGACCGGCTGTCACGTCTCACGTTCGATCCCGGCGAGGACTCACGGCCGGTCTGGACCTCCGATGGGCGCCGCATCGCCTTCGCTTCCGCACGGGCGCAGAAAGGCACGCCGAACCTCTACTGGCAGCGGGCCGATGGGACCGGGGATGCGGAGCGCCTGACCGAGAGCGAGAGAATGCAGTGGGCGGGATCGTGGCACGCGAGCGGGAAGTTCCTGGCGTTTACCGAGTTCAGCCCGCAGACGAGCAGCCAGGACATTTGGATCCTGCCGATGGAGGAAAGTGATGCCTCGAAACCGGGGGAGCCCTGGGTCTTCCTGAGTACCCCTTTCTCGGAAACCGGTCCGCAGTTTTCTCCCGATGGGCGATGGCTGGCGTATCACTCGAATGAGTCGGGGAGATTCGAGGTGTACGTTCGCCCATTCCCCGAACCGGGCGGGAGGTGGCAAGTTTCCACCGAGGGGGGCCTCAGTTCGATGTGGTCTCGGACGCGTCCCGAGCTCTTCTACCGCGCGCTCGACTTGAGAATCATGGTCGCGCCCTATACCGTCGACGGAGACGAATTCCGGGCCGGCAACGCAGCGCGCTGGTCCGAGGCACGGATTCTGGCCAACCCGAGAACGGTATTCTATGACCTGCACCCGGACGGCCAGCGTTTCGCGGTGATCGGGGCGCTGGAGGCGGAGGAAGCCAGGCAGGACCACCTGGTTCTCGTCCTCAACTTCTTCGACTACCTGCGCCGGATCGCACCGGCCCAAGGGTCGAGATCGAAAGGCGCGCCATGACTCTCGCCTCCGGCACGCGTCTCGGTTCCTACGAGATCCTGGGCCCTCTGGGTGCTGGCGGAATGGGAGAGGTCTATCGCGCTTCCGACACGAAGCTGAAGCGCGAGGTCGCGATCAAGGTTCTCCCCGAAGCGTTCGCGCGAGACGAAGAGCGCATGAAGCGCTTCGAGCGAAGCTCAAGTCCTCGCGTCGCTGAACCACGCGAACGTCGCCGCGATCTATGGGATCGAGGAGGCGGACGGGATCCGGGCGCTGGTGTTGGAGCTGGTCGAAGGACAGACGCTCGCCGAGCGGATCGCCGGAGGGCCGGTTCCGCTGGAAGAGACGCTCCGCATCGCCACCCAGATCGCGCACGGACTCGAGGCGGCGCACGAGAAGGCGGTCATCCATCGTGATCTCAAGCCCGCGAACGTCAAGCTCACGAAGGACGGGGACGTGAAGATCCTCGATTTCGGTCTCGCGAAGGCGCTCGAGGTCGAATCCTCACCGGTCGAGGAGAGCAACTCGCCCACGTTGACGCGAGCGACCCAGGCGGGGGTTCTTCTGGGGACGGCGGCGTACATGAGCCCGGAGCAGGCGAAGGGAAAGTCCGCGGATCGGCGGGCGGACGTGTGGGCATTCGGTGTGGTGCTCTACGAGATGTTGACAGCGAGGCGCGCGTTCGATGGCGAAGACGTCTCCGAGACTCTCGCTTTTGTCTTGACGAAGGAGCCGGATTGGAGCGCTCTTCCCGCGGGGCTTCCACTGTGGGTGCGTGAGCTTCTCGCGCGCTGCCTGAAGAAGGATCTGAAAAAGCGACTTCAGGCGATCGGTGAAGCTCGAATCGCGATCGAGGATGCGATGGAGGGTGCGCCGGAGGCTGCGGTTGCGCATACCGCATCGGCCTTCCGGCCCGCTCTGGCTGGCGCGACAGGGCTGGCGCTGGGAGTGGGAGTGACACTCTGGGCGTTATGGCCCCGGCCGGCACCTCCCCCGGCGCCGCCCCTTCGTCTGAGCGTCCGGCTCGGCGCAGACGCATCGCTGGTGCCCCAGGCCGGCACCGCAGGACCGGCCGCGGTCCTTTCACCCGACGGCGCTCTCCTCGCATTCGTCGCGCAGAGGGGTCCGGGCGAGGCGCCACAGCTCTACGTACGGCGCCTGGACGAGCTCGAGGCCTCGCCCCTTCCGGGGACGGAAGGTGCACGCAATCCGTTCTTCTCGCCCGACGGCCAGTGGATCGCCTTCTTCGCCGAAGGGAATCTAAATAAGGTCGCGGTCACCGGCGGCGCCACCGTGACGCTCTGCGAGGCGCGGAACGACGGCGGTGGGACCTGGGCCGAGGACGGAACGATCGTCTTCACGCCCATTGTGCCGGGGGGCCTGTCGCGTGTGTCGTCGGCGGGAGGAACTCCGGAAGTCCTGACGAAACCCGACGCGGCTGCGGGAGAGTTGACGCACCAGTGGCCCCAGGCGCTACCTGGAGGAAGAGCGCTGCTGTACACCGCCTCTGCCACCCCGGGCAACTTCGCCGACGCGACGATCGTGGCCCAGCCGTTTCCGAGCGGTCCGAAGAAGACCCTCCTGCGAGGCGGATACCATGGCCGCTATCTTCGGAGCGGACATCTCGTCTACATCCACGACGAATCTGGGGGTCGAGCTACGATGGGGACGCTCTTCGCGACCGCCTTCGACCTCGACCGCCTGGAGGTGACGGGCCCCCCCGCGCCCGCGGTGGAGGGTGTGACCAGCAACACGTTCACTGCCGGGGCCCAGTTTGCCTATTCGGACCGGGGAGCTCTGGTGTACCACCCGGGAGGACTCTACGCAGGGGAATTGACGATCGACTGGATGGACGGTGCAGGGAAGAAGGAGCCGCTCCTGTCCGTGCCTGGCGACTACCGCGGCCATAGCTTCTCACCCGACGGACGAAGGCTCGCCATAGTTATCCGCGATCGCAACCAGGAGGACGTTTGGGTGTACGAATGGGGGCGCGACACTCTGTCGCGGCTGACGTCCGATCCCGGGGAAGACATGCTGCCGGTCTGGACCCCTGATGGTGGCCGGATCACCTTCGCCTCGGCGCGGGCGGGCAATGGGACGAGGAACCTCTACTGGCAGCGGGCCGATGGGACAGGGGATGCGGAGCGGCTGGCCGAAAGCAAGTACCTGCAGTTACCTGGATCGTGGCACCCGAGCGGGAAGTTCCTGGCCTTCTTCGAGCTCAACCCGCAGGACCTCACTCGCGACCTCCTGATCCTGCCGATTGCGGGGAGTGAGGCCTCGGGATGGAAGCCGGGGAAGCCCACGGTCTTCCTGAGTACACCCTTCAGTGAAGTGAATCCGCAGTTTTCTCCGGATGGGCGATGGCTGGCGTACCTGTCGAATGAGTCGGGGAGATCCGAGGTCTACGTGCGTCCCTTCCCCAGACCGGGCGCGAAGTGGCAAGTCTCCGCGAGCGGCGCGTTAAGCGGGCCGATCTGGTCTCGGACTCGTCACGAGCTCTTCTACCGGGCCGCCGACGAGAGGATCATGGTGACCCCCTACGCCTCTGAGGGGGACTTGTTCCGCCCCGAGAAGCCTCGGGTCTGGTCCGAGGGGCGGGTCGCGGACCGGCTGGGCGCCTTGGACCTTCACCCGGACGGCCTGCGCTTCGCGGTTCTCAGGACTCCGCAAGCGCGCTCTGAGATCCAGCAGGACCAGGTCGTCTTCGTCCTCAACTTCTTCGACTACCTGCGTCGGATCGCGCCGACGCAGGGGTCGCGGTGAAGGCCGCCCGGTCGAACGCCCGAAAGCTCCTCGGTTATTGCACGTAACCCAGGCTTCTCAGGCGCTCGAGCTCTTCGGGATTCAGGGTCTCGATGACTCCTTCGTCCGAGGGGAGCTT
>Ga0184637_10001002_pt1 | contig 19792 bp, 44 predicted proteins | sample PLM3_127_b2_FD_133143 | JGI IMG/M metagenome (GOLD analysis project Ga0184637, IMG submission 133143) | Groundwater sediment microbial communities from an aquifer in East River, Colorado, USA - PLM3_127_b2 | ecosystem: Environmental > Terrestrial > Soil > Riparian zone | place: USA: East River... | reverse complement strand
GCTGCGAATCCCAAGCGTTCCGCGCGCGGGTCGTCGGCGGTGGGAATGTCCATCCGGCGATTGACGATCAACGTTTTGCCGCGCGTTTTGACTTCGATAATCTCAACGTCCGACATGACCTCGGCCAGCGTTTCGAGTCGGTCTGAGCCATCGAACGACTCACCATCAGCGGCTACAGTAATGCCGCCTATAATCCCGTCACGTTGGATAGAGTTACGAAGCTCACGCGATCCCAAAGGGGTATGCTTGTTGACGTTGCGGCGCTGAGGCTTCAAATCGCGCAGGTGCGTGATGAGCTTCGCGGGCGCGTGGCCGTTCGATTTAGCTTTCGTCATAGCCAATGGCTCGCGACCATTTGATTGATCAGCACTTGCTTCTCAGCCCCCGTCAACCCCATCGGCGGCGGGCCGGGCGTGTAGTCGGGGATGGCCTCGACCGTCGGCGGGCCTTGATAGCCTACGTGAATTTTGAGCGGGTCTTCCATGTTGAGCAGAGTCGAAGTCGCGTCAACTCGCACGCGCGCGATCACGTCCTTATAAAACGGGAGGCCGAAGGCGTCTTTATAGAGATTGATGACCCAATAATTCTCTCGGCCCCCAAAGTAGTGCTCAACGGTAGACGGGGGCGGCTCGATGGGCGGCGGTTCCGGTTCCGGCTCAGGTTCGGGCGGCGGAGGCAGAGGGGCCGTGCCCGCATTCGACTTGATGTAGGCAATCAGGTGATCCACCAACCCGCTGCCCTGAATGTCGTGCCTATCCCAACGCGAGTCTCCGCCATTGCCAAACGCGAAAATACAAGCGGCCACGATCTGCGGATATTGCTGCAGTCGTAAGTCGTAGCCGATCAGATAATCCCGGTAGGCAGCAATGCCCAACGCGTCCGTTCCGAACTGGTCGCGCCAGGGGCGGCCGGCGGGGTGAACAGCGGGGAATGTGCCGTCTTCGGGGACTGGCGGAACCGAGTCTGTCCCGCATTCGGTGATGATGGTTTTGATAAATGGGGCTCTGGTAAATCTGCCGAGATACCATTGATCCCAGGCGGCCAAACGTGACGGCTCGCCGTACTCATGCAGGCCGAGAAACGACATATAGATTTGAGCGATGTTGAGCGCGGCGGTAAACTCCGGCCAAAGTTCCGGCTCCGGCTGCCCGACAGAAAAATTCCCGATGACGGCGGCCTTGCCCAGGGCCGAGAGCATTCGTATCATCTCGGCCTCGTAGACGGCATACCAACGCATTGACTCTATGCTCTTGCAGACCGGCTCGTTGGCTCCGGCCTCCCAGGCGGCAACGGCAGGGTTGAGGATGACGGCCCGACTCATCTGTGTATCGAACACGTCCTGCGCGAAAATCTTGGGGTCTATTCCCAGCACTGCGCCGGGGTCTACGTTGGCCCCGCTCACCCGGCCAATGACGAGCGGCTTGGGGAACTTATGCGAGAGTTCATCGGCCAGGCCGAAATCGTCCACGAGCTTGACGGCCAACACGGGCGCTTCGCGGGCCAGGCGCGCGCCGTCTGAGGACGTGCCGAGAATGTGAGGGGCGAGTTTGGATGTCACATTCGCTCCAGCAGCCGCCGCACCTCGGCCAACCGCACGACGAGGGCTTTGAGTTCGGCAATGATGTGGCTAACCTCATCAAAGGGGTAGCGGGAGGTGGGGGTGGGAGTCATTTCTTTTCAATTCGTTCAGTGAGTTCATGCGTGGTCGCACGGCGTTCGCCGAGCAGGCCGCGCATTTGCAGGATGTCGATAGACTGGCGGCCCATCTCCTGCCGTAAGGCCGTGATTTGCTCAACCTCCCGAATACTCACCTCCTGGATCGCGCCGAGCTGGGCGGCGACTTGGCCGAGCTGCATAGCGAATTGAGCCATGAGTTTGCTTTGCTCGGAAAGCAGGAGAGCGAATTGAGTCTCTCGTTCGTAAGAGCGTGTTTGCCTTTCGCGTGATTCTTTCCGAGTATCGAAAAGCAACCACACGAACAGCCCCGCGAAGCCGGTCTGAATGACCAGCGCAATCAGGCCGGTATCGGGAGCCACGTTACACGATGATTACTTACCAAATTTCGGCAAGGCGCGATGCAGACCCTGGTTCACGCCCAGCGCCGAGAGATAGGCAAATAGGATCGTCTGCCAATTCGCGGTATAGCAGGCGAGTTCGACGGCACAGGATTGATAAACGACGATGGCTGTACCGACGGCGACGAGGATCAACATCCAACCGCGTTGTTTGTCATTGTCGAGGGCGTTGTAGGCCGTGTTGAGTTTCGGGAAATATTCAAACAGGAGGGCGAGGCCGGCACCGACGAGGGCGCTAATGACAGCCGGATCGAGATTGAGTTCTGAAGTGACTTGAAACATGACAGACTCCTATTCTAAAACACTCCGCCAGGCAGAAGACTCACATGCAGGGAGCGGGGCCGGAAGAACCTGGCGGAGTGCGGCGGCAATTCGTGCCCCGGCCCACAAGTAGTTTACACCGTTTTTGATTTGGCGCAAGCAAAGAGAAAGGCCCCGGTTAGTCCGGAGCCTTTATGACCTTTATTTGCTTTACCTTTCCCCCGTGAAAGCCCCCTCCCTGCTATCCGAGAATTAGGGGCAGGGGGGTTACTCGCGGCGGCGCGGCCTCGGGCGTCTCGAACTTCCCCGCCGAGAGCGCCAGGACAGCGCGCGCGGGGCTCCAACCAGGATGCCATGATGTAGGCACGCCGTTGGTTTTGTAAACCCACCCCTCGGCCAGCAGGGGGTTGGTCAACGCCTCCCAATCGTCGGGTCCGCTCACCGATTTCCCGACGTGGGCGGTAGACGTGAGCGAGCCGAGCGACTCGCTCCACAAGACGAACTCAATCAGCGCCGGTTGCCAGGCTAGGGTGTGGACATCGGGCGTGATGATCGGCTGGGGGCTAGGGGCAGGCCGATTCCCATAAATCCTGGCCTTGCGTTCGGCCACGTCGAGTCGATTGTGGGCTTGCCAATTGAGCATGACCGAAAACCCCACCCAGAATGGAATGAGACCAAAAGCCGTCATGAATGAAAACCAAATTGTCCAGCCTGACAAATAGATTCCCTGCCATTCGGCCAACAATCCCAGGCCGCCGGTGATGACCAGCCCGAACGCAAACGAAATCGTCCAGGCGCTGAAACGCGTGTTCCCGACCTCAAGATATAGCATCTTTACCGTCTTGGGGGTATCCACCGAATGCGAATAAAACTCAGAATAAATAAAACGATGCCCAGCACAATCATGCCGATGAAAAGCTCAGGCGGCGCGTTGGTCATTGAGTTCCTCGTTTCATTTGCAACAATGGCAATTTCCGCAATGCCGCCCGACGCGGCAGCGCCAGCACGGTTTGCGGCTTCGCCAAATCACGAATAGGAGGTTTAGCATAATGTTGTTTCCTTTCAGTGGCGACTGAGAGAGTCAAACTCCCTTGCGATCTTGTTAGACTGGCTCGGCCTGGCCTGTCGGCCTGCGAGTCGCCGTTTGATCATCCCGACTCTCCGTTGCGGATTTCCGCCATGCGATGCGCCTGGATCAAGACGCGCAACCCGTCCGAAAGGCTCCCGTTTCCGACCTTGAGAATATAGGCCGAGTCGGATGGCGTGGCCCGCGTAGTCAGGGGCAGCATAGGAGCACCGTGCTTGTACTTCCTACCCCCCTTGTTTTTCAACTTGACTTTTCGTGTTTTAGTAGGCATAACGGGATTGTATAACAGACGTATAACAAAGTCAATAGTCAGCCGGGCCGGATTTTGCCTATTGACATCCCATGAGTTTTGTTATACAATATGCTCAAGTTTAGAGATTAGGAGACGAAATGACAACCTTCACCGCAAAAAACTTCAGCATCGAGAACGGAACTCTAAGCGGCCCCGCCGACTACATGACTGAGCGCGGCAATGCCAAGATTGACGAAATCCTGGCCGGGAAAATCCCCTCCTTCAGCATCTTCCTTGAGAATACCCCCACCGTTGAGCAAGCCCTGGTCGTCTGGTTGCAGACCGACTATGCGGCCTATTTAGGCGATAAGCAATTAGCCGGGTGGTTATCAAAATGACCACTACCCACATTGACACTGCCGAAGTTGCCAAGATCATCCGCAAGGAACTGAAGGCCTTCCCCGCCACAAAGTTCTCTGTTCGCTCCTCCCGCTATGCGGGCGGCTCCAGCATTGACGTGAACTGGACAGACGGCCCCACCGAAGAGTCGGTCAAGGCCAAGATCGGGAAATTCCAGGGCGCAACCTTTGACGGCATGATTGACCTCAAGAGCTACCATGACAGCATCCATGAAGGCCAGACGGTCAGCTTTGGAAATGATTTCCTTTTCACCCGCCGCGAGTATTCGGTGGCCTTCCTGAGCGCAGTGGCCGCCGATTGCTCAGCCAAGTACGGAACGTCGGCCCCACACATCATGGACGGTGGAAATCACGGCTACATAGTCGAAGACGGCGAATGTGTAGGCGGTGGAACTCAATTTGATTACTACTGGATGATGCGCCAGGTTGTCTTACGCGAAGCTGGCGCACGGAAAGCCTAGCCCCTCCCGCCCTGCCCCTGATCCTCAGCTCGCGGGCTGAGGAGCGGGATCGGGAACGTGAGATTAGATATAGGAGACGCAGATGACAACCAGAATCGTCCACGAAGTTAGGTTTTACAATGGCATTCTTCCTGGATTTGATACGCAAGTGATCTACCAATGCAATTTTGTAACCGAGAATGGAATCGCCCACGCAGAAATCACGGGCGGTCAACAGGCCAACGGAACGATGAATGTTTGGGGCGAAAGAAACCCCGATTGGTTTATTAAGTGGTTCCCTCAGATAGTAGCCGATGTCAAACACGACCCAATCAACGGATGGACCCTCTAATGCCCCCATTCGCGCATCAACTCACGCCCTCGCGCGACTCCGACTCTGCCCCCGACTGGCGACCCGCCGCGCTCCGAGTCGCCATGCAGAATGCCGACGATGCGATAGCCATCTCCGAGACGGCGCACGCGCTCGGGTGCTCGATCGAGCAAGCGGCGGTGTTGGTGATGGCCGCGCGCATTTACCTGCGGCGAGATTATCTCGTAGGAAAGGACAATCCTAAATGAACATTTGCCAATGCGGCGCTCAAGCCGGTTATCCCCACGCCGAAGATTGCCCCTGGCCTTTCTATGGTCGCTCAACCGAGCAGGTCAATCAATGGCTCAAGGCGCGCGATTTGTGGCGCGCGGGCAAGCAGGCGCTGTTCGCCATAGCCGAAGATCAGAATGGCCTGGATGTTTTGATGACCCCCGCTGAAGTTTGCGCCGTCCAACTGTTGCGCGGCGCACTCCGAAAGGAATTCTAATCATGTCTAAGCCCACCCCTGCCCAACGTGAGGCCTGGCGCATCGAAGACACACCCGACTCCCCCTCCGCCCAACTCTCCCGAGCGCGCGAGGCCGGGGCCGCTGTCCTTACGGATTTGGAAGTAGCTCAGGAGCGCATCGAGAGTCTAAGCCGTCAGTTGACAACCGCTCACGATGATAACCGCTCTCTGGCGATTGAACTGCGGCTAACGCTCATTGAGAATGGAAAGCTCCTGGCTGAAGTCAATCGGCTGGATCATCTCCTGTCCGATTTTGCACGCGATCAGATGCAGGACAAAGCCCGCGCGCGAAAGCAGGCCGGAGCCGTGCGTCAGATGTTCGCGTCGGCGCGGCTCAGGGCCGAACCAACCGGGGGATGGGTGAACACGGCCCGAGGGCGAGTGTTCATCGAAGTGCGAAAGATTTGAAAATCTGACCTGGACAATTCTGCCATGCGTCCAATAGCCATACTCTGCGGTAACGCCAAAAGCGTGATAGGAACCATGAGCGGACGAACGCTTAGGGGCCGACCAGGACGGGGCGCTGTGAGCAGGAATTTAGTAAAGGAGTCGCCTGACCCCATACCCTAGCCGTCGCTCAAGTCGTCAACCACAACTCACTCTCAGACAAAGGATAAATGCAATGACCACCTACGCAGAAGAACTCAAGGCCGCGACTCCGGTCGTGACCATCACCCCGGCCCCGCTCGTTTTTGAAAAAGTGGGCGAAGCCTTTCGGGGACTCTATCTCGGCCAGCGTGAATTCAGCCGCGTCATTCCCGCGACAGGCGAGATCAAGACAAATCGCGTGGCGCATTTCTACGACGGCGCGAAAGTCCTGTTCAACATGGGGGCGCAACTCACGCGCGCTTTGGAAGTCCTCAATCCCGGCGTGAGTGTTGAGATCATCCTGACTGAACTCAAGGCCAATCAGCACAGCGGCAAGACCAAGATTTACTCCATCTCACCGCTCAACATCCCGACTCAGAACATGGCCGAGTTGTTCGGCGGCCTGCTCAATATCGGCGCGCCCGCGCCCCAAGATTTGCTCCCGCCCCCCGAGGAGTCGGGGAACGGAAACGGGCCGCGTTCAATGCGCGAGCGGATGGTTGAGCGCTACAACGCCCTCCGCGAAGCTGCCGTTCCGCTGGGGATCGAGGCCGAGCCGGTGGAGAGTTTCACCACTGACGCCGAACTCAGATCGGCAGGCGTGGCCCTGAGCGAAGCGATCCAGGCCAGAGTCAAGGCGCAGACCGAAGCCGCCTAATCCAATCACCTATTCCCCGCCCGCGCGCCGCGCTACTGTTGCCTGCGCCTGACCTGAGAGATCAGGGCGTGCGGGCGGGGAGAAAGGGAGTCGAGATGTCCGTAGAAACGATTGAACGACCGGCCTTTGTCTTAGATGAGCACTTAGAATACCTGGACGAGCTGCGCGAGTCGGGTGAGACTAATATGTTCGGTGCTGTGCCGTACATCTTGCGCGAGTACCCCGATCTGACCCGAACGCAGGGGAGTCAACTGTTGACCTATTGGATGCGTACATTTTCAGAGCGTCACCCAAAGCCCGCCCAATGAACCCTTATCTTGTGTCCGCCGCCCTCTTCGGCCTCTGCTCCTGCGTCTTCGCCGCGTTGTGGCTGATGGAGAGGGGTGTGTGACGACCGAGGTTAGCGTGGTACGGCGTTGGTCGTGTTGTCCGCCGAGCCACGATCACCGCACGGACAGAGACGCGGCCCACTGCACGGCACTGGATATGCTATTCGGCCCGATCCATGCCCCGAAGCGCAAGGCAGCGCCGCTGTGCGTGTGGCCGGGATGTGACCAGAAACGTGAAACGGCCCGCCGTGACCGCAAGTCTGAGCCGTACTGTAGAGCGCATCGCTTGCAATACGGACGAGAGTATCAACAACGAAAGGGAGTGTAACGTGGATCAAGCAAGTCGCGCACTACTGGTCATCATAATTCAGTTGTGTTTTGCGCTTGATGACGCTATGCAGCACGGGCGTATCGAGTGGATGATTGGGTACTTTGTGTTACTAATGGTATGTCAAATAGTGTTCGTGCTTCGAGGTAAGAATGAAGCGGCCTGATGAGCAACCTGTACACATGGTCGAACAGCGCTTGCGTGATGTGAGGAAGTACGAATGGGATCACGCTAATGCGCTGGACAAGTACCGCCGCTGGCAGTGGCGGCGTTTCTGGCGCGTGGGCGTGCCGCTGTTGGCAATGCTGTGCGCCTGCCTGACCGCGTGGTTTGTGTTGCTGTGGATATGGGGAGGCTAGGCCATGCCTGATTGGCTCCTCCTCCTGGGCCTCGCGGCCTGCCTATTCGCGGCCCTGGCGCTGGCGCTGTCGGCGGCGTGGCTGGCGGGCGCGCCCTGGGCGGAAGAGTCGGACGAAGAGGGATTTGTGGAAGAGAGCAAAACGAAATGAAACACAAGACGATGGTTCAAACTACCTGCCGCCACTGTAGCCGGACCCTGAAGGCGCTCAACCCGCGCCGCCAGCCGGAGGCGAAGATTATCCGCGAGGCGCGGAGAGTCTGCGAACATTGCGATGCGGAGGGCAAGTAATGCTCTGGCCCGCCCTCCTGGACTTCGCCCTGCTCCTCGTCGTGGTGTTGGCCTGGGCGGCGAGGGCGCGGCCCCGGCGGGAATTGTGACTCTTGACTTTGAGTCCGAGAAAGGATTATAATGTCAATGCCTGTCGAGCATGGCAACTCGACAACAGAAGGGCACCGGAAATGGTCAGACAGACTCCCTTTTGAGGGTGTCGGTTTGGACAAGCGCCCGCCAGCGCAAAGACCATTCCGGCCAAGCCGCCACCCTCAAGCGGGAGTTTTGTATGTTAAACCATCAACAGAAAATGGGGATCGTCGCGGAACTCGAACGGGCAGGCGTGCTTGAGAATGTAGCGATAAGCTCATTCAAGGCAACCTGCCCGTTTTGCTTTACTCACGGCGCTTTTTCAATTAGCCTTCATAGCCGGAATTATGGCGCGGCTTACTCCTGCATGATTTGTGGAGAACTAGGGCCGCTCGGCCAGTTGGAGATGAACATCAAGGACGCCAGTAGGCCGAAGGACTTGAAAATCAGGACTAACCGCCAACTCAAAGTTAAGGCGGTGACGAAATGAGCAAAACAGTTTTGGCCGAGGTTGGCGGCTTTACTCCCGTCATTGACGAAATCGCAAAAGAATATGGCCTGGTGAGATCGGCTGTATTCGGAACGGTATGGCGTTATTGCCAAATGAAAGACGGAGTCTGCAAAGCCTCGATGAGCACTATCGCCGAACATTTGGGAATTGATCGAGCGACTGTCCTGCGTCATGCACAAGCCCTTTGCGACTCTGGATATTTGAAAGACCTCAGCCCAGACCTCAAAAATAAACCTCACATTTACAAGGATACCGGAAAAGCCGGATTGAATATCTCTATTTTGGGTGTTGCACACGACAACAAAACTGTTGCACAGAACAACAGTCAGGGCGAAACTGTTGCACAGAACAACAAAACTGTTGCAGAGAGTCGCATGAGGAAAGGTATTAAGAAAGAAAAGATTATGAAAGAGGAGAAAAGTCCACGCGCAACCCCGGCGCGTGCCCCCGATCCCCTCTTCGATGCGATTGTAAAAGTTTGCGCTTGTGACCCGACCATTAAAGAAAACGGTTCTTCGATAGGAAAGGTAAGGTCCGCACTTCTCAAAGCCCAGCCGCCCTACACGGCTGAAGAGGTCTTGGCCTGGGGGGAGAGTCAGACCTGGCGGCATACCCCGCCCAGCATCTGGCAACTCCGGGCCGAGATTGGGGCGGTGAGAGCGCCCAACGGGAACGGCCATCAAACCGATGCCCTCAACGAATGGGCAGAAAGACACGGAGTCGATGTTACCTTACACTGATTTTTTCCAGGGCATGAAAATCCTTGAGCGGGCCTGCCCGACGTTCAAGCCCGTTGCCAAAAAAGGAAATGAACCAGGGACTTACGATGTCTTTTACGAACTCCTAAAAGACCTTGAGCCAGACGTGTTCCGGGCTTCCATTCTCAAGGTTGCTAGTGACGAAGAGTTTGTGAGCATCCGAGCCATCCGAGAGTCGGCCAATTCCATCACGGCCCCGGCACTCAAGTCCGGAGTCGAGGCCTGGGGCGAAGTTTTAGACGAGGTGAGAGGAATCGGTTCCTATGGCTATCCCCGATTTGATGATCCGGTTACTCAGCGCATCGTGGACGGCATCGGCTGGCGCAACATCTGCTTGAGCGAAGAGCCGATGGTTGAACGGGCGCACTTCATCAAGGCCTACGAGCAGGCCGCCCGCCGCGAACACGACGAGGCCCGGCAGACTCCCTACGTCAAAGAGATACAGGCCGCGCGCCGCCCGCAGTTGGGGGAGAGGATCGGGAACGTGGTCAAGCGGTTGATGAGGGCGAGGCCATGACTTCGCAGATTAGGCCGCGCCGCACCGGGACCCGCTGGCCGCTCATCGTCCCGACCGCCGTCGCTGCTCGCAAAGAGTCGGGGGCCGAAGCGCCGGTGATCCTGGTGGACCTACGCGATTGGGGCGAGTTTCGCCGGGGAAGGCGGTTGGAGCGGCAGGCAGGGCCAGATGCGGAGGGGAGAGTGTGTTGGATTGAGAGGATAACGCAATGAAACAAACCGAAGCCAAGAAACTCGCGAAGGAAATCGCGGGAAAGTTATTCCAAAACGGTGCCGGTCAACAAGCCCGCCGCCTGATTTTGGAACTTAGGGATGGGAAGGACGGCGGCGGGTGGTCAGAGAAGGCTGTTTCTGATCTGATAGAGCGTCATTTGCTCAAGCCCGTGAAAGGATAAAACCCGAATGACATTCGACGAGGCTCTCTCCGTAGGATTTCCGATTGAATGGCTGCCGACTGATTTGAGCGCAGAGGAGTCCAAAATCAGTCGGTGTGACTGCGGGCAGATCATCAAGATTTATCCCGATGCAATCTGGCGTTTGGGGGTGCATCCCATCCGCTGCCGACTCTGCGTTGAGGGTCTCCAGTCGCGCGGCCACAACTATTTCGATGCCGTCTACGTACAATGAACTGGCCTACTGACCCTGCCTACCAACGCGCCTCCCGCGCTTGCATCGCCGCCGGGCGCAAGTCCGACTCGGCTAAGTGGGTAGGATGCTTCTGGGCCGCGCGAGTCGTCGGGCGCTATGAGCGCGGGGCAACGCAGGCGCTGGCGCGCAAGATGAACTATTCGGTGGACACCCTCCAGAACATGGCCCGCGCCTATCGGATGTATTCGGAATGCCGGGTCGCCTTCAAGGGCCGACGGAAACTCATTTCAAACTTACGAAAAATTCGGCAGAGTCTGCCTTACGGCGTGTTCGCGGCTACTGATAAGCGCATGGCCGACTCGCCTGCCCTTGAAATCCTGGCCGAGTTGATGACGGCCAAGAGCGAAGGCGCATCGGCCCGCGACATTCCGGGCCCCGACCGGGATTACATCGGCGGCGAATGGAACGGCGAGCTAGATCAACTCCGGCTAAGACTCATTTCCATGATCGACCGCGTGCCTCCAGCCGTGAGGCCCTTTATTCGCGCGGCGGCGGATGCGCTCGTGGATGCGCTGGAGAAGGCGAAGGTGACGGCGCGAGCAAGTACGGCGCAGTTCGCACACAGGCCGACGGCTACACATTCGACAGCAAGCGCGAGGCCGAACGCTATGCGGAACTCAAGCTGCTACAGGCGGCGGGAGCTATTGGATTACTCATGGTTCATCCGCGCTTCCGCCTGGAAGTCAACGGGCATCACATCGGGGATTATGTGGCCGACTTCCAATATAGCGAAGGCGGCGCGAACATCGTCGAGGACGTGAAGGGCTACAAGACGCCGATTTATCAACTCAAGCGAAAACTCATGTGGGCCATTCACAAGATTGCGATACGGGAGGCGAAATGATTAGCGAAGCCGAACAAGCCATTCAAGAGATACGCGCCGGGCTAGACCGCCTGCGCGCGGAGGAGCGGGATGCGCTCGCCGCACAGTGGGCGGCGCTGGCCGAGGCGGGGCAGGCGCTCATGGGGTTGTTGACACAGAGGAGCCTGAATAGCGATGACGCGCAAGACGAGTACAAAAGTCTTCAGGCCGCCCTCGCCAACCCGCCCGAGGCCGCACGACAGATCATGGCACGCGAAGCAGCTATAGCCGAAAGGCTAGAAGCATTCCGTAAAGAGTATTGGCCCTATTTGGATGAAGACCGTGTGGCGGACGATGAAGAAGCATTGACCGATCTACTAGAAGGAATCTTGCCCCGCTTATCTGACTTCACAAACGAAGTATTGGCGGGAACGTCTGGTTCTGGCCGGGTGATGCTGGAGCGGCTGGAGAAGGCGGAGCAAGACGACCGCCTAAAGACGCATGAGATCAACATTCTCGTTATGGAGAACCGTGTGCAAGCCGGAAAACTCGCCGCGCGTGACGCCGCGCTTCCCGAAGGGGCCGCACAAGCGGCGCTGGAGCGGGCGCGGCATGTGATTGACAGGTACGCCATCCATTTTTTCAGTTGTACGAGTCGAGCTTTCATATCGGATCAGGACAGGGTATGCAATTGTGGTTTGGATGCCGCGCTCAATGCGCTCCCCGCCCGCGCGAGTGCTACGCCTGCGCCCGCCCAATTCAAATTCTCGTTCACGATTGAATGTCCGAACTGTGAAGCCTTGTTTGAAGTATCACATCTGGCGCATGAGGTGATATTCAATCGGGTTGTGTTGGGAATTTGCCCGCATTGCACAGCAACGATCACGGCAGACTTGAGAAGCGATTCCGTCCATCCCGAAGCGCCTGCGCCCGACCCGCTCATGCACCTTCGTGCATCAACGGAGGCGGCCCTGGAGCGGCGAATCAGAAACCGGGCGCGGGAAATCTGCAACTTCGCGCCCGGTTATACGATCCTGGACGATCTACGTGAACTGTTCATAGAGTTGGACGCGCTCCTGGCCGAGCGCGGAAAGGAGGGTGGGCCATGAGCAAAGCTTCTCAACACGAAGCTAAATCGGGAACTATCCCCTGGACGGTTGATTTCCCGAGCCTGTACCGCCAGCTCATAGAGGACCCTACAGCACTGGAGCGCATTGGCGCGGGTTTCGCCTATGGATTGGCCCTGACGCTCATGCAGTTAGAAAATATCCGAGTCATTGCGTCGAAGAAAGGCGACCAGGATATTCTGGAGTGTCTAACACTTCTGGGGATTACGCCCGGAGCCATGTCTAAACAAAACAAGCTTGCATCGGCCTATGTGAAATCTCGCAAGCGAAAGGGGAGCGCGACATGACTGCGAAAACACAATATCAGTTCATCCACTTCGAGAAAATTGAAGACGGTGGCCAAAAGTCGTCCTATAGTTGCCACTCTAACAAGACGAATGACGAATTGGGGAGAGTGAGCTGGTATCCGCGCTGGCGGCAGTATGTTTTTTGGTCGGGGGATGACACTCTCTTCAGCGTGGGGTGTCTATCTGATATTGCCGAGTTTATCAAGCAAGTGACGCCATGAGCATGCCGAGCGCGGAAGCGAGAGCACGTGAACTTGATGAGTTGTATTCTATTTCAACCCCCTGCCGACTCGCTATTGTTGTTCAACTTCGAGCCGCCGAGTCCGCCGCGCGGGCCGAGCAGCTGGAGGCCGATTGTCGGGCGGTGTGTAGAGAGTGCAACGCAGGAACCAAACTCATCCGTGTCGGGGAGGCATGGTTTCACGATACGGAAGCTGTGCGCGGGGAGTGGTGCAAAGCTGCGCCCATCCGCGCTGGGGGAGAAACGGAGTCGACGTGAACATCCTTTACCAGCTAGAGAAAATGGAAGAAGTCCTACGGCAAGCGCCGCTCCACAACACACCGAACGGTTTACACATCCAGATACCGAGCGACACGGCAGACCTGTGGCGAACGGTCATCAACGAGATACTGGCCGTGTTGCGTGATCCGAGCGCCGAGCGCCGGGGGCGGGAAGGAGTCGATGTGATAGCAGCTTGTCAGGATTGCGGATTACCCTATTCGGAGTTTGGTCTAGATACGACTCTCCCAAACCTTCAATGGTCTCTCGTTCAGAAAGAGGGCGACGAGGGTCTTCTTTGCGCCAATTGCATCGTCAAGCGCGCAAGTCATTTGCCGGGTATCATCGCGGCTCGGATGGTCTTGGAAATCGTTCCAGGCGAGAAGCCCACATGAACGAGAGATGGAACTGCGGCATATCACTCGAAGCGGGCTACTGGAGCATCGTGGCGCAATCAGGGGAGATCATCGTCTTGCGTGTTGCGCGTCGGAAATATGCTGAACAAATCCGTGACGAGCATAACCGCTCTCTCAAGCCTGCTCGTCTCGATACTCGCCAACGCATGAGCGAGAGCGCTAAAGCGGGATGGAAGATACGACGCCAGAAACAGAAGGGGAGCGCGACATGACTACACGCCATGATGACTGGCGACAGATGCAAAGGCTCACATCGGCCAGAAAGGCCGACGCCATGAGCACGCCGAGCGCGGAAGAGAGAGTCTCGCAAGCGTTCAATGATTACTACAACGGCACGGATCAAAACGATGATCTTTTCCGTCATATCGTGGATGCTATCCGCGCCGCCGAGGACGCCGCGCGGGCCGAGCAGCGCGAAGTCGATTGTCGGGCGGTGTGCAAGTTGTGCCGTGAGGGTTACGCACTCGGTGAAGTTATGATAACTGGCGCGGTGTGGCATCGGGTGAACGGGCGCATACGGAAGTGTGACGCGCAAACCATCCGCGCCGAGAAGGAGCGTTAGACGTGACAATTGAGAATCCGCACATTGATGACGAAAATGAATTTAAAAAACGCGATCCCTTTTCATATTGGATCATTAGACTTGCCGATCCATTTTTATTTATAATTATCTTCTTGTTTACTGTAATATTGATTATTTCCATCGCCTGGGGAGGCTAAATCCATGACCGAAAATGAATTGGGCTGGTTCGCTGTCGTGATCCTTCTGCTGATCCTCGACCTGGTGTTCATCGTCGTGGCGGCCTGGGGCTGGGCAGCGATGCGGAGGGCCTATCAGGAGTCAGAACGCTGGCGCACGGCCTTCGAGGATAGCGAGGCCGATTTAGCGAGTGTGATAGCCTGGCGAGAAAAAGCAATCGTCATCATCGCCTCACACCCTGAGACTCTGGCTGAGGCCCTGGACGATGAGCTAGTGCGAGATGTGCCGCTTATCATCGGCGGACAGGACGCGGGCCCAGCCGCCGTGTATCCGGTGTTCGCGCCGGGCAACGTAGAGAAAGACACTAATGCTCAAAAGGGATAAAGCCAAACCTAGTTCAACTTCCAAGAAGCTCCCGCGCGGGCGCAAGAAGGGCGCTAGGATAAGCGTTCAACCACCGTACGGAATAAAAGCTATGTCAGAACGTCTTGGACTAAACGGCACGATTTTGACCTACCAGGACGTGGCGGATGTTTTGACGGCCAAGACCGGGGTGAGAGTGACGCGGGCGACGGTATGGCGCATTGTGAATGGGAAGGGTGAGCCGGAGAACAAATCCCAGCGCCGCGCCCTGGGCTTGCCCGTCACGGCCCCGGCTGTAGTCTGCCCGACTCATGGAGTGGTGCATCCAGGCCGTTGCCCGCGCCTCGCGCGCAAGCCCAAGAGTCTGTTTGACCTACCCACCGCCGCGCTGGCGTGGATGATACGGAACCGGAGAGAGTATGCCCCAGACTAAGGCCGCCCGCCTGCGCGCCAACCGAGACCGCGCCCGAAAGGCCGCCGCTCTGGCGAAGGCCGTGAGCAAGGCCAGGCCGGGGTGGGTGATGCGGGCGGGGATATTCGTGCCCAATCTAAAACTTATGGAAGAAGGGAGGTGAGGGCGTGATTATCAATGCAACTGCATTGCATATTCCTTTGGCGGACGAGTCGGTGCATTGCTTACAGGTATTGTCGTTCAGTGTTCTTCTTGCTGTGAACCCAAATATGGCACTTGTCGCAAAGAGTCACGATATTGGCGAGGTCGAACCGCAATTCGGGATTGCCTGCCCAGGTCTTGATATGGTGGGCGTGGAGTCCGCGCTTGTGTTTCTTACCAGAACCGCAATGAGCACATCGATAACCATCATGCTCGTACACCTTGCGAATAATCTCGTTCCATTCGCTAGAAGCATAGGCACGTTGACGTTCGGGCGAGCTACCATCAATATATCGCGGATTCAGTTTTCCAAACTTACCAAACATGCCATTGAGAACGCCGCGCAAATAGAGCTTGGGACGGGTAGCTTTCTCGCTCAGGATGCGTTTGGTTTCCTGGCTATGGTGCTTGCCTGCAAACGGGTTTTCAACCCCAGGTATCTGCATGTAGTTATCCGCGCCTGTCAAATTGTGGCCGAGCGGTCGAGTAGGTATTCCAAAGTCAATCAATTTCTTATATACGGCGCTGGAATCTCGCCCAACAAGTTTCGCAATGTCGTAAGTGGACAGACCTTCATCAGTATACTTTTGTCTTAGCCAATCGGGGTCTAAGTGGAGTGGTTTCATAACTTCATTATAGTCCCTAGTATTGAACTCTTGCAATAGGAACAAGGTCAAAATGATTATTCAGGCTAACTCATTAAATATCCCATTAGAGGACGAATCTATTCAGTGCGTTATTACTTCTGTCCCCTATTGGGGATTAAGATCGTACGACCTGTCCCCGACTCTGTGGGGCGGCGTGCCGGGTTGCCGCCACGAATGGGCCGAGAGTATCAAGCGCGGACAGGATGGCGGGAAGAATAGTCCCAAGACTCAAACCAAAGGCCAGGTCAATTTTCAAACCACGCCCGACTCGACTCACGCCTTCTGCAACAAGTGCGGGGGCTGGCGCGGCTGCTATGGCCTGGAGCCAACGCCCGAGCTGTACGTTGAGCATACGGTTGAGATTTTCCGCGAGGTCTGGCGCGTAATGCGGCCCGATGCGACTCTCTGGCTTAATATTGGGGACTGCTATGCCTCATCGCCCAACGGAACCAGCGCGGCCAAAACGAAAGCCAACGGGAAAGATGACCGCACGTTTAGGGATAAGCCATTCAACACTATTTCCAAGAGTAAGCGCATTGAACGCGGCATAGGCCGATGGGGCGGCGGAAACAATCCTGCCGGCGGAGTGCTCAAGCCTAAAGACCTGGTAGGGATGCCCTGGCGCGTTGCGCTGGCGCTCCAGGCCGATGGCTGGTATCTGCGCTCAGATGTGATTTGGGCCAAGCCCAATCCCATGCCGGAGAGTGTTCAAGGTTCGCATTATTCCCGGCATCGTGTTACAATAGAAGAATATGAGAGTCTGTTGCGTTTGCGGGATGAAGAAAGTAAAAACCAAAACGGGGCCAGCGACCTGCCCAGATTGTCGGCGGGAAAAATACCTGATAGTCAAGCGCCGTTACCAGAAAAGCACAAAGGGTCAGACAACGGCCAGAACAAGAGAGGAACGCGAAGACGTAAGGGAAAAGAGGCGTCAATTCAGCCGCTCCAAACAGGGGAAACTCAATCAGGAAAAATACTCGAAAACAGAAAAGGGGCGGGTAGCCCGGGAGAAGGCCATACTCAATTACAAGATGAGTGGGAAGAGTCGGCAAGCGGCATCCATTCATTATCAGAAAACAAAACACCTTCCCGCGCGGATAGATCAAAAGAAATTAGCCAATCAGAGATACGGATTAACCGAAAAGGGAAAGGCGAGGAAGCGTCGGGATTACGCACGGCGGCGGGCGGCAATAATTCCATCGCGCCCGGTGACGGCAGAGGATTGGTTAGAGATTTTGAGACAGCACAAGAACCGGTGTCATTACTGCGGGAAGAGGAAGGTACTGACTCTCGACCACGTGATACCCTTGAGCAAAGGCGGGAAACACGTGAAGGAAAATATCGTTCCGGCTTGCAAAAGTTGCAACTCGAAAAAGAAGGACAAGATAATCCGTTTGCTTTAGTGGATTGCCCTGGTTGCTCCAAGTGCGAAAAGAACGACGGATATATTCTCCACATGTCAGCAGGACGGCCCACAAAATCGCATGAATACATTTTCCTGTTGACCAAGAGCGGGGATTACTACTATGACGCGGAGGCGGTTAGGGAGAAATCAATTGATGGCTTTAGAATAAACCCCAACCATATTCCGCGTACAGGGCGCAAGGCAATATCAAGCGGAATATGGCGTGGCGCGGGAGATAAAAAAGAAGGCGTTGAACGCGGCAGTGATTGGAGCGAAACCTCCTATGACGAAAATTATAAGCGCAACCTCCGCTCAGTCTGGACACTCGCCACCCAGCCCTACTCCGGCGCACACTTCGCCACCTTCCCCGAGGCCCTGCCGGAGCGCTGCATCCTGGCCGGGACGAGCGCGTGCGGCTGTTGCCCGACCTGCGGCGCGGGGTGGGTGAGGGAAGTTGAAAAACACGTTCCGCCTGATGATGTATTTACAAACCGAAATGCCCCCACAGATGGATTTGTTTGGAGTGGCTATAGACGGGAGGGAGTTATGCATGGCTCTGGACAAAAGCTCCAAAAATGGAGAGATGAAAACCCGGTCAGGACTCTCGGCTGGAATCCCGCATGCGATTGCCCTCCCGCCGCGCCCGTCCCGGCCCGCGTGCTTGACCCGTTCTGCGGCTCAGGCACGACCGTCCAGGTCGCGCGCTCTCATGGTAGGCTAGGCATCGGCCTGGACTTGAGCATGACTTACTTGCGCGAGCAAGCCTTGCCCCGCGCGGAGAAGAGTCAGACGGCGGACAGCCTGCGGACGTTGCCGCTGTTCGGGGGCCGATGACGTGACCGCCGCCGACTTCGCCACGCTCGTACACGCGCTGCTGGTTTTCGTGCTGGGCGTGAAGCAGGCCCTACGGATCGGGTGGAAGTGGGGGGTTACAAAGAGATGCGGCGGCGGCCTCCGTGGGTACACGAAGGTATATGTATGCGGACAGATTTATTGCATCAGGAGGATTTACGACCATGATCATATACATGAAAAACGGAGCGATCATTACGGTCGGTGATAAACTTATGACAATCAAGCGAAACGGAATGGGAGATTTCGTGGGCCTGAGTTGGGAACACGATCCTGGACAGCCGGGGCTTTATTACGTTGATTTCTCTGAGATCGTGGCCGTTGTGGACAACGTGCCTCAGGACGCGCCGCGCGATTCAAACGCCAAAGAATGAGCGCGACTCTTGAAACAGTCGAGTGAGTAGTGAATCCGGTAACGCTGACGCGCATAGGAAATTCAGCGCCGAGCGTCCATTGAGAGGAACTATCCCACCATCGAAAGCGCCGATATTGAACGTCGCCGTACTATTGAAAATACTCGCTGGTATTGAAGTCGTGTTGGTGATTGCTACATCATTTACCCAAACCTTTAGCTCCGTGGACGGGGTATAGCGCGCAATACAAAAATACCAGGTTCCGGTGAGAAGAGTAGTCGTATGAGTTACCGTGACAACTGCTGTCCCATCCACCGAAACCGAAAAGAGAAGATTACTCCCGAAGAATTGCATCCAATAAGAACGCTGATTACCCGCCGCCAGGAACTTCCCCATCAAGCCCATCTGAGTCGCAATCGCATCTGACCAGAACCAGCCCCCCATCGTCAATACACCCGTAATATCTAAAGCCGACTCGTCCGCGCGAGAAAAGAAGTCAGTCGCCGCGCCTCCAAAATCTGCGTAGGGCACGACGCTGTTATAAACCGGAAGGCTGATGGTCCCATTCTTGGTGAGCGTTCGGGCCTGCCCGCTCAGGTCGCTCACGTCATCGTTTTGGTTGGCGCTCCCCATCGGCCAGAACCCGCGCAAGCGTGGCAGACCCATCAACGACCCGATCACTGAGCCTAACGAGCGCGGGTAAGGGCGAGTCCTCACGTCCTCTAACTCGCGCTCAAGCTCCGAGATTTGGCGGAGGAGTTTAGACTCTGAGCTAGCTGGATACACGTTACTCATCACCCTTTAGGAAGGCGCTGATCTGTTCGCCATTGTCGCGGTCAAAACGAATTAGTAGCGTATCTATCCGCGCATCGAAAGAACGCCCGCGCGCTTGAGCCGTCACATAGTCCCCGAAAGCCCATTCCACATCGAAGCGCGCCTGGTCGGTCTGGATCACCCGACCGCTAAAGACCGCGCGCGGCTCCCCGGCCCGCAGCGCCGCATCTCGCTCGGCAGCCAACGCGGTGAGGTCAAACGTATTGCTCTTGTCTACGAACTGTTCCCGGCGATTGAACGGCGACTCTGCAATCCGCGCCGTGTCGCCGCCCTCCGACAGAGCCCGCAGTGGCCCCTCGCCTTGCCCGCCGACGTAGGCGTAACTCGTTTCCTTTCCCCAGTCGTCGTCAATCTCTACGTCATCCAAATTACCAAAGTCCGTTCCTATGAGAACCGGAGAATCACTTGATGCGCGATGGTCTATCCCGCGTTGTTCGGTGTAGGTTCGTAATTCAAGCGCCACATTCCCTTGACCGTCCGGCGGT
>Ga0184637_10001001_pt1 | contig 19798 bp, 13 predicted proteins | sample PLM3_127_b2_FD_133143 | JGI IMG/M metagenome (GOLD analysis project Ga0184637, IMG submission 133143) | Groundwater sediment microbial communities from an aquifer in East River, Colorado, USA - PLM3_127_b2 | ecosystem: Environmental > Terrestrial > Soil > Riparian zone | place: USA: East River... | reverse complement strand
GAGTGGAAGCGCAAGGACTCGATGCGGTTCGAGCGCTTCGAGGGCTACTGGGGCAGCCCGCCGCTCTTCAAGCGCCTCCGCTTCCAGACCATCCCCGAGGGCGCGGCGCGCATCGCCGCCCTCCGCGCCGGCCAGGTGGGCCTGATCGAGGCGGTGCCGCCGCTCGACGCCACCGTGCTCGCGCGGGATGCGAGCGTCCAGGTCGTTTCGAGCCCGCAGAAGCTCGTGTGCCGGCTCTACCTGAACGGCCGCCCCCGCGACAAGTTCGACTCCGGCGGCAAGGACGGGCTCTACGCGGACGGCAAGCTGCGCCTCGCCCTGAACCTCGCGGTCAACCGGGACGCGATCGTCCGCAAGATCTTCCACGGCTTCGCCCAGGCCAACGCCTCGCCGGTGGCCAGCGTCTCCCACGGCTATGCGGCGCAGGAGCCCTACGGCTACGACCCGGCGAAGGCGCGCGCGCTGCTCGCCGAGGCGGGCTGGAAGGACACCAACGGTGACGGCTTCGCCGACAAGGGCGGCGAGATCCTCGCGCTCCAGCTCCTGTTCCCGGCCAAGCACTATGGCCAGGCCTTCGACGAGATGACGCCGGCGGTGGCGGAGATGCTCAAGGAGGCGGGCGTCCAGGTGACGCTCCGGCCCCTGGACTTCGGCTCCCTGCTGCAGACCGTCACCAAGGGCACCTTGCCCTACAACGGCGGCTTCACCGCGTGCCGGACCAGCAACAACCTGGACGCCGACGACTACGTGCGGGACTGGGCCTCGCTCACCCTCATCAACTGGGTGCCGTATCCACCCGAGCTGCTCGCGCTCTACAACACCACGCGCCGCGAGGGGGACCCGGCCAAGCGCCTGCGGCTGCTCGCCGACCTCCAGCGCCAGGTGCGCGACTGGGCGCCGGTGGTCCCGCTCTACCAGGAGGTCAAGGTCTACGCCCACGCCAGGCGCGTGCTGCGCTTCGTGCCGTTGCCCGAGCTGAACGTCGACTTCCGCGGTGTCGCCCTGCGCAAGTGAGCGGCCCGCCGCCGCTCCCTGCGTCGAGCTCATGCGCGCGTTTCTCCTGCGGCGGCTGCTGCACGCCCTGTTCGTCGTCTGGGGCGTGGTCACCGTCGTGTTCTGCCTCGTCCGCCTGACCGGCGATCCCGCCGCCTTTCTCGTCGACCAGGCCGCCACCCAGGCCGAGATCGCCCACGCTCGCCGGCTCCTCGGCCTCGACCGGCCGCTCCACGTGCAGTACGTCGAGTTCCTCGCCGCCATCCCGCGCGGCGACTTCGGCCTGTCCATCCGCGACCGCCGGCCGGCGATGCGGATGGTCCTCGAGCACCTGTGGCCGGCCACCGTCGAGCTGGCGGCGGCCGCGCTCCTGCTGTCCACGCTGCCGGCCATCCCGCTCGGGGTCGTCTCGGCCACCCACCGCAACGGCCTGCCCGATCACGTGAGCCGGATCGGCTCGCTGCTCCTGCAGTCCATGCCCAGCTTCTGGCTCGGCCTCATGCTCATCCTGGTCTTCGCCGTCGGGCTGGGCGGCCTCCTGCCCGCCTACGGGTCGGGCTCGCTCCGCCACCTCATCCTGCCTGCCGTGACACTCGCCGCCGCGCCCCTGGCCCAGAACGTGCGCCTGATCCGCGCCGGGATGCTCGAGGTCCTCGACCAGGACTACGTGCGCACGGCGCGGGCCAAGGGCCTTGCCGAGCGGCTCGTGATCTACCGCCACGGGCTCTGGAACGCCGCCATCCCGGTGCTCACCGTGACGGGGCTCTCGCTCGGCTTCATGCTGAGCGGCGCCATCATCATCGAGACCGTCTTCTCCTGGCCGGGACTCGGACGGCTCATCGTCCAGGCGGTGCCGGGCCGGGACTTCCCGGTGATCCAGGCGGGGGTGTTCGTCTTCGCGGTGATCTTCGTGACGCTCAACCTGGTGGTGGACGCGCTCTACGCGGTGGTCGATCCGCGGATCCGGCTCGCGTGAGGGCGGGCGCGCGGGAGACGGCCGGCCGGCTCGGGCGCGACCGGGTCGCGGTGGCGGGGCTCGCGATCATCCTCGTCGCGGTGGCCGTCGCCCTCTTCGCGCCGGTGCTGGCGCCGGCGGATCCGATCAGGAACAGCCTGCTCGACCGCCTCACGCCGCCGATGTGGCTTCCCGGGGGCAGCGCCCGCCACCCCCTCGGCACCGACACGCTGGGGCGCGACGTGGCGAGCCGGCTGGTCCACGGCGCGCGCATCTCGCTCGTGGTCGGGTTCGCCGCGGTGGTGGTCGGGGGGACGCTGGGCGTGGCGCTCGGGCTGCTCTCGGGCTACTACCGCGGCTGGCTCGACGACGCGGTGATGCGCGTGGGCGACGTCCAGCTCGCCTTCCCCGTCCTCCTGCTGGGCGTGGCCCTGCTTGCCGTGCTGGGTCCGGGGGAGGGCAACGTGATTCTCGTGCTCGGCGTGAGCGGCTGGATCACCTACGCGCGCATCGTGCGCGGCGAGACGCTGTCGCTGCGGGAGCGCGATTTCGTGGAGGCGGCCCGCGCCCTCGGCGCGGCCGACCGGTACCTGATCACGCGGCACGTGCTGCCCAACGTGCTGCCCGCCATCACCGTGGTGGCGACGTTCTCGGTGGCCCGGGTCATCATCGCCGAGGCCTCGCTGTCCTTCCTCGGCCTGGGCATCCCACCGCCCGCGCCGAGCTGGGGCGCCATGCTCGACGAGGGGCGCAACTACATCACCACGGGCTGGTGGCTCGCCCTCTTCCCCGGCCTGGCCATCCTGCTCCTGGTGCTCGGCATCAACCTGGTGGGCGACTGGCTCCGCGACCTGCTCGACCCGCGCATGGAGCGGGGGATGTGATGTCCACCGCGCTGCCGCCCCTCCCCGAGCCGCTGCCCGACGACCCCCTGCCGCTGGCCGCCCGGTGGCTGGCCGAGGCCCAGCAGGCGGCGCGCGCCGCCGCCGCCATGACGCTCGCCACCGTCGATCCCGACGGCCGGCCGTCGGCCCGCATGGTGATCTGCCGGGGCTTCGACGTGGAGGCGGGCTGGCTCGTCTTCTATACGGACCGCGACAGCCGCAAGGGCAGCGCGCTCGAGGCTCACCCCTGGGCCGCGCTGGTCTTTCACTGGGATGCGGTCGAGCGCCAGATCCGCATCGAGGGCCCGGTCACCGCGGCGCCCGAGGCTGACTCGGACCGCTACTGGGCCACGCGGCCGCCGGAGGCGCGGATCGCCGCCATCGCCAGCGACCAGAGCCGGCCCATCGCGTCGCGGCCGGCGTTCCTCGCCAGGATCGCGGAGGCGGCGCAGCGCGCGGGACCGGAGCTGGCCCGGCCCGCCCGCTGGGGCGGCTATCGCGTCTGGGCCGAGCGCGTGGAGCTCTGGGTGGGCCAGCCCGCGCGCGCCCACGACCGCGCCCTCTGGACGCGCGCGCTCGAGCCCCACGGCGACGGCTACGCCGGCGGGCCCTGGAGCGCGACGCGCCTTCAGCCCTGACGTCGTGGAGGCTCGCCCTCCCTCCCTCTCCCCGGAGGGGAGAGGGAGGGGGTGAGGGTGGGCAATCCAACTAGATATCACCGACCTGAAATGTGGCGTCTTCAGGGCGCGGGAGATCGAAAAACTGGCCCTTTATGCCGGTGATCTGCTGTGGTCCGATCGAATGGGAGCCTGGACCTCGTTGGTCGCCCTGCTCTCGTAACGGAGGATGTCCCAGGGTACCTGTTCGCCGGATATCTGATTCGCGTCAGGCTCGATCATCAGCAAGTCGACCCTGCGTTCGTCCACTTGGCATTCGAGGAGCCATCGATTCGCGGGACGCTAAGAGCGGCTCGCCAAGTCAACCAGCGGTGTTAACAATATCAACAGCGAGCAGCTCCGCGCGGTTCGGCTGCCTAAACCACCGGTGTTGGAGCAACGGGAGATCTTCCGGCGCGTAAACCTGGCCCTTGCGCGCGTGGATCGCGCTGCGGGTGAAGGGATGCGCGCCGCCGAACGCATCAACCGCCTAGAGCACGCGATCCTTGCCAAGGCGTTTCGAGAGGAAGTCTTACTTCCCGAGTCGGTATCTCGTCAATCATGAGACGCCTACTGCCTCAAGCGCCTCCGGACTGCTGCGTCTGAAATCTCCCGGTCGGCTTCGTGGTCGTAGCGTGCGGCAATCTCTTCTACAAGAGTTGCCACATACGGGTGGCGAAACGCCAGTTTGCGCGACCATGCGCGGTATTTTGCTGCCAGCGTCCGCTCATCGGCAGCGTCTTCCCTGATACGGTGCATGCCGCGGGCGTTGTACACGGCAACCCCCATGCCGATCGCGATCTCCCGGGAAGCGATGTCCTCCAGCACTTCACGGACCGGTTCACAAGGCCAGACGCCATCAGTGCCAACCGGCGCCGCTGATAGGATCTGCCCTATCTTCTCATCTCCAATTGCGACCCGCCCGTGCTCCAGACACAACGAGCGCGTCTCGGTAACCCAGGTCTTGAGATCGGCGGCATTGATCGTGCCGTTTTCATCCGTACCCGGAATGCGCCTGATCTTGTCGAGCAGGGTGTAGGCCGCCAGCGCGAGAGCCTGTCTCTGCTCAGCGTTCTGGATGCGCCACTCCGGGGGATCGTCCCCGTCATCACTTCGTTTGAATGCCAGCGCCAGCACCTGAACGAAGAGGCGTGGTGACTCGACAAGCTGACGCTCGAGATTCGGTATGCCATGCTCGGTATGATCGAGCGCACGAATGAAGAGAAACTCTACGCGTGCCATCTCATCGCGTGTAACACTTGGCCGTCCGTTGAGAGTGCTCAAGGCCTCGGAAATGTAGTAAGGGTCCAGACGGTAAGACCCTGCCGCCTCCAGGTCACGGGTGCCCGCCTGCTCGAGCAAACGCTTCAAGCGGGACGTCTCCACGTTGTCAAAGGCCATATGAACTGCGTGGAATGCGGCCCGGGGCCGCCGCGCTTCCAGAAGCCGGTCGACTGCTTCGTTCAAGTCCGGCGACTCGGAGTGAAGGTATCCGGGGTAGACGTCTCGCCAGTACTGTTCTTGTATTGGCAGTTCTAGTGAAGCGACGAGAAGCCATGTGTCGCGGTCAAAGGGCGAAACCTTGAGCAAGCGGCACATCTGATCGGGAGGCAGAGTGCCGGCAAGAGCGCGCGTCGTCGCCAGACGAATCTCACGGGAAAGCTTCCGAAGAAAGCCACCCACCAGCTCATCCATTTTGCTGGCAAGTGTTGGATCGTCCACGGCCAGGCAGCGCGTCAGGAACCCGGAGAAGTTGGCTTCGTCGATCACGCCGTCGGAGAGATGCCAGCCGATAGTTCCGGGCGTCCCGCTGATCGCCGTGAGCTCCCGAATCCCGACAAACCTTTTCTCGTTCCATATCTCTTGCAGCGCGCCTACTCTGACATTTCGAACTGCCTCTTCCCGCTTTCGGTAGTCGAGATGATCGTCTTCGATCTCCTCGACGGATTCCTGCAGCCAGTGCGCCGCGAAGAGCCACTGGTGGCGGATGACGACGTCGCGAGGCGTCAGGGCAGTGTGTGTGCGGCGCGCCCGATCCTTCGTGTGGCTGTTGATACGACGATTCTTGCTGCGACGCGTGAACGCGAAGCGCCGGATATGTTCGCGCACGACGGCCTTCGCGGTGTCGTCCTGTTCTTTCTCTGCCCACGCATCGACGAGATCCCACACTTTATCCTGGTCAGCCGCTGGCAAGACATGCACAACGCCGACCAAGTCGGACAGCGTGGTCGCGTCATGAGTCTGCCAGGATAGGGCGAGGTCAAGCGCCGCGCGGACGAAGCCTTGCGCCTCGCGGCCCGTATCGGGCTGGCCTGCTCCAGAGGCGTCGCTGCGCCAGCGCGGACGATGGTTGTGGTGGCCGATCGTGGAACCGGGATCGACCTGATCGAGGCAAATGCGCCACGCTGCGACGGGGAAGCGGCGCGCCAGAGCCTCCAACGCCTTTTTCCGGTCCTCGAGCGAGGCAGCCGTCTGCCGCATCCACCACCGGTAAATGGATTTGAGGGTGTTTTCAGGCGTGTTCGCCCAGTTGTCCGTGATCTTCCGTTCGGCGAGCTTGGCCAGGATCAGGGAGACGCGAAGCAGCTGGTCCGGTTTCCAGGCCAGGCTCTCCAACGCCCAAAGCAACCCCGTGCGGGGACAGCCGCCGCCGAAGAGCGCGGTGCCAGCAGGCTTCATGAGGGCATTGATCTGAGGTTCAGGCTTCTGGAGATCTTCCTCGAGGAGGCGGAGAAACTCCTTAGGGGCCGCTTCTGCATATAGAGGGAAGTCATGCTGTTGGGAGAGAAGTCTGTCAGGTGCCAGCGGTGTCAACAGCCGGCGGACCTGAAGGTCGACCTTCCACCGGACAGCTATACCGAGTCGCTCGCTGAAGAGCGTATCTCCATGAACGGCAAGAAGGACGAGCGTTTCGCAGATGCCCTCGCGCAGAGCACCCGAGTACTCGCGCTGCTTGCCATACAGCGCCGCGAATGCTCGCTTGTCCTCGGGAAGGTCCAGAGCCGGGTCGGTCTCTGACAGGACGATCTCAGCGGCAAAGAAGAAGTCATCAAGGTCTTTGGAGGTAACAGCGCTGTGGACGGCAAAAAAGGCATCGATCTTGGATGCGACGCCGCGGAATTGGCCGACCGCCCAGATAGGCGGATCGTCGAAGGTCCTTAAAGCGGCGACCTGCTTTTCGATCTCAGGATAGGGCGTCCCGGCAAGAATTGACAGGATCTCGCAGTCAGAATTCGACTGGGCATGCCATGTGCCGACAAACATCATGGGAATCAGATGCCGGACCGCTCCCGGCTGCAGTGTCCAAAGAGGCGTTCGGACCGCGGGATTCGGCGCAAGGCGACGGCGGAGGATCGTCGGAGAGTAGCCGGACTCACGCCCTAGGACATCGGCCTCGTGATCGCCGATATTCATCGCCGCAAGCGCTGTGCGGAATGTCTCATGGCTGAGCAGGTCCAGCGCAATGTCGGGTTTCGCGTCAACGGTATTCCGTGGGCGGACGATAATCGTATGAAGCCTCCGGTGGGTACCGCCGAGCTCGCGTTCTGCCTCTTCAGTGAAAACAACTGGAATGAACGCCGACGAGGAGGAGAGAAGCCTCCGTAGCGTGTCTGCTGAAGAAAAGGCGACAACGCGGTCCTTGTAGCCGGCGCCGGCAAAGTCGCCGGAATCGAACAGACAGGAGAGGAATGCCAGCGCTTCGAGCCTTGAGTCAGCACAGACAATCAGCGGTGAGGAGGGCTCGTTCTCGAGCCAGGTCTTGACCTTGGCTTTAAACGCTTCGACCGACGGGGCAAACAACTCCCTTGGAAGATCCGGGGCGGTCACCGATGCCCATGCATGCCACTGCTGATCCAGAGAGTGGGCTCCGGCATCCGGTGACCCCATTTGCTCGGCCAGCCAGCCTTGTGCCGAAATCGATTGCTCGAGCCACTGCTCCAGATCGCTCGCGTCGTACGCCCGAACCGATTTCCAGTCGCCGAGGGCCTGTTTCTCCGTTGCCCATTTATCCTTTCCGTTCCACTTCCTCGGGGTCACGAAGACAAAGTCGATATCAGCCCGCTCATCGGCCGGGATGTCAGCGACACGGGCGGTGTAGTCGCCTTCCGCCTTCTGCCTGGGATCGGCATTGCAGCCGAACTCCCAACCGGATTCTCCAAGCGGTATCCACGGCGTGGCGGCAGCGGCATCGACGCGGCCGTCCCATCCCTTTCTCTCCGCGTTGTCGTAACCGGGGAAGTCGACATGCGAGAGTCCATGGCCGGTCGAATGGATGAGTTTCCGGAGCAGCACAGGCAGCCGCGATCGGGCGTCGAGATTTCCGTCCACCCACTGTTCGATGTCCCTTGCTGTGATCTTCAGGAATGACGGAACGTAGGCGCGCACAGCGAGGCTCTGTTCCTGAGTGCGCGTTTGGTTTTCATCGAACTTGGCCTGCATCTGCAGGAGCTCCTTCTGGCTGGCGCCGAAGGTCTTCTCGATCCGGAGCGCCATTTCCGGGGAAAGGGCGGCCTTGCCGTTCAGGAGGTTGGACAAGGCGGGGCGCCCTACACCAAGGAGCTTGGCGGCGGCCTTCACCGACAGGCCGGCCGGCAGGACACGATCCTTGATGAAGGGGCCAGGATGGGTCGGTTCGGGTGTTTCGGCTGGTATCGTCATACCGTTTGGCTCCTTGTCCTGTGTAGCGTAACACGCTACAGAAGCTATGTCAACATCCTAAGCCGCTGAGGTTATCAGGCTATTTCTACGTAGGCTACTCCTTGGCGCCATTTCGCGATGATAGAGACTGGCTTTCGACTTGAGAAGTATGTATCTTGTTTTCTACACAGATATCATTTTTGAAGTAACTTTCGACGAGGGCCACGGGGTTTTCGACACATGAAGCTTGAAGCCACGCGCACCACGGTCTTCCAGGAGATGCTGGTCCCAGACGCCGCCAGGCTGGCGGGCTGGGCTGCGCTCGTTCGCGGGCTGGGCGTTGCTGCGTCCGTGCGCCGGCCCATCTGCGTCTCCGAACAGTACGTCAGCGGCAGCCGCCGGCCGGATGGAGCCTGGATCGTCTTCGACAAACGCTACTGGCCCGGGGAGAACTTCGCCGATCACCTGACCTTTGCCCTGCGCCACGAGGACATCGACCTCCTGATCCTGAAGCGGGTGTTCGAGGCCGTCCCCCAGGCCGAGATAGAAGCCTTCGTCCGGGCGGCGCCCACCGGCGTCCCCGTCCGTCGGGCCTGGTATCTTTTTGAGGCCCTGACGGGTCGCACGCTTGATGCCGATGATGCGCCCCGCGCGGCGGCGGTCGATCTTCTCGACCCCGAGGCCTATTTCACAGGCAAGCCGCGGCTCTCGCGGCGCCACCGGGTGCGCGACAATCTTCTCGGCACCGGGCGCTTCTGCCCGGTGATCCGGCGCACCAAGGCGCTGACGAAATTCGTCGCACTGGACCTTGCCGGCAAGGCACGCGAAACCGTCGGCCGCACAGGCGCGCACCTCATCGCGCGCGCTGCGAGTTTCATGCTCCTGGCGGACAGCCGGGCCAGCTTCGCGATCGAGAACGAGCGCCCGCCGCGCAATCGGCTCGAGCGTTGGGCCCGCGCGGTCCTGCAGGCCGGCAGGAACCCGCTTTCGCTCGACGAGATCATCCGCCTGCACCGCGTCCTAATCGAGGACACACGATTTGTACAGGCCGGCCTGCGGCCGGACGGGGTGTTCCTGGGGGAGAGGGATCACAACGGCGATCCGCTGCCGGAATTCATCGGCGCGCGGCCCGATGACCTGGCGGGTCTCATGGAGGGCCTGCTCGAGGCGAACGACCGGATGCGCGCTGACGAAGTTGACGCGGTCTTGAAGGCCGCCGCCACCGCCTTCGCGTTCGTCTATATCCACCCCTTCCAGGACGGCAACGGACGCATGCACCGGTGCCTCATCCACCACGTCCTCGCGGAGCGAAAGTTCACGCCGCCGGGAATTGTGTTCCCGGTCTCATCCGTGATGCTCGGCCGGATCGACGACTACCGCTCGACGCTGCAGCGGCACTCCGAGCCGTTGATGCCGTTCATCGCGTGGCGGCCGACGTCGGAGCGCAATGTCGAGGTGCTGAACGCAACCGCCGATCTGTACCGCTACTTCGACTGCACGGAGCAGGCGGAGTTCCTGTACGAGTGCGTCAGCCGCACCGTCGAGCAGGACCTGCCGCGTGAGATCGACTACCTACGCCGTCACGACGAAGCTATCGGCCGCATCATGGATGCGGTCGAGATGCCGGACAGGGTTGCGGACGATTTCGTGATGTTTGTCCGCCAGAACAAAGGAAAGCTGTCGAAGAACCGGCGTGAGCATGAATTCAAAGAGCTCCGCGACGACGAAGTAGCGCTGCTCGAGCGCATCGTCCGCGATGCCTTCGACGGTTTCGACGAGAGCGCCGACGGATTAGGACCCGCGGCGGAGAAGTGATCCGTGTGGCCGCCGCGCGCTCGACCCTTTCACCGTCCGCGCCGATGGCTACTTCACCGGTCGCGTATCGCGTGGGGGCGTAGTCCGTTTCCGGGAACAGGCACGAGGAGCAGGGGTCCGCGAGCGGGATGTGCCGGATGACGACCGCCTGCCAGTTCTTCCCCGTCGTGCCGTAGATCTGGATTGGCGGGAACTCGGTCTCGATCACAGCCCGCACATTGCGCTCGTTCGCGGTGGCAATCAGGATGTCCGGTGTTCCGGCCTCGCGCGCGCGCCAGAGATCGGATTCGTCGAGCGCGCGCGCATCGGCCCGGACGCCCGTGACGCGGCGGCCTGGAGCCACAGCGACGGCAGAGAGCAGGTCGTCTTAAGATAGGCTTAGAGGTAAACGTCTCGACTCGGCAGAGGCGTCGAACCCGTTACCAGGAAGGTGTGTGTCATGACCCTTGTGTTAAACGAGATCCATTTGGTCGAAGGGCTGCGGAAGACAGTCTTAATTGCAGCGGCCGATCGACGGATAACGAAAGGAAATGGCGACTACCACAGAACGGCGCCGAAGCTGTTCGAGATCCCGTACCTCAACGGTGCCGTCGCGTATTTCGGTCTTGCGGAGTTCCGGGTTGGGACGCGCACACGGGGATTGTGGGATCTGATCCCTGATTTCATTCGGAAGAATACGGACGCTGCTAATCTCGAGATGTTTTCGTTGAGGCTACGCAGTTGGCTTCATTCCGTCATCCCTGCGTCGGTTCTGGCCTCAACGGCCTCCGGCTTTCACATCTGTGGCTACGGTCACACAGCCCTTCCGGACCACTTCTTTTTGCCGAACTTCCGCGCCATGAACGGTTTCGTGCCGGCGCAGATCGCGCCTACCTACAAGACACCCGGGTCACACTTTCTTGGTCGGGATGCAAGGCGGCTTGGCTGGGATGGCTCGGACCCGTTATCCATAAAAGGGCCAGGAGTCTCCTACCGCAACGGTGACTTCCGCGTTCACGCGCTGACGGCCGACCTAATCGACAGGATGTTCTTAGCACTCCGGGCTCTCCCGGACTTCAAGGCGCCTCAAACGCCCAAGGACTACAAAACCTACATTCGGTTCAAGTTTCGGCTAATCTCCGCGCTTCACAAGCAGTGGATCCACAAGCATAGAGTTGAGGACGATGTCGACGTACTTGCATGGTATTCGAGCAACGGACAAGTCAATAAGGTGTGAGCGGAACGTAGTCGGGCGAGTACGGATCTCGATCCTGCCTCTACGTGGCTGAGCCGGGTCGCGTCGGACTAGCCGCTCAACTCCTCAAGCCTTCAGCGTAACCACACCTCCGCTTCGGCGCCCCTAATCGTCTTCAGGGTCTCTAACGCCTCCTCTAATTAGCGCGTTCCCACCCCCCTCACCCTGCCCTCTCGTCCGACCATCCCGGCCCATTCGGGCCGGCTGAGCGGAGAGGGGGGAGGAGCGGCGGGGGATACAGGTGGCAGGCGACGAGCCGGCCGCTCTCAAGGGCGAGCGGCGGCTCCTCCCGTGTTCATCGCTCCATGTCGTGCGGGCACCGGGGATGGAAGCGGCAGCCCGCGGGCGGGCGGAGCGGGCTCGGGATCTCGCCGGTCAGGATGATCTCCTCCCGCTGCTCGTCGGGATCGACGGGCAGCGCGGCCGAGAAGAGGGCCCGGGTGTAGGGATGCTTGGGCTCGAGGGCCACCGTGCTCGCCTCGCCCATCTCCACGATCTTGCCCAGGTACATCACCGCGATCGTGTGGCTCATGTGCGCCACCGCCGCGAGGTCGTGGGCGATGAAGAGATAGGAGACGCCCAGCTCACGCTGCAGATCTACCAGCAGGTTCAGGATCTGGGCGCGGATGGACACGTCCAGCGCGGACACCGGCTCGTCCAGGACCACGAGCTTGGGGGAGAGCGCCAGCGCGCGGGCGATCGCGATGCGCTGGCGCTGGCCGCCGGAAAACTCGTGGGGGAAGAGATCGGCCGCCCGGGCGGGCAGGCCCACGAGGTCCAGCACCGACTGGACGCGGGCGCGCCGCTCGGCCGCCGAGAGCCGCTCGTTGATCACCAGCGGCTCGCCCACGATGGCGCTCACCCGCATGCGCGGGTCGAGCGACGCGTAGGGGTCCTGGAAGACGGCCTGCACGGAGCGGCGGTACCGGGCCATGCCCGCGCCGCCGAGCACGAGGGCGTTGTCGCCCTCGAAGCGGAGCTCGCCGCCGGTGGGCGTCTCCAGGCGCAGCACCATCTTGGACGTGGTGGTCTTGCCGCAGCCCGACTCGCCGACCAGCCCGAGCGTCTCGCCCGCCGCGATGCTGAAGGAGATCGAGTCCACCGCCCGCACCAGGGCCCGGCCGCCCAGGAATCCGCGCCGGACCGGGAAGTGCTTGGTGAGGCCCACGGCCTCCACGAGCGGCGGCGCGGCCATCATGGCCCTCTCCCCGGGTGAGGGGGCGCCGACGCGTGGAGCCAGCACCGGGCCGCGTGCCCGGGGGCGACGGGCAGCTCGGGCGGCGCCTCGGCCCGGCAGCGGTCAAAGGCCTGCGGGCAGCGGGGCACGAAGGCGCAGCCTCCCGCGAGCGTGGCGAGGTCGGGCGGCTGGCCGTCGATGGCGGTGAGGCGGACGCGCGCGGCCCCGAGCCGTGGGACGGACTCGAGCAGCGCCCGCGTGTAGGGATGGGCGGGGGCGCGGAAGATGGCGCGCACCGGCCCCGTCTCCACGATGCGCCCGGCATACATCACCGCCACGCGGTCGCACATCCGGGCGACAATGCCGAGGTTGTGGGTGACGAAGATCATGGCCAGGCCGTGCCGCGCCTGGATCTCCTTGAGCAGGCGCAGGTACTGCGCCTGGATGGTGAGGTCCAGGCTGGTGGTGGGCTCGTCGGCGATGAGCAGCCGCGGCGGCGCCGAGATGGCCATGGCGCCGACCACGCGCTGGCGCATGCCGCCCGAGAGCTGGTGGGGGAAGGCCCGCAGCCGCTCGACGGGGGAGGAGATGCCCACCGACCCGAGAAGGCTCGCGGCGCGCTCGGCGAGCGCCCGGCCGCGCAGGCCGTGGTACGCGACGAGGGGCTCGCGCACCTGCATCCCCACGGAGAACACCGGGTTCAGCGAGCTCATCGGGTCCTGCAGGATCATCGAGATCTTCTTGCCGCGGATGCGCTCCATCTCGCGCGGGCTCTTGCGGAGGAGGTCGTCGCCGTCGAGGAGCACCTGCCCGCCCAGGATGCGCGCGGCCGGCCGGGGCGCCAGGCGCAGGATGGACAGGCACGTCATGGTCTTGCCCGAGCCCGACTCCCCCACCAGCCCGAGCGTCTCCCGCTCGGCGAGCGCGAACGACACGCCGTCCACCGCGCGGATGGTGCCCCAGCGGGTGACGAGGTGGGTGCGGAGGTCGCGGACCTCGAGGACGGGCGTCGCCATGGCCCCTCCGGCTAGAGCTGCCGGAGCTTCGGGTCGAGCGTGTCGCGCAGCCAGTCCCCGAGCAGGTTGAAGGCCAGCACCACGAGCAGGATGGCGAGGCCCGGGAAGAGCGAGGCCCACCACGCGCTCGTGATGAAGTCGCGCGATTCCGCGATCATGGAGCCCCACGCGGGGGCGGGCGGCGGGATGCCGGCCCCCAGGAACGACAGCGAGGCCTCCACGATGATCACGTAACCCACCTGGAGCGTCACGAGCACGACGAGGGTGTTGAGGGTGTTGGGGAACAGATGCCGGGTGATGATCCGCCACGCGCCGGCCCCCGCGATGCGCGACTGGGCGATGAAGTCCAGCTCCATCAGGGTGAGGACCTGGCCGCGGATCACGCGCGCGTAGCGGGCCCAGAGGATCACCGCGATGGCGAGCACGACGTTGGTGTAGCTCGGGCCCACCGTCACCGCGAGGATCAGGGCGAGGAGGATCACCGGGAAGGACATCGTCGCGTCGGTCACGCGCATGAGCACGGCGTCCACCCGGCCGCGGTAGTAGCCGGCGACGAGACCGATGGCCGCCCCCACGAAGCTCGCGAGGAGCACGGTGAGGACTCCGGCGGAGAGCGACACGCGCGCGCCGTGGACCAGGCGCGAGAGGAGGTCGCGCCCGAGGCGGTCCGTGCCGAGGGGGTGCGCCCAGCTCCCCCCGTCGAGCCACACCGGCGGCTGGAACCGGAGCCGGAGCGCCTGCTCGTAGGGGTCGGAGAGAGCGAGCAGCGGCGCGGACAGCGCCGCCAGGACGAAGACCGCGATGATGCCGAGCGACACGACGGGCAGCCGCAGGCGCCGGCGCGCGGGCACCGCCGGGGCGGCCAGCTCGGGCAGCGAGTCGGCGAGGGTGCCGGCGGAGGGCTCAGCTGCCATAGCGGATGCGCGGGTCGATGACGGCGTAGAGGCAGTCCACCGCAAGGTTCACCACGGCGACGATGGCCGCGGTGGTGAGCACCACCGCCTGGATCACGGGGAAGTCGCGCGAGGTGATGGCCTCGTAGGCCAGACGCCCCATCCCGGGCCAGGCGAAGACCGTCTCCACCACGATGGCGGTGGTGACGAGGATAGAGAAGTAGATGCCCGCGAAGGTGACCACGGGGATGAGGGCGTTCTTGAGCGCGTGCTGCCAGATCACCCAGCGCTCGGACACGCCCTTCACGCGCGCCAGCTTGACGTACTCGGAGTCCAGGACCTCGAGCATGCTGGACCGCAGCAGGCGCATCAGCCCCGCCACGACGAACCACCCGAGGGTGAAGCCGGGCAGGACGTAGCTCGCGAGGCTGTCCATGCCGGCGGCGGGAAGCCACTGCAGACGCCCGCCCACGACCTCGACGAGCACGATGGCCACCCAGAACGTGGGCAGCGACTGGCCGAGGACGGCGATCACCTGGGCGGTGCGGTCCACCGCCGTGTCCTTGTGCACAGCGGCGAGGATGCCCAGGGGGAACGCCACGAGCACGGTCACGGCCATCGCGAAGGTCGCGAGCTTCAGCGAGTTGGGGAGCCGGTCGCGCAGGAGCTCGTTGACGGGCTTGCGCGCCCGGATCGAGGTGCCGAAGTCGCCGACGAGCGCGCGCCCCACGAAGGACAGGTACTGCTCGAGGTAGGGGCGGTCGAGGCCGAGGTAGCGCCGGGCGTTGTCGTAGTCCTCGGCGGTGGCCGACATAGGGAGGATCAGGTGCAGGGGGTCGCCGGTGAAACGCGCCAGGATGAAGACGACGACGGACAGGATGGCGAGCGCGATCAGCGACTGGAGAACGCGCGTCAGGAGAAAGCGGATCATGCGGGGAGGCCCAGGCGGGGGGAGCCGTCGCTCCCCCCGCCTCCCAGCCGGACGCCCACTACTTCGAGGAGGCCAGCGAGTCGACGAACAGGTCGTACATGACGGTGCCCGGGTTCCACTTGCCGAGGGTCTTGGACGTGGCGTACGCGGAGTGCAGGTACACGACCGGCACCCCGTAGTGCTCGCTCCGGAGCCGCTGGAAGATGTTGCGCATCAGGGCGTTGATCTTCTCCCGGTCCGTCTGCTTCGTGACCTGGGAGATCATCGCGTCGATCTCGGGGTCGTTGACCGTGTCGTTGAGCTTGGACGGCCCGTACGCCTGCTTCTCGAGCAGGGCATAGGTGCCGATCCAGTCGCGGTTGGCGATGTTGTAGTAGCCCATCGAGCCCGGGACCTTCCGGTCCACCCAGAGCTTGCGGAAGGCCGGGTAGTCCACGGGGATGAGCTTGGTCTTCACGCCCACCTGCTGCCAGTAGCCGGCCACCGCCTCGGCGAAGGCCTTGCCCTCGGGCAGCCCGGGGAGCTGGAAGGCGTACACGTCCATCGCGAAGCCGCCCGCGTGGCCGGCGTCGGCCAGGAGCTTCTTGGCGCGGGCCGGATCGTAGGCGTACATCATGTCGGGCGTCATCTTGAAGCCGATGTCCTTGAAGGACCAGGACAGCCCCATGGGGATCGCCGCCGGGTCCGCCTTGCCCGCGAAGATGGACTGGGCGATCGCGTTCCGGTCGATGGCCACGTTGAGCGCCTCGCGCACGCGCTTGTCCTTCATCGGCGCGACCCAGCCGTCGGGCCCGAAGGCCCACCACATGTGCAGGATGGCCTCCTCGCGCCGGTAGTGGACGGGGAAGCCCTCCTTGTCCAGCTCGGCCACGCGCTCGCGGCTCACGTCGGCGATGTCCACCTCGCCCCGCCGCAGGAGGGCGATGCGCGTGGTCTCCTCGGGGATGAGCCGGAAGAGCATCGTCTTGTACTTCGGGGTGCCCAGGCGCCAGTGGCTCGGCATCGCCTCGAGCTTGATGTGCGAGCCCGTGACGTGCTCGACGAACTTGTAGGGGCCGCTGCCCACGGGCTTGCGCGCGAACACGTCGTCGCCCACGGACTCGATGTACTTCCTGGGCAGGATCATGCCCTCGGTGGACAGCACCCGCGACAGGTACGTGGGGATGATGAGGGTGGAATCCTTGGTGACGATGACCACACGGTCGGAGGCCGGCGTCTCGATGTCCTGCACCAGCGTGCGCAGGGGGCCCGCGTAGCCGGTGGTGGAGCGCTTGCCCATGGCCCGCTGCAGGCTGAACTTCACGTCCTCGGAGGTGACCTCCTCGCCGGTGTGGAACTTGACGCCCTTGCGGAGCGTGAAGGTCCAGCGCTTGTGATCCGCCGACGGCTCCCACTTGGTGGCCAGGCCGCCGTCGCGCGAGAGCTGCCCGTCCGGGGTGACGCCGACCAGGTAGTCGAACATCATCGACAGGTAGTACTTGACGATGTGCCCGCCGACGACGGGATCGAGCACCTCGGTGGAGAAGCTCGACAGCGCGATGGTGAGCTCGCCCGGCGTCTTCTGGGCCTGCGCCGGCGTAGCGAGCAATCCGAAAACGAGGAGAGCCAGCGTGATCCTGACCGAGAGCCTCATGTCTCGCTCCTTGCGCGATGTGGGGTTGAGCGGGCCTTCAGCCGGGCTGACGCTGACGAAGGTATCTCGAATCGGCGGTCACGGCAAGCGCCGAGCGCCCGCGGCGACGCCGGGCGCGGTCAGCCGCGCGCGGCCAGGTAGGCGCGCCACCCGCCGTGCGCGGTGATCTCCCGCATGCCCTCGCAGAGCGCGGGCTCGCCCAGCACGCCCAGCACCTCCTCGCCGTCGGCGAGCTGCACCTTGCCGACGCACAGGCCGGGCGGCTCCTGCATCAGGATGGCGGCGAGGCCCGCCGGCGGCACCGCCCATACCTCGACGGCCACCGCCACGCCGCCCGAGGTCACCCGGATCATGGCGGGGTGGCGGTCGCCGATGGACCAGAGCCGGTAGGCCGGCTCCGTCGTCGTCTCGCGGACGAAGGTGGCCCCGGCATTGACGAGGTTGGGGTGGAGCTCGAGTCCCCGCATGAGCGTGCCGTTCACGGCGAGCTTGACCATGGCGGCTCCGCGGGCTGGTCGGTTCACGGCGCCACCCGCAGCCGGCGGCCCAGCTCGCGGAGCGCGGCGGCGAAGCAGGCCAGGGGCGCCCGGGCGATGCCGGCGCCGATCTGACCGATGCCCGCCTCGCGGTGGGCGATGCCGGTATTGATCACCGGCGCCACGCCGCTGTCCACCACGCGGCGCGTGTCGATCGCGGTGGGCGTGCCGGCGAAGCCCAGCGCGGGGATGGCGAGATCCGCGTTGCGTGCCAGCGTGATGCCGTACATCTGCCGCGTGCAGGCCAGCGCGTCGTCCGGCGTGCCGCCCACGAAGCGCACGATGGCCGGCGCCGCGGCCATGGCGAAGCCGCCGAGGCCGCAGGTCTCCGTGATGGCGCTGTCGCCCAGGTCCGGGTTGGCGTCGGCGGGCCCGTAGCCGGGGAAGTAGAGGCCGTCCGGCACCGCGGCCGGCGCGGTGAACCAGCTCGCCCCGGTGCCGCTCATCCGCACCCCGAACTCTACTCCGTTGCGCGCCATGGCGGTGACCACCGTGGAGCCCTCGATCCCCGCCGCCGCGTCCAGCGTGGCCTTGGCCGCCGCCATGGAGAGGTTCAGATAGAAGTGGTTGTTGCCTTCCAGGAAGTCGAGGACGGCGGCGGCCACGGCGGGCGCGGCGGTGCGCGCCAGCGCGGGCGCCAGCATGCGCGTGAAGAGCGCGGTGGCGGCCACGTTGCGGTTGTGGCACTCGTCGCCCATCTGGAGGGCCTGGGCGGTGAGGCTGCGAAGATCCACCGGGCCGCGGGCCTGGATGGCCTCGCTCAGGGCCGGCCCGAGGGTGGCGGCCATCCACCGGAGACGATCCAGCACCTCGGGGGCGAAGGCGCCGAAGCGCAGCACCTTGCCCAGCCCCTCGTTGAGCGGGGCGAAGGCGCGATTGCCGGCGGCGGAGTTCTCCACCACGGCCACGGGCATCGAGGGCGAGAGGATGCCGGCCATGGGCCCCACGGCGTCGCCGTGGTGGCACGGGGCGAAGCGGATCCCGCCCCGCTCCGCGAGCTCTCCCGCCGCCTCGGGACCGGCCGCCCAGCCCTCGAGGAGGATGGCGCCGATGGCCGCTCCGCGCATGGGTCCGCACATGCGCGCCCACTCGATGGGCGGGCCGGCGTGCAGGATCGTCCGCTCCTCGAGTCCCGGCACCACATCCGCGGCCCGCCGCACGCCGACGAGCATGGGCCGGGCGCCCAGGATGCGCTCGACGGCCTGGCGGTTGGCGGCGGCCACACGCGCGCCCACCGGGTCGCCGGCATCGTCCTCGATCCGCGCCAGGAGCAGCCCGAGCTCGCGGTCGCCCGCCGCCGGCGGACGCCAGTCGAGCCGGAGCACCGTGGCGCCGTGGCGCTCGGGCGCGTCGGCGAACCCGGCGACGCCCACGTTGAGGGCGCGCAGGCCGCCGGGGAAGAGGGGCGTGATCGGTGCGGGTGGCGGGGGCGAGGGGATCGGACGGACCGGGGCGCGACGTCGCTTCATCGGGCGCGACCCGTGTGCCCGCGATTGGCGGCCGCGGCGGCGAGGCGGGCGGCCAGGCGGGCCGCCTGGGCATTGCTGGGCGCCAGGATCACGCCGGCCCTGGCCAGCGTCTGCTCCTGGCGGGCGAACCCCTGGGGATCGGCCTGCGTGCCGCATACCGAGGCCACGACCGCGAGGCCGCGCCGGGCGCGCGTCGCCGTCGCCTGCGCCACGCGGATGGCCGGCACGAGGGCGGACGCCGGATCGGAGTGCGCGCCGTGCCCCAGCACCACGTCGAGAAGGATGACGGCCGTGGCCGGGTCCCTCGCGGCCAGCGCGATGCGCTCGTTGCGCAGCCGGAAGTCGATCATCGGGTGCGGCCGGCCCACCGTGAACTCGTCATCGCCGAGGTCGATCACCGTGTGGCCCCCGGTGCCGCCAGGCTCCCGACCGATGCCGCCCGGCGCCCGGCCGTTTCCGAGGATCAGCGCCGCCTCCTGGCCGAGCGTGCCGCCACTGTAGAGGCCGCGCACCCACCGCTGGCCGGCCGCGAAGCGCGGCGGCCGCCCAGGCATCACGGGGACGGGGGCCGTCCCCGGCATCCGCCCCTTGCCCCGCGCAAGGGCCACGGCGATCCGCGCGGCGTCCTCGAGGGTGGCCGCCGGCGTGGCGCCGGCGGCACGGATCCCGGCCGGGTCGCCTCCGAGGAAGGTCACGACCACGGGCTTGCCCGATCCGCGCGCCGTCGCGAGCACGCGCGAGGCCACGCTGGCCGCCGGCGGCTTGGAGACCAGGACGATGACCGCGGTGCCGGGGTCCCTCGCCAGGCGCTCGAGGCCCGCCCGCATCATGAGCCCGCCCACGCGCGCGTCCAGGTCGCGACTGCCCACGCCGATGAGCTGGGACACGCCCTCGCCCCGCCGGTCGATCAGGCAGCTCACCTGCTGGAGTCCCGTGCCGGAGGCCCCGACCAGGCCGATGCGGCCGCG
>Ga0184637_10001000_pt1 | contig 19815 bp, 18 predicted proteins | sample PLM3_127_b2_FD_133143 | JGI IMG/M metagenome (GOLD analysis project Ga0184637, IMG submission 133143) | Groundwater sediment microbial communities from an aquifer in East River, Colorado, USA - PLM3_127_b2 | ecosystem: Environmental > Terrestrial > Soil > Riparian zone | place: USA: East River... | reverse complement strand
CGGGCGATGCTCGGGGACACGGGCTCGAACCTGATCGGGGCGCTCGCCGGGGTCTCGCTGCTGGAGACCCTCGGCGACCCGGCCCGCCTGATCGCCCTGGGCATCATCGCGGCGCTCAACCTGTACGGGGAGTTTCGATCCATCACCGCCGCGATCGAGCGCGTTCCGCTCCTGCGCCAACTAGACTCGCTCGGGAGGCCGAGATGACGGAGACGTTGATCTAGATGAGGGCAGGCGAGACTCGCTTCATCTTCGTGACCGGCGGGGTGGTCTCTGCGCTCGGCAAGGGGATCGCCGCCGCGTCGATCGGCCGGCTTCTGGTCAGCCGCGGGATGCGCGTCCAGATCCAGAAGTTCGACCCCTACATCAACGTCGACCCGGGGACGATGAGCCCCTTCCAGCACGGCGAGGTCTTCGTGACCGAGGACGGTGCCGAGACCGACCTCGACCTCGGCCACTACGAGCGGTTCACCGACGAGAACACCTCTCGCGCCTCGAACGTGACGGCGGGCGCCGTCTACAACTCGGTGATCCGCCGCGAGCGCCGCGGTGACTACCTGGGTGCGACCGTCCAGGTGATCCCGCACATCACCGACGAGATCAAGAACCGGATCCTGATCCTCGCCGAGTCGCAGGCCGTCGACTTCGTGATCACGGAGATCGGCGGCACGGTCGGCGACATCGAGTCGCTCCCCTTCCTGGAGGCGATCCGCCAGCTCTACGTCGATCTTGGCCCGAAGCGGTGCATGTTCGTGCACCTGACGCTCGTCCCCTACGTGGGCCACGCCGGCGAGCTGAAGACCAAGCCCACCCAGCACTCTGTCAACGAGCTGCGCCGGATCGGGATCCAGCCGCACGCTCTGATCTGCCGCTCCGAGGGAGGGCTGGACCGCGACATCCGGCGCAAGATCGCGCTGTTCGCCAGCCTCCCCGCCGACGCGGTGATCTCGGCCCGCGACGTCGACAACACCTACAAGGTGCCGCTCGTCTTCCGCGCCGAGGGGATGGACGACCAGGTGCTCGACCACTTCGGGATCGAGGCGCAGGCGCCGGATCTCTCCGAGTGGGAGGACTTGGTGCGCCGCGCGGACGCCGCCGACCGTCGCGTGCGCGTCGCCCTGGTCGGCAAGTACGTGAAGCTCGCCGATGCCTACAAGTCGGTCGTCGAGGCGCTGCGCCACGGCGGCTACCACCACGGTGTCGACGTCGACGTGGCGCTGGTCAACTCCGAGGACCCCGATCCCGACGAGCTCGAGCGCGCGGACGGGATCCTGATCCCCGGTGGGTTCGGCGAGCGGGGGATCGAGGGCAAGGTGCTCGCCGCCCGGATCGCCCGCGAGCGCGAGGTCCCCTTCCTCGGGATCTGCCTCGGGATGCAGATGGCGGTGGTGGAGTTCGCCCGCCACGTTGCGGGGCTGGACGGCGCCAACTCGGCCGAGTTCGACCCCGAGACTCCCTATCCGGTTATCGACCTGCTGCCGGAGCAGAAGGAGGTCACCGATATGGGCGGGACGATGCGCCTCGGCGCCGACCCGATCAAGCTCCACGAGGGGACCCGGGCGCGCGAGATCTACGCCGAGGCCGTGATCTACCAGCGTCACCGCCACCGCTATGAAGTCAACAACATGCTGCGCCGCCGGCTCGAGGACGAGGGCATGGTGGCCGCTGGTACCTCGCCGGACGAGCGCCTCGTCGAGGTGATCGAGCTGCCCGAGCACCCGTTCTTCGTCGCCTCGCAGTTCCACCCCGAGTTCAAGTCGCGCCCCACGCGGCCCGAGCCGCTGTTCAGGGACTTCGTGGGCGCGGCCGCTCGGCGCGCGGAGCAGCGGGCTTCGGAGGACGCCGCAGAGGCGGCCCGTGAGCCCGAGGCCGCCCCGGAGGAGATCGAGGTCCGCCGCTCCCGGTAGGGAGCAGCCTGGCAGGCGCGCCGCCCTAGGCGCTCAGCCGGCCGCCTCGACGTTCTTCATCACGACCTCCATCGTCTCGTTCAGCTCCTTGGTGGGGCTGAACTCGACGACCTCGGTTCCGGCGAAGATCTTCGGCGTGTGGCCGGGGGGGACGTAGTACGCCTCGCCCGCCTCGACGACCTCCTCCTGGCCGCCCTGGGTGTAGGCGAGCTTGCCCTTCAGGACCACTCCCCAGTGCGGGCACTGGCAGCTGTCGTCCGGCAGGCCCTTGAAGAAGGGGGCCATGTCGGCGTCCTGCGAGTAGGACTCGAACCCGATCGTGTAGCCGCCAACCTCCTCGTAGCGGCCCTCGAACCCATCCATGCTCTCGACTTGGGACGCGGTTTCCCTCGAGACCTTCGGCATCTGAAGCTCCTTTCGTTTTAGGTGCGTCGCACCCTACTTGAGCTTCAGCGGCAGCTGCTGGGTCGCGGTGTTCCCGCCGAGGTCGGTGGCGGTTGCCTCGACGAGGACCTTCACCTTCTTGCGGAACGCCTTCGTGCGGGCCGCTGCCTTGACCTTCCGCTTCGCCTTTCCCTTCAGCTTCAGCTCGAGCTCCGTGGCCACGCCCGCGCCGAGCGACGCGGTGGCGTCATTGGTGCTGAACGTCTTCGAAGCGGCCGCCGAGATCGCGGCCTTCGGGACCTTGAATTCGGCCCCGGCGACCACCTCGCACGGCTCCTTGGGGCACTGCACGAGGAGCTCGACCGGCTTTCCGGCCTTCACGTTGCCGCCCGACAGGGATAGCTCCACGTCGGTTCCGTGCGGCGTCGAGTCGCAGGCGTCGCCCTGGCCGTCGCCGTCTGAGTCCTGCTGGCTCGGGTTGGCGGCGTTGGGGCAGTTGTCGCTCGCGTCGAGGACGCTGTCGTCGTCGGCGTCCACGTCCGGGGCCTCCAGCGCCCCCATGTCGGTGACCGCGACCCCGTTGGCGTTGCCGTCGAGCACGCGCGCGTTGCCGTTCAGGTCGAGGGCATGCGGAGGCGGGGTCGGGTTGCCCGCGTCGATCGCCGGCGATCCGAACTGGAGGCTGTAGTCGCCGCCCGCGGGGTTGGCGAACTGCGGGTCCTGGTTGATGTTGTCGCCGGGCTGGAGCTGGCCGGGGTCGGGGTCGACGTTTGTAGTCGATCCTGTGCCAGGGGCACCCACCAGGGAGGTGGTGGTGTCGAAGTCGGAGCGCGTGGCGGTCACAGTCGCGCTTGAGTTCATGCTGTCGGCGAAAGCCGCGAGGTCGTTGGTGTAGCCGGTGACGATCGAGTTGGTGAGCGTGAGCGATCCCGTCATCCTGTTGTCGCTGAAGGCGTTGTGAGTGACGCCCTCGGACATGGCGGTGTCGTTGCCGACCACGGTGACGCCGTCCGCCGTGAGCACGCCGTTGTTTGACACCCCGAGACCGTTGTCGTCGGCCTCGATCAGGCTGCTTTCGATCCGGGCCGTCGCCACGCCGGCGATGTTCACCCCGGTGGATATCGCGTCCACCCGCAGACGCGTCAGCAGGATGTTGGTGCCGACACCCGCTTGGATCGCGGTGCGGCCCTCGATCGTCGTGTCGGAGACTGTGGCGTTGTCGCCCTGCGGTATGACTCCGGTCGTGTTTCCGGGGCTTGTGGGCTCGTTGGGGACTGTGACCTTGCTCGAATCGAGGCTGCTATTCGTCCCCAGGAAGACCCCGACAACGCCGTTCGTCTGGCTGGGGTCGGCGGCGACTACGAGGTTGGTCGCGTCCGCGGTGGTGTCCAGTCCATGAACGCCCGCCGCCGCGTTCGCCGGGATCGCGATCTCGAGGTCCTGGATCGTCGAGGCTCCGTCGGTGGTCGCAAACAGGTCGAGAACGCTGTCGTTGACGCCGGCCGTGAGCGTGGTCTTGCCGGCGCCGGAGCTGGCGTTGCCGAACAGCTTCAGGGGATCGTTGGCCTGGGCGTAGTCGTAGCCGCCGGCGGGTGCTGTCGGCTGGGGGCCGGGCCCGATGAAGATCCGGTCGGGGTTGTTCAGTGGATCGTCGGCGTCCGATAGCGCCAGCTGGACAGTTGCCTTCGCCATCGCGCCTCCCGGGCAGTTGGGCTCCATGGTGTCGGGCACGCAGTAGTCGGTGGCGCCTGCGGCGGCGGGGAGTCCCGCGAACGCGAGCCCGGCCGCGAGGATCCCTGCCCCGGATCGAAGGCGCCGTATCCCCGGTACGCCCCTCTCAGCTCCCATGTGATCGAAGCGTAGCGCGCGGTGGGTCGGACGGCGCCGGTGCGCCGCTAGTGTCCCGGCGGTGAGCGAGAGCCAGCGCCTGCTCGACCGCTTCGTGCGCCTGTGCGAGATCCCGAGCGCGACGGGGAGCGAGCGCGCGGTCGCCGACGCGGTGGCCGCCGAGCTGGGCGAGCTGGAGGTCGAGGTGAGCGAGGACGGCGCCGCGGAAGAGGCCCGCGCGGGGGCGGGCAACCTGCTCGCGCGCCTGCCGGGGCGCGCGGAGAGCTGGGTGATGCTGTGTGCGCACCTCGACACGGTGCCCGAGGCGGGCGAGATCGAGGTGGTGCTCGACGATGGGGTGTACCGCAGCCGCGGCGACACCATCCTCGGCGCCGACGACAAGGCCGCCGTGACGGTGCTGGTCGAGCTTGCGGCCCGCCATGCGGCCGATCCGCCCCCGATGGGGCTCGAGCTGCTGTTCACGGTCGCCGAGGAGGACGGTCTGCGCGGCGCCAAGGCCTTCGACCTCGACTCGCTGCGCTCGCCCTACGGGTTCGTGCTCGACCACGCCAGCCCGATCGGCGAGATCGCGGTTGCCGCGCCAACCCACCAGCACCTCGCCGCCGAGTTCGTCGGCGAGGAGGCGCACGCCGGCATCCGCCCCGAGGACGGTCGCAACGCGATAGCCGCCGCCGGCGCCGCGATCGCGGAGATGAACCTGGGGAGACTGGACGAGGAGACAACCGCGAACGTGGGCGTGATCGAGGGTGGGACCGCTACGAACGTCGTCCCGGGCCGCTGCCGGGTCGAGGGCGAGGCGCGCAGCCTCGACGGCGCCCGGGCGGGCGAGACGGTCGGGGCGATGGTGGACGCGTGCACCTGGGCGGCCGGGGAGCGCCACTGCGACCTCGACGTCGAGGTGACCGAGATGTTCCGTGGGTACCGGGCGAAGCGAGGCTCCCGCGCGTCGGCGGTCGCGAAGGAGGCGCTCGCCGCCTGCGGACACGAGCCGCGCGAGATCACGACCGGCGGCGGGAGCGACGCGAACGCGTTCCGTGCTGCCGGCTTCGAGGCGCTGCTGCTCGCAAACGGGACGGAGGCAAACCACACCCCCGAGGAGCGCGTGGCGGCCGAGCGCATCGTCGAGATGCTCGACGTGTGCGAGGCGATCCTCGAGGCGGCGGCCAAGCGGTGCTGAAGCTGCGCCGTGGCGTCGTGACCTCGACCGACCCGCTCACGGTCGAGGTCGAGGGGCGCGAGCGGCCAGCGTGGGCGGACCGATCGCTCGTGGGAGAGATCGAACCGGGCGACGAGGTGATCGTCAACACCGAGGCGCTTGACCTGGGCCTCGGCTCGGGCGGCTTCGACCTCGTGCACGTGAACCTGACGCGCGGGCTGGGCGCGGAGGGCGGTGGGGGCGCCCACGTCATGAAGCTCAACTACACGTCGCTCCAGCATGCGGTGGAGCCGGTCGACCGGCCGCTCGAGGGTGAGGGTCCCGCGGCCCCGCCGCCCGTCCTCGTGCTGCCGCTGCACGGGCACCTTGCACCGGCCGCGTGGGCGGCGGCGCAGGCGCGCCCGGGGCTGCGCACGGGGTTCGTTCAGACGGCGGGCGGGGCGCTGCCGGGCACGATGTCGCGCGACGTAGCCGAGCTTCGTGCACGCGACCTGCTCGCGGGGCATGTGACCGCCGGCCCCGCGTACGGCGGCGAGGGCGAGGCGATCAGTCTCGCCGGAGCGCTCGCCGCCGCGGCAGGGCTGGGATGGGAGGCGGTCGTCGCGGCCCCGGGTCCCGGCATCCTCGGCTCGGCGACGCGCTACGGGCACGGCGGGATGGCGGCGCTCGACACGGCGCACGCCGCGCTCGCGCTCCGCTCGCGCACGCTGCTATCGCCGCGCCTCTCAGGCGCCGACCCGCGCCCGCGCCATCGAGGGCTCAGCCACCACACCGCGGCGGTCCTCGAGCTCCTGCTCGCGCCCGTGCAGGTCCCGGTGCCCGAGGTCGAGGCCAGCGGGTGGCCGACGCCTGAGGAGAGCCCGGCAGGGCCGGAGGCCGGGATGCTCGACGAGCTGCGCGAAGCGTGCGGCGAGCGCCACGACATCGCCGTGCAGCCCGTGGACCTCGCGGGCTACGCCGCGAGCGGCCTTCCGACGCGGACGATGGGCCGCGAGCTGGCCGACGACCCGCTGTTCTTCGCCGCCGCGCTCGCGGCCGGCAGGGCGCTGGCGGCCGCGGCGAGCGGGGGGGCGCGCTGATGGAGCGCATAGGCGGCAGGCGCACCTACGAGGGGCGGGTCGTGAACATTCACGAGGACGAGTTCCGCTACGCCGACGGCTCGACCTCGGTGCGCGAGGTCGTCGTTCACCCCGGCGCCGTCGCCATGATCGCTCACGACGAGCGCGTCCTGTACCTGGTTCGCCAGCCGCGCGAGGCGGTCGGCGAGGACCGGCTGCTCGAGCTGCCCGCGGGCAAGCTCGACGTGCAGGGCGAAAGCCCGCTCGAGGCAGCGAAGCGGGAGCTTGCAGAGGAGATCGGCAAGCGCGCGACGGAGTGGCGGGAGCTGAAGCGCTTCTACACCAGTCCCGGCTTCACCACCGAGCAGGTGTGGCTCTTCCTCGCCACCGACCTCTCCGATGTCGAAGCTGAACCCGATGCCGACGAGCGGATCGAGGTCGTGGAGGTTCCGCTCGAGGACCTGGACGGCGCGATCGAGGACTGCGTGGACGCGGAGTCCCTGATCGGCCTGCTGATGCTGCGGGACATGCGTCGCACGGGCGACGCCTAGAGGGATCGGCGCGCCCGGGACGAAACCCGAGGCGCAATGGCCACGGCGACAGAGGCTGCCGAGGCAGTCCGTCCCGACGCGCGCTTCGAGGCGCTGGTCCTCGACTTCCTCGCCTACCTGGAGTTCGAGCGCGGTCTGGCCCGCAACACGCTCCAGGCCTACCGCACGGACCTGCTCCAGTACGGTGCCTTCCTCGCGGCTCGCGATGTCGGCGCCGCCGAGGCGACGGGCGCCGACGTCGCCGATTTCCTCGCCGGGCTGGCGACCGGGAATGGACAGCCCCGCTGCTCGGCGTCCACGATCCACCGCAAGGGGGCGTGCCTGCGCTCCTTCTACCGCCACCTGCGCCGGGAGGAGATCGTCACGGAGGACCCGACGGCGACGCTGAGCTCGCCGCGCCGCGGCCGCAAGCTTCCTCATGTGCTGAGCTACTCCGAGGTCACGAAGCTGCTCGAGTCGCCGCGTGGCTCAGGGCCGGCGGCGCTTCGCGACCGGGCCCTGCTCGAGGTGATGTACGGCTGCGGCCTGCGCGCCTCGGAGGCGGTCGGCCTCGAGGCCACCGACGCCGACCTCACACGTGGCTTCGTACGCGCCCACGGCAAGGGCTCGAAGGAGCGGATCGTGCCGCTCGGCCGCCAGGCGGCGGTCGCGGTACGGCGCTACCTGCAGTCCGGGCGCCCCGAGCTGGTCGGGTCGCGGACCGAATCGAAGCTGTTCGTCAACCAGCGGGGCGGCGGGCTGACCCGCCAGGGGCTGTACAAGATCATCCAGCGCCACGCCCGTACGGTCGGACTCGAAGGGAAGATGAGCCCGCACACCCTGCGCCACACGTTCGCCACCCACCTGCTCTCCGGCGGCTGCGACCTGCGTTCGGTGCAGGAGATGCTCGGGCACGCCGACGTCTCCACGACCCAGCTGTACACGCACCTCTCGAACGAGGAGATCAAGGAGGTCTACTTCCGCGCCCACCCGCGGGCGATGGCGAAGTAGCCGCCTGCTAGAACGAGAGGCATGCCCGAGCTTCCCGAGGTCGAGACGATCCGGCGCCAGCTCGAGCCGGAGCTCGTGGGACGGCGGATCGATTCGGTCGAGGTGCGCGACGAGCGATTGACGCGGCCCGTGGCGCCGCGCGAGGTCGAGCGCGCGTGCGCGGGGCGGCGAATCGAGGCCGTTGAGCGCCGTGGCAAGCACCTGATGCTGGGGCTCGATGGCGGGCGCTGGCTCGTCATGCACCTGCGGATGACCGGGAACCTGCTGCTGGGCGAGCTACGGCCGGAGCCGCGGCACCTGCGCGCCGTGATCCAAATCCAAGGCGGCGTGGCGCTGCTGTTCACGGACACGCGCCGCTTCGGCACCGCCGTCGTGCTCGAGAGCTCCGAGCTGGAGGAGTACATGGCCGCCCGCGCCGGGATCGAGCCGCTCTCGGGGGGCCTCACTGCGGAGAGGATCGGAGCGCTCGCCGCGGGCCGCCGCGCGCCGCTCAAGTCGTTCCTGCTCGTCCAGGACGGGATCGCGGGGATCGGCAACATCTACGCCGACGAGGCGCTGCATCGGGCCGGGCTTCACCCGCTCTCGCCCGCCGGCTCGATGCGCCCGGAGCACTGGGAGCGCCTCCGCGAGGGGATCGTCGCAGCGCTCGAGGCCGGGCTCGCCAACGGGGGCGCCTCGGTGGACGACTACCGGGACGCGCGGGGCGGCCAGGGGACGATGCAGGACGAGTTCCTCGTCCACACCCGCGAGGGGCTTCCATGCCCGCGGTGCGACGCCGAGATCCGGCGGATCGTGGTCTCCGGGCGCTCCACCTACTTCTGTCCCGGCTGCCAGCGGCGCCTGCGGCGGCGCCGGGGGACCGCGCGGCGGCGCCGATGAGCAAGCCGCTTCCGCTTCCCGACGGCTTCGAGGTCGGTCACTGGACCGACTCGGAGGGCGCGACGGGCTGCACGGCCGTGCTGGCGCCGCCGGGGACCCGCGGTGGCATCGACATCCGGGGAGGTGGGCCGGGGACGCGGGAGACGGAGGCGATCGGAGCGCACACCGGCACCGCCGAGGTGACCGCGGTGGTGATGGCGGGCGGGAGCGCGTTCGGCCTCGCGGCGGCCGACGGCGCCGTTCGCTGGCTCGACGAGCGCGGCAGGGGTTACGCGACGCCCGGCGGCCTCGTGCCGATCGTCCCCGCGGCCGTCGTCTACGACCTCGCGGAGGGCGACCCACGGGCCCGCCCCGGGCCCGATGCCGGCTACGCGGCGTGCGAGGCGGCGGCCGGCGGGGTGCCCGAGCGGGGAAGCGTGGGCGCGGGGACCGGCGCCGCGGTGGGGAAGATCATGGGCCGTGAGTGGGCGAGCGCCGCGGGGGTTGGATACGCGGCTGCGCGCGGCGGTCGCGGCGAGACGGTCGCCGCGCTTGCGGTCGCCAACGGGTTCGGGGACGTGATCGGGGACGACGGGCGTGTGCTGGCCGGACCGCGCACCGAGGAGGGCGAGCAGCCCGCCACCGCCGAGCTGATCGCGGCGATGGAGCGCCCGCCGGAGTGGGCTGCCCTCGAGGAGCGCAATACGACGCTCGTCTGCGTGATTACCGACGCGTCACTCGACAAGCCCGCCTGCTCGCGCGTGGCGCGGATGGCGAGCGGGGGCATCGCCCGCGCGGTGGACCCGGTGTTCTCCGACGTGGACGGGGACGTCGCCTTCTGCCTCGCCTCGGGCCGGGGGGAGACGGACCGCTTCACCACGATCGCCGTGGGCACGATCGCCGCAACGGTCACGGCCGCCGCGATCCGCGACGCGGTGCACCAGGCCCGCGGCTGAGCGTCCGTCCGGCCCGTCTTGGAGGGTGGGGCCATGCCCGGCACCTACAAGACCGAGGCCGTGGTGCTGCGCAGCATCCGCTACGGCGAGGCCGATCGCGTCCTGCACATCTACAGCTCCACCCGGGGGCGGGTCGGCGCGATCGCCAAGGGGTCGCGCCGGCCGCGGTCGCGGTTCGGGGGGCGCCTGGAGCCGTTCTTCCGCCTCGACCTCATCCTCCACGAGGGCCGCGGCGAGCTGGCGACGGTCACCTCGGCGGCGACCCTGGACGGGCACGCCCGGCTGCGCGAGAGCGGCGCCGCCCTCGACGCCGCGGGGCGCGCTTGCGACGCGGTGCTGCGCCTGCTCGACTCGGCCGAGCCGAACCCGGCCGCCTACAACCTGCTGTGCCGCTATCTGGCGTTGCTCGACGGGCAGGAGTCGAGCGACGGGAACGGCTCGGGGGATGGCGCCGCGAGGCTAGGGATCGCGCTCGCGTTCCGGCTCAAGCTGACCCTCGCCGCCGGCTTCGCCCCCGAGCTCGCGTCCTGCGCCCGCTGCGGGGAGGCCGACGGCCTGATGGGATTCTCCGGAGCCGCCGGGGGCGTGGTGTGCGGCGCCTGCGAGGCCGGGGGGTTCGAGCTGACCGCCGATGCGCACCGGTTCATGGTCGAGGCGCTGGGTGGCCCGCTCGCGGCGGCCCCCGCCGCAAAAGCGAGTGCGCTGCGCCAGGTCGAGCGGGCGATCTCCGATACGCTCGAGCACCACGCCCACGTGCGGCTGCGCGCGGCGGGCGCTACTTCTTCAGCTTGACCTTGGCGGTCTGCGACGCGGGGTCGCCGCCGGTGGGGGTGTAGACGACCTCGGCGGTCGGCTTCACCTTGCCCTTCTTCTTGAGCTTCTTCTTTGCCCGCTTGGTGGGCTTCAGCTTCAGCTTGACCGACCCGGCGTCGGCTGTCTCCTCCGTGGTGCGCTTCAGAAGCGGCTTGGCGGCCGCCGCGGCGGCGAGCTGCGGATCGTTCTTATCGCCTGCCACCAGGACGCCCGGGTTGGGGACCGTGGCGACGATCGTCGCCGTTCCGTTCTTCTTCGACTTCGGCTTGCCGAGCGTGAAGTCGTTGCACGGCCCCTGGGTCGAGGCGATGGTCGGACACCCGTCCTGGGTCTCGTCGCCGAAGCCGTCCCCGTCCGCGTCGGGCTCCAGGGTCGCCGAGACGTCCAACTGCGCCACACCAGGGCCGGCGCTAGCCGTCGTGCCCGGGGGGACATCGCCAGGGAGGTTGCGGGACGTGTACCCGGCTGCTGGACCTACAAGGATGTCTCCAGTCGTCACCTTGTACAAGCCGATCACGTCGCCGGCCTGGGCCGGTATCCGGACGGGGAAGGTGTTGAGCGCACTCGGAGTGGACACCTGCACCCCGCTCTCGCCGATGATCGTGAAGCTGTCGCCCCCCGCCGGGCGAGCCACCTTTAGCTTGAGCTGGGGCGGCGAGGCGAGGGCCTGGAAGCTCCATGACGTGATCACCCCTGCGAAGGGGGCCGCATACTGGTTTTCGAGCGAGCCCGATTGGATGAACGTAAAGTCTCCGCCGGGCATGGTGGGTGTGAACGTCTGCCCGATCTGGGTCGCGGCACCTGCGGGGCTGACCGGCAATACCAGTGCCCCGGAGCCGACCAGGGCCGCGATCACCGCCACGTAGCGTCTGCGACCGTTAGCGAAGCGAAGCCCTCTCAAGCGTTCCTCCCTTCCTGCCCCTTCCACGAGAACTTTAGCCTATCCCCGCCCCGGGCGATACAGGCGCTCCGCGACCCGGAGCTGGATCGAGCGGGGGGCGTGGGTGGCGCGCATGACCCAACGCATGCGGCGGCCGGGGATAATCGAGCGGCGGCCGCGGTCGTAGGCGGCGAGCGCCTCGCGGACGACCTGCTCGGCCGGGATCTCGCCGGGGACGATGGCGACGTCGTCGTGGCCGGCGACCCGCTGCCACTCGGTCGGCACGGGCCCGGGGTTGACGGCGAGCACCCGGACCCCGCTGCCCCGCAGCTCCCCGCTCAGCGCCTCTGTGAAGTTGAGCGCGAAGGCCTTGCTGGCGCTGTACACCGCCTCGTAGGGAAGCGGCTGCATCCCGGCGGTCGAGGCGACGACGATCACGCCGCCTCGGTCCCGCTGCAGCATCGCGGGTAGGAAGGCATGGGTCAGGGTGACGACCGCCTCGCAGTTGACTCGCACCTGGTCGGCGTCACGCTTAGGCTCGATCTCAACGAACTTCCCGTAGGTGCCGAACCCGGCGTTGTTGACGAGCAGGTCAACCTCGAGGCCGAGCTCGGCGACCTTGCCTGCGAGGGAGCTCGCCTCCGTGGCGAGGTCGCAGGGAACGATGTGAGCCGGGCTAGGAAGCTCGCCGGCGAGCTGCTCGAGGCGGTCCTGGCGGCGCGCCACGAGGATCAGCTCGTCGCCGCGCGCGGACAGCTGACGGGCGAACTGCTCACCGATTCCCGACGAGGCGCCTGTGACGAGGGCGGTCTGCACGGAGGGGAAGCGTATTCGCTGGCGATCGCCCGGGAGGGTGGCTTCTAGAATCGGCTCGCCGGCCCGAAGGAGAAACGAGACCCTGAAGACGACCGCCGACGATCCCCACGCCCCGGACGTGACGCTCGAGCAGCGGGTCCGCGCCTGGGAGGACGAGTACCTGTGGGAGCGGGCGACTCCGTCCTATCCGGCGGTGCGGCGCGAGCCGGAGGAGGACAGCCCGGTGCGCACTCCGTTCCAGCGCGACCGCGATCGGATCGTGCACTCGAAGGCGTTCCGCCGCCTCAAGCACAAGACGCAGGTGTTCATCGCCCCGGAGGGGGATCACTACCGCACCCGGCTCACGCACACGCTGGAGGCTTGCGGGATCTCGCGCACGGTGGCGCGCGCCCTGGCGCTCAACGAGGACCTGACCGAGGCGATCGGCCTCGGGCACGATCTCGGCCACCCGCCGTTCGGTCACATCGGCGAGGAGGCGCTGGACGCGGCGCTGCGGGAGCGGGCGGGGCGGCGGTTCCAGCACAACAGGCATTCGCTGCGGGCGGTGGACGCGCTGGAGCGCGAGGGGCGGGGGCTGAACCTGACCGAGCCGGTGCGCGACGGGATCCTCAACCACACCGGGCCCGATCAGCCGGCGACGCTGGAGGGCAGGATCGTGCGCCTGGTTGACCGCGTGGCGTACATCAACCACGACATCGACGATGCGCTGCGGGCGGGGATCATCGCTCCGGACGACCTCCCGGCGGGCGAGATCGAGCTGCTGGGGGAGACGGGCGCGAGGCGGATCGACACGCTGGTGCGCGACATCGTCGCCGTCTCCTGGGAGGCGGGGGACATCGTGCAGAGCGAGGAGATCGGGGGCGCGATGCAGCGCCTGCGCGAGTTCATGTTCGAGCGCGTGTACCTGGGGCCGGAGGCGCGCAGCGAGCACGAGCGGGTGTACCGGGCGGTGCGCGGCCTGTTCGATCACTACATGGAGCATCCGGAGGAGGTGCCGGAGGGGACGCCGGGGACGGACCCGGTGCAGCGGGTGACGGACTATCTGGCGGGGATGACCGACCGCTACTGCATCGCGAAGTTCAGGCAGGTCGCCCTGCCGGAGGAGTCAAAGCTTTAAATGGCCCGGTTCTCTCCCGAGACCGTCGAGCGCGTGAAGGCGGCGGTCGACATGGTCGAGGTGGTCTCCGCGCACACCGACCTGCGCCGCCAGGGGGAGCGGTTCGTCGGCCTGTGCCCCTTCCACGAGGAGCGCACGCCGTCGTTCTCCGTCGACCCGCGGGAGAAGCTCTACTACTGCTTCGGGTGCGAGGCGGGGGGAGACGTGTTCAGGTTCGTGGAGGAGAAGGAGGGCCTGTCGTTTCCCGAGGCGGTGGAGCGGCTGGGGGAGCGTTACGGGGTGGAGGTGGAGCGCGAGCGCGAGGACCCGCGCGCCGAGGAGGAGCGGCGGCGGCGCGAGCGCCTGTGGGAGCTGCTGGAGCGGACGGCGGCGTTCTACGTGAGCTTTCTGTGGGAGGCGCCGAAGGCGGGAAAGGCGCGCGAGTACCTGGCCGGGCGGGGGCTGGGGGAGGAGGTGCTGCGCGGGTTCGGGGTGGGCTTCGCGCCGAGCGCCTGGGACCAGGTGCTGACCAGGGGGCAGAGGGCGGGCTACTCGGTCGAGGAGCTGCGGGCGGCGGGCCTCGCGCAGCGCGGGCGGCAGGGCGGTTTCTACGACCGCTTCCGGTCGCGGATCACGTTCCCGGTGCGCGACGCGCGCGGGAGGGTGCTGGGGTTCGGGGCGCGTGCGCTGGCCAAGGACGCGGCAGGCCCCAAGTACCTCAACTCGCCGGAGGGGGTGTTCAAGAAGAGCAAGGCGCTGTTCGGGATCGACCGGGCGCGGGGGCCGATCGCGCGGAAGGGTCGGGCGGTGGTGGTCGAGGGCTACACGGACGTGCTCGCGCTGCACCAGGCGGGTATCGAGGAGTCGGTGGCGGTGATGGGGACGGCGATCACGCCGGACCAGCTCGCGCTGCTCTCGGGGCACGCCGAGGAGGTGGTGCTGGCGATGGACGCGGACCGCGCGGGCGAGGACGCGATGATCCGCGCGCAGCGGGTGGCGGGCGCGAGGCGGATGCGCCTCAGGGTGGCGGCGATGCCGCAGGGGGAGGATCCCGCCGACCTGCTGACGGAGGGTGCGTCCGAACGGGTGACCGAGCTTCTGGAGGGAGCGGTCGACCTGCCCGCGTTCCAGGTACAGGCGGCGATCGACCGGGCGGACCGCGGCTCGCCGGCGGGCCGGGACCGGGCGCTCGACGAGGTGGCCCCGGTGCTGGCGGCGATGGACCCCGACTCGGTGAGCCGCCAGGAGCTGGTGAGGAGGATCGCGGACCAGCTCGACACGGACGCGGGGCTGGTCATGCGGCGGGTGGAGCGGGAGGGGGCGGGCGGAGGAAAGCCCGAGCCGCGCCCGGCGGCCGAGAAGGCCGCGCCGAAGAGGCCCGAGCCGGCGGGACCGCTGAGCGCACGGGAGCGACGGGAGCGGGCGCTGATCGCGATGTGCATCGGATCGCCGGCGGAGGGGAGGGAGTTCCTGGATCGGCTCACTCCGGAGCACCTGTCGTCCCCGCTCACCGCGCGGGCGCTGGAGTGGACGCGCGGGCACCTCGAAGAGCCGATGGCCGGCCTGCCGCGTGACGACGAGGACCTGGTCTCGCTCGTCACCCAGATCGTGGTGACGGCGCGGCGCGAGCCGGCCTCGCGCGATGCGATGGAGCTCAACTTCCTGCAGCTCGAGCAGGCGATGGTCGAGGACCAGCTGGCGGAGGCACAGAAGGGGGGAGGCGACCCGCCCGTCGACCTCCAGCGCCGCCGCGCCGAGCTCGCCGAGCGCATCGCCCACTGGGAGACGGTCCGGGCGGGGTAGCGCGCGGTCACAGTACCTCCACATCTGTTACAGAGAGCGAACACACGTTCGCTTTTCCATCCGACCCGCCCGAGAAACTCCCCGCATGGACCGGGTTTTGCTGAAGCGGTACTTGGAGCAAGGTCTGTCGCTCCCTCGGATCGGGAGGCTTGTGGATCGCGATTCCTCGACCGTCGGCTACTGGGTCAGCAAGCATGGCCTCACCGCGAACGGGAGGGAAAAACACGCTCCACGCGGAGGCGTCGACGAAGACGTCCTCGAGATCCTCTGCGATGAGGACGCCTCGGTCGAGGAAATGGCAGATGAACTCGGCCGAAGCGCATCAACCGTCCGATACTGGCTGGATCAATACGGGCTTCGCAGCCAGGGCGGGAGACGCCTGGCACAGCGCCGTGCGGCAAAGCGCGCTGGCGTCAAGAAGCTACGGATGGATTGCCGACACCACGGCGTTGCCTGGTTTGTCTTGAAGGCTGACGGCGGCTGGCGATGCAGGAAATGCAGCCAGGCGGCGGTCGCGAACTGGAGGCGCCGGGCGAAGCGGAAGCTCGTTGAGCAGGCGGGGGGAGAGTGCCGGCTCTGCGGCTATAGCCGATGCCAGGCGGCCCTCGAATTCCACCATCTCGACCCGTCCACGAAGTCGTTCGCCCTGTCGATGCGCGGGTGTACTCGCTCGATCGAGAAGCTCCGAGAGGAGGCTTCGAAGTGTGTCCTTCTGTGCGCGACCTGCCACGCAGAGGTCGAGGCAGGTTTCGTGTCGCTGGGCGCCGTGCGCCGAGCTGACGGCGATGTCACGACCGTGTAGCTGGGCGGCCGGCGCTTCCTACTCTCCGGGGCGGACTCGAACCGCCATAGCTTGATTAACAGTCAAGAATCTTGCCCATTAGATCACCGGAGACCGTGCGCCTAGGTTCCAGTCTGTTACCCGAGCGCATGAGATCATTCTACGAACCATCGACCGCGAAACATTCGACCAGCCCCGCGCCGCGCGCTGCGCCGTCGTTCTCCCCCGCCCACGCCGCGATCCCACCGGCCCGGGCCGCGAACCGCGGGTCAACCAGTAGCCGCCGCGCAACTACCCGCAGCGAGCCCGGCCCGAGCAGCCGCCGCGGCAACATCAGCCCCGCGCCCGCCCACGCGACGCGCGCGCCGTTCTCCGCCATGTCGCCGACCGCCGGGCTGACCAGCACCGGCACCCCCGCGGCGAGCACCCGCGCAACCGTCCCATGCCCTCCGTGACAGATCACCAGCGACGCGTGGGGCATCACCTGCGAGTACGACACCCAATCCACCACCATCGCGTTGTCCGGCGCCGCCAGCGCCGGCGCCTCCAGCTGCCGGCTCGTCGTCGCCACCACCCTCACCGGCTCCTCGGCCAGCGCCTCCAGCGCCGCGTGCACCAGGCGGCCCTCGGGGTCCTGCGAGGTGCTCGGCGCAACCAGCACCAGCGGGCCGTCCCCCTCCGGCAGCTCCACCTTCGGATACGGCAGCTCGAAGAACATCGGGCCCGTTATCCGCACCTGCTCGGGCCACCGGCGCGGGTACTCGAGCTGCGGATAGGTCGCCACCAGCGCCAGGCCCTCGCTGATCCCACCGTGAAACCGCTCCAGCGGCGCCAGCCCCAGGTCCGCCCGCACCTCGTTCAGCTCCCGCCGCCCGCGCCGCAACCCGGTCTCGAGCACAGGCCGGCCCGCCCTCCACAGTGCCCGCCCAACCGACGTCCGCGGCGGCCGCAGCCCCATGCCGAAGAAGGGCACGCTGTCCTCGTCCGGCGGATACACGTGCGGGATCAGAGTCGCCCACCGCACGCCCGCCGCCTCCGCGGCCAGCGCCGGCGCGAGCGTGAGGATGTCGCTCACCACCGCGTCCGGGCGCATCCCCTCGATGAACGGGACCAGCGCGCGCGCCGCAGCCGCGGCCGTCGCGCCACCCGAGCCATCCGGCGGTGGAGGCGGGAACACCTTGTACTCCTCCGCCGCCGCGAACCCCAGTCCGAGGTCCTCAACCGGCTCGCGCCACCGCTCCCACGTCTCGACCACCACCTCGTGCCCCCGCCCCGCCAGCTCGCGCGCCAGCGCGATCGCCGGGAACGCGTGGCCCGCATCCCCGAACGCCGCGACCAGCAGGCGCAGGCGCCCGCTCATCCCTTGCAAGCTCCCTTTCCCCGGCCGCCCGCGGGCCTCCCGGCCCGCCTCGAGCCGCTATCCCTTCTCCCGTGCGACGCAAGCCCCGCAACCCCGCCCAGCGCCCCCGCACGGCGGTCGACGTGATGCCCCGCCGCGCGCGGATCGCGATGCTCCGCGGCATCGAGCACAACGACATCATCGCCGGGGGGTACGCCGACAAGCAGCTCGGGAGGATCTGCCCGATGCTCGCCGCGCACCGAAACGGCGGCCGCATCAACCTCTCCAGCTTCGCGCGTGCCTGGGACCGCTTCACCGACGCCCAGCGCCCCCGCCTCGCCACCGGTCGCGAGCTGCGCGCCCTTCGCAGCTACCTCGAGCTGAGCCTCCTGCGCGACGAGCAGGACGACCAATCCGTCGCTGCGCTCGCCCACCGGATCAAGCACGACCGCGCCACCCGGCGCCCGCCGGCACCCGCCGGCGATCGCCACCGCGCCCGCGAGCTGCGCCGCAGACGCCGCTGGGCCTGGCTGATCCCGACGCGCCGCTACGACGTCTTCGCCAACCGCGTAGCCGCGGCTGAGGAGCAGCGCTCCGAGCAGCGCGCCGCCGAGCTCCTCGACGACCGCGTCACGCCCCCGCGTCCCCAGGGAGCGACGCACCCGTCCGGCTGAAGATGATCTCTGGGACGCGGCAGTTGGGCGAGGTCCGGAGCAGTAACCGCACCCCCTCGGCGATGTCCTCCGGCTGGATCATCGCTTCCTGCTTCACCGACCCCCGAGCCCACTCCGTCATCGGCGTGTCGACCAGGCCGGGGCAGAACGCCGTCACCTGAACCCCCTGCGCGTCGACCTCCCGCTGGGTCGCCTGGCTGAACCCGACCACGCCCGCCTTGGTCGCCGAATACACGGAGACCCACCCCTGGCCCCACTTGCCCGCCACCGACGCCGTGTTCACGACCAGCGCCTTCCCGTGCTCGCCGCCCGCCTCCCTCAGCATCGGCAGCGCCTCGCGCGTGGCGATTATGTAGGAGCGCAGGTTGACCGCGAGCTGCATGTCGAGGTGCTTCGTCTGGATCGATCCCATCTCGCTCCCAATCCCCACGCCGGCGTTGTTGACCAGCACGTCGAGGCGCCCGAACCGCTCCCGGTGCGACTCGACCAGCGAGACGACCTCCTCCTCGTTGACCATGTTCGCCGGCACGCTGTTGAGCTCGATCCCCTCGGCCCGCAGGCCCTCCGCCGCCGCCTCGAGCTTCTCGGCGCGCCGCCCGGAGACAGTGAGCGCGTGGCCGTCCTCTCCCAGCACCTTCGCGATCGCCAGTCCGATCCCGCTCGATGCTCCCGTGATCAACGCCGCTCGCTCGGCCAAGCTTCCTCCTCTCGAGTCGCTTCCCGCGCGCGGCGCACCCTATCGCGCGGCACCCCAGCTCCCGCCCGCTTCCCTTAGGGGTGCCTTAGAGGGCTCTTCTAGGATATGCGGATGCCCGCTCCGAGCAGCGTGCCTCGCGTCGCGACGGGACTCCTCGCCGCTGGCGCCATCGCCCTTGCGGGCTGTGGCGGCTCGGACGACGAAGGGACCGCCAGCCTCCGCGCCCCCGACGCCGCAAGCTTCCCGGCCGCGGACGGCCGCACCCTGGAGCAGGTGCTCTCCGAGGCCGACTCGGAGGGCCCGGTCGTCTCGCCGGCAGGCCAGGTCTTCCACAAGGGCGAGAACCGCTACGCGTTCGGGGTCTTCACGGTCGACCGCGAGCAGATCGCCGACGCGGAGGTCGCCCTGTACGTAGCCCACGGCCCCAAGGGCGAGGCGAAGGGCCCCTTCCCGGCTCGGGTCGAGAGCCTCGAGGTCGAGCCGCAGTTCGAGTCGAAGACGACGGCGGACGATCCGGACTCGGCCCGCACCGTGTACGTCGCGGACCTCCCCCTCGAGGCGAACGGCGAGTGGCGGGTCGGTGCTCTCGTGCGGGACGGCGAGTCGCTTCAGGCCTCCCTCGCGCCGAGCGCCGTCGTGGGGCAGTTCAGCGACATCCCGCAGGCCGGCGACAAGGCGCCCCGCGTTCACACCCCGACCGCCGAGGAGGTGGGCGGTGACCTCTCGAAGATCGACACCCGGGTGCCGCCCGACACGATGCACGAGGATGACCTCGTCGACGTGCTGGGCCGTGAGCCGGTGGTACTGGTCTTCGCCACCCCGGCGCTCTGCAAGAGCCGGGTCTGCGGGCCGACGGTGGACATTGCAGAGCAGGTCAAGTCCGAGTACGGGGACCAGGCCGCGTTCATCCACATGGAGATCTACAACGACAACGCGGTCGAGAAGGGCCTGCGCCCGCAGGTGAACGCGTACAACCTTCCCACCGAGCCGTGGGTGTTCGTGATCGACGAGAACGGCCGCATCACCGAGTCGATCGAGGGCGCCGCCAGCCCCGGCGCGCTCGAGCGGGCGATCCAGGAAGTCACCGGCTGAGCCGCTGCTACGCTCGGCCCGGAGCGCCCGGCCACCTGTGCCGGCGCCTCCGGGGCCGGTAGCTCAGCTGGTCAGAGCAGCGGACTCATAATCCGTTGGTCGGAGGTTCGAGTCCT
>Ga0184637_10000999_pt1 | contig 19827 bp, 14 predicted proteins | sample PLM3_127_b2_FD_133143 | JGI IMG/M metagenome (GOLD analysis project Ga0184637, IMG submission 133143) | Groundwater sediment microbial communities from an aquifer in East River, Colorado, USA - PLM3_127_b2 | ecosystem: Environmental > Terrestrial > Soil > Riparian zone | place: USA: East River... | reverse complement strand
TTTTGAAGACCGCGAGACCCACCAGGACCCGTCCGCCTCCCCACAGCGTCGCTGTGTTCGCGCATTATAAAGAAAACAACTTATGTTCGTCGCAGCAGCTCGCGTCGAGATCCACATCCCCGACGCCGCTTCGTTGAAGGACAAGCGGCGCGTCGTGCAGTTCGTCAGCAGGCGCCTGCGGAACGAGTTTCCTGTCTCGGTCGCGGAGATCGAGGCGCAGGAGCAGTGGGCGCTCGCTGTGCTTGGGATCGCCGTCGTATCGGGAAACGCCGGCCACGCACGGGACGTGCTCGAAGCTGCCCTGCGGCACGTCGAGCGCACGCGGCTGGACGCCGAGATCGGCGCGGTCGACATCGATGTAATTCAGGTTTTTTAGCCGTACAATTTAGAGACAGGCCCGGAGGGGGCAAGACTTGACCGGCATCGTACTTCCTATCGACCCGATCATCGCGCAGATCGGCCCTTTGGTGCTGCGCTGGTACGGCTTGATGATCGGACTTGGCATCGTGGCGGGCGTGTTCGTTGGCGCAAAGGAGGCGGCCCGACGCGGGATTCCCGTCGACGAGGCGGTGAACCTCGCGACGTGGGCAGTCCCGCTCGGATTCGTTTTCGCCCGGCTCTTCCACGTGATCGACGCGCTCCCATACTACATGGCCAACCCCGCGAAGATCGTTGCAATCAACGAAGGGGGCATGGCCATTTACGGGGGGCTGCTCGGCGGCGTCATCGGGGGCGTTCTCTATGCGAAGACGCATCACTTGCCGGTAGGCAAGCTGGTTGATGCGGCGGCGCCGGGCATGATCCTCGGCCAGGCGATCGGCCGAGTGGGATGCTTTTTCAACGGCGACCACCAGGGCGTAGCCGCAAGTCTCCCCTGGGCCACCCAGTACACGAACCCGAACACGCTCGTGCCCGATTTCGGCACTCCACGCCATCCGACCCAGGTCTACGAGGGCCTGTACGATCTCGCCCTATTCGGGCTCCTATGGTGGCTGCGGACTCGCATCGCCATCGACGGCGTGCTGTTCTGGATCTATGCCGCCCTGTATTCGTTCGGGCGCTTCTGGATCTCGTTCCTGCGCCTCGATGCCGACTTCCTGTTCGGCCTGAAGGAAGCGCAGGTCGTCAGCTTGCTGACGTTCATGGTGGGCGTCCCGATCATTCTGTACCTGCTGGGCCGCTATCAGCGGTCGGCTGCCGGAGCGCAGAGGCAGCCAGCCCACTCGTGATCGAAGACCCCGCCTCGGCGCCGCCGCTGATCTCGAACGCGCTCCGCGCCGCGGCTACGTTGGCCTTTGTCATCGCATTGCCAACGTTTCTGATCACCAGCGGCGTGCGTCAGATCGCTCTGGGACAGGGCTTTTACCTGGACGAGTTCGCAAAGTACCGAGTCGGCGTCGTGACGGGGCTCTCGCAACCGGAGCTCCAGCAGGTAGCTCAGGCTTTCATTCAGTATTTCCTCGCGCCTCCACAGCGCATGGACGAAGCGGTTGCCCTGCCCAGCAGCCGGGGCCCCCTTTTCAATCAGCGAGAGCTCGCCCACATGGTCGACGTCCAGATACTCATGCACCGCGTATTCGACGCCTGGACGCTGTCGCTTATCGTCCTGCTCGCCAGCGGGCTTTTGATTCTGGTGGTCCATCCGGCCAGCGGCGGACCGGCGCTCGTGCGCGCCGGCGCCATCGGCGGAGCGCTAGCCATTGTGATCATCGGCGCGGCTGCCCTGGCGAGCCTGGTCAACTTCAGCGCGCTCTTCAGCCAGTTTCATTTCTTGAGCTTCAGCAATGACCTCTGGATGCTGGACCCGAGGACCGACCGGTTGATCCAGCTCTTCCCGCTCGGCTTCTTCTTCGACGCAGCGCTGCGGATCGCCGTGCAGACCGTCGCGCTGGGAGCAGTCGTCTTCGCCGTCTCGATGGCCGGGCTCAGACTGATGCGCTAGAAAACGCCAGCCGCTCATGGTGAGCTTGTCGAACCACGAGCCCGCTCTCCTTCGACAGGCTCAGGATGAGCGCGCTTTCTAGAACGCGTACACGAACCCGAACGAAGTCTCCGCCCAGCTTCGAAGCGCGGCAAGACCTGCAAGCTCCCCCGCGGTGAGCAAGAACCCGACCGCTCCGCTCCAGGCGAGGTCGCCCCAATCATCGGCATCGCCGGCACCCTGCCAGAGGATCACCGACAGGTAGGTATTCACAAACCAGAAGCTGCCGACGGCGCTGGCGAGCGCGAGCAGGGACAGCACCGGGCGGCCTGGTGCGCCGGAAATGACGACGAGCCCGAAGGCGCCCAGGCATACCAAGGCGCGGATCACGTCAGGCCACGAGGCCAACAATGGGACTGATTGACGCTGGCGCCAGAAAGCCCAGCTCACCACCGGAGCGATCAATGCCGCGAGCGCCAGGCCGCCGAGCAGTCCGGTCGCAAGGCGCAGCTCGTTCGACGGCGAGTACAGGTGAGGCATTCCAGAGTCGAAGAGCAGCGCGTTGAGACCATCCACGCCGAGCGCGACGATCATGAGAGCGAAGGCAATCGCCGGCAAGCCGCGCGGCAGCTCAGCTCGACGCCAGCCACCCGCGAGCCAGGCGGCGGCGACGGTGAGCGCGAAGCCCGCGAAGATCCCGAGCATCCGCGCCTCGAGTGCCATCGGCGCCCCCTGCACGAAAAATGAATGGCCCGGGCGCTGCGCGCACACGCCGCTCAGGGCTAGAGCGAGCTTGGCATCGAGGTCCCACGGCGCCACGACGAAGACCAGGGCGATGGCGAGCGGGATCAGAAGGGGCGCCACGTTTCCCAGGGTGCGGGCGTGGAGATGGGCTGGGGAGACAGTCATCGGGGTCATACCGGCGCGTAAGCTGGCCCGATCCTAGCACGCCTACTTCCAGGGGAGCCCTAGCCAATAAGGGCTACACCTCTTACATTTTTCTTAGCTTCCTGCTACAATGCGCGCGTCGTCTCTTAGTTTTCTCTTAGGTTTTCCCGGCGTCCGTTCGACGCGCCCCCCGCGTGCGCGTCGAACGCTGGGTCACATCGTTTCTTGATGGAGGGGAGGCGGTGGCGCTTTTCGCGCGCCTGCGAAGTCGGCCGCATCCCGCCCTGGCCGCGGCCGCCCTCCTGCTCGTCACGATCTCTTCCAACTTACTCCTCTTCCGCGGCCAGGCGCTCGCGACCTCGTTTCTCATCGAATCGCCAGCTGACGGGGCAGTCCTGGGAGACGGCAACCTCGTCCTGGTAGACGTCGTCGCCAGGGAAAGTCAGCCGGGCGCGGTCAATCGCGTGGAGATCGCGGTCGACGATGGTCTGTGGGAGGCGGCAACACACTCGACGGCGGATCCGACCCGTTGGCGGTATTTCTGGAGCGACCCATCTCCCGGTCGACATCAGATCCAGGCGCGAGCCCTCGGAGCCGACGGCAACGCGGGTCTGACGCACAGTATCTCGGTGGATGTCCAGGATCGGTGGACGAGCTCTTTCATCGTCGACAATCCGTACGCCGTTCACGGGCGGTTTCGTAAAGGCGAGCTGCACACGCATTCAACCTTCTCTTTCGACGGCTGGAGCTCGATGCACCCGGGCGATCTCGCCCAGACCTACAAGCGCTACGGCTATTCGTTCGTCGCCATAACCGATCACGACGTGGTGTCATACCCGCGGGAGCTGATCTCCGATGACTTCCTCGTCGTGCCAGCGTACGAGAGCACGTCCGAATCGGGCCACATAACAGCGATCTTCTCGACCCGAGTTGTTCCTCCCGACCAGCCTGCGCAGGCGCGCCTCGATTTCATCCGCGATAGCGGCGGGATGGCGATCCTGAACCATCCGACCTGGCAGGTCGGATGGTCGGGAACCGATCTCGGCACCTTGCAGGGCTGCTTCGCGATCGAGATCTTCAATGGCATGACGAGTACCGACCATCGCGCGGCCCGCGCCGTGCGCATGTGGCATGACTTGCTCAATGCCCGAGGGCATGCGCGCAGGCTCTGGGCGGTGGCAACGGATGACGCGCATGATCCCCAGGCAATGAATCGCGGCTGGGTGATGGTCAAGTCTCCCGCCTTGACAGAGGATGCCATCCGCGGCGCGCTCCAGCGAGGCGCCTTCTACGCGAGCAACGGCCCGAGTTTCGCGGCGCTCGGTGTGCTCGATGGCTCGATCACCGCCTCCAGCCCGGACGCTGCGACTATCCGGTTCATCGACCAGGACCTGAACGTCGTCCACGAAGGACCGCCTGGCTGGAGCGGGTACTACCCCCAGGGGACCGAGCGGTGGATCCGAGTCGAGGCGGTCACCGCCGACGGCAAGACCGCCTGGTCCCAGCCGTTCTGGCTGCTGCCCAACGCACCTGATGCTGGAATCCTTCGGCCCTTACACTGACTGATGCCTCCGATCCCGGAAGGGATGGCACGTCAGGAGTCGCAGCCACCATGACCCGCCCACCCGTGAAAGAGCGTGACGCCCGATGGCTCGCCGGCCTCGGCGCGCTCCTCATCGACCTCGACGGCGTCGTGTACCGGGGCGACGTTCCGCTGCCTGGCGCAACGGAGCTCGGGCCAACGCTATCGAACCTCGGTATCGACTACGCGTTCGTCACCAACAACGCGACGCTAACGCCTGATAGCTACAAGGAAAAGCTACTGGGCATGGGCGTGGCCGTGGACCCGGAAAGGATTGTCACGAGCGCGATAGCCACGGTGGAGCACCTCAAACGGCTCAGCCCCGCGGGCGGAAACGTCTGCGTCGTCGGCGAGCAAGGGCTCATTCAAGCGCTGAGCGACGCGGGCTTCAACGTCACCGACTCTGATCCAGCCTTCGTGGTCGCAGGGCTCGATCGAAACCTCACCTTCCAGCGCCTCGTGGCGGCGACGCGCGGCATCATGGGTGGTGCGGCATTCATCGCGACCAACACCGATCGGGCCCTGCCCGTCGAAGACGGCCTCTGGCCGGGCGCCGGCGCCATCGTCGCCGCCATCGCCACCGCGACTGGCGTACAGCCGACCATTATGGGGAAGCCCGAGCCAACCCTCCTTCAGGTGGCTTTGCGGCGGTTAGGCGCTCGGCCGCAGGATGCCGCGATCGTCGGGGACCAGGTTCAGACGGACATTCGCGCGGGCATCGCCGCCGGTATGGCGACGATACTCGTCGCGGCAGACCTTGCCGAAGACGTGCCGGGGATCAGCGCCGATCTCGTCGTGCGCGATCTCGGTGAGCTCCTCGACCTCCTACGACGCGCCCGCTAGCTGCCCGGTGTCGCGGTTGGAATGACCGGCGGCTGTGGAGGAATCGGGATCAGCGTGATGATGGGGAGGGCGGGTGTCAGGTTCGGCGCACGCTGCGCTGGATTAGCGGTCACCCTCGGTGATGGCGACACGCGCGGCGTAGGCGATTCTGGTGGGGTCGCGGTGACGGTCGGGGTCACCGTTGGCGTGTAAGTCGTCGTGGGTGTGGGCGTAATCGTCGACGTATTGGTCGGCGTTGGCGTCAGCGTCGCAAGCGTCCAGATGTTCACGGGCCCCCGTCGCGCGTCGAGCTCGGCCAGCAGCAACTGCGAACCATGTCGCGTATTCCGGCCGAAGGGCGCGAGTCGCGCGAGGCCCTCGCGGAGGAGCGTCTCGTTCACCATGACGCCCCCGACGTAAACGTAGCGCAACATGTTGCCCGCGGTATCGACATCCGCTTCATCCGCCTCGAGCTCGACTTCCTTGCCCTCGACGAGATCGACGTTCCGCTCGGCTGCTTCGCGCCCGAACGGCTCGACCGGGCGTCGAAACATCCCTGCGCCCGGCGTGGCGACTCCGATGTAGCGCACAGAGTAGCCGCCCTCGATCAGCACGGTGTTGCCATCCCACGCGCGGAGCACTCGGGCGAAGGTGCGGCCCGGGGCAGGTGCTCGCGTCGCGGTAGGGGTAGAAGTCGCGGGAACCGGCGTCGGAGTAGCGGTTGCCGTCGGAATCCCTCGGCGGTCCTGACGCGAGCGGGCGTCCGCGAAGAGCTGCGGCGTCACCAGATCGCCGCTCGCAACGCACGAGCTGGTTAGCGTGGCGATCCCGACGGCCGCGACCAACAGGCTGCGGGCCAACACCCTATCTATGGTCGACCGCCGAGGAGCGCTGCGAACGCGAAGCCGTTATTCACAGCGTGAGCGAGCATCGGGGCGAGGATGGTGCCCGACCGACGGTACAGGTAGGCGAGCACAAGGCCCATAGGAAAGATGGCCAGGAGCAGCGCGACGTGGCCGTGAACCAGTCCGAAGATGAGCGCGGATGCCACATAGGCGGTCGCAACGCCCTTCTCCTCGAGGTACGCGTTGAAGATGTACCCCCGGAAGAACAGCTCCTCGGCGATAGGCGCGGCCGCGACACCGGCGACCAGAACGAGCAGCATTTGAGGCCTGGGAAGATCCCGCAGCCAGTACAGCCAGTCACCCTGCGGCTGACGGACGCCGAAGAGCGCCATGACCGCGGAGGCAGCTACAGACAGAAGGAGCAGGGCCGCCGCTCCCCCGAGTCCCCATTTCAGAGCCCGGTTCAGGTTGGCCGCGCTCAGTCCCAGAGATGCGGTGGTCACGAGTCCGCGACGCACGCCCTGGAGGTAAAACATTGCGAGCAATGAGGCGTCCATCACGCCCGCGACGAAGAGAAAGAGACCCGTCGATTCGGGAGCAACCGCGGGAAAGGCAACGATCGATACGACCGACACGGTCAGGGCAGCGATGATCGCGAGCCCCGTGCTCGCGAGGATCGAGCGGTGCGATCCGATGGGAAGCGGCGGCCGCCGTGATCCGTCCCCCCAGCCAAGCAGCACGACGACGAGGCCGCCGCACGCAATCAAGCCGCCTCCGACCACCGCCGGCATCGGCAACGCCTGAAGGAGGAGGGATCGCGCCTCGGGGGCCTGCGCCCGCATCACCAGGAGCAACGCGACTCCTGCGACGAAGAGGCCACCACCCAGGGACAGCGCGATCGCCGCTACCGGGAACTGTCGCGCGCGGGCTCTAACCTCCATGTTCGCTCGCATCCTGTGTGATCTCTGCTCCGGCCCCCGCTCGGATCGTGCGCGCAACGCGAGAGAGGGGATGGCCCTTCGCTTGCATATCCCACGTATGGAACCAGCCGAAGGGCGGGCGCTCCACAGCGAACCCCGCGGACCGCAGCTCACCGGCGACCCCATCGATCAAGGCGAGGGCATCGGCTGGAGGCGCAGGCTCCGCGAACAGGTGAGCGAAGGGCAGCAACATCACTTGATTCACCTTCAACTGGCTCCCGAGCTTCTGGATCTCGCGCACGGTTCCTCGCTGTACCTCGCTGGATGCGCGCTCATCGCCCGATTCGACGCTCGCCAGAACCAGGAGGCCATCCTCGATACGGGTGGTGGGAGCGGTTGGCGTCTCGACCAGCGCGGCCCGGCCCTTCTGGGTGACGGTGCAAGCGAACGCGTCGACGTGGAAAATCAGGAGCCTCAAGGGGGAGCGGTAGCCTCGAGCCAATACAGACCGCTCATGGTGAGCCTGTCGAACCACGAGCAAGAGGCGGCGCAAGTTCGGCTCGCCCTTCGACAAGCTCAGGACGAGCGGAAGTCTTTCTGGAGCGAGCGCGCTTATCGTTGTCGGCGACCCCTGGATGCGCGCCGTTCGTGTCCTTGGCGCGGCGGATCTCCTCCTCGAAGGACGACAGATCCCCGAAGGCCCGATAAACCGACGCGAAGCGGATGTAGGCGACGTTGTCGAGCTGCCGCAGCTTCTCCATCACCAGCTCGCCGATGATCGCGTGGTCGAGCTCGGCGCCTTCACGCTGGCGGAGCCCTGCTTCGACCTCGTTCACGAGCTGCTCGATCGCGCTCACGCTGACCGGCCGCTTGGCGCAGGCCTTGGTGATCCCCGAACGCAGCTTCGCGCGGCTGAACTCCTCGCGGCGCCCGTCCTTCTTCACGACGACCAGGCTGACGAGCTCTGCGCGTTCGTACGTCGTGAACCGGCCGCCGCAGGTGGCGCATTTGCGACGCCGACGGGTAACGGTGAGGTCTTCAGAGTCGCGCTTGTCGAGGACCTTGGTGCTCGGGGACGAGCAGTAGGGGCACTTCACGGCGATACCTGGCCTTCGACACGCTCAGGCGGAGCGGACCGCTCACGGTGAGCCTGTCGAACCGCTCGCTGCCTGGGCCGGATTATACAGGCGTCACCTTCCGCGCCTCGCTTACACTAGTAGGTCAGTTCCCGCGGCCATGGCGTTTCACACACATCCAGGAGAGCCGCTTGGCCCAGGCACCGCTGCGTATTGCCCCGCTCGGCGGGGTTAATGAGATCGGCAAGAACTCGACCCTCTTTGAATACGAGGGGGCCTTTCTGCTCGTCGACGCCGGCGTGAAGTTCCCCGAGGATGACATGCTGGGGATCGACCTCGTCATCCCCGATTTCCAGCACGTCGTCGCTCATGCCGACGAGCTGCGCGCCATCGTACTCACACACGCCCACGAGGATCACATCGGCGCTCTCCCCTTCCTCGTTCGCCAGCTGCCCGCGGCCCGACCCGTGGTCGTCGCGGGCGCCCCCTTGACCCTCGGCCTCGTGGACGTGAAGCTCGCCGAGCACGGTCTGCGGGACCGAGTCGAGTACCACGAGATCCAGCCCGCGGAGCGCCACGAGTTCGGCCCGTTCGCGGTCGAGTTCATCCACGTGAATCACAGCGTGCCGGACGCCGTGGCCCTCGCGATCCGTTGTGGCGCCGGCATCGTCGTGCATACCGGCGACTTCAAGTTCGATCCGACGCCGATCGACGACAACCCCGCCGACACCCAGCGGCTCGTCGAGCTCGGCAACGAAGGCGTGCTCGCGCTGCTCTGCGACACGACGCGCGTCGAGGAGCCCGGCCGCACCGGCTCCGAGCGCGTGGTGAGCGAGGCGCTCACCCGGGTAATGGAGCGAGCGAGCGGCCGCATCATCCTGGCGACGTTCGCATCCAATATCACCCGCCTGCGCCAGGTGATGGTGGTGGCGGGACAGCTCGGCCGCCGGGTCGCGATCGCGGGGCGGAGCCTGATCCGCAATACGGAAGTCGCCCACGACATGGGCTACATGCCCGAGCTGCACGACGTGGGCGTCGCGCTCGCGGACCTGAAGTCCCTATCCGCTAACGAGATCGTCCTCCTCACGACCGGGAGCCAGGGCGAGCCGGCCTCGGCGCTTGCCCGCATGGCGGTGGACGATTACCGCGACGTCAAGGTGATGAAGGGCGACACGGTCATCCTCTCCGCGACTCCGATCCCCGGTAACGAGATGACGGTCGATCGGACGATCAATAACCTCTATCGGCGCGGCGCAACGGTCATTACGCGCCGGCGAGGGACCGACACGGAGAACATCCACGTATCGGGGCACGGCAGCAAAGAAGAGATCAGGGACATGCTCCGGTTCGTGCGACCGAAGTACTGCGTGCCGCTGCACGGCGAGTACCGCAACCTCATCGAGTTCCGGTCGCTCGCGGGTGAGATGGGTATTCCCGAGGACCACGTCCTCCTGACCGAGATCGGCGACGTGATCGAGTTCCGCGAGACCGGTGCCAAACGCGTGGATCCGGTCCCATCGGGGACGGTCCTGATCGACGGGCTCACCCAGGGCGTCACGCGGGCGGTGCTGCGCGACCGCCACCACCTGGCATCCGAGGGCGTGCTCGTGGTGACCCTGGCGATCGACGCCGAATCCGGCCGCATCATCACCGGGCCGGACCTCATCTCGCGCGGCCTGTTCGACGAAGAGAGCGAGGACCAGGATAGCCTGCTGGATGAGGCCCGAGAGCGAATCGTCCGCGCCCTGAACCGCATCCACGGCGAGCCCGAGCAGAGCGTGATCGCGACCCGCGTCCGGCAGGTCCTCGAGGGCTTCCTTTACCACCGCACCCACCGCCGCCCGATGATCCTGCCGATCATTACGCAGGTCTGAGCATTTCCCCAGCGTAGCCTGACCTGGACAGCCAAACCCCCCATCTCACCCGATAAGCGTGCCCACCGACGTCTGATGCTCTGGTTGGGTGCCCCGTCACAGATCAGCGCGGGGTCGTACGTCCCCTCGACGGGAACGGCGACGGCAGTGTCGTCTGTGACATCGGCGCCTACGAGCTCCAGCCTGCCCCGACCGTGAAGAACCGACCGGCGTCCGTGGTGGGCAGCGGGACAACCGAGAGCGCTCTCGGGCCGATGGACTTCTCGGTCTCCGTGAGCCGTGCGACCACGGGCGGCCTGATAACGGGCTCTCTCAGCAAGACCCTGCGAAGTAACAGCCGGGGACTAAGAAGTACCGAGATCACTGAGCTCGTGGTGATCTCCGCAAACCACGCTATTGTCGAAGGAAGGTGCGCCAAGATCCCAAGTGGCGAGCCGCGCACTTTCCAGGCAAACATCTTTGACTTCGGCGCCGGTGGCACGAAAGACAGCTTCCTCATCTCGACGAACGACGGCGGTCAGCTCGGTGGTCGTCTGATCAGCGGCGACATCGCGATACGTCTCGTGCCCTAGCCCGGGACGGATACCAGCTTCGGGCAAAACGAATTTGGCAGCCTTTGGCAGCCCGTGAAGTGTTTCTGACAGTCTGGAGTCCCTAGCCTATGCGGTGAAGGGCTGCCCCGCATGGCGCCGGAGGTTCCAGGCAGTTCAACCGGTTGTGACGTTTGCGGCGGGCTTAGCCGCGATTGACAGGACATAAGCGGCCTGCCATGCTTGCCCGCCTGCTCTCGAGTTCGTAAAGCCAAAGGCCCCACGGAGGACTTTGAATGCGAGTACGAGGCATCGTAAGACCCGCAGTGGCCCTTGCGACGATCGCGGCGCTCCTCATCCCCGCGACACTGCCGCCAGCTCCAGCATCCGCGGTAGCCGTCGTGACCGCGATCTCACCCGCGTTTGGGCCAACCTCCGGCGGGACCTCAATCACCATCGCCGGCGTCGACTTCCAGCCGGGGACCTGTACGGCGGCTGAGATGACCGCGGTGACAACGATCACGTTTGCCTCCGTACCTGCCACGGGAGTCACGGTGGTCAGCGACACCACGATCACGGCGACCACGCCCCCCCACCCCCCGGGCAGCGTCTCGGTTTCCGTATCCCAGGGTGTCCCGGCCTCGGCGTGTGTACCCGGGCCAACATCCGCCGGCGGTCTTGTGTTCACGTACGTTGTGCCGACGCCGACCGGCACACCAACGCGTACACCGACGGTTGCGACCCCCTCGCCCCAAGGAACCCCGACCCCGCCAAGGCCCTTCAGCCTGGACCTGAACGGCACCTCCGCCTACGCTGAGGCGCCTCATGCCGACGATCTGAGCCTGACCGGGGATTGGACGATCGAGGCCTGGTTCAAAGACGACAACCCGAGCTACGACCACCCGCGAGCCAGGCTCCTGACGAAGGGTGACACGGCGGGCAAGGAAGTGCCGTACTTCATCGGCGTCGAGTCGAACGGGCTTTTCGTCGGCCTGCGGAGCGGTGGATCGCCCGCCGTGCTGCGCTACGACCTCAAGTTCAACAACGTGAGCCCAAGGACGTGGCATCACGTGGCGGCGACGCTCCAGGCGTCAAACCGCACGCTGAAGCTGTACCTGGACGGCGCGCTGGTAGCAACCACGGGTGTTCCGTTCATCAGTCAGGGCAACGAGCTGCCTCTAAGCTTCGGACGAAGCGGGCCTACCAGCAAGAATCATTGGAAGGGCAACATCGACGACGTTCGCATCTGGAGGATCGTGCGGACGCCGGATGAGATTCGCGCGAGCTTCCGGACCGTCCTTGGCATCCCGACAGCTGGCCTCGTAGCGAACTGGCGGTTCGACGAAGGCGTAGGACTTTTCGCTTTCGACAGCACCGGCGGCCCGCACGTCGTCCGGCTCCAGGAGGGCGCGGGATGGTCGTCCCAGGTACCAACTTTTCAGCCCGATGCCGTCACTCCGACCAAGACGAAGACCAGCACCCCGGGACCAAGCGTGGTGACCGGCTCGCCGACGCCAACGGTCAGCACCCCGACCGCTACCACCACGGCTACGCCGACCCCGAGCCCGTCCGTTACGGCTACGATCACGCCAACCCCGTCCGTCACGGTCACCATGACGGCGAGCCCGAGCCCGTCCATCACCCCCACCGCCACATCCGTAGGTGGCTCGGATGTAACCGGCACCGTTATCGGAACGGCCCCCGCGGGCTCGCGCACCATCGCGTTTGGCGTTCCGGGCGCGCCGCCAGGCTCCCACCTCGTCCCCAACGCGCACGTCCTGCTGGTCAGCCAGACGGGCGAAACGTTGAGCACGCATACCAGCTCGACGGGTAATTTCAGCTTCCCCGGCGTGACGACGGGGAGCTACCGATTGAGCATTGCCGACAACGACGACGATAACGGCCAGACCGACTGCGCGGCGGTCCTCGGCACACCGTGCGGCCATCTGATCCTCAGCCAGATCGTCAGCGTCACAGCCGGCGGCGCATCGCTGGGCAACCTCATCCTCGTTGCCGCGGCGGTGCCGAGTACTCTTCCTCTGGGCGCAACGGTCGGCCTGTTCGGCGAGGCCCGCGAGGCCGCGACCGGCAATCCCCTCTCGGGTGCCGTCATCAATATCTCCCAGGGCGGCGTGACCCGCTCCACCACCTCCGGTGCCGATGGCCGCTGGTCCATCGCCGACCCTGCATTCGTTCCCGGGCCGACCACCATCACAATTACGCCTCCCACCGGCGTCTGCACCGCGGCCGGCCTCACCGACCTCTGTGTCGACACCCTGATCGCCTCCGCCGGTTGGAACCACGGCGGCGCCTTCCTCGTCGCTCCCACCAGCACAGCGCCACCCATTCTTCCGGGTCCCGGCGAGGTCACCGGCGTCATCGTCGGTACGTCTCCGGCCGGCACACGCACATTGGCAATTGGCGTGACTGGCGCACCGCCAGGCTCGCACCTCGTCCCAAACGCGCACGTCCTCCTGGTGAGCCCAAGCGGCGATCTCTTCGCCACCCATACCAGCATGGCTGGCGCCTTTGGCCTCCACGACGTCCCCGCTGGCACCTATCGTCTGAGCGTCGCCGACAACGACGACGATAACGGCCAGACCGACTGCGCGGCAGTCGCCGGCACGCCTTGTGGCCTTCTCATCCACACGGAGATGGTCACTGTCGCCGCCGACGGTCTCGCGCGCGGAACCATCGTGCTCTCCCCGGCGACGGTTCCGGGGGCGCTTCCCATCGGAGCGACCGTCGGCTTCGTCGGCGAGGCCCGCGACTCGACAACCGGCAACCCCGTCTCGAATGCGGTCATCAACGTCTTCCAGGGCAACACCTTCCGCGCCACCACCTCCGGTGCCGATGGCCGCTGGTCCATCGCCGACGCAGCGTTTGCGGCTGGGGAAACCGTGGTCCGTATTTCGCCTCCTGCCGGCGCCTGCGCGGCGGGCGCACTTACCGACCTGTGCGTCGATGTCATCGTCCCCTCCGCCGGCTGGAACCACGGCGGCGCCTTCCTCGTCGGTCCCACTACGACAACGCCACCCAGCCCTCCTGGAGCCGGCGAGGTCATCGGCATGGTCGTCGGCATATCACCGGCCGGCGCGCGCTCCCTGGCGACTGGCGTTCCCGGGGCACCACCGGGCTCGCATCGCGTGCCCGCCGCACACGTCGTGCTGGTTAACCAGACGACCGGTGCCTCCTTCGGTACCCACACCACTGGTATCCCCGGCGGCCCGCATACCGTGACCGACGGCGCTTTCGCCTTCTCCGGCGTCCCCGCCGGCACGTACCGCCTCAGCGTCGCCGACAATGACGACGATGTGGGCCAGACCGACTGTCCCCCTAGCCCCGCCGCGCCGTGCGGCCACCTTATCCATCAGCAGTTTGTGGCCGTCGCCCCCGACGGCCTGAACCTGGGCACCATCGCGCTCTCGCCAGCCACGGTCCCGGGTATTCTTCCTTTTGGCATCGGAGCAACCGTCGGCTTCTTCGGCGAGGCTCGCGATGCGTCGACCGGCAACCCCCTCTCGAATGCCGTCATCAACGTCTTCCAGGGCAGTACCTTCCGCGCCACCACCTCCGGTGCCGATGGCCGCTGGTCCCTCGCCGACGCAGCGTTTGCCGCTGGGGAGGCCGTGGTCCGCATTTCGCCTCCAGCCGGCGCCTGCTCGGCGGGTGCACTTACCGACCTGTGTGTCGATGTCATCGTCCCCTCCGCCGGCTGGAACCATGGCGGCGCCTTCCTCGTCGGGCCGACGACGACAACGCCACCTAGCCCTCCTGGAGCAGGCGAGGTCATAGGGACTGTCGTCGGCATATCCCCAGCCGGCACGCGCACCCTCGCGACGGGCGTTCTCGGGGCACCACCGGGCTCGCACCGCGTGCCCGCCGCACACGTCGTGCTGGTCAACCAGACGACCGGCGCTTCCTTCGGTACCCACACCACTGGTATCCCCGGCGGCCCGCATACCGTGACCGACGGCGCTTTCGCCTTCTCCGGCGTCCCCGCCGGCACGTACCGCCTCAGCGTCGCCGACAACGACGACGATGTGGGCCAGACCGACTGTCCGGCGGTGGCACCCACGCCGTGCGGCCATCTCATCCACGACCGACTGGTCACGGTCGCCGCGGACGGCCTGAACGTCGGCGCGATCGTCCTCTCGCCGACTTCCGTGCCGGGCTTGATTCCTACCGGGGCGACGGTCGGGTTGTTCGGCGAGGCCCGCGATGCAACGACCGGGAATCCGATCGTGAATTCCGTCGTGGCTGCGACCCAGGGGAGCAATACATTCGTATCTGTAACAGGTGCGGACGGGCGCTGGTCCATCACATTCGGCGTGGGTAGCGTCCTAGCTCCCGGGCCGGTGACAGTCACGATAACACCCATAACCGGCGTCTGTTCGGCAGGCATCCTGACCGATCTGTGCATCGATACCCTGAACGCTTCCGCGGGCTGGAACAACGCCGGCGCGTTTCTCGTCGTTGGCATCTCTTGCCCGCCAGGCTTTTTCTTTGATGGCGTCATGTGCGTACCCCAGTTTCAGCCGCACAACATCTTCTTCGGAAGCACTAACGCGTCAGGCGACATCTCGGTTACATGGGGCACCGTGACCGGAGCCACCTCCTACGTCGTGAGCCATGGACCGGCGATGGCGTGCCGGTTCACGGGTGTCCAGACGTTCGGCGGCACCCTCTCGCGGGGCACGATCTCGGGGCTCTCGCCGAATACGCAGTACTGCCTCCAGGTACGGGCAACGATGCCGTCGGGACAGGAGGTCTTTACGTTCGGCCTGGCCAGCACGCCGAGCACGGCCACCGGCTCCATCAGCGCGACCGACACGGCGTGCGCTGAAGGCGAGCGCTGCCCCTTCATCGTGACGCAGACCGGGGGCAGCGGCACGGCGGCCATCAGCTACCAGACCTCGGACGGAACGGCGACCGGTGGCGCGTGCGGAGCGGCAGGGATCGACTACCAAACGACCACGGGCAGCGTGAGCCTGCCCGCCAACGCCGGCAGCTCGATCGTGGTCGCAACGTGCCGTGACCTCGTAGCCGACGCCGACGAGGGCTTTACCTTGAGGCTGACCGGCACCAGCAGCGGGACGATAGCGGACGCGCAGGCAACGGGGCTCATCTGCCCACCGGGGTTCACTCCGACCTTCTCGTTCCCCGGGCCAGGCCCGAGCCTGGGCCCGGGTTGCTCGCTCCTCGGGCCGGTCTTCGCCAACACCTCAGCCAGCGGGCAGATTCGACTCTTCTGGTTCCCGGAGGAAGTCGCCACCGGCTACAGGGTCTATCACAGCCAGGGCGCCTGCCCCGCGAGCCCCGGCACCCCCTTCAGCCACTCGACGGTCTTCTCGGGGAGTGGGACGTTCCAGGGCGTGATCACGGGCCTCACCCCGTTCGCGTTTTACTGCCTCCAGCTCAGAGCCATCCTCGCCGACGACTCCGAGGTCGTGTTGTTTGGCATGGTGGCGCATGACTCCGTACCTGTCTTCCTGGCGATCGACAATCCGGAGTGCGCTGCTGGCAGCGCGTGCATCTTCTTCGTGATGCAGGTTGGAGGGACCGGGCCGATCACGGCAAACATCCAGACCTCGAGTTTCGCCGCTGTCGGGGGTTCAACATGCGGCGGCGGAGCGGATTACATCCAGCCCACCGGATCGGTGACCGTCGAGGCAAGCAGCAGCACAACGATTGCTATTGCGACGTGTGCCGATGGCGACGTTCAACCGGAGTCTTTCGGCGTTCAGCTGACGAATCCGACGACCTCGGGGTTTCTCGCGTCGGGTTTCGCAACGATTGCCGGCACGGCTCCGTGCCTCCAACGCGATCCCCTGGGACGCTGCATCCGCTTCGACCTTCCTGATCCGTCCGACACCGTCTGCATCGCATTCGGCGTCTTCGGAGACTGCATCAGCTTTGTGCCGGCGCCTCCGCCGGGCACCCCTCCGGGAACCTGCCTCTTCCGCGATCCGCTGGGGAACTGCCTCGTCTTCTGGCCGCCACCCCCGCTGGGCGTGTTCTGCATGCAGGGCTTCATGTGGGACGGCCTGGGCTGCGTGGCCTCCCCGCCGCCATCGACGGTCTTCCAGGGGAGGACCGATGCGTTGGGCGAGGTGACCGTGAACTCGGCATTCGTCCCAGGCGCGACCGGCTATCGCGTCCTCTACGCGCCCGCCTCGGCGTGCAACCTCGCATCCTCTACCGGCGTCGTCTCTCTGCCGCACGTCATCTCGGGATTGCTGGGCAGCACCGACTACTGCTTCCAACTCCGAGGCGTGCTACCCGACAGCGACGAAGTCATCAGCTTCAGCTTCGCCACGCCCGGTGCCATCACATTGATAAGCATCAACGACGCGGTATGTCCAGAGCCGATCTCCGGCGTCACCGAGTGCGTGTTCTCTATTGCGTCAGATCGGGCCACGAGCAGTGCGGTGTCTGGCGGCTTCTTCACGACGAACGGGACCGCAGTGAGCGGCTCTTGCTCGGTCGGGGCCGATTTTCGCGGCACCCTTATTCCCGGCACTTTCGACATGACGTGGACATTACCGGCATCGGCCGTGGTGACGACCGTCGCGGTGGAAATCTGCGGGGGCGATGGGGCCGAGGTCGCTGAGACGTTCACCGGGACCATTTTCATCACCAGTGGGGGTGCGTCCGTCGTACGGCCGGTCGCAACGGGGACCATCCCCGCCAACAGCACGTGATCGCCTGGCGCCACCCTGCCGGCGGCGCCCGCTTCGCGCACGGTTATTCGACCACGATGTTGGAAAACGCCACCGGCTGGCCAATTCGGGTCACCCGCCTTGGCGCGGAGGGCGTCGCCTCGTACGGCGTCAGCTGCAGCGTGTAGCTTCCGGTCGGTGTGCCGGTCGGAACCAGCACCGCCGCGCGGAACGTGAGTCGCTCTCCGGCGCGAGCCAGCGGCCCATCCCAGTGCCAGACGCTCGACCCGTCCGACGATAGCAGGTCGACGACCGCCCGCGCGCTCAGCCCACCGGCTCCGGCGGCTGCCGCGCCTTCGATCCAAAGACGCGATTCGGCGCCCGGCGCTAGCGTCCAGCTGTCCATTGCGACCGACGTGAGCTGGATGCCGAGCGACGAGGCGTCGACGGGCCGCCCGACGAGTGGGCGGCCGCCTTGTTCCGTGAGGTACGGCCGCAAGACCGCCTTCTGATATTCGATCACCGGACGCGGATAGGCATTCGCGTCCAGCCAGGCTGCGACAGCGCCAGTCGGATCCGTCAAGTCCGTGGCCGAGTCGACCACCCAGACGCGAGGATGCTCGGCCGTGATTTGTCGCAGCCATCCGACCGTCTCGTCCACCTGCAAGGGAACAGTCGATGCGACGATCCGGCCCGGGGGCAGCCCCACGCCGTAGCGTCGATACAGCAGGTCCTGCCAGGGCCCATTGAGGATCACCCCGTCGTCTGGGCGCACCTCGGATCGGAGCCGAGCGAGCGCCTCGCCGTAGTCGCTTCGCTCGTAGCCGCCATACATCGAAGCGAGTCCGATGCCCGCCACGACGACGTAGACCGCGGCGGCCGCGGCAAGGGCGCGAGTGCCGAGACGGCGCGATCCGAGCGCGAGCAGGGCCGCGAGGAACGGCGTTCCAAAGACGACGAAGCGCGGCGCAAAGGGACGCCCGAGAAAGAGCAGGAGGGGAATGCCGATGGTCGTGAAGGCGAAACCACCCCAGGCCGCCGCATCCAGCAGCGCCCGGCGAGCGTCGGGATCGTGTCCACGCCGCGACGTCCACCAGCCGAGGCCCAGCAGCCCGGCCGTCGTCGCGGCCGCGACCGCGGTCAGGGCCGGCGCAGCCAGCGGACCGGCGAGGGGCGCGCCGAGACTCTGAACCAGCGCCCACAGGAGGTCAGCCGGGTCGACTGCACGCGGCTTTACTGCTGTGAGGCTGATACGCAAGCCCGAAGCAGACGACACCCAGAGGAGGCCGGCGACGACGGTAACGGCGCCAAGCGCGAACAGCGGCCAGAGCCGGCGAAGCATGGGTGCGACTATCGACGCGCCCAAAGCGTCTGGGAAGGACCGCCCGCCCTGGGTGCTTTGCGGACTCCGAACCCGCCGCGCGGGTACTCGGAGAGCCCGTCGAAGGGCGCGGGCTTCGACAGGCTCAGCCTGAGCGGTTTCGGGGGTTGCCCGTTGCCGTGCTGCTCGTGGGTCACTTCCCGCGGGTATAGGCTTTTCGTCCGATAGGGGAGGGGCTTGCCCCCTCCCGCTCGGCGATATCAGAGAGGGCGCGCGGCGGGGGACAAGCCCCCGCCCTACCGGATCACGGAACCGAGGCAACGGCGATATCCTTGAGGAACGACCCACCAGCCACCCAGCGGCCAGGCCGATGACGCCGAAGACCGCGTAGTAGTGCGTCGCCAGGGCGGCGATTGCCAGGACTGCCGCGATCGCGGCCCGCCGCGCCATTCCCGACGCGATAGCGGCAAGCATCGCGGTCATCAGTAGGGCGAGCAGGGTATACATACGTGCGTCACGGCTGTGAAAGACGTGCAGCGGCGCCAACGCAAGCGCAGCGGCCGCGATGATCCCGGTCCGCGTGTCCGAAACTCGAGCAACCGCGAATCCCAGCAGCGGGACCGCGAGCGTTCCCGGGACCACGGCGAACAGGCGCATGGCCGTCTCGCTTCCCCCGGCGGCGGCCAGCCATGCGTGGAACAAGAGATAGAACAGGGGCGGGTGCTCGAAGGGCGCGCCCAGCAGGTAGCGGAGCATGTCGCCCGGCGCCATGGACCCGATGAAGAAGCTGGCCTGCTCGTCGAAGTCGAGGCTGCCCCACGCGTCCAGGCCCGCTACCCGCAGCGCGAAGGCGACCAGTGTAACGGCACCGAGCCACGCACCCCCCACCCCAACCCTGCCCCGCAAGGGGGGAGGGGACTGTTTTCCCTGGCCCTCGACCGAAGAGGGCGAGGGCGAGGGAGGGGGTGACGCCCCCACCGACGCAGGGGTCACGAGCTTACGGCCGGGTAGTGGGTCAGTTCCTACGGACACGGCCTTTTCGTCCGGTAGGGGACGGGCTTGTCCTCTCCCGCCCGGTGCCCGCACAGAGCCACGCGGCGGGGGACAAGCCCCCGCCCTACCGTAACGACCGAACCGACGCAAGGGCAATATCCATGACAACTCACCCACTAAGATGCCGGAGGGCGGGCGTCACCGCGGCGCTGTGGCCTGAGGCGTCGGTTGCTCCTGGGTGCCGTCCATGTTGGCCTGCAGATCGTCGTCCGGCGAAGCGTCGACGCCGAAGGACCGCGTGCCACCCGCGCCCAGCTCGAGGCGCCGCAGGCGGACGAGCGCCTCCTCGGTGAGCCGGCGGTTGGCAGCCACAAGGTCAGCCAGAAGCCCAAT
>Ga0184637_10000998_pt1 | contig 19831 bp, 17 predicted proteins | sample PLM3_127_b2_FD_133143 | JGI IMG/M metagenome (GOLD analysis project Ga0184637, IMG submission 133143) | Groundwater sediment microbial communities from an aquifer in East River, Colorado, USA - PLM3_127_b2 | ecosystem: Environmental > Terrestrial > Soil > Riparian zone | place: USA: East River... | reverse complement strand
GCCGCCGATCCGCCGAAAAGGACCGCGGAAACCGGCAAGCGCCCCGAGGTGTGGGTCTCAGCGAAGGCGCGGTAGCTGCCGGCGAGGATGAGGGCGGCAAACAACACCTCCTCGCCACCGGTGAAAGCCGCGCGGGCGAAGGTCGGCGTCAACGCGGTGAAGAGCGGCGCCAAGAGATTTTCCGGGCGCAATTCCGTCGTACCGGCAGCCAACGCCGCCAGGCTGACCAGGACCAGCGCCCCCGCGATCCCCCCGAGCAAGGCGGTGGCCGGCTCGGGAGCGATCCCGAGGACGGCCAAGCCGCTGACCAAGTGTTCCCAGAGGTTCCCGTGCGCCAGCGCGGCAGCCGGGGGCCAAGGGTCGCGCCGGGCCAGATAGAGGCCGTGACCCCACAGAATCGCCACCAGGGCGGCGAGGCCCGCCTTCGACATGAGATTAGGCTTCACGATCATGCCGCGCCCGCCATCATGCCGCACTCACCGTCATGCCGCGCTCCATCATGCCGCACTCATGGCGACCGTACGGAGGCGCTTGCGCCGAAAGCAAGCCCCAATTGACCTGATTCCGGGAGATGACTAACGTCGCACGCGTGATCTCGATCGATGCCTTCGTCTTCGACCTGGACGGCACCCTGATTGATTCCCGAATCGATCTGGCCCATGCCGTCAATGCCGCCCTCGCCGCCGCCGATCGGCCGCCGAAGTCCTCCCAGCTGATCGCCGGGTTCATCGGCGACGGAGTAGAGAACCTCCTCGCCCGCTCGTTCGAGACCGACGATTCGGGAGTGATCACCAGCGCCCTTCAAGTCTTCAGCGCCCACTATCGCCAGCATCATCTCGATCACACCCGCCTCTACCCAGGCGTTATCGAGACCCTCGACCATTTCCGCCACAAGGCACACGCCGTGGTGAGCAACAAGTCCGAGGACTTCTCGCGCCTCATCATCGAGGGTCTGGGCCTCGGTTCGCGGATCGCGGTCGTCGTCGGCGGGGGCTCGGCGGCGGCGCTCAAGCCGGACCCCGCGCCGGTCCAACTCGCCCTCGAGCGGCTGGGTGTGGCCGCGGCGCGGGCGGTGATGGTGGGTGACGGCGCGACCGACATCGAGGCTGGCCGTCGCGCCGGGCTGCGCACCTGTGCCGTGACCTATGGACTCGGCGACCCGCAGCTTCTCGCCCGTGCGCACCCTGACCATCTCCTGGATCGAATCGAGGAGCTTCGCGACCTCTTCGTCTAGAGGTGGTCTCGACGGCTCGGGCCAGGGGATCTCGTGCGTGGCCGCGGCTTTGCGGTGCGAGGCTTTGCGGTGCGAGGCTTTGCGGCGCGAGGCCGCCCCCCGGCCTTGACGGGAAGCCCCCGGATGGCTACAATTTGTGTCGACCTAGCGGGAGAAAGTCTCACAAGCAGAGTATGCACAAATTTAGCTCCGGGTTTGCTGGAGCGGCCGGTGCCGGGCTCGTCCTGACGGGGCTTTTTACCCACATCCCCAACTGCGCTGCCGCTACCTTCCAGACCGACTTCGAGGCCACGATCTTCGCCGAGGCCCCGCAGCTCTATGCCAAGGATCACACCCTGATCCGGCATGACGACGGGGTCTTTCATCTCTTCTATGCGGTCGGTAATGCCGGGGAAGGCTGGAACCTCCCCGGCAACGAGATCGAGCTCGGCCACGCGACCTCCGACGATCTGACTCACTGGACCATCCAGCCACGAATCCTACCCATCGATCCCGCTCACGACTGGAAGAGCAGGAATGTCTGGGCGCCGCATGTCATTGCTGCCGACATCACGATTGGGACCCAGGTGTGGCCGTATCTAATGAGCTACACCGGCGTGGATTTGTCGCGGAATCAACAAATTGGTTTGGCAGTGTCGGCCAACCTTTTCGACTGGACCGACCTCTCGGTCGATGACGGAGCTTTTCGGCCCAACCCGAGCTGGGCGCTTTGGGACCCCGATTCTACCTGGCAGAACTGCCGCGACTCTTTTGTCCTCCGTCAGGGCAACCAGTTCCTGATGCTGGCGAGCGTCACCACCCGCCCCGAGTATCTCGGCCTGGGCACTCGCGGCGCGATCGCGATGGCGTTTTCCCAGGACGGCCTCAACTGGGTTGATCAGGGTTCGCCGCTGGTCATCAACGACCACTGGACGCTCATGGCCTCGAGCCATCTGGTATCGAACCCGGTGTCAGGGGATTGGCATCTCCTGTACACGCGGCCGGTGGACCCCGGCGGGGTTCACATGCTCACCTCCAGCGTGGTCGACCAAAATTGGGATGTGGCCAACGACGTCCTCCTCGACGCGGTCTCGATCTCGAGCGAGATCACTTCCTTTACCGGGGGCGACATCTATTCGCATGCAAAGGACTTCACCACCCAAGCCGGTCTCGAAACGTGGGTGGTGCGCTTCGACAACGTAACTTGGTCGCAGGCCGCGCCGATCTTCTCCAACGCCAATCCCTTCTGGGACACCTGGACCCTGGTGGAGGGCCAGCTCGGGGCGATGCCTACCTATCGTGACCGCCCCGGCACTCGCTCCGGAATCCCCTCGAATGTGCAAGGTCTCTTCTGGGTCAACACCGCCGAGGACCACTCGGGCCCCTACGAGCTTGGATGCGTCACCTGCGGGGCCAATGAGGGGCTCACCGGCGTCCTGCGCTCGCCGACTTTCACCGTCAATCACCGCACCATCCGCCTCTGGGTGGGAGGTTCTACCTCCCCACTCGCCTACGTGGCGCTGGTCGACGCGACGACCGGCAATCCGCTGCGAATCGCCCACGGTCTCGGGACCGAGGTGATGAGCATGCGCGAATGGGATACGACGGATCTTCTGGGGAGATCGGCCTACTTCGAGATCGCCGATCGCGCTTCTAATGGTCACGTGAGCGTCGATCAGATCCAGGCGATCGGCGAAGTGGTCGGCTTGCCGGAAACACCACCTCCTGCCTTGTCGAGTGCACCAACCGTGAGCCCCAACCCGTCGTCGGGCCCCGTGGTCTTCCGCTACGACCTGGCGCAAGATGCCGACGTCTCGCTCTCGATCTATGGCGCCGACGGACGCCTGATTCGCCGGCTTCAGAGCGGCGCTCAGTCCGCCCGCCACTACGAGATCCCATGGGACGGCCTGTCGACCGGCGGCGAGAGGGCGGCAGCCGGCGTCTACTACTTCCGCCTCACGCTGAGAGACGGAAACGACGGCAAGGTCTCGAGCACGGTGATGCGGCTCGCCGTCGTGCGCTAGCGCGGCGGGAGATTGCCCGCACTACGTCTCGCCTGCGTCCGGGCGGCCCGAATCCACACTCGCAGCCGCGCCGGACGCGGGCGCGGCTCGGGCTCCGCCGAACGGAGCCGCCGCTCGAGCTCCGGAGCCTCGATCCGGGCCAAGCCGTCGACGCTCTCCACGCCAATCCGGACCAACCTCGCCGCTTGCCTGGAGCCGATCCCGGCCAGCAAGGCCAGCTCCACCTGGTCCCAGAGCCGGGTCCTCGCCGAGTCTGAAACCCCGAGACGGGCCGCGGCGGCAGGCGAGGCCAGAAGATCCCGGAGCTCGGCCACATCGCGGACGCCGATGGCGTCCAGTCGTTCGGCCAGCGCCGGATCGACCGCTGGCAGGTCGGCCGGGCGGGAGGTCATCGAGTCGATCGTCGAGCGATCCATCAACGCCAGAGTGAAGAAGCTGATCGCCGCCAGCACGACCCCCGTTGCCGCCCGCTTCCATCTTCCGATGGAACGCCGCGCCGCCCCGCCTTCCCTCCCGCTCCCTTGCACGACTTCCCAGTCACGCGCCAGCCCCAAGCCGACCGCGGCCAAGTACATCTCATAGCACTCGAGGGCAAACGGCGGAAAGCCGAGGAACCCGAGCACCGGCATCTCGAACAGCTTGAGCTCCTCGAAGCCAGGGACCGTGTAGATCCACTTGGTTCGTGCTCGAAAATTGAACAGCTCCCACAAGAATCCACAGATGGCACCCGAGACCAGCAGTCGCAGCACGAGTGCCCAGCGCCCCTCCTCGATCTGCACCAGGAGACCCCGTCTCACCCACCGGTGATTGAAAGGGGCGATGAGAAAGAAGCCCACTCCCCAGACGAGAGGATAGAAGCGCCGCGGCCAGAGGAGCACGAGCACCGCCGAGGCGATTCCGGCGAGAACCAGGATTCGGATCCGGCCGGAGGTCACGCGGACCGGGGCGGTCCGAACGCCCTCCGCCACCCGGTAGGCGGCGAGGAGCTTGACGAAGGTGAAGAGGCCGGGAAGGACGGTGGCAAACGCGAGCGCGGTGCCCGTCCAGCGCACGGCTCGATGGTCGGCGGCATTGACGTAGTACCAGTTCTCCAGGCGGAGATTCCACAGCTCGAAGCTGAACCAGAAGACCGCCGACCAGGCGAGAAGCGAGCCGAGAGTGGCCGGGCGGGCGAGCAGCAGAGGCCGGTTCGGATCGCGCAAGTGCCCCCAGGCATCGGCGATCGCGATCGTCGCGTACCAGGCGAAGAGGTAATACCAGCTGGCAAAGGGCTCGACGCCGGCCAGCATCCCGGCGGTGGAGACCGCGAGGGCGGCGAGGGCGAATCCGATGATCCTGCGCGCGCTCATCACCCTAGAGCGCGAGCTCATCCCGGGTCGCGCAACCGAACGACGGTGGCCCCCCAGCCCCCGCGCTCGCCTTCGGCGTCGCCGAAGGCGAGGACGTCCGGACTCCGCTCGACGATCGAACGCACGATCGCCCGCTGGACGCCGGTGCCGCGCCCGTGAATGATCCGCACCTCGGCGAATCCTCTCGCTCGGCATTGCACCAGATACTCTTCGACCACCGCCTTCACGTCGCGCGGGTGAAAGGCATGGAGGTCGAGCACATCCTCGATCGGCAGCTCTACGGCGTGCCCTTCGTCGGGAATCTCCGGCATCTCGCCGGCAGGTGGCGAGTCATTGTCGCTGGGAGGAAGCGGATCCATCCGCACTCAACTCAGTCATTCGACGGGGGACGACCAGGCTAGGGGTCGGTCGGTCTCGAGTCAACCTCGGTGCCGCGAGCGCTCCCGTTCGACGGCGCCTTCGGCCGCAGGTCGATCGCCCCGAGATCGAGATGCCCATCCCATGGAACGGTCACGCCCTGGAAGACGCGAGCCTCGAACGCGGGTTGCAGCGGATTCACCTCGACCCGATAGTCGCCGATGGGCAGCTCTTCGAGCGCGAAGTCGCCAGAGTGCGGGTCGGGGAAGGCAATGGAAGGGGACGGCGACCCATCGGAGTCATAGATGACGATGATGGCGCCGGCGTCCGCAGGCATCACCCGGCCCCGAATCGAACCGCGTGGTTCGACCGAACCCGGGGAGAGCGACGCGGACTTGACGACCGGATCGAAGCGGACCGTCCCGTCCGGCGCACGGCGCAGGGAGCGATCGCTGTCCAGCTTGATGGCGAGGGTGGCTTCGGCTCCCGGAAAGAGATCCACCTCGACCGGGATGCTTCCCCCGCCGGACACCGGCAGGATCCGGGCTCCGTCGGTCAGGGTGCTGCCGGCTGCCAGCTGGAGGTTGAGCGTCCGGTAGCGGCCCGGGACCACTCGTATCTCCCTGGCTATCACCTCGGGGTCACTTTCGAGGCGGATCGCCCCCTTCTTGAGCGCAAACACAAAGGCGGGCCGGCGAGATTCGTGAGACCCGACTCTCCACCAATGGCCCGCACCGGCGGCCGGCATCAACGTCAGAGATCCGATCTTGAGCTTGAGCGAGCCATACCCGTTGGACACGGGAGGCGTGCCGGTCAGCTCGATGGTGAGCCGAGCCGGCGAAGCGGCCGCCTTCTTGCTCTCGCTCTCGGAATCGAGCGGCGAGGGGGCACAGCCAAACAGGGCCACAAGGCCAACAGGCAAGAGCGCCATAGAGACGACCGCAACGATTGCTACGATCGAGGCCGTCGAGCCGATCGAGGCCGTCAAGACGACCGAGGTCGTCGAACCGACCGAGCCCGTCGAGGGCCTCGACATTTGCGAAGCCGGCGCCTCATTCTGATCCATGTTCAGCCTCAGCGAATGAGGGCTTGCGCGCGGTCCCACCCTGCTAGGATCCCGGCCATGCCCACCCCTATTGTTATCGAGGTCGGCAACCTCAAGCTGAAGGCCGAGCTCTCAGATACGGCGACGGCGAAAATGATCGCCAAATCCCTGCCCATCGAAGCCCGGTTCCAGACGTGGGGAGACGAGTACTACTTCGAAATCCCGGTGAAGATGCCCCTCGACTCCACCGCCACCCTCAATGTGAATGTCGGCGACCTGGGCTACTGGCCCCCCGGGAAAGCCCTGGCCATCTTCTACGGCCCCACCCCGGCGAGCTCCGGAGACCGCCCGGTGCCGGCGAGCGAGGTGAATCCGGTGGGGCGCATTCTCGACGATCCCACCCTGCTGCGGGTGGTGGCGGGAGTCGGTCGGATCCGAGTCCGAAAGCCGGCGCCGAAGGCTCCTACCGGCTGATTCGGGCCCGCGCCACTCCGGCGCGCTCGCTTCGCACCTCCACTGCCAGCGGCCCGCCGCCGCGCACCAGCCACTCGAGGCGCGCGCGGTTCAGGCGGCTCGTGCCATCGGTCCAGCGCGAAGACTCCCAGTCGTCGAAGATGCCGCTCCCGCTCAAGTGGGCGATCTCGGTGCGTGGTTTGCCGATCTCGAGCTTGGCCCGGGCCGGGAGGGTGAGATTCACGATCAGGGGGCGCACCAGTTTGTGATCGAGGGCGATCTGGCTCACATGCGTGGGCAAGTAGCTCAAGTTCTCGACCACCAAAACGACCTTGCGCAGTCCCGGCGCCACTTCGTCTGCCGTGAACTCGGCAACCCGCAGGCAAGGCGAAGCGGCGGCGTGCACCAGAGTGAAGTACATGTTGGCGTGGCACACTTCCTTGAGCTTGGACGCCGGCGGATTCGACCAGACGTAGAGCCAACGCCAGCCGCCGATCTCGACCGGCCCGAGCTGCGGGTGCTTGAACTTGACCCACGGCCGGAACCCCGAGCCCCCGAGCGCCTCGTCGTTCCAGCGCAGAAACTTGAGCATCTCCTCCTCGGGGCGCTCTTTGAGGAAAGCGATGTAGTCCTTGACCTCGACGCCCGCCGCTTTCGCCGGGCTCCACAGCTCGATCGTGTAGGCGAACACCCCGCGGTGATCGTAAGCCCAGTCATCGAACCCACCGAGGGTGGGCTTGTCCTCCTCATAGAGGAAGCCGTGAAAACAAGAGACCAGCGGATAACCGGAGAGACGGCTGCCGCGCTCGGCGATCGCCTGAAACGCCAGTCGGTCTTGAACCGGCATCTCCTTGTCGGGCCGATCCGAGTACGGTCGCAGGACCACGCCTGAAAATGTGTGGTAGGTGGTCAACCCGGCGATATTGGGATGCTGGACGATGAACTCGGCGACCGCCCGCGTCTCCGGCTCGGAAAGCGGTACATGGCCTGCGCCCACCTGCCGGTGGGGCGGCGCCCAGTGATAGGGCCAGTTGCGGTTGAAATCGAGGCCGTAGCGGGAGGTCGGTACCGGCAGGTGGAATCCATCGTAGCGTTCGAAAATCCCCTCCCGGTAGAGGCGGTAGAAAGCACCCTTCTGCTCTCCGGGCCGGCGCCGGCGCAAGAGGCGCGGGTCCTGGTCCGAGACCGCCCACTCGCCGAGCGGATCGGCCACCCGCATCTGGAGGATCTCGCCGTTGCCGTCCACATCGGTAGGCCGCAGCCCCTCGGGCATGTCGTCGTAGGGGAACGGGCGCACGCTCGAGCGCACATGTTCGCCGGTGATGAGGCAATGCTCGGCGCCGTCGGGACTGAGCCGCGGGAGGATATAGAAGGTGCGCGTGTCGAGGAGCTCGGTGATCTCGGGATCGGAGCCATAGCGGCGGGTGAGGTAGTCGATCGTGTAGAGGGCGGCTGCCGAGCCAGCCAGCTCGGAGGCATGGATGTTGGCGTCGATCCAGTAGGCCGGCTTTTCTTCCGGCTTGCCGGTCGCCCGCTGGCTGAGCTCCATGACCAGGAGATCGCGCCCTTGGAAGCTCTTGCCGATCGAACGCAGGCGGGCAAGCCGGGGATGAGCGCGGCTCACCGCGCGGAGGTACTGGACCATCTCCTCATAACGGTAGTAACGGTTGGGATGGTAACGGGACTCTCGGGGCATGGATCCTCCATGGACCGGGGTCAGTTCGGCAACGGCCGCTGCGGCCGAAGGCGGCCCTGCCAGGATCGGCTTGAGGCGCGCTATAGTACCGGGTGTCGTCACCGGGGCGCCAGCGGCCATCATGCCCGCCGGCCGCCCGGGGCAGTGGGAGGCGAGAGAGATCGGAGCCAGGAGATCGGAGACGAGCGATGGCAGACGATGAGAAGCAGGTGAAGAGCGCCTACGAGCTGGCCATGGAGCGGCTCAAGCGGGATGAAGGCGAAGTGCTCTCCCTCACCGACGTGCAGAAGCGTGAGCTCGCTGAGATCGACCGCGAGATCACCGCCAAGCTCGCCGAGCAGGAGATCCTGCTCAAGTCCCGGATCGTAGACGCTCTCGCCGCCGGCAACGTCGAGGAGGCGGCGAAGCTCCGGGACGAGCTGGCGAATGAGCTCCGCCGCATCCGCGAGCGCGGCGAAGCCAGGAAGGAGACGGTCCGCAAGGGCGGACGAAGCGGCGTGGAAGGAGAGAGCGGGGAGAGCGGTTAGCATGCAGCGCCCTCTCCACAAGGCCGACTCCGCTCACAAGGCGGACTCCACCCGCAAGGCCGACCCCGCCGCCGGGGCTTCGACTGCGAAATGGGCGGGTGTCCGGCGGGTCGCGATCCTCTTCTCCGGCGGCCCGGCCCCGGCGGCCAACGCCGTCATCTCCTCGGCCGCCATGAGCTTCCTCGACGACGGGCGGGAGGTCCTGGGCTTCCTCGGCGGCTACGAGCATCTGCAGCATTACCATCAGGCTCAGCGCCCGCTCGTTGCGAACGAGCACTACTTGGAGCTCAAACTGGCGGAGGTGACCGGGCTCCGCAACAGCCAGGGGGTGTTTCTCGGCACTTCGCGGGCCAATCCCGGCAAGGCGATCACTCGCCCGGCCGATCTCGATGACCCGGAGAAAACTGCTCTTCTTCGCAACATTTATAACGCCTTCATCGATCTCCGCCTCGACGCATTGATTTCGATTGGCGGTGACGACACGCTCAAGACCGCCAACTTTCTGGTGGAGTTCCAGAGACGGCTGCCACAATCGGCCAAACGGGTGCGGATCATCCATCTGCCGAAGACCATTGACAACGACTACGAAGGGATCGACTTCACCTTCGGCTTCTTCACCGCTGTCGATGCGCTGGCCAGGGAGGTCAGGAATTTGCACGCCGATGCCGCCGCCACTTCCTGCTACTACATTGTGGAGTCGATGGGTCGCAAGGCGGGATGGCTGTCATACGGAGTGGGTGTGGCCGGCGAAGCCAATCTCATCTTCAGTGTCGAAGACATCGCGGATGACATGACCGTCGAGGAAGAGACGATCGATCCTAAGACCGGCGCGGGCCGGCGCCAGCGGCGCCTCCGCCCCGAGGCCCTCATCGACCGCATCGTCCGCCTGATCCTGAGCCGGGAACGCCGTGAGAACAAGCGCTACGGGGTGGTCGTGCTGGCCGAGGGACTGGCGGAAGTGCTACCCGAGCGCTTCACCCGCGACACTTCGGCCGATGAGCACGGGCATATCGCGATCGGCCGGCTCGACCTCGGCAAGCTCCTCGCCCGGATGGTCGCCGACGAGTACGAACGCCGCACCGGGAAGAAAAAGAAGGTGACCGGCATCCAGGTCGGCTACGAGGGCCGTTGCGCCCTGCCCGGCGCATTCGATGTGCTGCTCGGCTGTCAGCTCGGGGTCGGGGCCTACCGGGCCCTGGTCGAGCAGAACCTCGACGGGCACATGGTGAGCGTCAATGGGCAATTCGATCTCTCCTACGTGCCGTTCAAACAGCTGGTGAACCCGGACACCCTGGTCACCAAGGTGCGGTTCATCCGCCCCGGAAGCGACTTTCACCGCCTGGCTCGCTTTCTCGAGACGCCGGTCGATGCGGCGGCGGACTGAGCCGCCGGCTAGAGATCGAGCGCCAGCACCGGCCGCTGCGCGTCGTCGCGCTCGATCCGGAAACCAGAGCGCACGAAGAGTCCCATCGGCCCAGTCCACACCTCTCCGTCCTCGTGCTGCCCTGGGCGCGGGAAAGCTTCGACGCGCCCCACCCCCCGGCGGCGAAGGTCGGCGATCACCGCGCCGAGAAGGGCATGGGCATACCCTTGCCGCCGAAATTCGGGGAGGATGCAGAAGCAGGTGACGGCGTACGTGGCCGGGCTCGGCTTGAGCGCATACTGCCGCGCCAGCTTCGGCCAGCCGTCGCGCGGACCGCACTGGCACCAACCGGCCGGACGGCCATCGACGTAGAGGAGATAGCCGTCGAAGCGGCCGCCGGCAAAGAGGCGCTCGCGCAACGTGCGGTTCTCTTCGGCGGTCCGCTCGCCCCAACCCTCCCACACCGGCACCTCCCAGGCCACGCAGTGGCACCATTCGAAGGGAGGCTTGCCGTGCAAGTCGAAGAAATCGCCGGTCAACGAGGCGTCGAGTCGCTTGACCTCGGTCGCCATCAAGGGCACTCAGCGGGTCAACGGCAGCAGATCAGCGGGCAGCAAATCAACGGCCGCAAGCCAAAGCCAGCAAGTCAGCTCCCGCAAGTCAGCGCCCGTAACGCCCCATGAGCTCCACCCGGGCGAGAACGTGACCCTCAGCGGCAGCGAGCACCTGCTTCATGGTCGTGCCCGAGGAGAGCCCTAGCTTGCGGTCGAGGGCAAGCAGGCGAAAGAAGTAGCGGTGCGGCGGACCCGGCGGCGGGCACGGCCCCCCGTAGCCGAGCTTGCCGAAGTCGTTGTTCCCCTGGCTGGCCCCATCGGGAAGGTTGCGGATTGCCGGCACGCCGGCGGCAAGCTCACTCACCGCCGGATCGAGGTCGTAGAGCACCCAGTGGACCCAGGTCCCGCGGGGTGCATCGGGATCATCACAGAGCAGGACCAGACTCACCGTCTTGGCCGGGACTCCGCTCCAGCGGATGGGGGGCGAGATATCAGCCCCGTCGCAGGTGTGCACCTGGGGGATCGTTCCGCCGGAGGTGAACGCCGGCGAGGCAAGAGTGAACTCCTTGGCCGTCTGGGACTCCTTGGACGTCTTGGAGGTTTTGGGCATTTTGGATGCCGTGGGCCCTTTCTCTTGGCGCTAGCGGCACCGGTCCTGGATCTCCTCCGCCAGACTGAGGACGTCGAGAATGCGCTCGTCCGAGACATAGCTCTCAGCGCCGTCGTTGATTCGGCGGACGAAAAAGTCCAGGTCCGTAGCGAATAGAGGCTGGGTGGGGAGAGGGGAGACGGTCCGCAGATCGCCGCGCTCGCAGCGCACGCGCCAGTCTTCGCGGCGCGGCAGTCCGCGGCCGCGCCGGTAGTCAAGGCGGCAGGACCCGCCATTCACGAAGCGCAGGTCAGCCACCAATCGCTGTTCGTCCTCGGACTCCTCGAACGCGGCGCTCTCGATTCCCGCTGGACCGAAGAGATCGACCAGTCGGCTGAGGCGTGAGATGCCGGAGAACGATGGGAAACCGGCCAGCCGCATGTCAGCGATCCAGCCCTCGGAGTTGGCCTCGGTGTGGTAGACGCCCTCGACTGGCCGGCCGAGATCCTGCGCGGCTCGGCGCAGGGCGAGCTGGGAGCCGCTCAGGAGCTCGATGTGCTCGACGTGCAGCACCCGGTTTCGCTCATGGGCGAGATCGAAGAGACGCACCGCATCGGCGTGCGAGAGAGCCAGAGGATACTCGCAGAGGACGTGCTTGCCGGCGGCGAGCGCGGCCCCGGCTTGCTCGGCGTGGGCGAGGTTCACCGAGCAGACAAAGATGCAATCCACCTCCGGGCTGCGAATCAGATCCTCAAATTGATGAGTGCCGACATCTTCCTGACTCGATATCACCCCGGCGAGCTCAAGATCGGATCGCTCGGCGATCGCTCGCATCCGCGCCCGTCCGGCGCGTCCCGCCCCCACAATCCCTACTCGGAGCATCGGCCCTCCTCATCGTTCTGGCATTCACCACCGGCAGCCGGACTCAAGCTCCGCCCATGGTAACACCGGCCGGAGAAAAGCAGAACGCCCGCGGCGGGAGGGGCTTCGGGCCCGGGCGGCTGTCGCCGCCTCCCGTCATCGGGCGCTCTGTCGTCTCGCTTGTCGCTTGCCGATCAGAACGAGGAGCTCACCGCTCCTTCAGTGCTGCTGACCGGCACCGGACGGACAACCAAGACCTCAACCCGGCGATTCTGTTTCCGGCCCTCCCGGCTATCATTGTCGGCCGCGGGGTTGATTTCGCCGAATCCCATGTACGCAAGGCGAACAAACTCCGGACCGACTTTTTCCGCCAGGTAGAGGTTGACCGCGGAGGCACGCCGCTGTCCCAGAGTCAGGTTGTACTCCTCGTTCCCCGTGGCGTCGGTGAACCCGGAGATGATCACCAGGTAGTTCGGGTTGGCGGTGACCTCTTCAACCACTTCATCCAGCGCCGCTTTGCCCTCCTCGTTGAGCCTCGCGCTGTCGAAGTCGAAGTAGACGGCGGCGCTGCGCACCTCTTCGCGGCGCACATGACCGAGCGCGATCTCCTTGGCCAGCTCCGCCTGACTCATGGCCTGCTGGGCACGCTCGTCACCGGTTCTCGCCAAGCTATGCGCATCACGTGCCTCGCGGTTAGCCCGCTCAGCAGAGGTTTCCACTTGGTCGACCTTGGCCTGTACGTTTGACACTTCCTTGCGGACGAACCCCTTGGTTGCACAACCCGAGATACCGCCCGCCAATCCCAAGAGCACGAGGCCCACTCCCAGGATCGCAAATCGGTTGATGAACTCCAACGCACGCTGATAGAACGACATAACGGAGCCTCCTTGCTAGTGGTGCCGGTGCGGCGGGCCGGCTTTGCTGGCAGGTAGTGCCAACGCTTAACCTCCCCTCGGTAACATTTTCTCCGTTAAAGTTTACAACCATTTTGCCTAGGGGCAATATCCATGCCATAGCTACGGCATAAATGCGGCTACTGCTTGCCCACTCTCATTCCCGGCCAATCTTGTCCCAGAGCGCGGCCAATTCCGCCCGCACACGCTCATAATCGCGCATGAGGTCGCGCGAGCGCTGGCCATCCGTGTAGACCTCTGGGCTCGCGAGCTGGCTTTCGATTCCCGCCTGCTCGGCCTCGAGGGCCTCGACGCGATCGAGCACGCGGCGCTCTTCCGCCGCCCGAATGCGCTCAGCGCGCCGCGACTCAGCTTTGTCTTTCCCGTTCCCGCGGGGGGTGACGGAGCCTTTCACCGGCGTGACGGAGCCTTTCACCGGCGTGACGGAGCGTTTCGGCGGCGTGGCGGAGCGTTTCGCTGTATTGGAATGTCTCGCTGTGGCGGAGCGCTTCGACGTGCCGGCGCTCTTCGCCGACAGCTCGGTTTCTCGCCGGCCCGGAGTCGCCGCCCTCACTGCCTCACGCGCTGCGAGGGCGCGCGCCGGATCCTCGCGATAGCCCGGCAGCGGCCGCCCCTCGCCGGCTCGGCGCTCGGCATAGTCGGTGAAGTTGCCGGGAAAGCTCCGGACCTTGCCGCCTTCGCCCACCTCCACCACTCGCGTTGCCACCGCATCGATCAGGTGGCGATCGTGGGTCACGAGAACCAGCGTTCCGTCATAACGGCGGAGGGCGTCGAGGAGCACGTCCTTCCCATCCATGTCGAGGTGATTCGTCGGCTCGTCGAGGAGCAGGAAGTTGATCGGCTCGAGCAGGATCTTGGCGATGGCCAGCCGTGCCTTCTCGCCCCCCGAGAGCACCCGTACCGGCTTGAACACATCGTCTCCGCGGAAGAGGAAGGCGCCAAGCAGCGTCCGGAGCCGCGGCTCGGCGGCCTGCGGGGCAGCCGCCGCCGCCTCCTCGAGCACGGTGTGATCGAGCGTCAGTCCCTCGCTCGTGTGCTGAGAAAAGACTGCCACGCACGCTCGCTCATCGAGTCGCCGATCGCCGGCCTGGATCCGCTCCTCGCCCGCCAGGATGCGGAGCAGGGTGGACTTCCCGGCCCCGTTCGGGCCCACGAGCGCCAGTTTCTCGCCCCGTTCCACCCGCAGGTCGAGGCCGGCGAAGACATGCGTCGCTTCCGCTCCCGCTTCCCCTTCCCTCTTCTCCCGCGGGTAGGACTTGTCGACCCCCTTGAGCTCCGCCACCAGCCTGCCGCTGCGAGGCGCGGGCGCCAGGGTGAAGCGAATCGTGCGCTCGTGCCCCCGCACCTCCACGCGCTCCATGCGGCTCAAGAGCTTCTCCTTGCTCTTCACTTGGCGCGCCTTGCTGTTCTTGGCCCGAAACCGCTCGATGAAACGCTCGAGCTCAGCGACCCGCCGGGCCTGGTTCGCTTGCTCTGCGCGCTGAGCCTCGCGCCGGCGCTCGCGCTCGACCGCGTAGAAGGAGTAGTCGCCCGCATAGTCGGCAAGGGCGCCGCCGTGGATCTCGTAGACCTTCTGCACCGTGCGATCGAGGAAGGTGCGGTCGTGCGAGATCACCACCAGCGTGCCCGAGAATTCGTCGAGGTACTCCTCGAGCCAGGCCAGCGACGGAATGTCGAGGTGATTGGTCGGCTCGTCGAGGAAGAGGTGGGTGGGACGGGCGAGGAGCAGGCGGGCAAGCGCCACCCGCATCCGCCAGCCGCCGGAGAGCGCGCTGAGCGGACCGTGGATCTGTTCCGCCGAAAGCCCGAGCCCGCCGAGCACGCGCTCCGCTTCCGAGCTCATCCGGTAGCCGTCCGCGCCCTCGAAGAGATGTTGCAAGTCGCCGAGCCGCTTGAGCAGAGCCGGAAGATCGGGATGCCCCTCCGGAAGCAGGGAGAGCTCGTCCCTGAGCTCGGCCTGCTCGCGTTCGGCGTCCATGGCGACCTCGAAGGCGCCGAGCGCGCTCTCGAGCGCGGTTTCTCCGGCGAGCGGGATCTCCTCCTGAGGCAGGTAGCCCGAGCGCACGTGCCGGGCGCGGGTGACCGTCCCGTCATCAGGGTCGATCTCACCCAGCGCGACGCGGAAGAGGGTGGTCTTGCCGGCGCCGTTCGGGCCGACGAGCGCCACCCGCTCGCCATCACCCAGGATCCAGTTCAGATCGGTGAAGAGGGCGCGGGCGCCGAAAGCGACGGAGATGTGGTTAAGCGAAAGCACTCGTGGATGATAGCAAATGGGTCACGGCGGCCGATGAATGCCGGCGCTGAGTGCCGGTAGTCGACGGCTGCCCGGTAGTCGATGGCGGCACCATGGGCTAGAATGGCCCACCGGATCCCCGCGGCCCCCTCGGCGGCCGGATTTTCGATCCTCGATGGTCACCTTCTCCGTTCAGCAAGGAGTATCGGCTTGGAAGTGAAGACCGATAGCCTCGTGACCGGCCTCTATGAAGAGCAGGCGGTCCACTTCGACGAGTGGGAGCTCGTCAAGGACGTCATCGATCAGCTCATCGATCTCATGCTCAACTACCGCCAGTCAGGCCATCCGGGCGGGAGCCGCTCCAAGGTGCATGCCCTGGTCGCCACCCTCCTCGGCGGGGTGATGCGCTGGGATATCCGCCATCCCGAGAAACGCTTCGGCGACCGATTCGTGCTGGTCGCCGGCCACACCGCGCCGCTCATCTATGCCACGCTCGCCACCCTCAATGAGACGATGCGAGTTCGCCATCGTGAGACCGGAGATCGCCGCTATCAGGTGTATCGAGCCGAGGAACGCATGCTCACCTGGGAGGATCTGCTCAAGCTCCGGCGCAACCGCGGGCTCCCGGGACACGTGGAGATGGAGGGGAAGACCCTCTTCATCAAATTCAACACCGGCCCGTCGGGGCATGGCTCGCCGCCGGCGGCGGGCGAGGCGGTGGCCCTGAAGCGGGCGGGCGCCGCCGGAGTGCGGGTCTTCGCCTTCGAAGGAGAAGGCGGACACACGACCGGGGCCACGCACGAGACCAAGAACTCGGCCTACGGGCTGGGGCTGGACAACCTGTTCTACGTCCTCGACTGGAACGATTATGGGATTGACGACAATGCTGTGTCGAGCGTGGTTCACGGGACGCCGCGCGACTGGTTTGCACCGTACGGTTGGCACGTTCATGAAGCCAAGAACGGCAGCTACTGGCCCGATATTACTCGCGCCTTGATCGAAATGGTGCACGGCGAAAACCCGCCGGGACGCCCGGGGGTCACCTTCATGAAGACGCGGAAGGGGCGGGAGTACGGGGTCTATGACAACAAGAGCCACGGCACGCCCCACCCCATGAACTCGGAGCTCTTCTGGGAGAACCGGCGCGTCTTCGCCGAGAAGTATGGAGTGACCTGGGATGGCTTTGGCCAGCCGGCCCCCGAGGACAAGGCGGCGCTCATGCGCCAGGCCGCCAACAATCTGAACGTGGCACTCGACGTGCTACGCCAGAACCGGCGAGTGCTCGAATACGTCGCCGACCGTCTGGTCGAAATCGGCGATTCGGTGCCGAGCGATATTTCCGGGTTCCGGCTCGACCACCGGCGGAACCCGATTCACGACCCGGCCCTCTATGACTACGAGCGCTACCCCGCTGACCTCTACACCAAGCCGGGGGAGAAGAAAGCCAACCGCCAGGCGTTCTCCACCTGGGGCTCGTGGGTGAACGCCTACTGCCAGAAACAGTACGGACGGCCGCTCTTTCTGGCCATGGCCGCCGACCTCGCCGATTCGACCAACATCTCCGGTTTCGCCAAGAAGTACGGGGACTTCCCGGGACTCGGATGGTACTTCTGGAACAAGAATCCCGAGGGTGTGCTGCTGCCGCAGCAGATCACCGAGTTCACCAACTCGGGCATCGCCGTCGGCATCGCCACGGTGAACATGCATCCCGACCCCGAGCAGGACTTCCTCGGCTTCTTTGGCGCCTGCGCCACTTATGGCTCGTTCTCCTATCTCAAGTACGGGCTCATGCGGCTCTTCTCCCAGCTCGCCCAGGACTGTCCGCTCAAGGTCGGGAAAGCGCTGTGGGTCGTCGGACACTCGGGTCCCGAGACCGCCGAGGATTCGCGCACCCACTTCGGCATTTTTGAGCCCGGAGTGACCCAGCTCTTCCCGGACGGCCACGTCGTCGACCTTCATCCGTGGGAGGCGAACGAGGTGCCGGTGGTGCTCGGGGCGGGACTCAAGCTCGGACCGCCGATTGTCGCCTTGCATCTCACCCGCCCCGCGATCCCGGTGCCCGATCGCGCCGCGCTTGGGCTCGGCTCGCACCTGGAGGCGGCCAAGGGCGCCTACGTGCTGCGCGACTACCGGCCGGGAAAGGCGCCGATGGGCACGATCATCGTGCAAGGCACCATGCCCACCTACAACACGCTGCGCGCTCTGCCCGAGATCGACCAGGCCGGGCTCAACGTCAAGCTCGTGGCCGCGGTGAGCCCGCAGCTCTTCGCCGCCCAGCCGGCCGACTACCGCGAGCGGGTGCTGTCGCCTGCGGATCGCATCGACTCGACCGTGATTACGAACCGGGCCCGCCGAGTGATGATCGATTGGTTGTTGAACCCGATCGCCGCGGAGTACGCCATGACCCCGGACTTCGACAATCGCTGGCGCACGGGCGGGTCGGTGGACGAGGTCTACGAGGAGGCGCACCTCTCGCCGGAATGGATCCTGCGCGGGATCGAGCGCTTCGTGCGGGAGCGCGAGGCGAGGCTCGGGCGGATCCGAGCGGGGCTGGACGCTGCGGCAGGGGCGAAGGGATGAGCTCGCCGTCGGCCAGGCCAGAGCAGTAGTAACCGAAGCGGCAGCGGCGGCGGGCGATCCTCAGCTCCTCAAGCAGTCACAGGCAGTCATCACGTGGAGGTGTCGATGATCCGAGTCAAGATCCAGCTTTCGATCGTGATCGAGAACCGCCCCGGCGTCCTCACCCGGATCTGCGACGCGCTGGCCTCGCACAACCTCAATATCGAGGGTTTCTCGGCCTATGGAGAGACCGAGCACGGCATCGTGCGCCTCATCACCGACGATCCCGACCGCGCCGCCGACGTGCTTGCCGACCGTGGATTCCTGGTGACCCGAGCCGAGGTCCTCTCGGTCAAGCTCGCCAACCGCCCGTCCGGATTGCTGCGCCTCGCCCGCCGCCTCGCCGAACGCCGGATCAACATCGATTACGCCTACGGCAGCGCGGCGCAGGCCGGGCGCATGGCCACGCTCTATCTGCGGGTGGCCGACCCGAGGAGGGCGGCCGAGATCCTGGCCGACAAGGGCCGCGCTACCCGGGTGGAGCCCGCCGAACCGCCGCGGGCGGAGCTAGCGCGTCCCAAGCGCAAGAAACCCCCGGTGGTGCGCATCTCCCCGCGACGGCGGTAGTTGCTGGCGATGGACACGGCGGAGGCGATCAGGACACGAGAGCAGCGTCCCGCGTGTGGCGGACGAGCCAGCCGGTGAGGGCTGGCAGGGCCCGGCACATGCGGACGGTCCAGGCCGCCGTGCGCGGCGCGAGGAGAAGACGCTGCAACGCCTCTCCCACCTCGAGCTGGCGCAAGAACGCTCGCCGCCAGCTCCGCGCGTAGCCGGAAAGCATCGCATCCGGGGTCACATCCCCTGCGAGCCGGTGCTTCACCCAGTCGCGAGCCAGAACCGCCGAAGACAGCGCCATCCCAATCCCGTCCCCGCAGAGCGGCGCAATCATCGCCGCCGCGTCGCCGAGACACAAAAGCCGGCCGTCAATCGGCCGGCGCCGCTGGAAGCTCATGCTGGCCGCGGTCAGTGGGATCGGGCTCAGCGGATCGAGCCCCGCAAGGCGGCGGGCGAGAGCGGGGTTCTGCCCGGACGCCTCGCCCACCAGCGCCTCCACCGAGGATCCGGCGCTCCGGAAGGCCTCGCGTGTGGCCAGACCGCAGACATTGGTGCGATCGCCTTCGATCGACGCGACTCCGCAGTAGCCACCTCGGAAGATATGCAGCTCGACTCCACTTCCCGGCCCTTCCCCCCGATGGTGCCCTTTCCAGGCAATGAATCGGGAGGATCGCCGTCGCTCATCCTCTCGCACTCGCTCGGAGCGCTCGGCCTCGCCTAAACGCTCCTCCCTACCGAAGGCCGCGGCCGCGATGCGGGCGCGCAGCTCAAGCCGCGCGCCGTCGCCATCGACTCCTTCGACGACGAACGACTCTTCTCCGGCGTCGCGGATGCGCGTTGCACGCCAGCGATCCAGCACCCGGACACCAGCCTGGCTGCACGCAGCGGCGAGGGCGCCATCGAGATGGAGTCGGCTGAGCCCCCGGGCCGGGGGCGAGAGGGGGTGCACGAGATCCCGTTGGCCGGGGACGGTCACTCGCACGTGGTCGATCGACGGAGAATCGAAGGTCGGGGCGAGGGCGCGATCCAGGCCGAAATTCCGCAGATGGGCCAACGCCTCCGGAGAGAGGAACTCTCCGCACAGCTTTTCCCGGCGAATCCGGTGCTGCTCGCAGAGCACCACTTCGAACCCGGAGCGCGCGACTTCCAAGGCCAGGGCGCAGCCAGCCGGTCCGGCGCCGATGACCGCGAGGTCGGCGAGCTCACCATTCCCGCCATTCCCCTTCACCCGCTCACTCGCCATTCCCGTTCACCCGCACATCGCAGAGATAGCGGAACGCCCAGGCCCACCGGTAGCGGAAGCTCGGAAAGCCGCATCGCGCCTGGAGGTCGTCCCAATCGGCGGCTCGAAAGCCGCGGCGCACCGAGAGCGGGCCGTCATTTCGCACCAGCCGGCTCCCGGAGAGCAATCGGGTCAGGGCCCGGATCGAGTGATAGGCGAACGCATGGCGGTGGAGATCGTTGATCACGATCCCCTCG
>Ga0184637_10000997_pt1 | contig 19843 bp, 14 predicted proteins | sample PLM3_127_b2_FD_133143 | JGI IMG/M metagenome (GOLD analysis project Ga0184637, IMG submission 133143) | Groundwater sediment microbial communities from an aquifer in East River, Colorado, USA - PLM3_127_b2 | ecosystem: Environmental > Terrestrial > Soil > Riparian zone | place: USA: East River... | reverse complement strand
TCGAGGTCGGTCTTCCCGCGTCGATCGCCCCCCGTCCGCTCGTCGCCGCCGAGGCGGCCCCGACGAGGAGCGCGAGCGCTTGCGCGAGGATCATCCGAGGGGGACGTAATCCGCCCCCGCGCCCCCGCCGGGAACGAAACGGGGCGCGCCGGCACGCCCCGGCACGCCCCGTCTCCTCAGCGTCGAACCGACCGGCGCCGCGCTAGGCGGCGTCGGAGGCCCGCGGCGCCTGCACCGGCGCCGCGCTCCAGAACCGGGCGGGCGCGAGCGCGAGGCCGATGAGCGCCAGCTGCGAGCCGCAGAACCCGGCGAGCGCCCAGAAGGCGCTGTCCATGAAGCCGTACGAGTGGAGCCCGACGCCGAGCATGTTCACGCCGAACCACGACAGGCTGGTGATCACGTTCCCGAAGATCGCCATCCCCATGATGCCCTTCTCCCGCACGAACCCGCCCCAGCGCGCGTGCAGGATGATGGCGTTCCAGAGCACGATGAGGAGCGCCCCGTTCTCCTTCGGGTCCCAGCCCCAGAACCTGCCCCAGGACTGGTCGGCCCAGATGCCGCCGAGCACGGTGCCGAGGAACGAGAAGAAGACGGCGAACGCGATGATCCCGTACGTCATCGCCACGAGGGTGCGGGTGGTCTCCGGCTTCGGCGCCTTCACGAGGTGACGCCGGAGCGCGTAGGCGACCCCGAACGCGCCGGCGAGGAAGGTCGCGCTGTAGCCGATGGTGATGGTGACGACGTGGGTGCCGAGCCAGAAGTTGGAGTCGAGCACCGCCCGCATCATCTCCATCGTGTCGCCGTCGCCGGTCAGGTGGTGCGCCACGATGAGCGAGGCGAAGCCGCAGGCGGCCGCCACCACCGTGGCGAAGCCCTTGCGGTACATCCACTCGAGGAACATCCCGAGCAGCACCGCGCCCCAGCCCACGAAGACCGCCGACGAGTAGAGGTTCGTGACGGGCGGCCGCCCCTGCAGGATGACGCGCGAGGCGAGGCCGGCGGTGTGGACGAGGGCGCCCGCGACGAGCAGGCCGAACGCCGCCCGCTGCAGGAGCGCGGGCTTCCAGAGCCACGACGCGAAGATCGCCAGGATGGCGAGCACGTAGAGCACCATGCCCGTGTAGAAGGGCTGGGCGCGGTTGAAGACCCACTCGTGGCCGGCCTGGGTGACCGCGTCGGCCTGGCCCGCCGCCGCGATCCGCCGGAGGTCCTGCGCCGCGCGGTCGAACGCCCCCGCGTCCTGCCCCGCCCACGCGAGGCCGAGCCGCGCCCACGCCTCGAGCCCGGGCTCGGGCGTGCTCCCCGCCGCCGCGAGCCCCTCCCCGACGTTCCGCCACTTGTCGCCGCTCGGCTCGAGCGGCAGCAGCGGCCGGAAGAAGGCGAGCTGCGCGAGCGCGCGCTGCCGCTCGGCGGCCATCCCGTCGCGGCGCGCGCCGAGCTCCGCGAAGAGCCCGGGCGTCCCCTCCAGCTGCACCGAGTTCTTGAGCCGGAAGTAGAGGTACATGCGGTCGTAGAGGTTCACGATCGCCGCCTGGAACCGCGAGCGGAGCTTCGCGTCCACCGGCTCCGCGGCCATCGCCTGCTTCTGGATCTCGTCGATCCTCGGCGAGAGCTGCGCGAAGGAGAAGTAGCGGTTCGACGACTGCGCGATGCCCACGAGCCCGAGCACGTCCGGATCGTTGATCACGAAGATCGGCTGCTGGTCGGCGACCTGGGGCCGGAAGAGCACGTCGAGCAGCCACTCGTCGGCGCCCACCGAGCGCTTCGCGCTCCCCTCCTCGAAGCGGAAGCTCTGCTGGCCGCGGATCATGAGGAGCGTGTTGCGGGCGATCGAGTCGACCGGCTTCACCCGGCCGCCCTCGAGCACCGGCACCTCGCCGAAGCCCGAGACGTCGAACCCCCGCACGTCGGAGGCGGGCTGCAGCGCCGCGAGGGCGACCACCACGCCGGCGCCGAGGGCGCCCCAGAAGACGAGCTTGGTGCGGTTCATGTCACGCCTCCGCCGGCAGGGCCTGCCGCCGCCGCATCGAGCGGCGCAGGGTGATCGCGAAGTGGATGCCGAGCCCGAGCATCACGAGCACGGTCGAGACGTACGGGAGCAGCCAGCCCGGGTTCTCCACCACCTGCAGGATGGAGAGCGTGTCGTTCTTGCCGAACGAGGACTGGTAGAACGCCTTGCCCTCGTAGCGGAGCGGCTGGTTCATGTAGATGAGCACGTCGCGCGCCTCGGCGTGCGCGGGGTTCGTGATCCGCACGAGCGACGAGAAGTTCTTCGGGATGTTCGTCCCCGCGTACACGTCGTGGCTGAAGTCCTTGAGCGTGACGGCGTACGGCAGGTACTCGCGCCGGTGGCGCATCACGAGCTGGTAGGTCCGCCCCTCGTGCTGGAACGTCTGGGGCGCGCCGAGCGCGTTCGAGACGAGCCAGGTGCCGTAGCTCCGCCCGCCGGCGATCGGCTCGACGAGGGCGGCGCTCGTGTCCATCTCCTCGTCGCGCGAGACCGGCGGCAGCTCGCGCACCGCGACGCCCGCGCCGATCCCGGCGTCGGCGAGCGCGGGCGGATCCTGCGGCCCGCGGTTGGTGAGCTGCGCGTTGCGGTGATAGCCCCTCACGTTCAGCACGACCGGCGTGCCGGGGAGCGCCACCCGCCCGCGCCGCGCGAGCGTCGTGGCGGGGACCGAGAACACGTCGTCGTGGGCCGGGTCGGTCGTGTCGATGACGGCGAGCTCCAGCTCGCGCGGCGCCTCCACGTAGTTGACGGTCTGCCCCTCCTCGACGGCGAGCTGCGTCTCGCGCTGGAAGACCCCCGACACGAACTCGCCCGCGACGAGCAGCACGAGCCCGGCGTGCGAGATCCAGAGCCCCGACTTCTTCCACGAGAGCTCGAGCCGCTTGCCCTGGGCGGCGATGAGGTTCACGAGCAGCACGAGCCCCACGAGCGCGCCGCCCGGGAAGATGGGCAGCTTCAGACGCGTCCCCGGCAGCTCGGTCCAGACGAGCCAGCTGCGCATGTAGACCTCGACCGCGCCCCAGGTGCCGAGCTTCACCTGCGCGAGGGTGCAGGCGACGACGAGCACCATCAGCGCCGCGAGGCACCCGATGGTGAGCTTCAGGGAGGTGACCGCGCCCCACAGGGCGCTGGCGGCTCTATTCTTCAAGGCGAAGGCTCTCCACGATGCGGACGAAGTCGGGGCGGGCCTGCCCCACCGGTCCCTCGTCGCCGGACATCTTCACGAACCAGGTGTTGCCCGCGACCATGGCGAAGCCGGCGACCACGCGGCTCCGCCGGTCCCCCTCGCTCGTGAAGTCGTAGAGCGAGACGGCGCCGACCTTCGCCCGCACCGGCTTGCGCGCGGCGGCGAGCCCCGCCGCGTCGAGGGGCGGCAGCCCGATCTGGTTGCGCCAGCGGTTCACGTTGGCGAGCTCGCCGCCCGCCTCGCCGGAGAGGACCGTCACCGAGACGTCGACCTTGCCTGCGACCGGCGATCGGAGCGTCGCGTAGCGCATGCCGCCGCCGCCGCGCGAGTCGGTCCAGCCGGTCGGGAGCGTCCAGGCGAGCGCCCCGCCGGCCGGACGAGGAGGTGGCGGGACGTCGCCGACCGGCATGGTCGGCCCGGCTCCCCCGGCCATCGGACCACCCCCGGGCACTGCCGCCGCCTCGGGGGGCGCCGCCGCTTCCTTGGGGACACGGTAGTGCGCCACGTCGTCGCCGCAGCCCGCTGCGAGCCCGAGCAGTGCCACGAAGATGAATGATCTCGAATGGTTGCGAGGCACCATGGCTCCGGGTTTGGCACACGACCAGCGGTGCGGACGCCCGCGCCGGGCCCGGGTCCTCCTCTCACGGCGGGCAGCCTATCCAAGGAACTGATCTGAATCAAATCCCTTCCCGGTGGTCCGACGCGGGCCAAGGCGCGTGGATTCACCGCGAAAAATGGAAGGGCCCCCGGCCGGCGGCCGGGGGCCCTTCGTCCCTTCACGTCTCCGACGCCCTCGCTACGGGCTGAACACCGCGAAGACGACCACGGGCACGTCGAGGGTCACCGAGCAGACGCCGCCCGACACCGACGTGCAGCCCTCCCACCGGACGAAGGTCGAGCCGGAGCCCGCCACCGCCTGCAGGGTGACCGTACCGCCCGTCGCGATGTCGGCCTTGCAGCTGCCGGTGGTCGTGACGGACGTGCAGTCGATCGGGCCACCGAAGATCCGGTTCCCCGGGCGCACGCCGTAGGGCACGGTGGTGAGCCGCTGCGTCGGCGAGTACACGCCGCCGCCGGAGCCGTTCGAGAAGAGCGCCCGGACGTCCATGATCCCCGCGATGGAGACCGTGCACTGGGTCGGATCGCCCGCGACCGGGGTGCACCCCTGCCACTCGACGAGCCACGAGTTCGGGCCCGGCGTGGCGGTCAGCGTGACCGCCGTGCCGTTCGCGATCTCGGCGTTGCACGCGCCCTGCGTGCCGAGGTTGCAGCTGAGGCCGCTGCCCGTCACCGTGCCCCAGCCCGTGCCGACGACGTCGAGCTGGATGCCGGAGACGGTCGGCGCCGGGGTCGGGTCAGGCTGCCCGAACGTCACGGCGACCACACGGGCGCCGCCGAGCGGGCCAAGCTGGCCCACCGCGATCGTGCAGGTGAGGAGGTCCGCGGACGGCGTGCAGCCCATCCAGGACTTCACCGCCACGCCGACGCCGGGGTGCGCCGTCAGGACGAGGTCCCCGTCCTCCGCGACCGTCGTGTAGCAGACGCCGTCCGCGAAGCCGCAGTCGATGCCGGTGCCGGTCACGCGGCTCCCGGGGCCCCATCCGCCGACCTGCAGGTTGACGGCGACGCGCCCGCCGGTGAGGGACGCCACCTTGAACTCGGTGTAGCCCATCGCCTCCCAGTGCGGCCGGTAGGCCGGCGTGCCCTGGGCAGGGTTGACCTGCAGCCCTGCCTCGTCGAGGAACTCGTACTGCGCCGGCTCCGCGAGCTGCTTGCCGAAGAAGAACGACGAGCTCGGCGAGTGGCAGTCGGCGCAGCCGCCCGCGCCGTACGGCCCGGGCCGGAGGACCGGGTTCGCCACGTCGCGCTTCGCCACCACGTTGTGGTTCACGCTGAAGTCGTGGGTCTCCGCGACCGCGCTCTCGAAGAACGCCACCTCACCGAGGTCGTCGAGGTAGTAGATCTTCTCGGCCCGGACGATGACCGGCCGGATCACGATGTCGTTGTTCGCGGCCGGGTCGGGGTTGACGGTGTCGGTCGCCGCCGCCATCGCCTCGAGCAGCGCCTTGATGTCGGCGCGCCGGTACGGGATCGGGTTCGCGGGGTCGAGGCCGCCCGGCGTGATCGTCAGGCCGGCGAGGCGCGGCGTGCCGGTGGCGTAGGCGTTGCCGAGCGCCTTGCGAACCATGCGGAGCGGGATCGGCCGGATGATGGCGCCGTCGCCCGTCCCGGTCAGCCAGTCACCGTAGTACGAGGTGACGAGCGGCTTCACCGTGGTCAGCTTGCCCTTGTAGTACCGGATGCCCGGGTACCAACGGTACGGCGCGGCCGGCGTCAGGGCGGCGAGGGCCGGGTCGTTCTGGGTCGGGTCGAGCGGGTCGGTCCTGAAGTACTTGTCCCAGGTCGAGATGGTCTGCGTGCCGGTGCTGGTCATCTCGATGATGAGCTCGGGCACCTGCATGCCGGCCGTCGCGGGATCGTCCTCGAGGTAGCGGATGTGGCACACCTGGCACTGCATCGCCTGGAAGTGGAGCCCCGGGATCGAGCGGTGCGCGACCGTGGGATCCGGCGCGACGAGCGGCGCCGGCGCCTGGCCGTCGAGGTGGCAGTCGGCGCACGAGAGCGCGGTGTTGTCGAGGTCGTCGCGGACCGAGCCGATGACCACGTCACCCTTGCCGATCTGGTGCTCGAGCGCGTTGCCGGAGTTCGGGTGGCAAGCGGTGCAGCCGACGCCGCTCCGCTTGTGAACGTCCGTCTCGTCGAGGAGCGTGCGCCCCGACTTCTTCGTGTCGGGCGTGGAGTGGCAGCCGCGGCAGTTGGACTCCGGCGTGCCGGCCACGCGGCCGAGCGGGATCGCGAGACACGGCGACCCGCCGCAGGCCGCGTCGCTCGACTCGACGAGCGTGGCGGCCGTGAGGCCGCTCTCGTAGTTCACCGCGACCGCCTCGGCCTTCGGGAACGGCGTGCCGCAGGCGGTGGTGGCCGGGTTGCAGAAGGTGATGTTCGCCCAGCCCGCGCCCGCCGTCGGCGCGACCTCGAACGCCGCGACGCCCGCGAGCGCCGCGCCGCCGATCATCGTCGCCGTGCGCCCCTTCCACCAGTAGTTCCGCGTGCCGTCCGCCCGCGGGCCCGTGGTGTTCAGGTGGCACATGAGGCAGTCCGCCTCGAGGACGCCGTTCTTGCTCCAGGGCGCGAGGCCGGGGATGCCGGTCTGGGGGTTGATGAACCCGTAGTCGCCGTCGAGCCGCGCGGAGGTGGGCAGCGCGGTGAGCGTCCCGTCGCCGAAGCCGAAGCGGCCGGTCGCGCGGTCGTAGTACTTGTTGCCCTGGCGGTCGTACTGGGTGGCGGCGCCGCCCGGATGGCAGATGCCGCACTGGAAGGTGAAGAAGTAGGACGTCTTGTCCATCTGCGTCGTGCTGGTGTTGCTCTTTCGAGCCAACTGGCTCGAGTCAGACGAAGGGGGTCAAGTCTTGCCGTACATACCCGCGGAGAGCAGCCAGGGCTTCGCGAGGTTGAAGGTGTCGGAGACGACGATCGCGTTGCTCGCGTTCGTCCGCCCCTGCTGGAAGTGGTAGCCGCGCGTGATGACGCTCACGTCGTGGCAGCCGCCGCAGGTCCGCTCCGGGCTGTACGGGACCGTCGAGCCGCGCCGGATCACCTGGCCGCTCAGGTCGCGCAGGACGATCGGCGCGTTGCCGGCCGTCTGGTGGTACGTCGTGAGCTGTCCCTCTGCTTCCTTGGTCCCGTCGCTGGGCGGCGGCTCCATGCCCCAGCACGCCGAGAGCGCCGCCGTGGCGCCGAGGAGGAGCGCGCGGCTCCACCAGCCCAAGCGGTGATTCGTCGATTGCGTCACTGCCTCACCCCTCCCGGCCGTGCCGGGTGTCGTGTTCACTGCCTCGACGGGGCACGGCGAACGGCCTCGCGGCCAGCGCTCGTCCTGCCCCGATCTCCCCTGTGCGCGGCGCCTAGAGCACGGGGCGTGCCCCGGAGCGGCGATCCCCGCCGCCAGGACGCGGAGTGAATACTCGGGAGGGAGCTGGGGGAGGTCACCCACTTTCACCGCGGATCTGGGGGAACCCGCCCACCCGCCGCTTCGCGGCGGTGTTAGCGTCGGCGTTCACGTTAACGCCGGGGTTGACGCCCCCCGGCGCGGGAACCCCCGGGGCCCGCCACGCTGCAGCGGCGCCGGCGTTGAGGTATTCGTTCCTCCTCGGGTCTCGAACCCGCAGCCGGACGGGAAGGCCATGCAGAAGACCGAGGATCTGAACATCGCGGCGCTGGAGGTGATGGCGTCGCCGGACGAGGTGAAGGCGCGGGTGCCCCTCTCCGAGCGGGCCGCCGCCACGGTCGTCGAGGGCCGGCGGACCCTGGAGGCGATCCTCGACGGGCGCGATCCCCGCCTCTTCGTGGTGGTGGGCCCCTGCTCGATCCACGACCCGGTGGCCGGGCTCGACTACGCGCGCCGCCTGCGGGCGCTCGCGTCCGAGGTCGAGGACGTGTTCTCGGTCGTCATGCGCGTCTACTTCGAGAAGCCGCGCACGTCGGTGGGCTGGAAGGGGTTCATCAACGACCCGCGCATGGACGACTCGTTCCGCATCGACGAGGGCATGGAGCGGGCGCGCCAGTTCCTGCTCGACGTGAACGAGCTCGGCCTGCCGGCGGGGACCGAGGCGCTCGACCCCATCGCGCCGCAGTACTACGGGGACCTGGTGACCTGGACCGCCATCGGCGCGCGCACCTCGGAGTCGCAGACGCACCGCGAGATGTCGTCGGGCCTCTCCACCCCGGTCGGCTTCAAGAACGGCACCGACGGCGACGTCGACGGGGCCGTGAACGCGATCCTCTCGGCCAGCCACCCGCACGCCTTCCTGGGCGTGAACGGGCAGGGCCGCTCCGCGGTGTTCCGCACCCGCGGCAACCGGTACGGCCACCTCGTGCTGCGCGGCGGCGGCGGCCGGCCGAACTTCGACACGGTCTCCATCTCGCTCGCGGAGCAGGCGCTCCAGAAGGCCGGGCTGGCTCGCAACATCGTGGTGGACTGCTCGCACGCCAACTCCTGGAAGAAGCCGGAGATGCAGCCGCTCGTCATGCGCGACGTGGTCCACCAGATCCGCGAGGGGAACCGCTCCGTGGTGGGGCTCATGGTCGAGAGCTTCCTCGAGCCCGGGAACCAGCCGATCCCGGCCGATCTCTCGCAGCTGCGCTACGGGTGCTCCGTGACCGACGCCTGCGTCGGCTGGGACACGACCGTCGAGATGCTGCGCGGGGCGCGCGCGGTGCTGCGCGACGCGCTGCCCGCGAGGCGGCGCGACGGGGGCGGACGGTAGGCGTGAGGCGACGGGCGCTCGGCCGCGAGCGGCACGGGTGCCGTCGCGGTCGCCCCGCCGGTCTGCCTCGCACGGGGAGGCGGTGCTCGATGGAGACGGCGTTCGTCGCGGGCGCGACCGGGTACACCGGACGTGAGGTCGTGCGGCTGCTCCGCGCGCGCGGCGTCCGCACCCTCGCGCACGTGCGGCCGGACTCTCCGCGGCGCGCGGAGCGGGTTGCGCGTTTCGAGGCGCTCGGCGCGGAGGTGGACGCCACGCCGTGGGACACGGCGGCGCTCGCGGCGCGGCTGCGGGCGCTCTCGCCCTCGGTCGTCCTCGCGCTGCTCGGCACGACCCGCGCGCGCGGACGCGAGGCCTCCCGGCGCGGCGCGGTGGAGACCTACGAGACGGTGGACTACGGCCTCACGCGGCGGCTCCTCGACGCCACGCTCGCGAGCGGCGCGCGGCCGCGGTTCGTCTACCTGTCGGCCGCCGGCGTGCGCGAGGGCACCGCCAACGCCTACCTGGCGGCGCGCGCGCGGCTCGAGCGCGAGCTGCACGAGAGCGGCCTGCCGTTCACGATCGCGCGGCCGAGCTTCGTCTCCGGGCCGGACCGGGAGGAGCCCCGGCGGCTCGAGCGGGCGGCGGCGATCGCGTCGGACGCGGCGCTCGCCGTCGCGGCGCGGCTCGGCGCGCGCGGAACGGCCGCGCGCTGGCGCTCGATGACGGCCACCGAGCTCGCGAGCGGCCTCGTGCGGGCGGCGTTCGACCGTGCGGCGGAAGGCCGCGTCCTCGACGCCGCCGCCCTGCGGGGCTGAGCCCCGCCGCTCGCCCGCGTCCCCCGGACGTGCTAGCGTGCCCGCCCTCTTCCTGGGAGGCTTTCGTGCACCTGTCCCGACTCGCCGTCGCCGTCGCGCTGCTCGCCGCTGTCCCTGCGCTCGGGCAGGAGGCGAAGGCCCCTGCCGCCCCCGCGCCCGCCGCGAAGCCGGCGCCCGCCCCCGCCGCGAAGCCCACGCCGGCGCCTGCCGCGAAGCCCGCGCCGGTGCCCGCCGCGAAGCCCGCGCCCGTGAAGCCCGCCGCGACCGACCTGGCGCGGCTGCTCATGCCGAAGAAGACCTGGAGCGAGGGGCTCGACCAGCTCGGCCAGATGGTCCAGATGCGCATGTCGATGCACCCGGGCGGCCAGTCGATCGCGTACCCGAAGGAGTTCCAGCCCAAGGTGAAGGCGGAGCTCGAGGCGGTCCTGCCGTACGAGGAGCTGATCGGCCTGCACGCGAAGGAGCTGAGCGCCGCGTTCACCGACGGCGAGCTCGGCGACATGCTCGCGTTCTACCGCTCCCCGACCGGCCAGAAGGCGCTCGTCAAGATGGGCGAGGTGCAGAACACGGTCGGCCTCGAGACGCAGAAGCGCGTCGAGGGGAAGATGCCGGAGATCATGAAGAAGCTCTCCGCCCTCGCGAAGGTCTCGCCCGAGAAGGGCGCCGCAGGCGCGGACGGCAAGGCCAAGGGCGCCGCGGACGGGAAGCCGTCCGGCCACCCGTAGCGGCCGGCACCGGAGCTCGCGCCGCCCCCGGCGCGAGCTCCCGCGCGCGCCTTCCGCGCTAGCGCGCGAGGTGCCGCGCCATCCCTCGCTCGACCGCGTCGACGAGGTACGGCCGGAGGTCCTCGGCCGCGACGATGCGGTCGAGGGATCCCATCTTGAGCGCGCGCTCGACGCTGTGGATCGCGTCGAACTCCTCGCCCACCCCGCCGAGCTTTTCCGAGCGGACCGCCGCGACCACCTCCGCGAGGCGCGCCCGCGCGGCGCCGCCCGCGGCGGCCGCGCGCTCCGCCTCCTGCACGCGCGGATCGGCGCGCGTCCGGGTGTCCACCTCGCGGGCGAACACCACCGCCGCGGCGGGCGCGCCGCCGATGACCGAGGCGCGCGCGCCGGCCACCGCCGAGACCTCGATCTCGTCGCGCAGCGTCTTCGAGAAGACCACGAACGCGCCGCCGTGGTAGCGCGACACCACGCTGAACACGATCGGGCCGCGGAAGTTCACCACCGCGCGGCCGATCTCCGCGCCGTACTCGAGCTGGAGCCGGCGCATCGACTCGGGTGAGCCGTCGAAGCCGGAGAGGTTCGCCAGCACCACCAGCGGGCGGTTGCCGCTCGCCGAGTTGATGGCGCGCGCGATCTTCTTCGACGACTGGGGGAAGAGCGTGCCGGCCGACCAGTAGTCGGGCCCGTCGGCGGGCACGAACTCGAGGCGCGGCAGCGGGCGGGACTCGATGCCGAGGAGGCAGACGGGGAGGCCGCCGAGGTGCGCGTCCCAGACCACCGCGGTCTCTCCGCCGCGCAGGTCGCGCCAGCGCTCGAGCGGCGCGTGGTCCTGGTCCACGCAGGCCGCCATCACCCGCCGGATGTCGAAGGGCTTCTTGCGATCGGGGTTCTTCTCGACGCTGAAGACGTCGCCCACCGTCGCGAAGCCGGCGCCGCCGGCCGGCCCGTGGGGGGAGCTCCGCACGTCGCGGGTCGCGGGGTCGGCCGTGACGGCCCGCCGCGGGAACCGCTCGCCGGGGACCACGTAGGTGTGGTCGTAGTGGCGGAGCAGGATCTGGATCGCCTCGCCGAGCGAGCCGGCGCGGTACTGCGCCTGCCCGTTCGGCCCCATGATCCGGTCGTAGCCGCCGATGCCCTGGTTGTCCTCCGCCGAGACCGAGCCGGAGTACTCGAGGGCCTCCTTGCCGGTGAGCACCATCGCGGAGCCCGGCGCCATCACCAGGATGCCCCGCGTGTGCATGAGCATCGTGGCCTCGGCGTTCCAGTACGGCTGGGCGCCGACGTTGATCCCCACCACGATCACGTTGATCTCGCCGCCGCGCTGGGTGAAGTCGACGATGCTCCGCAGCACGCGCGAGATCCAGTCCATGTTCTCGGTGCCGCTCTCCATGGAGATCTTCGCGCCCGCGGAGACCGCGAACCACTCGAGCGGCACCTGCATCCGGTCGGCGAGCGCGATGGCGGCGTCGATGCGGCGGCACTCGGGCTCGGCGAGCGAGCCCATCGCCCGGCTCGGGTCGCCGAGCAGGACCACCCGCGCCATCCCCTCTGGGTGACGGTCCGTGAACGTCTTCACCACCCCCACCACCATGTTCGCGGCGTTCTGGCCGGGCGGGCGCGCCACCGGCACGAGCCGGCCCTGCGCGTCGAGGTCGTGCTCGACGAACTCGCCGGGCGGGACCTCGGTCTGGGCACCCTGCGGCGGCGCCAGCGCCCGCACGATCTCGAACGGGTGAGTGAGCCCGCGGCGGCGCAGCGCGATGACGCGCTGCTGGTACTCCGCCATCGGCTCGAGCGGCCTGTCGGTGGGCGCGTCCCAGCGGATGACGAGCCCGGAGGCGCCGTCCGCCGCGAAGATCCGCAGCAGGGTCTCCTTGAGCTCCTTCGTCTCGGGGTCCGGCACGCGCGCGTCGATGAGCACCATCTCGAGCCCGAGCCCCATGGCCGCGGGCGCGAGGCGGGCGACGAGGCCCCGGATCTCGTCGGGCGAGAGCATGAGCGGGGGCGCGACGGTGAGGATGACCCGGTTCCACTCGAGCCGCTGGTGCGGCGCGCGGTGCGACTGGAAGAGCCGCATGCCGGCGAGCGCCTCGTGGAACATGCGCTCGAACAGCGGCAGCCGGACCACCCGCCCCTGCGCGTCGAGGACGGGGGTGAGGTCGCGGATCTCCGCCATCGCGAAGAGCCGCTCGTCCTTGGGGTTGGTCTTCGCGACCCCGCGGTACAGGTAGACGTCCTCGACCGACGGCAGCCGCTCGAGCTCGAACTTCTCGAGCCGGGCGAGCTGCATCCGCCGGAACAGCATCGGGTGGACGCCGCGGTAGCGCCGGTCCTCGCGCCAGCCCTCGGGTCCGCCCTCGAAGGTGAAGTGCATCTGGGCGTGGGCGCCGGGCGCCGCGCCGGGACTCGCGATCACCACCGCCGCGCGGCGCACCGGGCGCGTGAACGCGGCCCCCTCGAACGCGATCTGCAGGGAGGCCGCGAGGGCGTCGGGCGCCGGCAGGGCGCCGTCGCTCCACGCGTAGATCTCCACCGCAACGTCCCGCTCGGCGGGCAGCTCCGCCGCCACGGACGCGAGCCGGCGCGCTGCCTTGCCCACCTCGGCGAGCGACGCGTGGCAGGCGATGACGCGGGTGCGCCGCCCGTGCCGCACGTACTCCGCGGTCGCGCACGGCAGCTCGCCCTCGATGGTCGTCGCCTCCTCGAGCGGCCGGAACCGGTAGTAGCGGCGCAGGAGCGTCTCGACGAGCCGGCGCCGGAGCGCTGGGCTCGCCCCCGGCATGCGCGACACGAGCAGCGTGGCGAGCTTCTGCGGGCACTCGACGAGCCGCTCCACGAGCCGCTCGTCCCGGCCGTCGGTCGCCTCGAGCTTCGCGAGGTCGGCCTCCACCTGGACATAGGCCTCGGCGCGGATCCGCTCGAACATCGGCTGGCCGAAGCGCCGGTAGCGCAGCTCGCGGGCGACGTCGGCGAGCGGCGGCCAGCGCTCCTGCCCGACGAGGACGAGCCGGTCGAGCAGCTCGCGCGCGCCCTCCCCCTCGATGCGCGCCGACGGGCGGGGCTCGCCGAGGCGCCGCTCGAGCACGCCCGCGACGAGCGCCACCTGCGCCTCCCGCCGCTCGTGCGACTTCTGCATGCGGAGCAGCGCGCCCTCGAGCGCGCTGCCGGGCTCCTCGAGCCCGAGCCCGTAGTGGCCGAGCGCGCGGCGCAGCATCGCCACGAAGCCGGGGCCGAGCCCCGCGCCGCGCTCCTCCGGCTCGTGCAGGTAGCGCCAGAGCTCCTCGAGCGGCGGCTTCGACCCCTCGCCGTCCGGGCCGCGCCCCCGCGAGAAGAGGGCGTGCACGTCGGCGAACGCCGCGAGCGCCTCCTCCTCGGCGAGCAGCACCGCGGGGTCGCCGCTGGGGATGGCCGTGCCGAGCTCGCGCAGGGTCGCGCCGAGCCGCTTCGCCTCCGCCGGCGCGACGTCGAACCCGAGCAGGAGCCGCCGCAGCTCGGCGACCGCCTCGAGGTAGCGCGGCAGCGGCCCCGCCGCGGCCGGCGCGGGCGCGCCGCCGAGCGCGATCGGGCGCGCCGGCGCGTGGCCGGCGTCGCCGAGCGGCTCGATCCGCACGAGCGGGGCGCCGGCGTCCACCTGCGCATTGGCGATGGCGAGCACCTCGCGCACCACCCCCGCCTCGGGCGCGGTCACCTCGGTCTCGACCTTCATCGACTCGATGCGCGCGACGGGATCGCCGGCGGCCACCTCCTGCCCCGGCGAGACCGGGATCGCGACCACCACCGCGGGCATCGGGGAGGCGACGATGCCGGCCGGCTCGCGCCGGACGAGGTGGGGCACGCCGTCGACCGCGACGAGCTGCTCCGCGCCGTCCACCGCCGCGAGGATGCGGTGCCGGCGGCCCGGCCACGAGAGCCGCCGCTCCAGCCGCCCGAGCCGCTCCACGCGCACGTCCACCGCGGCGCCGCCCTCGGGCGCGACGCGGTAGAGGTCGGGCGCGAGCTGCCGCACGCCGAGGCGGTGGCGCTCGTCGCCGTAACGCAGCTCCGCGGTGCGCCCCGAGGACGGCCCGACCCGCGGGCGCCCGCGGCGCGCCTCCGCGATGAAGCGGGTCCGCTCCTGGTCGAGCTCGATCTCGTAGGCGGTGATCGCGGCCGCGACGAGCGCCACCTCCGGCAGGCGCGGCGCGAGCGGCTCGCCCGCGGCGAGGAGCCGCTCCACGAACCCGGCCGCCGCCTCCCCCGCGCGCACCTCCGGGTGGGCGCAGAGCCCCTGCAGCCAGGCCTTCCCGCCGCCGGCGCCGCGCACGAGGACGTCCGCGTCGGCGAGCGCCTGGGCGAGGCGCGCGAGCGCCTCGGCCCGCGTGGGGGCGCGCGCGACGAGCGTCGCGAGCACGCGGTCGCCGCCGGGGGAGTCGTCGCCCTCCTCGACGGCCGGGTCGGCGCGGACGCCGGGATCGGAGGGCAGCCGCAGGAGCTCCACCTTGCCCGCCGCGTGCTCGGGCGCGCCCGGGTCGTGCGCGAGGATGCGGCCCGCCACGGCGTGGCCCGGCGCGGGCGCGAGCTTCGGCAGGTCCTCGCCGGCGGCGAGCGCGAGCGCGAGGCGCACGAGGTCAACGCCCGAGGCGGCCTCGACCGCCGCGCCGGCGAGGGCGACGGTGTCGAACCCGAGGAGCGCGAGCGTCCGTCCGGCCGGATCGTAGGCGAGCGAGACGGCGATGACGCCCGCGAGCTCCGCGGCGGCCACGGCGCGCAGCGCCGCCTCCCGCGCGGCCGCCTCGCCTGCGCCCGCCAGCGCCGGCGCGGGCGACTCGGCGAGCACCACCACGCCCGCGAGGCGGAGCGACGCGTCGCCGACCCCCACGACCTCCGCGCGCCCGCGCGCGTCGCGCGCGACGATCACCTCGAGGAGCCGCGCCCCGGCGGGCGGCGTCGCCGCGGCGGAGAGCCCCGCCGCGCGCGCGATCCGCTCGAGCCCGCCGTCCGCCGCGAGCCGGCGCAGCGCCTCGGCCGCGGGCCCCGCGAAGACCACCCCCGCCCGCGCGCACGCCTCCGCGAACGCCGCGCGCTCCGCGAGCGGCGCCGGCCCGAGCCAGGCCGACCCGGCGCGTGCGACGCGCAGCGCCTCCTCGACGGAGCCGGGCGCCTCGAGCGCCTCGTCGGCGTCCCGCACCCAGCGCGCCAGCCGCTCGCGCGGACCGTGCACGGCGACCGCGCAGACCGCCCGCCCTGCCCGAGCCAGCTCGCGGACCGCCCGCACCACGCGCCGCGCGCCCTCGCCCCGATCGAACACCGCCACGCGCCCCAGCCCCGCTCCGACGCTCATCTCGATGTCCCTTCCCGCGCGCGACGCTCCGGCCCGGTCGGGCGTTCTTTAGCCGATCCCACCCCCGCTGTGCTCGCCCGCGCGAGCGCAGCCCGACCGGAACGCCACCGGGTTCGACTGGCGGACCGGGCGGGGGGCCGTTACCTCGCGCCCATGACACACGCGCTCGCCGTCGCGCTCCTGCTCTCGGGGGCGCCCATGCCGGAGGCTCCGATGACCATCCACGCCTTCGCGGTGTCGACCATCGATGGAACCGAGGTCTCGCTCTCCCGCTACCGCGGCAAGGCGCTCCTCATCGTGAACACCGCCTCGGAGTGCGGGTTCACCCCGCAGTACCAGGGGCTCGAGGCGTCTACCAGGCGTACCGGGCGAAGGGACTCGAGGTGCTCGCCTTCCCCTCCAACGACTTCGGCGGCCAGGAGCCGGGGTCGAACGCCGAGATCAAGAAGTTCTGCGAGCTCCGCTACCGCACTACCTTCCCGCTGTTCGCCAAGATCCCGGTCAAGGGCGAGGGCGCCCACCCGCTCTACCGGTTCCTCGCCAGTCACCCGAACGGGGGCGCAGTCGGATGGAACTTCAACAAGTTCCTGGTGGACGCGAACGGGAAGGTGGTCTCGCACCACGCCTCCGGCGTCGAGCCGACCTCGCCGGCGCTGCGGTCGTCGATCGAGAAGGTCCTGCCCCGCTGACGCGGGCGTTCAGCGCCCCTTCCACCAGGCTCTGAACTCGCTCCAGGAGATCTTCCCGCTCCGATCCCGGTCCACGACGTCGAGCGCGACGCTCAGCTCTTCCTCGGTGGGCGCCATCCCGAGCGCCTCGAGCAGGCGCGCGAGCTCCGCGGCGTCGATGCTGCCGGAGGCGTCCCGGTCGTAGTGGCGGAAGACCTCGAGCACCTCGTCCTTCGGCTCGCGGTCGTCGGGTTCGGCGAGCGGGGTGGTCCCGGTCGTCTCCGCGGTCGCGACGGGCGCAGGAGTCTCGACGCCGCCCGCGGGCGCGACGGCACGCGCGCGCGGGCGGCGCGGAGCGGATGCGGCGCGAGCCTTCCGCGCCTGCTGCGCGGGCGCCGCCTTCCTGCGAGGCGCCGTCCTTCTTGCGGGCGCCTTCCTCGCGGCGACCTTCTTCTTCGCCGGCGCCTTCCTCGCGGCCGCCTTCTTCCTCCCCGGCGCCTTCTTCCTCGCCGCCACGCCGCCTCCTACCGCCCGCCGCCGGGGAACTTGAGGTAGCGGAGCCCCGCCGACGTGGTCACGAGCGGCTGCCCGTCGCTCGTCACCGACGCGTCCACGACGCGCCCGATGACGATGACGTGATCGCCCACCTCCTGGATGGTGACGACCTCGCAGTCGAAGTAGGCGAGCGCGTCGACGAGGATGGCCGCGCCCGTCTCGCCGTCTCGCGTCTTCACCGCGTCGAGCTTGTCCTCGCCCGACATGCTCTGGCGCGCGAAGTGCCCGGCTACCCTCTCCTGCCCCTCGCGGAGGACGTTCACCGCGAAGTTCCGCGTCGAGCGCAGGAAGTCGAGGCTGTAGTGGAGCTTGTCGAGCGCGACCATCATCTGCGGCGGGTCGAAGCAGACCGGCGCGGCCCACGAGACGGTGAGCGCGTTGTCGGCGCCGCCGCGCCCCACGGTGACGATGGTGACCGGCATCGGGAACTTCTTCAGGACGTCTCCGAAGAGCTGCGGCTTCACCATGGGAACCCCTCCGTGTGGTGGTCCGTCCTCCATTGCGCCGTGAGCGCGTCGTGTCAACGCCGCGCGCGCGGGACCGAGGACTGGATCCGTCCCGTATGCCCCTCCGGCGTCCCGCCCGTGACGCGGGCGCGCGTGGTAAGCCCTGACGGGTGACGCGCCCCCAGACCGCGATCATCGTCGGCCCCGCAGACGGCGACCACCTTCGCCTGAGCGCGGGCAGATCCGGCGCGCAGGACTGGCTCGACATGCTCGCCGTGGCGCGGTCAGGCGGGTTCACCGCGCGGGTCGAGGGGGCGCTCGACCCGGAGGAGCTCGCTGCCTTCCGCGGCGCGGTCGCCGCGCTCGCCGCGAGCCCGAAGGGGCGCGCCGCCCTCGTCGCGCCCGACGGCTTCCTTTCGCTCCGGCTCCTCGGGGACGGGTTCGGCCACTTCGACGCGCGCTGCGAGCTGCGGGATCTCGAGGCCATCGGGAGCCGCCTCGAGCTGACGCTCCCGGTGAACGGGCGCGACCTGCCGGCGCTCCTCGCGGGGCTCGACGCGCTGCTCCAGGCGGCGCGCCGCTAGGAGCCCGCGCCGGGCTCCGGCGCCGTCCGCTCGAGCTCGCGCCGGAACCGCCCGGCCTCCGCGGTCTCGTCGAGCGCGACGTCGGCCGCCCGCAGCACCGCCGGATCGCCCGGGATTGACCGCGCGCAACCGACGTCGCCGGGGTCTCGAGCATGTCCCATCGCGACGAGCTCCTGCTGACGGCGCTCGTCTTGCCTGCGGGAGAGCCGCGGCCGCGTTGATCCGGACGCGCACTTACAGGTGATGCGGAAGTCCTCGGCGGTGTCGCTTGTTGGGATTCCCGAGGCGATGTCGATGCATCGCAGAAGGCCGGCGCAATTCGTTCGCCGCGATCGCGAGTAGGAGCCGCACTCACACGCGCCCCACCACGAAAGAGGTGGTAACGTTGCGCTCCATGCTCATGCGTCGGCCCCGCCGCCGCAGCGTCTTCACGGCGCTGCTGCTCGTCGCGTTCGCGTGCGGTCTGGGGAGCGACGGTTTCCGGGACGCGGAGATCCCCGGGCTCGTCCCCGTGCCGACGAAGCCCGGCGCGCCGCTGGGTCCGCCGACGTCGGCGACGATCTCCACGGACGGTGGGACGCTCTCGACTGCCGACGGTGCGCTGTCGATCTCCATCCCGGCCGGCGCCGTGACCTCGCCGACCGAGCTCACGATCACGCCGATCTCGAACACCGCGCGCGGCGGGGTCGCCGGCGCCTTCCGCCTCGGACCGGAGGGTGTGACCTTCGCCGCGCCGGTCACGCTGACCTTCAGGGGCCCGGAGCAGTATCCAGCCGGAGGGAGCGTCGAGGACGTCGGCGTCGAGTACCAGGACCGGAGCGGCTACTGGCTGAAGGTGGAGCCCGCCACCCGGGATCGCGGCGCGAACACCGTCACCGTCACGACGGACCACTTCAGCGACTGGACCCTCACGTGGCAGACGGGGATACCCACCGCCGAGGGGCCGATCCAGCTGGTCCAGACCGTCGGCATCCCGTTCGACGCCCGAGGGCGAGCGACCGTCTACCTCCTGGAGGACTCGACCGCGAAGACGGCGTACGTGCTCGTCGGCTCGCTCACCGTTCCGGCGACGATCGCGCTGGGGAGCGACGTCTGCGTCCCCGATCAGACCACCAAGTCGTGGGTGAACGCCGCCGAGATCGACAAGGGAAAGGCGATCTTCCGCTGGGGCGTCGGCACGCACTGGACGCTGAGCTGCACCGCGCCCGGCGGCACCGTCACGACGCAGTTCATGCCCGCCGTGTTCGACACGATGGGCATCAACCTGAACCGGTGCGCCGGGGCCTACGAGTCCGGCCAGTTCGCCGAGCTGGAGTTCCTGAAGGGCGCGTACACGACGGACTGCGGGCTCGAGGGAGCCGTGAGGGGCGTCTGGGACCTGCGCGGCTACCAGATCCTGGTGAACCCGACCTCGGGCCTGACGACGACCGAGGCGGGCGGAACGGCCACGTTCGAGATCGTCCTGAACAAGCCGTCGAGCGGCACCATCACGGTCGCCCTGTCCACGAGCGCCCCCGAGGGGACGGTCAGCCCCTCCAGCGTGACGTTCTCGCCGACCGACTGGAGCACGCCGCAGGTCGTCACGGTCACGGGCGCGAACGACTTCATCGACGACGATGACGTCACGTACACGGTCGTGACGGCGCCCGCCACGGGCACCGACCCGCGGTATCTGGGCATCGATCCCGACGACGTGGAGGTGACGAACCTCGACGACGACACCGCGGGCATCACGATGGAGCCGGCGTCCGGCCTGGTCACGACCGAGGCGGGCGGCACGGCGACCTTCCAGCTCTCGCTCTCGTCGCAGCCGCTCGCGGACGTGGTCGTCTCGCTCACGAGCAGCGACACCACCGAGGGCACCGTCTCCCCCGCGAGCATCACCTTCACCGCGGCGACCTGGAACGTCCCGCAGACCGTCACCCTCGCCGGCGTGAACGACTTCGTGGACGAGGGTGACATCGCGTACTCCGTGGCGCTGGCGACGAGCAGCACCGACCCCAAGTACGTGGGGCTCTCGGGCACCGTCGAGGCGACGAACGCCGACGACGACGTCGCCGGGTTCGCGACCACGCCCGCGGCGGGCCTGGTCACGACCGAGGCCGGGGGCACCGCCACCTTCCAGCTGACCTTGATGTCGGAGCCGATCGCCGACGTGGTCGTCGCGCTCTCGAGCAGCGACGCCACCGAGGGCACCGTGTCGCCTGCGAGCGTCACCTTCACC
>Ga0184637_10000996_pt1 | contig 19848 bp, 14 predicted proteins | sample PLM3_127_b2_FD_133143 | JGI IMG/M metagenome (GOLD analysis project Ga0184637, IMG submission 133143) | Groundwater sediment microbial communities from an aquifer in East River, Colorado, USA - PLM3_127_b2 | ecosystem: Environmental > Terrestrial > Soil > Riparian zone | place: USA: East River... | reverse complement strand
CCGAGGCGGAGGAGGCCAACCGGCTGAAGGACGAGTTCCTGGCCACCCTGTCGCACGAGCTGCGCTCGCCGCTCAATGCCATCGTGTCCTGGGCTCACATCCTGTGCGAGCCGGGCCTGGATCCCTTCACCGCCAGCCGTGCCGTCCAGGCCATCGATCGCAACGCCCGGGCCCAGGCCCAGCTCGTCGCCGACCTCCTGGACGTGTCGCGGATCATCACCGGCAAGTTCCACATGAGCTTGGGCCCGGTGCGGCTGTCCGACCTGATCGAGTCGGCAGCGGACACCGTGGGGCCCGCCGCGCGGGCCAGGGACATCGTGCTCGAGCTGGCGATCGATCCCGCGATCGCTCCTGTGTTGGGTGACGCGAGCCGGCTGCAGCAGGTGATCTGGAACCTGCTGTCCAACGCCATGAAGTTCGCGCCCGCGGGGGGGCGGGTGCGGGTGCGGCTGGAGGACGCCGGCTCGTGCATCGAGCTCTCGGTCACGGACGACGGCCCCGGGATCGATCCCGCATTCCTGCCGTACGTGTTTGACCGCTTCCGGCAGGCCGACTCCTCGAGCACTCGCCGGCACGGCGGACTGGGCCTCGGGTTGGCGATCGTGCGGCACCTGGTCGAGCTGCACGGCGGGACCGTCGAGGCGCGGAACCGCGAGGACCGACCGGGTGCCATGTTGATCGTCCGGCTGCCGCGGAGGCAAGGTGCCTCGGCCGACAGTGCGTCGGCCGAGCAGGGCGCGCCCCCCAGCGCTCGAGGAAAAGGGGCGCAGCCCGCACCATCGCTCCAGGACGTGAGCGTCCTGGTCGTGGACGACGAGACTGATACCCGCGAGGCGATGGCCATCGGCCTGGGGCGCCACGGCGCTCGGGTGGCCACAGCCTCGTCGGCCAGCGAGGCCCTCGGCGCCCTAGCGCGGGAGCGCCCCCAGGTGCTCGTGGCCGACATCGGCATGGCGGGCGAGAACGGCTACGCCCTCCTCAAGAAGGTGCGGGCGCTCCCAGCCGAGCGCGGTGGCGCGACGCCGGCCATCGCGCTCACGGGTTACGCCAACCCGCAGGATCGGGTGGACGCGCTTCGGGCCGGCTTCCAGATCCACGTCTCCAAGCCGGTGACGCCGGCCGAACTGGCCGCCGCCGTGGCCAGCCTGGTGGCACCCGCCCGGCCTGGCGCTCCTTCACGCTGAACCTGGGGGTCGGGGCGCCGGCCATCTGCTTCTCGGCCGAGCCCCGGAACGTTCGCCCGGTTCGAATGAACCCTAGTCCTCTCGTGAACCAACGGAAGACTGGAGGTGACGTTGGGCCCCGCAGCGACGGGAATTCTCCCATTGGCCAGGATCTCGGTGCACGAGGGGATGACCTTTTTCCATGGGCCGTGTTCGCTGGGACCGTGGGATTCCGAAGTGACTTGCTCACGCGAGAAGACGCGTCCCACTTCGACGCCAAAGGACGGGGCATCGGGGGTGCCCCGGATCTGGATGGGGATGACCGAACCGGAATTCTTCGTCTGGAACAGAGGATCGACGATCTTGAGGAAGAAGGATTTCCATCCGCTCGTCATCTCGGAGACCTTTGCCTCCATCCGGAGCTCTCCCCGGAAATCGATCCGCCGGTTCACCAGGCCGTACGTACCTTCGAGCCGGACTTCCGCTCCCGGCACCCGGAACGAAAGATAGGAAATGGACATCACGCCGTTCTCGAGCCGGAACGAGCCCCGCATGTCCGAGAGCACTCGCTCCGCCTGCAGCGCCGAGAGGGCACTTTCATCGCCCTTCTCCGATTGAGCCATCTGACTCAGGTCGTCGACTTTCCCCTGAACTTCCGACTCGGGGAAGAGAGCGGAGTCGATGACGAACTCTCCGTCGAGAACGAGCTTTTCGACCACGTCCACGTCTCCCGGCGGTATGAAGATCAAGGATCGGAAGCGGATTTCCCCCTTCATGAACGGCCGCTCCGATTTCATCGCCAACCGGAGGAAGTCTTCGATGCGACCGTCGGCGCCTTCCGCCGCGAGGCAAACCGTCTTTCCCGGGGTTCCAGCTCGATGGGTGACGCCGCCTGCCGTCTGGAAGTCCGAGCTCGCCAGTGTGGCGTTCACCGGGGAAAGCAGCGTATCTCCATTCGTACCATCGACGACGGCTTCGAAGTCGGTCCGCAGATCCACCGGAGTCCCCGCCGACGTCAGCTGGAAATTCGGAGTCTTGGTGAAGCCTTTGACGTCGATGCGTTCCAGGACGCCGCCGAACCGGCCCTCGGAGTAGAGCTTCCCGCCTATTCCCTTGAACACCGACAGGTCGGCGTTGGCGAAGACGTAGTCCCCCGAGACCGGTGTCGCGCCGGCATCGAAGAGAACCAGCGGTCCGAACTCGCCCTTGGTCTGGATCTCGCCCGGAGGCTTCGCGTTCTGAAGAATGGCGTCGAACCGCATCGGCTCGCTCAGACCCGCCGCCTGCACTCTGAGCTGGTTCAAGTCGAATTGAAGGGGTTTCTTCTCGGGGTCGCGTGGAATGATCCGCAGAATCGCGCCGTCCGCGACGAGGTCTTCGATGAGGAAGGCCGGGGGCGGCTCCCGCTCCGACTTGGGCTGGGAGTCGTGCCGCTTCGGTGGAATCTGGATCGTGAGCTCGTCGAGACGGAGATTCTTGACGCGAATGGGATCGCGCAGTATCCCGAGGAGCCCGACCTCGACTTCGAACTCCGTCATGGTGACGAACGGAGGAACGCCCTCCGCCGCCCGACCGGGAAGGCTCACCGAGAGACCTTCGCCCACGGCCGCGAGGCGCGGGAAGAGGGCCAGGCCGGGAACGAGTCGGATCTGCAGCTTCGCGAGTCGAACGTCGTCGAAACGCTTCTCGAGAAGCTCGATGACTCTCTCCCGCGCCACAGGTCGGAGGCGAGAGACCCATAGCCCCGGAGCGAGGCCGACGACGAGAGCGAGAGCGGCGAGTGCCGCCACGAGTCCGATGAGGATGCGGTTGCGCTTTGATTGGTTCACGAAACGTTCCTTGCCTCTCTGGACGACATAACGACGATCGTACCGCGCTAGATTCCGCTTCCTGCAAATCCTGCGCCAGCAACCGAGCGGTCATCGCTCACGATACTGCGGGGTGGTCGGTGAGCGGTAAATGACAAGTCGACATCCGAGAACCTCCGGAAGCAGCCTTTTGTAGATTCTTTCCTCCTTGCTCCTAACCCGTGGGCGAGGGCCATGCTCCTGTGGCTCCTGGCGTATCAAGTTAGCGCTCCGGACACGGTGGCACACAGCGTGCAGTCAACTCTCTCGCGGCTTCGTCGCCGCAAGCCGGATGAACCAAGACGTGCCTGATGGGCCAGAGAAGCAGCTCGAGACGGGCGCAGTCGTAGCAGAGAGCATGCTCCCTCGCAACCTGATCGGCGCTGCCGCATCGCGGCTGCGCCACGCTCGCGCCTGGGTGGCCGGCTGCGTGCGGTCCGCATGGTCGCACCGTGCGGTGCGCGTCGCAGTCCCGCTTCTCGCGCTGTCCCTTCTGCTCCCCGCTGCCGTGCTCTTCCACCACGTCTACCTCGACCGCGGCGGCCTCCCCGACCTCGAGCCTTTCATCCGTTTCGAGCCCCCCACGATCGGCAAGATCTACGACGCCCAAGGCAAGGTGCTGATCGAGCTGGCCCGAGAGCACCGCCGGGTGGTCTCTTGGGATGAGATGCCCCTCATCTTGCGGCAGGCCATCCTGGCGGCCGAGGACAAGAACTTCTTCTCTCACTCCGGCGTGGATTATTCGGCGTTGCCGCGCGTGGTCCTGAAGATGACGGTGCGCTCCCTGGCCGCGTGGCGAAAAGACGGCGCCCCGTTCCGGCTGCTGATGCCCCAGGGTGGTTCGACGCTCACGCAGCAGCTGGTCCGCGGCTACTTCCTCCAAGACCGGACGAGCCGCGAGAACGGCGACGCTCTCTTCGACGACGCGCCGACCGTGCGGCTCCTCTCGGCGGCCCTCGGTGTTCCGGCTGCGAACAAGCTCCTCCGCAAGCTGGAGGAGGTGCGCTTGGCGCTCTGGCTCGAGGAAGAGATGCGCCGGCACTACGGATCGCAGGAGCTCGCCAAGCGCGAGATCTTCGCCCGCTACGCCAGCTTCATCTACCTGGGCAACGGCCGCTACGGCTTCGCGGCCGGCTCGGAGTACTACTTCGACAAGCCCCTGTCGAGCTACACGCCGGAGGACGCGGGGAAGGCGGCGCTCCTCGCGGGGATCAGCAAGTCGCCACGGGTCTACGCTCCGGTGCCCGGCAACCCGCGGCCGATCCGTCGCCGTAACGAGATCCTGGCCCTGATGGCGCGCAACGGGTACATCCCCGAAGGCCTCGCCAAGGGCTGCCAGTCCGAGCCCGTCCACGTGGCGGTCCCGAGCCCGATCAAGATCGACGCCCCCGCTGCGATCCAGAACGTCTTCGACGAGCTAAATGAGTACGGTGGGGACCGCTTCGGAGTCGAGGATCTTTTCCAGGGGCGCATCTCGGTCCACTCCACGGTGGACGCCCGTGTGCAGGTCATCGTGAACGAAGCCTTGGAGAACGGCCTCGCCCTCTACGAGAAGCGGCATCCAAGCGCGAAGGGGTTGATCCAGGGCTCGGTGGTGGTGCTGCGCAACTCGGACGCGGCGATCCTCGCCGAGGCGGGCGGGCGGAACGTCTACAACGACCGAAACACCCGTTACTCAGACTACAACCGTGTCACGGGCTCACTGCGGCAGCCGGGCTCGGCGATGAAGCCGCTGGTGTACCTCGCCGCGTTCCGCCAGGGCCTGGACCTCGATTCCCTCGTGCCCGACGAGCCGATCCAGGTGCTGCAAGGCGCCAATCGAGAGGTGAAATGGTTCGCAAACTACGACCACCAATTCAAGGGCCCGATCCCGGCCCGCCAAGCTTTGGCCGAGTCGCGCAACGTGGTGGCCGTGTGGATTGCGCTCGAGATCGGTGTGGACGAGGTGATCGAGACCGCCCGGGAGCTGGGGATCCGCACGCGGCTGCAGCCCAACGTCGCCACGGCGCTGGGGGCGTCGGAAGTGCGGCTGCTGGAGCTGGCGGACGTCTATCGCGCCATGGCCTCGGGGGTACCGGCGAAGCCCCACGTCATCAGTCGCGTCATGGACGCCTCCGGCGGCGTGCTCTACGAGGCGCCCCGACCCGCCCCTGAGACTCGCTCCGCTGAACTGAGCCTGATCCAGGAGGGGCTGCGCGGCGTGGTCCGTCTCCCGAACGGCACCGCACACAGTCTCGATGACCGCAACTTCCCGATCCCGGTGATGGGTAAGACCGGGACGACGAGCGACTTCCGCGACGCGCTGTTCGTGGGATCCACCTACGGGCCGAAGGGGATCACGGTTGCGGTTCGGATCGGATTCGACGACAACCGCCCGCTTGGAGAGAGGGAGACCGGCGGGCGTATGGCGCTGCCCATCTTCCGCGCGGTCATGCTCCGCGTATACGAGGACCATCTGGCGGGGCCGGTGCCGAAGTTCCCCCGCAAGATCGAGCAAGGGATCGACACGTACCTGGCAATGCAGGCCGTGGTGAAGGCGCGCGATGACGAGCCGACGCCCGCAATCGACGGCGGCCCTGCCGTCCTTTGGCGTGCTACTTCTTCCCGCTGAACGTGATTTCCTCGCCCCCTTACCTCGGCCCTTCGCTCTTTCGAGCCATGGCCGCGATGACGGCGAGAAGGTGGGCCGCGTCCACGGGTTTTGGAATGTGGTAATGGAATCCGGCCAGGAGCGCTTTGCGGCGGTCTTCGATCCCGGCGTACGCCGAGATCGCGGCCGCCGGAATTCGGCCGCCGCGATCGAGCCGCAACAGACGCACCCGGCGGATTAGAGACAGGCCGTCCTCTCCGGGCATGGCGATGTCGCTCAGCAGGATGTCGGGCTCGAGCCGTTCGATCAGCTCGAACGCCTCTCGCGCGGAAGACGCGGTCGTCACCAACATCCCGTTCTGCTGCAGGATCCGTCTCATCGCTTCCCGGGAATCCTCCTCGTCGTCGACCAGCAAAACCTTGAGGCCGGAAAGAAGTTGGCCATCACTCGGAGCCCGTTCCCTGCCGATCGACGGGCTCGCGTACCCGAGCTTTTGAGTCGCCAGAGGAAGGAGCACGGTCAACGTGCTTCCCCGCCCGGCGCCGGGGCTTTCTGCGGTCACCGCACCGCCGTGATGCCCGATTACGTGGCGCACGACATAGAGACCGAGGCCCAGACCATGGTGGGCGCGGGCGCTCGTGCTGTCCTGCTGGCGGAACCTTTCGAATGCATAGGGCAAGAACTCCCGGCTCATTCCCTCGCCCGTGTCGGTGACGCGGAGCCGGGCGTGATGGTCGGCCTTGTCCAGGGAGACCTCGACCTCGCCTCCCGCCGGCGTGAACTTGATCGCGTTCGAAAGCAGGTTGGAGACCGCCTGCTGCAGCCGGCCCGGATCGCCCATCACCCAGATCGGCTCTCCCGGAGACCAGGTGAGCTCGAGGCCCTTCAGGGCCGCGTCCGCGGAGGCGGCGTCGACGGCTACCTGGACCACGCCTCGCAGGTCGACGAGCTGCGGGATGAGCATGAGCCCGCCGGCGGCGATGCGCGACGCGTGGAGCAAGTCTTCGATGATGCGCTCCAGCGTGCGCGCGCTGCGCTCGATGATCCCGAGGGCGCGCTCGCTCTCGGCAGGGTCGAGCCCGCCCCGCTGGAGGAGACCGAGCCACACGAGGATCGCTCCCAAAGGCGACCGCAGCTCGTGAGAGAGAAGAGCCAGGAACTCGTCCTTCAGCCGGCTCGTCTCCTCCACCCCGTGGCGCGCGGCCTGCTCCTTCTCCAGGAAAACGGTGATGTCGCGGGTGACGGTGCGGCTATGGACGTACACGCCGTCCCGACAGAGCGAGCTCGCATCGATCAAAACCTGCCGGATGGAACCGTCCTTCCTTCGGAGACGGGCTTGATAGGACTCGACCGTCTCCGTGCGCGAGAGCCGGCTGAGGAGGTCCGCGGCGACCCCGGGCTCCACCAGGAACTCGTCGATGTGATGACCGATATATTCGTGCTCGGAGCATCCGACCATGTCCAACTCGGCCCGGTTCGCCCAGAGGATGCGGCCCTCCGGGCTCACGACGCGCAGGCCGACGGTGGCGTCGTTCAGAAACTCACGCAACTCGGAATCGCTTTCGGGCAGGTGCCGCTCGCTTGCCATCAGTTGCGACGCGCCGCCATGCTGGCGACGACCGTGATCAGCTCCGAGGGCTGCACGGGCTTCGACAGATGCAACTGAAATCCGGCGCGCAGCGCGCGGAGGCGGTCTTCGGTTCGGGCATAGGCCGTCAGCGCCACCGCCGGCACCGCGCCGCCCTGCTGCGAGGGGCGCAAGCGCACCTCCCGGATAAACTGGTAGCCATCGATACCCGGCATCTCGATATCGCTCAGGAGCACATCGACCCTGTCCCGTCCCAGAATATCCAGGGCCTCACGGGTGGAGGAGACCGCTTTGACGAAAGCGCCCTGACCTTCGAGCACCTTCTTCACGAGCATCCGGGCGTCGTCGTCGTCCTCCACGACCAGCACGTGGATCCCCGCCAGCTCGGGCGCCTCCTCCAGTCCTACGACGCCGTCCGCGCGCGAATAGATGCGCGGAATCGATGCCGCGGATGTGACCGGGGAACGTGGAAGTCTCACCGTGAAGGTGGACCCCTGCCCGGTCCCGCGACTTTCCGCATCGATGGTGCCGCCGTGCAGCTCCACGAGTTGCCGCGCGATGGCGAGCCCCAGGCCCAGTCCGCGGGCGGACCGGGTGCTCGACGAATCTTTCTGCGTGAAGCGGTTGAAGATGAGGGGAAGAAACTCGGGGTCGATGCCGAAACCGTTGTCGACGACCACGATCTCGACGTGAGAATCGACGGACTGGACGTTCACCCGAACCTTGCCCGTCTTTGATGTGAACTTGATCGCGTTCGACAGCAGGTTCCAGAAGACCTGCTGAATGCGCTCGGGATCGCCCATGACGTAGCTCCCGGCGGGATCCTGGATGAGCTTGACCTGAATGCTCTTCGCATTGGCCGCCGGCGTCACCGTCTCGATCGCCGCCTTCACCACCGTCCCGACCTCGACGGGTCTCAGATCGAGGCGAAGCTTCCCGGTGACGATCCGCGATACGTCGAGGAGTTCTTCGATGATCTGGCTCTGCGCCGTTGCGTTCCGAATGATGGTGTCGATGGCCTGGCCGTTCTCGCCGGGAGTGAGCTGGCCGCGCTCGAGGAGGTGCGCCCACCCGACGATGGCGTTCAGGGGCGTTCGCAGCTCGTGCGACAGAGTAGCCAGGAACTCGTCCTTCACGAGGCTCGCGGCCTCGGCCGCTTTGCGGGCCTCCTGAGCTTCTCGGTAGAGGTGCGCGTTATCGAGGCCAATGGCCGCATGAGCCGCGAGGCCGGCGACCAGGCGCTCGTCGCCCTCGTGGAAAACCGCCGGGTCGGGATGTCCGAAGAACAGCCCGCCCAGCAGGTCCCCGGAGCGAGAGCGCACCGGAGCAGCAAGATAGCTCCGCGCGGGTAATTGGCCAGGCGGCATGCGCTTGAACGGCAGGTTCTCGCCGTAGAGCGGGTCTTGTGTGAGATCGTCGGTCCGGCCACCCTGGAAAGGCGATCCGAAGGCATCGGCATTTTGAGCCAACGGGAAGTCGACGAAAGCCCCCGGTGGCGCTCCCGAAACGAAATGGGTCCAACCGGCGGACGGGTCCTCGTACAAGAACGCTCCGAACGCGGCGCCGGTGATGGCGACACCGGCGTCGGTCACCGCTTTGACCAGCTTTCCCATGTCGAGCTGTCCCCCGAGCGTCAACCCGAGCCGGGAGAGAGTCTCTATCTCCGCCTGCAACTCGTTTGGCGATCTTTTTCGGCATTCTGTAGCTCTGCCCGGTCGCCCACGGCCCGCTCGGCGCGATCGCGGGCCGACCGGAGCTGCCCGGCGGCGAGGCTGATGAAGATGCCTTCGATGAGAAAGAGCCCGAGAGCGAGAGCGTCACCGGAATTGCCGATCTTGAACGAGGCGACAGGTGAAAGGAATAGGGTATCGCCGACGAGAGCCGCCAGCAACGTCGTCAAAAACCCGGGCCCCCATCCACCGAACCAGGATGCGGTCAGCACAGCGGCGGAAAACAGCAGGAACGGGCTCTTCATCTCGAGAGAGGGGTCCAGGGTGAGCCTCACGGAGACGGCAACGACGATGCCGACGAAACCGATGCCGTAGCCCCAGTTCCCTTCCGCGAACCACCTCGTCGCGTGTATGTGAGTGTACGCCAGCGCCCTGCGCAGGGCCAGGGGCCTAGCGAACCGTCCTTTTTCGATCGTCACACCTCGACTCGCTGCAAGGTTTGTGCCCTCGATTCTTCGAGACCCGCCCCGCATAAACCCGACGAACCACAGCCCATTGGCGCCAATAGCCCGCTCGGATCCCGCGGCGGCCGATTACGAGCAGATCGCAAGACAGCAATTTGTAGAAAAAGGCACGACGCGACGGCTCGCGCGTCCCCCCGCCCATGCCTTCGACGACCCTTGCCTCCGACGCTGCACGGACTTGGGGGAGGAGTGGGAGTTGGAAGGCAGGTTGGCGCTCCTTTTGCTTATTCATCAACCAGCGGCCACGGCACCCGAGCCGAATATCGGCCCGGCTGGCGAGGCACAAGGAGAAATAAATGTCGAATCTAATCGTGACCCTCATTATCGGCGGAATCGTCGGTTGGCTGGCGAGCATCCTGATGAAGGCCAACGGGCAGATGGGCATCCTGGCCAACGTCATCGTGGGCATCTTGGGATCGTATGTCGGCATCGCCATCGCCAATGCCCTGGGCGTGCAGGCGAATACCACTCCCGCGGCCTGGATCGTCGCCGTTGTCGGCGCCTCGGTGCTCATTTGGCTTCTACGGGCGTTGGGCGTCTTTTCCCGGTTGGCTTCGGCTCGCTAGTCGTCGGCTCGCTAGTCGAAGGAGGACGAGATGTCGATGTTGGTAGCGAAGGTATCCTAATCTCGTCTCGGAGCTCACCAAGACGGCGACTCTCAGTCTCGACGAAGCTGTAAAAAAGGGCATCGACGGAGGCAACAAGACGCTCCGGGACGTCCGATGGCGAGAGCGAATTGCTGGCCGGGGCCGCCGCTAGCGGTGAAGGCGGTGCAGGGATGCAATTTCCTTGAAGCCGTCCTCACGCTATTCGTTGGCCTCCTGCTCGCCGGCCAGTGGTGCGGCCTCTGCGGTTCGACCCGCTTGCTCACGCGGCGTCGAAGCCGTGATCTGGGGCATGCCGGCCGTGAGCGTGCGCGCGATCTGGGCGGGAGGACTCGCGCAAGGGCGGAAAATACCTGTTCCTTCCTAGCCGGCGACGAACCAGAAGGTCGGTTCGCTCTTGGGTCCGGTGACCCCGCTCAGCATCACGCTGACGAAGTGAGGTGTTCAAGGAGAGACCCGACTCCGCGCGTCTTCGGCCAGTGGGTCTGGCGGATCGGCGCTTCGAACCTCGTGCCCGCGCTCAGAGCTTCGCGGGTGAGCCCGATGACGGCGCTCCACTACGAATAGAGGACCTTTTTCGCTTTCGCGCCGGTATAGAATCTCCGGCCCATGCGAGGCCAACTGATTCTGTTTCTCCTTTTCTCGTCCGCCTGCCGCACGGAACCCAAAGCCGACTGGGTGCTCCGAAACGGCGCCGTCTACACTCTGGACTCGAGGGAGACCCGGGCACAGTCCATCGCCGTCGGAGGAGCCACGATCCTCTACGTCGGCGACGACGCGGGAGCCGAGGTCTTTGTGGGGCCGGAGACCGAGGTCATCGACCTCGGAGGGCTCGCCGGGAAGATGGTCCTTCCGGGCTTCATCGACAGCCACTCCCATCCGACGGGAGCGCTCATCCAGGCGGTCGCCATCAGCCTCTACGATCTGACCGCTCTCGAGCAGTATCTCGAGGCCGTTCGGCGCTTCGCCGAAGAGAACCCCGAGAAGGAAGCCATCCGCGGAAGCGGGTGGTCGAACGCGCTATTCCCCCTGACGGGGCCGAAGAAGGCGGACCTCGATGCCGTCGTCTCCGATCGTCCGGTGCAGCTCGGCTCGGGGGACGGGCACTCGTCCTGGGTGAACTCGAAGGCGCTCGAGCTCGCCGGCATCACGAAGGATACGCCCGATCCTGAGGGCGGCGTCATCGAGCGCGATCCTTCGACCGGGGAGCCGACGGGAACGCTTCGTGAGAGCGCGACCGGGCTCGTCGGCGCGGTCCTTCCGTCGTTCACCACGGAAGAACGGATGACCGGCCTCGAAGCCTTCCAGGAAATGGCGGCGAAGGACGGCGTCACCACCGCGCGCATCGCCGCCATCGGGCTTGCCGCCGCGGGGGACTTCGACGCTTCCGAGATGGTCGCCTACGAGAGGCTCGAGAGCGAAGGCAAGCTCCGCGTCCGCTTCCGCGGCTCGCTTCTCCTTCCGCCGGACGCCCCTATCGAGCGCATCGCCGAGCTCGTCGCCGAGCGGGAGAAGCAAAAGGGCGGCCTCTTCGAGATCGACGCCGTGAAGATCTTCATCGACGGCGTCGTCGAGGGCGAGACCGCCTATCTCCTCGAGCCCTACACCCACCGTCCCGACTATCGAGGCGATCTCCTGTGGGACCCCGATCGCTTGAAGGAGATGTTGGCGGCCTGCGATCGGGAGGGGTTCATCGTCCACATCCACGCTATCGGTGATGCCGCGACCAGGATCGCCCTCGACGCCTTCGAGTTCGCACGGGAGAAGAACGGACCGAGGGACGCGCGCCATCAGGTGACCCACCTCCAGCTCGTGACCCCTTCGGACGTGAAACGCTTCGCCGAGCTGTCCGTCATCGCCGTGCCCCAGCCGTTCTGGTTCACCAAGGGCGGGTTCTACGACGCCATCGAGGCCCCGTACCTCGGCGAGGAGCGAGCGTCCCGGGAGTACCCGATGAAGAGCTTCTTCGACGCCGGAGTCACCGTGGCCTCCGCCAGCGACTTTCCCGTGACCATTCCCTTCAGTCCCGTCGTGGGAATGAAGATGGGGCTCACCCGGTCGTTCGACCCCGCGAACCCGGACATGGTTCTAGGACCCGAAGAAAGGGTGAGCCTCGGCCAGATGTTGGCGAGCTTCACCCGCAACGGTGCTTACGCCGCGAGGCTCGAGGACCGGCTCGGCTCGCTCGAGGTGGGGAAGGTGGCGGACGTCGTGGTCCTCGATCGCAACCTCTTCGAGGTCGCGCCGGACAAAGTGGGTGAGGCGAAGGTGCTCTTGACGCTTTTCGAAGGGCGGGCGATCTACCGGGCGCCGGAGCTGTAAGCGACGAGCCCGACGCCTTCCTTGATCGCCAGAAGGGCCGTCCCTTCGGCCCCTGTAGGATGCGCGACCCGGTCGCGGACTCCCGACGGCCACCGGACCTCGACGGAGAGGACGGTTTCGTCTCCGGTCCCGAAATGGAGCCTCGAGTCCTGGGCGCTCGCGTGGCTTCCCGACGTTTTCGCCTCGCGTCTCTGTCTCGTGGAATAGGTCTCGACCGTCACCATCGCTCCGAGACCTTCGCGCGTCGACCTGGACCCTATGAGCTTCACGAGGAGACCCCTTCCCGAGGGTTCGCTCTCGTTGTGGAGGAGCTCCGCCGGACCGTCGATCGTCGTCACCAGAAGATCGATCCGGCCGTCGTTGTCGTAGTCGCCCGAGGCGAGCCCCCGGCTCGACCGCCGCGCCGACACCCAGGGGTCGAGCGTGAAGTGTCCCGTGCCGTCGTTTCGAAACACCTGGTCCGGCTCGGCATAAGACGTCTCCGGAGCGACCCGGTCCACCTCGGGGTAGATATGCCCGTGGGCGATGTAGAGATCGAGGTCGGCGTCGTTGTCGAGGTCGGTGAACCGGACGCCCCAGGACAGAGGGATGTAGGTGTCTTTCCCGATGCCGCGTTTGTAGGAGGCATCGGTAAAGAAGCCCGCGCCGAGGTTCTCGTAGAGAGTCGTGTGATCGTGCGAGAAGTTCGTCACGATGAGGTCGGGGTCGGAGTCGAAGTCGATATCCGCGGCGTCGACCCCCATTCCCGCTTGCTCCCGGCCGTCGCCGCTGTAGGAAGCCCCGCGCATCAGACCCTCTTCAGAGAACGTTCCGTCGCCTCGGTTGCGGAAAAGATAGTGAGGTCGTCCGTCGTTGGCGACGAAAATGTCCGAGCGGCCGTCGAGGTCGAGGTCGGAGAAGACGACTCCGAGCCCGTACGAAGGCTCGACCGCGGCGATGCCCGTCTCTTCGGAAGCGTCGCGAAGCCGGCCATCCTCGTTGTGGTAGAGGCGGTCGGGTGAGGCAGGAAGCCCCGCGGGTCCGCAGCCCACCCGGAGGCCTTTCCAGTTGCAGAGCTCGAGGCCTTTACCGCCAGGCTCGAAGGCGCTCCGTTCGACGTAGTTCGAGACGTAGAGATCGGGAAGGCCATCCCTGTCGTAGTCGCCGAACGCGGCGCCTCCCGCCATGAGGTCGTCGTCCATCCGGAGCTTCTGAAACGTGCCGTCTCCCTGATTCACCAGGAGCCTGTCGGAACCGTTCGTCGCGATGAAGAGATCGCTGTCGCCGTCGGCCTCGAGGTCGGCGACGGCGACGGCCACCCCGAATCCGTCGTCGCCCGCACCGCTCTGCTCGGTGACGTCCTCGAAGCGGCCGTCGCCGCGGTTGCGGTAGAGCCGGCTCCCCGGGCCCGGGCTCACGAGGTCCGGAGCGCCGTTCACGAGGTAAACGTCGACGAAACCGTCCTCGTCGTAGTCGACGAAGGCGGCTCCGCTTCCGAGCGTCTCGTAGATGAGGCGTTTGCCGGCGCCTCCGAAGAGGTTCTGGAACCGAATCCCCGCGGCTTCACTGCGATCGACGAGAACGATTGCGGCGGCGATGAGAGCGCTCAACAACGAAGCTCTCCCTGGTGCACACGGGCCGAAAGCAGAAGGAGCGCTGCGTCTTCGGGAGCGAGAGCGAGCGCTTTGTCGAGAAAGGCAAGGGCCTCCGCTCCGCGGCCGTGCTCGAGATAGAGCTCGATGAGAGGCCGGTACGAGCCGGCCTCCGACGGGCGCTCGAGGATCGCGAGCTCGAGCTTCCCCTTTTTTTCCTCGAAAGCCTCGAGGTTTCGAAAGGCATCGAGCTCCTTCCGCGCTTCCTCGCCGCGTCCGAGACGGGCGAGGATCGTTCCGAGGAGGTAGCGGGTCTCCGGATGATGAGGATTCATCCGGGATGCCTCCATGAGCGCCGCGACCGCGCCCTCCTCGTCGCCGCGCTCGTTTCGAAGACTTCCGAGAAGGTAGAGCGTTTCCGCTCGCTCTCTGGGCCCGGTCTCTTCCGCGAGCGCCTGCGCGAACGCTGTCTCCGCCTCGTCGTAGCGGCCCATCCTGAGGAGCGCGGCCCCGAGCCCCTTCCGCGCCGCGGCTGAGCTCGCCTTCTGATAATGACCCGCCGCCTCGTCGAAGCGCTGGGAAGCCCGTGCGATCTCTCCGAGGTAGAAGTGGGCTTGCTCGTTCGCTTGGTCGTCCTCGAGGACACGCTCGAACGCGAGGCGCGCGTTTTCGTAGTCCGCCCTTCGAACGTAGATCTTCCCAAGGGTGAGGCGAGCCTCCGCATCCGCGGGGTTTCTCGCGAGCGCTTTGGTGAGCGCGTCTCTCGCCTGGGAATCCCGATTGAGCGAGTAGGCGAGGAGGCCGAGGAGTCTCTGGGCTTCGGGGGCGTCGGGGTTCGATTCGAGGACCCTCTCCAGAACCTCGACGGCTTCGCCGGGCCTTCCGAGCTGCGCGAGGACCGTGGCCCGGTAGACCTCGAGTCCCGGATGGCGCACGTCGAGCGATCGCGCTTCGTCCAGCGATGCGAGGGCGCCCTCGAGATCTCCGAGCTCTCCGAGGCTCTCCGCGAGCCCGAGGCGCGCGCGAGGATTCCTCGGATCGACCGCTACGGCGTGCTCGAAGATCGGCCGCGCCTCCGCTGCCTTCATCTCCGCCATCCAGAGCGAGCCGAGCTCGTTGAGAAGCACGATTCCGTTTGGTCGAAGCTCGAGCGCTTGCGTAAGCGTCCGGCGCGCCTCCTCCGGGCGGCCCCACCGCGAGTAGATCCGCGCGAGCTGGACCGAGCTCGGCGCGTGGGCGGGAGCCTCGGAGAGTGCGGTGAGGAAGGCCTTCTCGGCCTCCTCGAGACGTCCCTCCTGAAAGAGCGCTACTCCCTCGCGGAACGACGGAGGCTCCTGGGCCGCCTGAGCCAGAAGCCCGGCCAGGAGGAGGATCAGGGTCCGAGCTCCGAGAAGACTGCGCTCGCGATCGCCTGGCCGCTCGTGCCCGCGGCCCATCCCGCGTAGTGGGCGACGTGGATCATGAGCTCCTGGATCTCTTCCTCGGTCAGCGCGTCCTCCCCGAGGCGCGCGCCCCGGATGTGATCGCGTAGCTGGTCGGGGCGCCCCTGCGCGGCGAGAAGAGCGATGGTCACGAGCCTGCGATCCCGGATCGAGAGTCCCTCCCGAGTCCAGATCTTCGCGAACAGGTGGTGGATGGCGAGCTCTCTGAGCCCGCGGAGCGACTCACCGGCCGGCGCCGGCTTTCCGAAGATCTTCTCGTACATCGCCGGACCATCCTCTTTGGTGCTCATCGCCTTTTCCTATTCGAGACTCGCGGCCGCTCGTCGGAGCTTTCCCGCGATCAAGAGAAGTACTTCTTCCAGGTGGCCTCGCGCCTGGGCCTCGAGCCTCTGGACCGCCGCCACGTCGTCCGGGCCGGCGCTCCCGCCGCGAAGGCGCTGGTAGAGACGGAAGAGCTCGGGGCTCACCGGGCGGATGTCCTGCTCGAAGTCGTTTCCCCAGCTTGCGGGACCGAACGCGAAGAGGCGCTCGCGATTGTAGCTTTCCTCCGAGAGAATAATGGCGGTGTCTCCAGTACCTACTCCTTCGAGCGCGGTCGCGGCCATCGCGGCATCGCCGAATTGAAGCGCCTCGCGGGCCCGCGCGAGGGCCGAGAGGTCCGACGCATAGGGCGTCGTCTTGAGCACGGCGCGGGAGGAGCTCGTCGAGAGAAGCCAGGGCACGAGCTCGTGCCGGACGTTCAGGTGAACCCGGTTCAAGCGCGTCGGGTCGGACGCCTCGGCCGCGCGGGACCACACCTTATCGGCCACGATGCGAAACGCCTCGGCCGCGTCGAGCGCTTCGACGAACGAGACCGAGGGAGCTTTCCGTTGATCCTCTTCGAGCGCCTTCGCCGTCCAGACGGCGAGCTCTACGAGGTCGATGGGAAGAACCCGGGCCCGGTCGGCGCGGTAGAGCCCCAGAGCGCCGAGCTCGAGATCGACGTCGAGGTTCTGGTACTCGGCGGCGCGGTAGACGTCGAGCTGAGTGTGGTAGTAGCGCGAGTAAGAGCCCGGGCCCTCGTAGTCCGGATGAGCGGGGAACCACAGGAGGTAGGAAACCGCGCCTCCGCCGATGGCCCCGAGGGACCAGGCGTCGACCCAGTTCGTGACTCCCTGGTGCAGGTGAATCCGGCTCTCGAGGCTCAAGTCCTTCAGGAGCGCGCGCTGGAACGGAAGGTTGTCGACGGTCGCGAACAGGTGGCCATTGTGGGCGGTGAAGCCGGCGCCGTCCACGTTGAACGCGTACGCGAGGCGGCTCGCGATCTCCGGGTGATCCTTGACGAAAGCGTAGGAGCCGACGAGCCAGTCGGACTGGGTCCCGATTCCGCCCGCCTCCTCGGATCCGAACGCGATCAGGAGGAGAGTGCGTCTCGTTTCGGTCTCCTTCATTACTCTCCCGAGCTCGAGCATGACCGCGACTCCGACGGCGTTGTCCTGGGCGCCCTGGTGCCAGCGATCGTGGTGAGAAGTCACCGCGAGAAACTCGTCCGGCGCCTCGGTTCCGGTGATGCGTCCGATCACGTTCTCGGAGACGCCGTATCCCACGTCGACGCGGTTCGAAAGCACGGCCTCGACTTCACCGAGAGCCAGCTTCTCCAGGATCCGCGCGGCATCGCGCTTCGATATCGAGACGGCCGGGATGTCGTCGTGGTATTGGATCCCGTCCTGCTTGAGGGCGTCGTCGGGGTTTTCTCCCGGGTAGTCATGGAAGATGACGGCGCGCGCTCCCCGGGTCGCGGCCTCGAGGGCGGTCGAGCTCGGCCAGACGGTGCGGCGAACGAGGACCACCCGTCCGGCGACGTCCCCGACTCGATCGTAGTCGGAGGCGAGGCCTCGATCCGCGTCCACGAGCTTCGCGCGAACTTCCCTTCCGGAGTCCTCGTTTCCATGCGCGTACTCGACTCCGTCGCGGACGCCCCAGGTCCCCGTCGAGGAATGGAGGGTGACGGCTTCGATCTCGGTTCCGTCAATCAAAAGCTTCACCCCGCCGTAGTCGTAGCTTCGCACCGGAAATCGCTCGCGGATTACGTCGAAGCCCCGAGCGCGCATTTCCTTCTCGATGAAGTCCGCGAGCGCTTTCTCCGCCGGGCTTCCGGCGATGGCGCTGCCGTAGCCCGCGCCTGAGGGACCTACTCCCACCTCCTCCGAGAGCCGCCGCGTCAGGGAGACGACCGCCGTCGGATCGAGGGCGTCGAGGAGCGCTCTCTCGTCGGGCGAGATCTGGGCGTGGGCGGAATGCCCGAAGAGGACGACGAAGCCGAAGAACAACCGGTTGCGCATGGCGGACCGTAGCAAGGGCCTCGGTTGCCTGTCAATGCGTCAGCGCGTCAGCGCGCCAGCCCGCCGGCGTTTGACTCGACCTCCTGCGGAAGGGACAATCTCGGTTGTCGCGCCCTGTTTCTGGGAGGTTTGTATGAGACCCACGGCCCTCGCTCTGTCGCTTCTTTGTCTCACCGGCTTCGCGGTCCCCGAGGAGAAGGAATTCCAGGCTTACGTCACCGACGACATGTGCGCCAAAGAGCACATGATGGAAGGGATGAACGACAAGGAGTGCGCCGACGAGTGCGTGAAGATGGGCGCGGTCTACGCTCTCTTCGTGCCCGACGACGCGAAGATGTATCTCGCCGACGACCCGAAGAAGCTCGAGCCCCATGCCGGCGAGAACGTGGTGGTGAAGGGGACGGTATCCGCCGACGGCAAATCCATCCAGGTGACGTCGATCCGGAAGGTGGAAGCCTCCCGATAACAAGCAATCTTTTCAAGGGATCGAGCGAGCTTTCCGAAGGAGAAACCGATCGCCATGCGAATGCGGACGTTGGGCCTCGTTGCCATCCCGTGGATTCTGTCGCTGGGCTCCTCCGATGCCGAGGCCAAAGGAGAAGCGTCCTTCATGCTCGGGAAGACCTTCGTCGAAGAGCTGCGTCTCCAGGACAAGGCGAGCTTCGGCGCGACCATCGGTGTCTTCTCCCGGATCGTGGGGTTCGAGCTCGGCTTCGATTACATGCCGACCTCGGACTTCGACGTTCTCGGCGTCGACCTCGGGGCATCGGTCCTGAGTCTCGCGGGCAACGTCGTCGTCCAGGCGCCGCTCGGAGAGTTCTATCCCTACGGCACCGTGGGCTACGGCGGGTTCTTCGCGAACGCGAGCGGCAATCTCGCGACCGAGGACTTCCTCGGGACCTATGGCGCCTTCAACTGGGGATTCGGGCTCAAAATGTTCTTCCACGAGAACGTGGGCGTTCGCGTCGACTACCGCCGCTTCGCGATACAGACGGACATTGATGACCCAAGCCTCGAGATCCCCATCGTGGGGGTCGAGATCGATGCCGAGCCCGATGTCGACCGCTTGGTCGCAGGGGTGGCGCTCCGCTGGTAAGCGCTTACTATCGCTGCTTTCCGTACTGCGAAACCCCAAGGAAGTGGAGCGAGACGTAGGGTTCGGACCCAACGACCCAGCTGTCGTGGGGAGCCGCGGGTACGTGGAATAGACTTCCCGGCCGAAGCTCGACGACCCGTCCGTCGTCGAAGGCCACGGTCGCGACGCCGGAAAGCACCAGGCCCACGTGCTCGACTGGACAAAGGGCCGTCCCCGCGGACGGCCCCACGTGGATGGACTACTTCCAGCCGGGCTCGTAGCAAGCCCGACCAATCTCGACGCCTCCCAACCGCACGATGTCGAACCTTCCCTTCTCGAAAAGAAGGGTCTCGTCGGGCTCGTCGAAGCGCTTCAGTAGGACGTCGAGCATCGGTCGGATATCTCAGCCGGCGTCGACCTGGATCTCGATGGGAACTCCGTTGGTGAGAACGTCGAAGACCGCGGAGCGCGCGCGCGACTGCTCGATGACCTCGCGCAGCTTCTCCGGCGGGGCGTCGCCCTTGATCTTGAAGCTCACGCGAATTTTCTCGTAGCCGTTTCGGACTTCGTCCGAGATCCCGAGGATTCCGCGCAGATCGATGTCGCCCTCGACCTTGGACTCGACCTCGGTGAGCTTCACCCCGCGGGCGGCGGCGATGTTCGCGATTCCCGCCGTGAGGCAGGCCGCGAGGCCGTGCAAAAGAAACTCGATCGGAGTCGGACCTCGATCCTTCCCCACGAGTACCGCGGGGTGATCGGCGTCGAACTTGAAAGTGGTCGCGTGCTTGTGCTCGGAACCGGCCCCGCTGAAGGACTCGATCTCGCCCTCGCTGTGAGTGCCTTCGAGCCAGCGGTTCGTAGCCCGGAACTGAAACTTCCCGAGCTCCGGCTGTTCCCGGACGGCGTTGATGGTGGCGAAGAGATTCGGAGTATCGACTCCGTTGAGCGGCACCCGCTCCCGTTTCGGCTTGTCGGCGGTTTGTGACATTGGATCCTCCTGCCCGGCCATTCTCTTCCAGAAGGGAGGTCGGGGGAAGTGAAATACCGAGGGTGCGATATGCTGCGCCGCGTGAGGTCCAACGCCAAGGCGGCGGCCATCGGGTTCAGCGTCCATACCGGCTGGGCCGCTT
>Ga0184637_10000995_pt1 | contig 19865 bp, 20 predicted proteins | sample PLM3_127_b2_FD_133143 | JGI IMG/M metagenome (GOLD analysis project Ga0184637, IMG submission 133143) | Groundwater sediment microbial communities from an aquifer in East River, Colorado, USA - PLM3_127_b2 | ecosystem: Environmental > Terrestrial > Soil > Riparian zone | place: USA: East River... | reverse complement strand
GCGCCAGGTATTAACTGCGAATTTAATAAGTCGGGCAAACTCATCGGTATTGAGATTTTTAGAGCTTCAGAGTTATTTAAAAAAATATTAAGGCCTATGGAAAAAAGACTTCATATTATATAAACGGGAAAAAAGTCTTAGGGCTCGCATCTTCACAATTGACAAATGATCGTAAAACTTGCTAGATTTCTTTAATCAGAATTAAACGGCCAAGACTTTAATTGACAATTCTCTTACTTTTAAATAATAAGGATATCTGCACCTGTTTTTCAATTTGCCCAGTATTAAATGGGGTCTCATCTTAAAAGTAGCGGTTCTAAATCAATCATCAATTACTGTAGATACGTTATCTCCCTTTCTTACTTTTTCAGATACCTTCAAACCGATACTATCGCTTTGCTTCGCTTCTGTAACAAATTCATGTTCTATCTGCATTGAACTTACTTTTAACTTAAAATCCGTTGTATGTCCTTTGAAATGTATAGTATCACCTACTGACAGGGTTCCACTCGTTATCTCCACAATAGCTACCGATAGCTTGCTATAGTAGTTGGAAACATAACCAATTACTTTTTCTTCCATAGCTGAATCCCCCCTTTCATGTTTGAAGGTATATCACAAATTATCTCTTAAAATATCAAACTTGTTAAGACTTTAATTGTCAATAGCAGTAGGGGACGGGCTCTGGTTTTTTGATTATTATAATTTTCAAGAAAGATAGGATGCAGTGTTTTTTTTATTAATGAACTTTTCCTATGTTGAATGAGATATTGAAGATAGTTAAGATTCTGAAACGAGTTCAGGATGGGTTATAAAAAGTATATGTTTTTCTACTTAGGGGTGTAGTAAATTCGGATCTTATAACTGTCACAAAAGGATTTGTGATATCAAAGAGCAGAATATCAAAGATACAGGGAGAAATAAAACTAATAGACAAAATCGATAGCAGATCTCTAAAATTGTTGAAAAAGTGCAAAGTCAAGCAATGACCCTAATCTTGTTTTCTATCTTGTTACTGAATCCTTTTTTGCTACGATAAAAACACATGTCAATAGCAGATACCGTAACAGTAACACATACGATCTTCATGAAACTGGTATTTGCTTTCACAGTCGTCATTATTTTCACTACTGTCGGCATCTGATTCTGATTGATCTGCGTCTTGTGCAAAGACCGAATTGTTGCTCTGGCAGAGGTCGTGAGAGCGCATTTCGGCGCTCGTACCGTCATCGTAGATGACCTTGATGTCCCAGAAACAGGGACTTTCAGGATTCTGTCCTGGGAAATTGATGCGTCTGCTCTCGCCACTCTGCAAAACACTCTGACCGAGAACATCCTCCCCCCAAACATCGGTATCGGTGCGTGAGACGTATACGTTTGCGATTGTCTTGCCGCTCTTGTTATAGAGTGTGAAATTGAGATGTTCGGCGTGGACAGGCCATGCATTCCAACCAGCAAGCATCAAAGCGATGGCTGCAGAAATGGCAAGCCTGCCAAAGGCTTTGCGAGGATTAATACATTTCCGTTTGCCTCGTACTCGACACAATGCCTGTAGTGCCCACGACGGAATAGAAGAGTAGCCGTCACTAACCACTGGTTTAGACACACGGCAATTCTTTGGTTTGAGTATGAACATGTGGACCTCCTCTATCTTGAGCGTGGGCCCGGATTCTAAAAGATTTCCCACAACTGGCTGCACTAACTCCGTATATCACTGGAGGGAAATCGTCCACAACCAGATGATTTACTGAACTTTTGCAAAGTCTTTCAGACACAGCGGCCAGCATGCTGTGCCTACCCTCACGTCACAACCCAATTAAAAATTAGACTTCAAAAACTGAGTATAGTTCCCTACATCGGGTGTTATACTGCAAATCGTTTCATACCCATAGTATGACAAATCAAGTTTCAAGTCAAGGAAAAATGTCATGGTTCAGAAAAAATGTCAGGGTCAGGCTTTGATTATTTGATTATTGTAATTATTGTGGTGATTTCATTCTTTCACTCGATACTAATGGAGAAGAAAGATTTCTCATAGCTCCTTCGCCTAAGCCAGTCCTGAGCACCCAGTCGTATCCTTCGACCCTTCGATCCTTCGATAGTTCGACAGGCTCACTGCTCAGGACTCAGGGCTTGGGACGAACGGCTGGGGTGTCGAAGGGCTCGGAACAAGATTCGAAATGACAAATAAATCCTAATTTAGATCCTGAAATAAATTCAGGATGACAAGAGGAAGCTGGATTCCCGATAAAGGCATTCGAGAATGACAGGTGTATGTGGATTCTCACTTACACTTGTCCTCACATGCATAAAGTGGGGAACGTTAGGGAATGACATTGGGAGAGAAGGGGCCGACACCCTCATCTATCTGCATTTTTTGCTCGTTCGGGGAACGAGCCCTACATCCATATATCTAGCAACTATATATATCTATTCCCTACATTGATCTATAAATGCTTTAAAAATCCTCTTTGAATTCTCGCTCTCGTCAATCTCCGCATGCCACTGGACACCAAGAATAAATGAATCAATTGATTCAATCCCTTCAATAATCCCATCAGTACTCTTAGCACAAACCCTTAAACCATTACCAATAGCCTTTACCGACTGATGGTGATGACTTTTTGTCGAAAAGGTTTTTATGCCTATTATTTTATAAAGTTTAGTATCCTCTTCGACGTTGATTTGATGAATATTTCCACCCTCATGACTAGACGCTTCAGGTACCAAAGATCTTATATCTTGGTAGAGAGATCCGCCGAAAAAGACATTAATGAGTTGCATCCCTCCACAGATACCAAGCACAGGAATATTTCTCTTGTTCGCGCTTTCAAGAATTATCATCTCCGAGATGGTTCTCTGTTCATCCATTGGCTTAATCTTGGCGTGTGGTGTCTCATTGTAGTATTTAGGATCCATATCCCTGGATCCTGGAACTAATAGTCCATCGATCCTTAATACAGCGTGCTTTAGAACACCAGAATCATTAGCAATTGATGGTAGTAGAATTGGAATACCCCCAGCCCTTGCCACTGCATCGGCATAATTTCTTTCTATCTGGAAGCAATCCTCTTTAATGTCAGTGGTAATTCCAATGATGGGAATTCTTTTGGTCATAACCTATAATTAAAATTGATATCTCAAACAAATTCAATTTTTATAACTCTTTAATTTTCTGGTATCGAGAAATCGGGTATAAATCAAGTCTTGTATTTTTTTTCTTTGTAATCCCTTGGGGATGTTGTCATTTAGCTCTTATATTCATCATATTAATCATACAAAGATAACTTTACTAATTTATTTGACGAGCTCCTAGTCAATGTGATATAAATTACACTTATCAAAAGCAGTAAAAGGAACTAAAAGATGCTGAAAAACTTAAGATTTGCCACACATAATGATAATAAGGCGGTAGTATATAAATCTACTTATAAGCTGCGATTCTGGGTTTCAACTGTAATATTTAATTTGATCCTTATCTTATATGGTTGTACCTACCTATCAGGAGACCCAGTGGGCCCTCCGCCAAATCCGGTGACTGTTAAAGATATCGTAGAAATGACCGAAGCTGACATCCCCTCTGAAATAATAATCGAGAAGATCCAAGAGTCTCGTACAGTATATCGGCTGCAGGCGAGTCAGCTAGAACAGCTAAAAGAAATGGGCGTGTCTGATGATGTAATAAACTATATGCAGCAGACATATATTGATGCCGTAAGGCAAGACCAAGCGTACGATGACCTGTCAAATTTTGTCCTCGCTGACGACGGGTTCTGGTATGGTGGTCCATTTTACGGCGGACCCTGGTGGTAGTAATTTATAATAATCATCGATCTATCTCTGCTCAATAACCAGCCCCTTACAAATCTAATAGTATGATCTGGAGCCTAGCCGGTGCATTCATAAATGTCGCTGTATTAACTCGTTTAGCCAATTGGTTATTGAGAAGAATAATGCCAAATGAAGTTTTGAGGGCCATTGCAGTATTTATATCTATTACTATTATTGATTTTCTTTTTTGGAATTATAGTAAAGACTTCCTGACTGCATTGAAAATCATGATGTACTATTACGTACCTTTCCTAACATTATGGCTTGTTACTGATATCTTAATGGCTAGGAGAAAGTTAAGAAATGTAAAGTGAATATCAAGGATATAGTGTCTAATTTATGAAATACGAGTTAGAGCGTTCGGTAGGCATTGAAACAGTTCTAAAGGCATGCCAAGTCAGTGAACAGATTCGCTCAAATTTTTCTCTTGGGGACACAATCGATAAGGAGGATCTATCCCCGGTAACAGTCGCGGATTATTGTGCCCAGGCTGTAATAAACCTTGAACTTATGAAAACCTTTGATGAGCCGATTATGGCTGAAGAAGATAGCTCCATACTTATCTCTCCCGAAGGAAAGGCAATCAAACAAAAGGTATTAGAAGTAGTTAACGAGATACACCCTGATTTAAGTGAAGATCAAATACTATCGGCAATCAATAATAGTAAACATGAAGGAGGTCGACATGGCCGCTTCTGGGCAGTCGATCCGATTGATGGAACCAAAGGGTATATCAGGGGGGAGCAATATGCAATTGCCCTTGCATTGATAGAAGAGGGTGAAGTAGTAGTGGGAGTCCTTGGCTGCCCAAACCTAAATACATATCTGGACAAACCAGATATCTCCAAAGGATCCATATTCATAGGTGTTAAAGGACAGGGGACTAGTATGAGAACCCTAGAAGATGCCAACGAAATATCGGTTAAGGTAACGAGTATCTCCGATCCGAGATTGGCTATGATGTGTGAGTCATTGGAATCATCCCATTCCTCTCAAATTGATTCAGAAAAGCTCCGTGAAATTCTCAACATGTCCACAAGGCCCATTCGAGTGGATAGCCAGTGCAAATATGGACTGGTTGCACGTGGCGATGCCTCTATCTACTGGCGAATCCCCAAGGGTTTCAAATATATCGAGAAGGTCTGGGATCATGCCGCAGGTTGGCTCATTGTCAAGGAGGCAGGTGGTCATGTTACCGATGTGTTCGGGAATCCGCTCGATTTCTCGGTTGGGCGGAGCTTGGAACGCAACTCCGGAATTGTCGCCACTAGCGGCAAAATCCATTCAGATGTAATTTCTGCCATTAAACAAGTATTGGATATAGCATCAGGACCTAAGTGAAAAATGGTTGCATCCCGTTTTAATATAAAAAATAAATCAATGATTGACTGCTTCCAGGTGATAAATTCCACCTTTAACAAAATCTAGAATATAGATCTCTCCCTTATCATCCTCTCCGAAACTGCTTATATTTAAGCGGGTTTCTAAAAATCTCGCATATTCCCAAGTGCCCATATCATTCCTCCTGAGACCCCAGATTGTTCCCGAGCAGAAATCCGAGAAGAAGTATGTGCCCATAATGGATGGAAACTCCTTCCCTCGGTAGACATATCCTCCGGTTATGGAACACCCCTGATCATGACCATATTCAACGATAGGTAGGGTCAATTCGTCCTTGTTAAAACCCTTCGGGAAGCTGTAGTAGTGTAAACCCTCCATCATATTCCAACCGTAGTTTTCTCCACCCTTGCTTCCAGCGGGTTGAAAATGTACCCATTCCCACTTATCTTCTCCCACATCGGCAATGTACATATCGCCAGTTGTTGAGTCAAAGGAGAATCTCCAGGGATTCCTAAAACCATAAGCCCAGACCTCAGGAAGACCTCTCTCTTCTCCGATGAATGGGTTTGTTTTTGGAACGGTATAGGGATTACCTTCAACGTCAATCCTAAGCATCTTACCCAGAAGCACTTTCTTGTTTTGCGCGTTTCCCAAAGGGTCACCTTCCACGCCCCCATCTCCCATTCCAATGTAAAGGAAGCCATCGGGACCAAATTGCAGTTGACCTCCATTGTGATTTGCTGCTGGCTGGTCGATGGTCAACAATTTCCGTTCGCTTTTCTCGACGGCTTTATTTTGGCTCTTGCTTACCTTGAATTCTGAAACGACAGTATCCCCGTCCAGGTCTGTATAATTGACATAGAGCCTTCCGTTCTTGCTGAACTCAGGATGAAACGCAACACTAAAAAGCCCCTGCTCAAATCCCCTAGAATTGACCCTTGAGATAATGTCCAAAAATGGCTCTGAAATAACTTTGCCATCTTCAATAATCCTTATTAAACCTGGCTTTTCAACCACAAACATTCTTCCTGAGCCGTCTTTTGCTCCCGTAAGATAAGTCGGTAACTTAGCACCGATAGCCACCTCTTCGAGATTAATTTTAGCCCAGGGTTTTACTAATCCCGCATTCCTTCTAGTAAAACCCCTATCAATAATTAGATCGCTAAACTCGTTTTGACTACTACGCGATAGGTAAACATAGACTATAAGAGAAATTAGAATTAAAGTTAAACCAATCAATCTTATTCTTCTCATTGGCTTATTAATTTACGCTATAAAAGATTTGAAAAAATTAGATAATATCATTTATTCTAAAATAATTTAATAATAAGCATTTCCTGTGGAATTCAAAATTAAACCTGAGCATTAAAATACGATATAATTTAAAAAAATTTAATTCAAGATCATGACATTTGATAATTCCATGAAAGACCCAATTGATGAGATATTCTTCGTTGACCTGCCTAACTCAGAGGCGAGAAAAGCCATTTTTGAGATACACCTTAAAAAGAGGGGGAAGGACCCCGTTCAATTTGATCTATCGCTCTTGGTAGAGGAATCCGATGGTTTCAGCGGGTCTGAGATTGAGCAGGTGATAATTTCCGGCCTATATACCTCATTTTCTGTCAAGGAAGAACTCTCAACGGAGGTGCTACTCAAAGAGATCTCACTTACCGTGCCCATATCTGTCACGATGGCAGATAAAATCTCATGCCTCCGTCACTGGGCAAAGGACAAGACGGTCAATGCAGGATGATAAAACTGAGGTTAAAACTTGGTGGCAGATAAGAGAGCAAAGATATTTTCTTGCGAATTTTATCACTTGATTAGTTTTGAGATTATTTTAAACTCGTCTGTTCCAGCCCTTTCGAGGAGCTGAAATATAAACGTCTCGCATGTGCCAACCACGGCTCCCGCCTTTTCTATTAGACTTATCCCCTTCTCCAGGTCCAGCTCCTTTCTAGATGAAACCGCATCGGCAGGTACATAAACTAAATATCCACTATTTATTAGGTCTATTGCGGTTTGAAGTACACAGACATGTGTCTCAATTCCGCAGAGTAACACCTCGCTTCTCTTTGTTTCTTTAAGGGCCGTTTGAAACTCTGGAGACCTCCCACAACTAAAGACAAGCTTTTCTATGGGACTAAAATTATCGCCTATGCATTCTTCGATTTCAGAAACCGTATGTCCTAATCCCTTAGGATATTGCTCAGTGACGGTAATTGGCATTCCAAGGGTCTTAGCCACCTGAATCAGTATTACGGCATTTTTGGTAGTATTCGCCCTCCTGTCCTCACGAATTGCATCCAGCAACCTCTCCTGCATGTCAACTATAACAAGAGAGGCATTATCCCTATTGATAAATTCCAATTGAAATCACCTTCACGAGGAGATTCTTAGAATTCATTATATCAACCCAACTCCTCAGATTTTTCCAGGACCGCTTTACTAAATTGTTTCGTCACCCATTTCTTAATTAGCTCCTGGGATGAACCTCCAACAAGCCTTCTCACCTTATGCAATGAAATTACAACCTTAGCCGCTGACCTATGTCCGCCGGCGCTGCCTAGGTCTTTAAATAAATCCCGCACCAGTCGCCCCGCACTCTTTGTGTAACCCAAGTTCCTAACCGAGATAATTAGATACGAGTTATTTATAATCCCGAATGCTACTGACCAGCTCACACCCCTTACCTGTACACCAAAATCGGATATCTTAGGAATCAAGTACTCCTTTTTTAGCCTTCCAAGATAGACAAAGAAGATACCATTTGATATCCAGTGATCGGCTAACGCCTTTCCGAAGCACTTCAGCTCCGATGGCGGTATCTCCGCCCTTTCTATCTTCCTCAATAATCCCAGGTTGGAATGGGGATACAGAAATGTAAAGGCTTCAACATCATCCGGGTTCGCATCCCTGTTAAGAGATACTGTATCGGTTTTTATACCGTAGAGTAGAGCAGTTGCAAGTCGTTCAGAGATCTCAACCTGCGCAGCCCTGAGAAAGCTTGTTAGAATTGTGGATGTCGCACCTTCTTCAGTTTTTATCTCAGAGAACCTGCTCTTATAAGCCCCAATTTGGGCATGATGGTCTATTACAGATTGTACCTCTGGAAGCAAATTCCCAAAGTAGGGAGGCTGGACATCTACGAGGGCTATCGAATCGAATTCCTTTAAATCGGATTCATGCAGTTCTTCAAGGTCAATATCGAGGAGCTCAATCATAGCAATGTTTTCAGGCCGAGAAACCTTCTCACCAAGGTGCCCGATTAAAGCAGTTTGTTTATTTCTCTTCAGCAGCGTCCTCAGTGCAAGCGCGCTAGCTATTGCATCAGGGTCGGGATTGTAATGAAGCAGGATCAACATCCTCTTCGCATCACTATGTACCCTTCTAAGCTCCTCAACCCTGAGCTCAGTCCTTGCAAGCTTTTCCTCCCTCTCTATCTCGCATGAAAGTATCTTGAGAAATGGGACGAATCTTACCGACGGAGGCGGCTCTATCGGCTTATCATAATCACTTACAATAATCGGGGTGTTTGGATAATGAAGGGTAATGTCTCTTGAGATCTCTGTGGAGAAATAATTCTTTTCTATCATTATCATTGTGAAATTGCCGGTTTGATTCAGAGCCTCTTCGACAGAACTCACCCATATGACCTCTCCCCTCTTTGAAAAGAGACCATGAAGCAGGGAATCGAAATCGCCTATGAATAGATACCTTCTTAATTCGTCCTGCATAACATTAGTCCAATGGGCTATATGATCTTACGGCTTTTGGGTCTCAATCCGTTCTTTTCACAAGCCTTGCTTAATCCGCTCACAAATTCCGATATCTCTTTAAAGAGAATACCCTTTCTATTCCCATGTTTCTCGATTATCCGCACCAGTGCGCTCCCTACTATCACAGCATCGGCAATATCCGCTATTCTTCTTGCCTGTTCAGGGGTCGAAACACCAAACCCAATACCTACCGGTAGCTTAGTATGTGCCTTTATCTGATCAACCAGGGATTTGAGGTCATAATCAAAATTCGGCCTCTCCCCTGTAACACCCGCCACAGACACCAGGTAAACAAAACCACTTGCATGATGGGCAACCAATTTTATCCTCTCCATGGTACTGGTAGGAGCGAGAAGGAATACCAGATTAATGCCTTCCCCATCGGTAAGAGTCTTAAACTCCTTAGCCTCCTCTGGGGGTAGATCCACGACTAAGACCCCATCAACCCCGACCTCTTTCGCATCCCTCGTCAATCTCTCTAAGCCATAGGCAAAAAAGGGATTGTAATAACCAAATAATATGATGGGGATCTGAGAGCGATTCCTAATTCTTCTCACTGAATCAAGTACCCCATGAAGCGTTGTCCGACTTAGAAGAGCCCTTTCCGATGCGAGCTGAATTGCAACACCATCAGCCATGGGATCGGAAAAAGGTACCCCGAGTTCGATTATATCTGCTCCAGCCTCCTCGAGTTTCCAAACAATTTCCGGTGTCATCTCCAGGGCCGGATCCCCGGCAGTTATGTATGTCACCAGTGCAGCCTTACCCTTTTCCCTTAACTCCCTAAACTTGTCCTCAATTCTCATCTCAAAGCACCAGAAACTATGTGTTAAGTATTGTCACTATCTGCCGTAGAAGCCATAAATGGATTTATAATTCTTAGGGATAACCTTTTTAAGGGCGATTTTATATTGTAGAAAGAAACTATAACTATTAAGAATGATTCAGAAATTCTCGTGAAAACTAACACTTTCATCGTCAATCTCAAGAAGACTAAAATTTCAAATTTATTGAATCGACCCCACCGACTAATGGATTTTATATCAATGTAATAAAAGCATCAAGTCACTAATTTAATTTACCTATATGGAAGAGAAATCAATAGAATTCTCACTCCTTGAGGTTTGTTACAGAATGGATGTCCTTGTCACCCCTCCCGGAAAGGCAAATTACTATTATTGAATCCCTTCTCATTCTTGCTGCTATCTTTGCAGCATAGGCTATCGCATGTGCAGTTTCAAGAGCAGGAATTATACCCTCCGTTTGTGAAAGGAGTTTAAATCCTTCTAGGGCTTCATTGTCCGTAACCGCGGTGTATTTAACTCGTCCGATCTCTTTAAGCAACGAATGCTCTGGTCCGACCCCTGGATAATCGAGGCCAGCAGCAATTGAATGGGTACCGATCACCTGTCCATCGCTATCTTGTAGAATATAGGTTTTACTTCCATGGAGAATACCCATACTTCCAGCACAAATGCTTGCAGCATGCTTACCAGTCTCAAGTCCGTAGCCCGCAGCCTCCACCCCTATCATCTCCACTACTTCATCATCCAGGAAAGGATAAAAAAGCCCCATGGCATTGGAACCTCCCCCGACACACGCTATGAGGAGATCAGGAAGCCTACGTTCCTTGGCGATAATCTGTTCCCTCGCCTCCTTACCAATAATAGACTGAAAATCCCTTACCATCATTGGGTATGGGTGTGGACCTGCAACGCTTCCGATTATATAAAAGGTATTTTTCACATTCGTTATCCAGTCCCTCATGGCCTCATTCATCGCATCCTTCAGGGTCTTTGTCCCAGAATTTACCTCGGTCACCTTCGCTCCTAAGAGCTTCATACGAAACACATTGATAGCCTGCCTCTTGGTATCTTCAAGCCCCATGAATATCTCACATTCCTTCTTAAGCAAAGCAGCAACGGTTGCGGTTGCCACACCGTGCTGTCCAGCGCCAGTCTCCGCAATAATCCTCTTTTTATTCATCCTCGACGCAAGCAGTCCTTGTCCAATTGTATTATTTATCTTATGTGCCCCTGTATGAGCAAGGTCTTCGCGCTTAAGGTAAATCTTGGCTCCACCAAGTTCTCTAGACATCCTTTCAGCGAGATAGAGAGGGGTTGGTCGTCCTACATAATCGGTTAAATAATAGTTAACCTCCTCTTTGAATTCCTTATTGTCCTTAAAGGAAAGGTATGCCTTTTCTAATTCCAGTAATGCAGGCATTAGTGTTTCCGATACATATCTTCCACCAAACCTCCCAAAATGCCCGGACCTATCAGGGAATTTTAATTTTGTTCGCATTTCTCACGGCCTCTACAAATCTCTTTAATCTATCTTTATTCTTTTTTCCAGGATAGTCCTCTACCCCGGAGCTGACATCCACCGCGTAAGGATTTACAATATGAATCGCCTTGTCAACGTTCTCTGGATTAAGCCCCCCTGAAAGAATTATAGGTTTTGAAACATGCATACCCTCCAACAGCAACCAGTCAAAGCTTTCACCAGTCCCCCCATATTCAGTCGGAGAATATGTGTCAAAAAGAATTGCATTCGTAGGGTAGATCTCTATATCGCTCTTTGCAATTTCCTTTTGAACGCGTATAGCCTTTATCACATTGGCACCCAAATCTCTACAATATTCAGGGGGTTCATCTCCATGAAGCTGATAGACATCAAACCCCACCTCTTCCCTAATTGTTTTAACTTCATTAATATCCTGATTTACAAATACGCCAACGGTTGTTGTAAACGGAGGTAATTTAAATCTTATGTGTCGAGCCTTCTCTGGGTTTATATACCTTTTGCTATTCTCATAGAAGATAAACCCCAGTGCATCAGCGCCCAAATCTGTGGCTGAGAGGGCATCTTCCAGGTTCGTAATTCCACAAACCTTAATTTTCGTCATGCTTACTTAACTTAAATCTACTCATCACAATTTGATCCCTAGCCTAACAAATTTAATCTAATTTTAAGCCTTCTTCAAAAATCTGTTCCTGAGTTTAACCAGATATAGTATTAATAAATCATCAAATAAAAGTATAATAATCCTATGGATCCCATAGTCGCATTTAAAATATCTTTTAGAGCGATTCAGACAAACAAGGTTCGTTCAATACTCACCACTCTCGGTATTATCATTGGTGTAGCTGCAGTAATAACCTTAGTCGCACTCACACAAGGGGCCAAAACAATGATTGAAGATCAACTCACAAACCTGGGGGGTAATTCTTTAATAGTTAACCCAGGGAAGACAGCGAGAAGTGGTACAGTAGATCAATCTACCAAAACACCCCTAACCTCAGATGACGCCGAAGCAATTCGAAAATTAAATACCGTTACCCACGTATCACCTATAATAGATGTAGCAGAACAGGTTGTATCGGGAAATCGAAACTGGTTTACAACAATAGTTGGTGTATCACCCGATTTTATTTTTATTAATGACTGGTTTCCGCATGTCGGTAATTTCTTCAACAACGAGGATGTCACGAAGGCGGAAAGGGTAGTAGTCCTTGGTAAAACAGTGGCGAATAACCTGTTTGGATATCAAAATCCCATTGGAAAGACCGTTAGGTTTGGTAATACCTCGTTTAAGGCAATTGGGGTTATGGACTCCATAGGACAGACCCCTAGCGGGAAAGATCAGGATGATTTGGTTCTAATTCCTTACACAACACTACAGAAACGCATTCTTGGTGTTCCAAAATTAAATAATATATCCGTCGCCGTAAGAGACTCAGGAGACGTACCCATCGCACAAGGAGAGATAACACAATTACTAAGGGAACGACACAAGCTAAGCCCCGATATGGAAGATGATTTTTACGTTAAAACACAGCTTAGCATAATTGAAAGAATATTCTCCATCTCAAAGATAATGACAATCCTCCTCGGTAGCATCGCATCCATATCGCTCATTGTAGGTGGGATAGGAATAATGAACATCATGCTCGTCTCAGTTAGAGAAAGGACTAAAGAAATTGGTATAAGAATGGCTGTAGGTGCGAAAGAAAGGGATATACTAATTCAATTCCTGATAGAATCGGTTTCAATTTCACTGGTCGGCGGAGCAATTGGCATCTGTCTAGGGATTATTGGTTCAAAAATCTCATCTACATTCACCAATTGGCCATCAGTTATCTCACTCGGATCTATACTCATCGCATTTGGGTTCGCCGTAGCTGTAGGTATCTTTTTTGGCATATATCCCGCAAGAAAGGCATCAAAACTAGATCCGATAGAGGCACTAAGGTATGAATGATAAATTTGGACACCCCCTTTTTCTAGCCAAGCACACCTTCTCCGTTTTAAGCAATATGCCTTAATTCCTTAGCTAAATGTTCTTTAATCCACATCCTGAGAAGCGCTGTGTAGCTCAATCCCTTACGCTGAGCAATCACTTCCACTGTCTTAATATCATCTGGATCAAGCCTTATTGCAATCGTCTTCTTCGGTCTTTTAACAAACCCTATCGCAGCTTCCTTTGTATCTCTGTGATAGTCTTCAAAGTTATGGGTCTCCCAGAATCTTGCAGCTTCCTCATCAGTTTTAAATCTTGGTATCTTCTTCATGTTATTTACCTCGCTTTTTAAAATAGTTCTTTCCCCATGCGTTCATATCTCTTGCTGTTATGACTCTTACCTCACCCCGCCTTATAAACCTGACAACGACAAAGAGAAATCTTCCAGAATAGGTTTTTCCAAAAACATAGTGCAGATTTTCTCTACCCGACCTAATAAATGGAGTATCATTCTCATTGAAACACACTTCTTCTACCTCTTTTGGACTGATCGCATGTCTTGCTATGTGCTCTATACTCTTATCTGTCCATCTTATAGAACTTATAACTCTCATCGCTCGACTGAGGCTTCGTCGTGAGCAGTTCGACAAGCTCCCTACAGGCTCAGCCGAACGGCTCACGAACGTCCAAAATTCCTATAACCACTAGACCCATCATAATGCTCAATTTAATAGTGAACAAACGTATTGCATTTGTCAAAACCAAATAAATGGTACTACGCACCCTTTCTTAAGTTCACCCTCCGTCGAGAATCATGCCAGAGGGATTGACAGCACAATTTAAACGGCTAAAATGGAAGTGTAATCAAACTTTCTAACTTTCTAACTATTACCATGAAAGGAGAAATCTGAATGCCACTTGTAAGGGTTAAGACAAAATACCAAGTTACACTTCCCACTGAGGTACGGGAGAAGGTTGGTTTAGCTGTGGGTGATCTTTTGGAAGCCAAAGTTGTAGGCAATAAAATTACTCTCACGCCCAGGCTCGTCATTGACCGACGTATTGCCGAAAGTTTAGAAGACTTCAAAAAAGGCCGGGTCTATGGTCCATTTGCGTCAGCTAATGAGGCGATTCGTTCCTTACAGAACAATATCAAGAAGATCAGGGAGAGAGCCAAAAGTTCATAAATGAAACGCTCATAAATGGAAATCCTATACTCCCAGCGTTTCCTTAAATCTCTCGCAGATGCCCCTCCCCACATCCAAAAGGCATTCGGCAAACAACTGAAGTTTTTCCTTCAGAACTTCCACCATCCTTCACTACAAATCAAAAAATATGATCCGGCCAGAGACATCTGGCAGGCTCGGGTTACCCGAGGTTGGCGCTTTTATTTCACAATTGAGGGTGACGCATACCACTTGCACGACGTCATCCCTCATCCCAAGTAATCCCCTTTCGCCTACGGTGTAAGAACAATTCGTTCCTCTTTTCCGCTCTTTCTAAGATAGAGTTACTTTCTATCATCCGAGCCTACCAATTCTCTAAATCTTCTGGTGTGATTTTATTCTCAGACATCGGTTAGTTCCCCGTGACCGATCGGAAGTTATTTCAGAAAAAAGTGTCTGTTGTCCCTGGTTAAGTCCTTACTCAGCATCTATTTTTATTGTAGTACGTGAATCTTATTTCTAACCTTAAAAAGGGTTGCGTCCCCTTTTTCACCCCAATCGCGAATATCGATTATGACAAATTTATTTTTGTATTTACCTCCTAAAAATGACAAAGAATTAAATGAAGTGTTTTATTGTAATTGTCCATAGTCCAGATGTGACGCCTATATTCTCTCAGCCCCTTTCCATTTTTTCTCGCTTCCTTTTGCAACTACAGGATGCAGGATATTATAGGGGGCGCTCGGACGAATGTAGAGAGGACGGATAGAGGAAAAGGCAAGGTTGGTGGGAGGCTTGCCTTTTCATTCAAAAAACAAATCCCCTGATTTAAACATCTTTGTTTGAACTAATGGTATATTAATTAAGCTAGTAAAAATTGTGAAAAATCAAAATAATTCATCTAGGAATGTAAAGTATCAGTGTATTTACTGTTTAAGAACAGATTTAGAAACCTCTTTTACTATTGAGCATATTATTCCAGCTTCTCTTAAAGGTTTCTTAGTTCTCGAAAATCATGTGTGTGATGACTGTAACAGCTGGCTAGGTAGAAATGTAGATTATCAGATATTGAGAGTTCCTGAGATTACTGACGGTTTCTCAAGGCTTGGTTATGATAAAGAACATCAAAAAACTATTAAATATCATTACGACATAACTGCCGAGCTACGTGAAGGATTAGTGGTAAAATACGGTAGATATGTGAAGGGCGAGATTGTTTTCCCAACACAAGATTTGCCAGACGGGAGTTCGATAGTACCTGAAAGTAGTGCATTCGACACGTTACTTAAGAAGTCGAAAAGGGATGAAAGAGTGAAAACCTTTCGCTTCACAGATGAACAAATTGAGGCCAATTTCAAAAGATTCTGGAGTAAGTACGAAAAATCGAAAGTAGGTCAAAGGCTTATATCTAATGATCTTGGTATAGATTTAATCAAAAGATCAAGCCAGCCTAAGTTGACGATTGAACCTAAACAAAAAGCAAATGTATTACCCTTAATAGGTAAAATAGCCTATGAATTTTACTTCTTCATATCTGGTGGGAAGTTCTTTAATAAAGAAAATGATGATCTTAGGAGTGGCCTTGGTTCTCTAATAAGAGGTGAGTTTAGAGAGAAAGAAAAGCTACCAAATGATATGTTCTTTATGAGAGAAAAACCTATAAGCGATGATTATCAGAAACATCATTTAATTAGATTAGACTTCGCAGAAAAGATTTGGGTTCAACACGTTTCGTTTTTTGGACATGTTCAATATTTGTTAACAACTAATGCCCTGTCCAATGATATACTAGAATCGTTAATTAGGGGTTCTAAAGTTGAAGATTTAAAATTTATAGTGCTGAAGTTGAAGTTTGATACAAACAAACTATTGTTAGGGTTTGGGACAAGTAAAGGTTTTATCCCTGGCGGGGTCATGAAGAGGGAGGGGGGCGCCGCAGAGGAAGCGGGCGGATAGGGAAAGAGCAACATTAAACAGACAGTAGAGCAGGTACGTAATCTTAATAGAACTTCCATAATTCGAGATGCCTGGGAAAAAGGGAGTCTTCCAGGTTTACATGCCGGATTTATGACATTGAAAGCGGCTTCATAAGGGAAATTGGAGTTACTGTAAAAAAAGGTAGTCCGCCTTGAAAAATGAGATACCCAGGGCAATGATTTTCTAACCCTAGAGGATATGCATAAGACCACATTAGAGAAGCCAAAGTAATGGAATCAACAAAACCTACTATTGATAAAGAAAAACCCTTGCGTAGTGACGTACGCTTTCTAGTAAACCTCCTTGGTGAAACTCTTATAGAGCAGGAGGGAAGAAGAATATTTGATATCGTCGAGAAAATGAGATTTCTCACAAAGGAAATGAGGAGAGATTATGTTCGAGATCTAAAAGAAGAACTAGTATCCACAATCCGAGGTTTATCACATGACGAGCTCTATAAAGTTACTCGAGCATTTACTATCTACTTCAAGTTGGTAAATATTGCCGAACAAAACCACAGGATTAGAAGAAGACGAGAATATAAATTTGTGTCAGATATTGCAGATTCTGAAGAGGGCTCGATTGAGAGCATGTTTAAACAACTAACAGAAATGGGAATTTCTTTCAAGAAACTCACTGAACTTCTTGATAGGATGTCTATAGAACTTGTTCTCACCTCTCATCCAACGGAGGTTAACCGTCATATAGTCCTTGAGAAATTTCGTCATATTTCAATTCTTGTGAAAGAACTCGATAATCCCTTACTTAATCCTAATGAAAGAGAAAGGATAGAAAAGGAGATACTTGCCGAAATCGTTGGCGTGTGGCAGACGGAGGAGGTACCACCCTATAAGATATCTCCTCTTGATGAGGCAAGAAACGTTTTATATTACTTTAAAGAAACTATCTTTGATGCGCTTACAAATATTTATGATGAGTTAGAAAATCAGATAAAGAACCACTATGAGGTGGAGGCAATCAAGGTTCCCAATTTTCTTAGATTTGGCTCCTGGGTAGGGGGTGATAGGGATGGGAATCCCTTCGTAACGCATGAGGTAACCTATGGAGTTCTCCGTATGCAGAAAAACCTGGCTTTGGAAAGATATGTCGAGGAGATAAAACAGATTAAACGCCAGCTTAGCTCATCGGCAAAGATAGTCTCTGTAAACCTCGAGCTTCTAGAATCTATCGAAAGTGATAGAAAATCAATCTCTGAGGAAACTGAAATCAAGAATCCATCAGAATTTTACAGAGCTAAGCTTGAAAACGTGCACAGGAAACTCCTGAACACGATTTCCGTGAATGAGGGTAGAGAATTGCAGGCGGGTTGTTATTATTCAAATAGAGATGAGCTCTTAATTGATTTATGCCTGATTGATAAAAGCCTTCGTGAAAACAGGGGAGAACGTTTAGCCAATTCGGGATTAAAGAAACTCATCCGTAAGGTCGAGATTTTTGGCTTTCACCTCGCAAAGTTAGACATCAGGCAGCACAGCTCACTTCATTCTACTGCTATTTCAGAGATCACAGAGAGTATTAAGCTTATAAACTATAGGGATATGAATGAAGATGAGCGATTTAACTGGCTTTCTGATGAACTGCAGAGCCTTCGGCCTCTCATTCCACAATGGCTCACACTATCAGAAGAAACAACCGAAGTGCTTGAAACCATGAGATGGATAAGACGTTCTCTTCTAGAGATAAGCCCAGAGGCAATAGATACCTATATTGTAAGTATGACCGAAGGTGCAAGTGATGTACTGGAGGTGCTCCTCCTTGCGAAGGAGGCCGGACTATTTATCGCGGATAAAAACTACTCAATAAGCAGTCTAAACATTGTTCCTTTATTTGAAACGATTGAAGATCTAAGGCGGGCTCCGGAGATCATGAGGAAGCTCTATTCAAATGCTGTTTATGCTAAATACCTAAATTCAAGGGGAAATATTTCTGAGATAATGATTGGCTATTCAGACAGTAGCAAGGATGGAGGGTTAATCTGTGCTAGCTGGGAAAGCTATAAGGCGCAAAGGGCGTTGAAGAGGGTCGCAGAAGAATTCAAAATAAGGCAAAAGCTCTTTCATGGGAGGGGAGGAACTGTAAGCAGGGGTGGTGGTCCGACGAATGAGGCTATATTAGCCCGTCCTCCCGGAACAGTCGACGGACTTATCAAAATCACAGAGCAGGGTGAGGTTATCTACAGCAACTACTCACTTCCCGAAATTGCTGAAGACAACCTTGAGCTTGTCACATCTGCGGTGATTCTTGCAACCCTACAGGAACAGGAGATAAAGCCTGAGTGGGAAGAGATAATGGATGAGATTTCAAGAAATGCTAGACAAATCTGGCGAGATCTTGTCTATGAAGACCCTGATTTCTTCTCATATTTCAGACAAGCGACGCCCATTTCCATCATAGAGCAAATGGGCTTAGGTTCCCGCCCTGCAAAACGAAGGCAGACTAAGAGCATCGAAGACTTGAGAGCGATTCCTTGGGTTTTCAGCTGGACTCAGAATCGTCATCTACTTACCGGGTTATACTCAGTAGGCTCCGCACTCGATGGATTTATCAGAAAAAATGAGGATGTGAACCTAAGGATTCTCAGGGACATGTACAAGAACTGGAGGTTTTTTAAGTCTCACATAGATAATATTCAGATGAATATAGCTAAGGCTGATATGTGGATTGCACTAGAATACTCGTTTCTTGTGAAGCCAAGGGAAGTGGGGAAGCGAATATTCGAGCGGATAAGAAATGAATACAGATTGACAGAAGATGTAATTCTTAAAATCACGGAGCAGGAGAGGATACTTAATAATAAGCCATTTATTCAGAAATCAATTGAACTTAGGGATCCCTATGTTGATTCCTTAAGCTATATACAGGTTGGGCTTTTAAGAAGGCTAAGTAAGGGTGACTTCTTAGAGGGTGAGGAATCCAACCTGATAGATAATCTTAAGCTAAGCATTAATGGGATTTCCGCAGGAATGAAAAACACGGGATAGAGTATTTTAAGCCCATATGTAATGCTATAAGAACGAAGACTAATGTCAGCTATGGAAAAAAAACAAAGGTTAGTTATTGGAAGGAAGGACAAGGTCGATTTCCCCAAGTTGGGTTTATATGACATAGATGCTAAGGTTGATACTGGCGCATATACATCTTCTATCCATTGTCGAGACCTAAAGGTCATAGACAAGGGGGGAGAGAGGTACATTCGATTTAGTCTTATTAATCCCTCACAACCATTTTATAACAAGGTGATTAAGCGGCCGATTTACGCAAAAAGGAGTGTCAAAAATTCATTTGGACAGATTGATAAAAGATATATAATAAAAACACAAATCTCACTATTCGGTGAAAGGCTTGATATTGAATTATCACTGACTGATAGATCAAAAATGGATTATCCAGTACTACTCGGCAGAAAATTACTAAATAAGCGTTTCGTCGTTGATGTATCACAATCTGATTTGTCTTATAGACAAAAAAATAAGACTTCAGCCAGTAAAGTAAAAGGACACAAAG
>Ga0184637_10000994_pt1 | contig 19909 bp, 22 predicted proteins | sample PLM3_127_b2_FD_133143 | JGI IMG/M metagenome (GOLD analysis project Ga0184637, IMG submission 133143) | Groundwater sediment microbial communities from an aquifer in East River, Colorado, USA - PLM3_127_b2 | ecosystem: Environmental > Terrestrial > Soil > Riparian zone | place: USA: East River... | reverse complement strand
GGCCGGCGCTGGCGGCGCTCGGCCTGGGCGGGCGCATCCGCGTGCTCCAGGGCGTCGAGGCGACCAGCAGCGCGCCGAGCCAGCAGGCGCCCTGGACGCTCGGCCACTCGAACGCCTGGCCGATCCCGTTCCTGCCGGCCGCGCACCGCCAGGGAGCCCCGCCGACGCAGGACCGAACGCTCGCCGAGCTGTACGCCGAGCTTCGGAGCCAATACGGCGCGCGCATCGTGCAGCTCAATCACCCGATGGGAAAGCAGCGCGGCGAGCGAGAAGACGGGTCGTACCTGACGCACCTCGGCAGCCTCGGGCGCGCCGCCGATCCCGGGCTCCCACTCGAGGAGTCGCCCAACGACGAGCTGCTGCTGCGCGCGCCGGAAGGGCAGACGCGCGCGATCGATTTCGACGCGATCGAGCTCATGAACGGGGATTCGCGCGAGCAGTATCTCCAGGTGCGCGAGCTGTGGCACTCGTTCCTGCGCCAGGGCCTGCGCCGCACCGCGACCGCGAACTCGGACACGCACGGGCCCGACGAGATCGCGGCCTACCCGCGGAACTACGTGTACCTCGGGGGGGACGGCGCGAGCTGGGACGAACACGAACTCGACGAGGCGATCCGCGCGGGGCGCCTGTTCGGGACGAGCGGACCGCTGATCGCCGCGTTCACCGCGAACGGGGCGCGCATGGGCGACGACGTCGCGGCGCCCGGCGGGCGGGTGGTGGTGGAGCTCGCGATCGCCGCGGCGCCCTGGGTGCCGGTCGAAGAAGTCCGGCTGCTCGCGAACGGCGAGCTGGTGCGCCGCTGGAACCAGCTTCCGGACGGCGCGTCGCCGCCGACCCTGCGGCTGCGCGAGCGCGTGGAGCTCATTCTCTCGCGCGACAGCTTCCTCACGCTCGAGGCCGGCGCGCCGCTGGATGCCGAACCTAAGGCGTGGGCGGCGAGCCACGCGGGCGAGTACGCGGAGGTGGTGGCCAGGGGCTTCCTTCCCGCGGCCTTCACGAATCCGATCTGGGTCGACACCAACGGCGACGGGCGCTTCGCGTCGCCCGGCCTTCCGCCGCGCCCGCTGCGGGCGGGCCCGGAGCTCGCCGCCGCGCTGATGGTGGTGCTCGCCGTGATCGTGCTGGTCGTGCGCCGACGCGCGAGGATCCGGCCTCAGCCCTGATCCGACGTTCCAGTAGCGAGCGGGGGATGCGGCGGGGGGTGGGCTGCGGCGAATGGCTCGCCGGTTCTCTTCTCGCGATCCTGTGCCAGAACTCACGCCTGTGGCGTCGAGTCAGCGGGCCGACCTGCGCGGGCCGGCTGCGCTTGATTTCGCCTCCGCCCACCCCCCGCCGCATCCCCCGACGGCCTGTAATGTCGGATCAGGGTTGGGGGACTCCGCTCGCCTGCGGCTCGCTGCGCGCTTCGCTTGCCCTCCTAATCCAGCCCGAGCAGCTCGGCGATCCCGACGCGGTGGCCGGCGGTGAAGCCGCCGTCGACGACGAGCGAGTGGCCGGTCACGAACGAGGCGTCGTCGGAGGCCAGGAACAGCGCGGCCGCGGCGATTTCCGCGGGCTGGCCGGCGCGCCCGAGCTGGTGCGCGTCGATAAAGCGCGCCAGATAGCGCTCGAATCCCGGCTGGAAGATGCCGGCCGTCATCGAGGTCTCGATCAGTCCCGGGCAGATGCAGTTCACGCGGATGCCGCGCCGGCCATAGTCGATCGCGAGGTTGCGGGTGAGCAGCACCACGCCGCCCTTCGAGGCGTTGTACGCGCTGCCTCCCTCGAAGCCCTCCAGCCCCTCGATGCTCGCGAGGTTCACGATGCTGCCGCTGCGATGCTCGAGCATTCGCTGCAGCACGTGCTTGCAGACGAGGAAGGTGCCCTTGAGGTTCACGTCGAGCACGCGATCCCATTCCTCGACGGCGAGGCCGTGCACCGCGCCGCCGCCCGCCACGCCCGCGGCGTTCACGAGCACGTCGATGCGGCCGTGGCGCTCTACGACCTGCTCGACCGCCGCTTCCACGGCGGTCTCGGAGCGGACGTCGGCGAGGTGGAAGCTCACGCCCTCGGCGTCCTTGGCGACCGCGGTCCACGCCTCGCCCTCGGGCGCGACGAGGTCGAGCCCGGCGACCCGCGCGCCCTCGCGCGCGAAGCGCAGCGCGCAGGCGGCGCCGATGCCGGAGGCTGCGCCGGTGACCAGGGCGGTCCTGCCGTCGAGACGCCCCATCCGCTAGGCGCGCTTCGAGCGTACGATGTAGTTGGCGCGTTTCTCGTCGAACTCGAGCTCGATCAACCCCTGCTCGCGCACGTCCTCCAGCAGGTCCGTGAACGAGGCATATCCGAAGTACTCCTCGTTGAAGCCGGGGAACACGCGACGCGTGGCCTGCTTGACCATCGAGCCCCAGACGGTGTCGTAGTCGCGCTCGAGCGAGCGCACGATCTCGAGCAGCTTCTCCGCGGCCTCCTGGCGCTTCGACCCGCTGGTGGTCTCGGCCTTCGGCCGTGCGGGCTTCGGCTTCTCGGCGACGCGCACCAGATCGTCGTAGTAGATGAACTCGTCGCAGCTCCCGATCAGCAGGTCGGAGGTCGAGCTCTTCACGCCGCAGCCGATCACGCGCTTGTCGTTCTCCTTGAGCTTCGCGACCAACGGCGAGAAGTCGCTGTCGCCGGAGAGCAGCGCGAACAGGTCGATGTGCTGCTTCTGGTGGCAGAGGTCGAGGGCGTCCACGACCATGTGGATGTCCGCGCTGTTCTTGCCGCTCGCCTTGGACTGCGGGATGTCGATCATCTCGACACCCTGCTCGTGAAACTCACGGACGGCGTTGCGGTACTTGCCCCAGTCGCAGTAGGCGCGCTTGTAGACGATGCGGCCTTTCTCGAGCAGTCGGCGCAGCACCAGATCGATCTTGAAGTTTCCCTTGCGCATGTTGCGCACGCCGATCGCCAGGTTTTCGTAGTCCACGAAGACGGCGATCCGCGGTTCTTCCGCCAAGCGTATTCCTTTCGGCCTGCGGTTGGCTGGGCCAGCGGACGTCGTCAGGATCGTTCGTCGTCCGAATCCGGGAAGAAGCCGTAGCCCTTCAGATCGTCGGTCGTCGCGACCTTCGAGTCCGCGGGCTCCGAGGTCTCGCGCAGCTCGCGCTTCTCGCGCTTGGCCGCGGCCTTCTCGGCCTTCTTGACCTCGCGCTGCCGCTTCAGGATCGCGGTTCTGCTCCTACGTGCCATCTGTCAGTCCCTCTGCGGTCAGTCCCTCTGCGGTCAGTCCATCTGCACGTGCGCTGCGCGGGCCGCGATGCGCGGCTGCCGAGCGGCTGCGGCATCAGCCGAAGGGTAGGGAAAACCGCACCGATCACGGTCAGCGCGGGACGGCAGGGCCCGTTCACGAACGCGCGGGCGGTGTCGGGCTAGTAGCGATCGCCGCGACCGCCGCCGCCTCGGCCGCCGCCCCCGCCGTAGCCGCCGCGACCCCCTCCGCCGCCGCGACCGCCGCCGCCACCACCACCCCCGGCTCCGCGCTCGTTCGCTTCGTTCACCCGAAGCGTGCGCCCGCCGACCTGGGTCCCGTCCAGCGCCTGCATGGCGGCCTGGGCGCCGTTCGCGTCCTCGAACTCGACGAACGCGAACCCGCGCGCGCGACCCGTCTCACGGTCGGTGATCACGTTCACCGAGGCAACCGTGCCGTGGCGCTCGAAGAGTTCCCGCAGCTCCGATTCTGTGATGGTGTACGGAAGATTCCCGATGTAGAGCTTCTTGCCCAACTCGCTTCCCTCGTCGCGCCCGGCTCGAGCCCCCGCGGACGCGACCGTCGCCCAGACCCCGGTCGGACCCTCCGACCCCGATGGTCCGCAGCGCCATGACCGCCACACCTCCCAACGCGCCTGGTGGCCGACGCGCCGCGGCGGGAAAGGCAGAATCGAAGGGGAACACGAACAGGCGGGATACGTCCCAGAGTTGTGATCCGATCGGAAGGTGCCCTTCGGGGCAGGAGCTTACACAGCGGGCGGCGGCAGGCGCAACCGAGCGCTCGCGCGCCGGCAGGGCCTTCCGGCCCCCCCGGCGCTCACGGCTCGGTCGGATCGCGCCAGGGCGGCTCGACCACGGGCGCGCCACCGCGCCGCGCCCAACGCACGGCTGCCACCAGCGCCAGCGCGCGGGGAAGGAAGATCAGGCCCAGCAGGACGTTGATCGCGAGGAAGACGGTGTTGACCGAGAACGCGTAGGCGATCAGCGCGTCCCGCGGGCCGAACTCGGAGAAGAGCGCGGCCCACGCGACCTCACGCGTGCCGAAGTTGCCGAGCGTGGGGATCAAGAACGAGGTGTACACGAGCGGGATCCGCCCGGTGAGCGCGGCCCACGAGATCGGCACACCGAAGGCGCGCGAGGCAAAGCCCTGGATCAGCACGTCGAATGCCGTGAGCGCGATGAAGCTCAAGAAGAACGGGCGCAGCTCGCGCAGTGAGAAACGCTCCAGCCAGTCGCGCGCGTAGCGCACGCCGGGAAGCGGGACCGCGCGCGTCGCCGAGATGCGCACCGCCAGGGCCACTCCGATCACGATCGCCCACATCACCCCGGCTCCGATCGCGACGTCGGGATTGCCCGCGATGCCGCCCGGGAGCACGAGCAGCGAAAGCGTCATCTGCACGCCCATCATGAGGAAGTGGCAGATCGCCGGCACCAGCGCCGCGGCGATCACGCCATCCACCCGCCCGCCGCAGAGCTGCACCAGGCCGAGGAAGAACGCCGCATCCGAGAGCGGGTTGCTGACGGCGCGCAGCAGCTCCGATCCGCCGCGGATCGCGAGCACCGACCCGATCGGAACGTGCGCCACGAAGCGCCGCAGGGCCGCCGCCTGCAGCAGGGTCCAGACCACGAAGAAGGCGAGCCGGTCGGCCGACGCGAGGACGATGAAGAGCGGCAGGTCGGCGTGCCCCAGCGCGATTCGCAGCCGCGCCCAGTCGGTGACCCAGCCGAAGACGTAGATCAGAAGCGCCGCCGACAGGACCCAGGGCAGCCACTGCCGGCGGCGACCGCCCCGCGAGCTCGTCATGCGAGCAGCATACCCTTGCCGTCCGCAGGAGCCCGCGGCCCCACGGGGAACAACGGCTCGGATGGCCGGCGCTGAACCATTCCAGCGGGCCCGGTTTCTCAAGCAGCAGAGTCCTTGCTCTCGGGCTGTTTCGCCCCTTCCGGCCCCGGAGCAGGGGATGGGACGTCCCCGGGCCCTCTCCTCGGGTCCCGGGGCGCCCGTCCCCGAAACCCCGCTGGCCCGCGCTCTCCCGCAGCCGCACTCGCCGCGCGAATGGGTATGGTTCCCGCATGCGCACGGTGCTCACGCTGGTCCGCCACGGCGAGACTTCCGCCAATCTGGATGGGGTCTGGCACGGGTCGACCGACACGCCCCTCACCGAGCGTGGCCGCCGGCAGGCCGAACGGGTCGCGGGCTTCCTCGCGCAGCGACACCAAGATGCTACGGCGGTCTACAGCAGCCCCCTGGCCCGCGCCCGCGATACGGCAGGCGCCATCTCCAGCCAACTCCGGATCCCGCTCGTGATCGACCAGGACCTCGCCGAGTATCACCTCGGGAGCTGGGAGGGGCTCAGCTACGCGGACCTGCACAACAAGCATCGGCTCTGGGACCGCATCAAGGAAGACGCGGACTTCGCGCCGCACGGCGGCGAGTCGCCGCGGGCCGTGGTGGAGCGGTTCACGGGCTCGCTGCGCCGGATCGCGGCTTCTCACGCGGACCAGCGCGTGATCGTGGTCACCCACGGGGGGGCGCTCTCGATGGTGCTGGCCGCGCTCCTCGACGGAGACTACTCGCAGTGGAAGCGAGTGATGCACAACTGCGCCGTCAGCGAGCTCGTGATCGAGCCCGAGCCGGCGCTGCTCTCGTTCAACCTGATCGAGCACCTGGAAGGAATCTGATCACCACGAAGAGGGGGCCATGCGCCGCAGATCGACGAGCCTTGGGATCGTGAGTCTGGTGGGCGCCGGGACGTTGCTGCTCGCCGGCTGCGTGACCGTCGGCCACGACTTCCCGGCGCAGCGCGTCGCGAAGCTGGAGATCGGCGCGACCACGCGCGAGCAGGTGCGCGAGCTGTTCGGGTCGCCCTGGCGCACGGGCGTCGAAGACGGCCAGCCGACCTGGACCTATGGGCATTATCATTATGCCCTGCTCGGGAATACCCGGACCCGCGATCTGGTCGTGCGCTTCGACGCTCACGACGTGGTCGCGTCCTACACCTTCAGCTCGACGGATCCGAAGGACGAGGTTCGCTGAGGCCCCGGCTCGCGCCCGCGCTAGTCGCACCCCCAACGCGTGACTAGGCGCGATCCCCGCGCGCAGCGCTCTCGAGGTCGGGCTCGAGGTAGGCGACGAGCGCCCGCTTCATCTCGCGCACGATGCCCGCGGCCTCGCGCAGGTCCTCGGTCTCGAGGACCCAGTCGGTGAACGTGTTCGCGACGCGGATCGCCGTGCGCACAATCACGTATCGGCGCGCCGGCGGGAGGTTCGAGAGCAGCGGCAGCACCTCGAGCGCGCGGGCGAAGCGCTCGTCGGAATCGAGCGCCACGCTTCGGAAGGTGGGCGAGGCGCGCACCGCCTGCCACAGGGCGACGTAGGCCGGGTCGCTGCGGAAGGCCGCCACCGACGCGTCGACGGCCCGCTCGAGCGCCTGGCGCCAGGGCGCGCGCGCGAGATCCTTCGCAAAGCGCTCGGTGAAGGCCGCGTCGACGGCGAGGAGTTTGCGGCCGGCGACCTCGGCGAGGATCGCCTCCTTGCTCGGGAAGTAGTGGTAGATCGAGCCGATCGGGATCCCCGCCCGCTCCGCGATCTCCGCCGTCGACAGACGGTCGAGGCCGCGCGCGGAGAGGAGCTTCACGGTGGTGTCGAGGATGCGCTCGACGCGCTCGCGCGAGCGAGTCTGAAGGGGCGGGCGGCGCGGGCGCAGGCGCTCGCGCGCAGCGTGGCTTCGCTCCTTCCGGCTTTCGGCCCTGCGGGGCATCCGCCCGAGAGACTAGCGGATGCCCCGGCGCAAACCTGAGGCTGACTCGAAAAAAGTTGACTCTCGCTCACATTTTGGATTATGAGGGGCCTTCCGCTCTCGAGGAGGCTCCCATGCGCAACCCGAAGCACGCGTTCTCGAGCCTGTCGATGCTCGCCGTCCTGGCCACGGCCCCCGGGGCCGCCGCGCAGGCGACCGGCAGCTTCACGACGCTCTCGTACAACATCGCCGGCCTCCTCGAGCCCTTCTCGGGCGGCGATCCCGCCGTCAACACGCCGATCATCAGCTGCCTGATCCGCGACTACGACCTCGTGCAGGTGCAGGAGGACTTCAATTACCACGCGGCCTTGTACGATCGCTGCGACGATCATCTCTACCGCTCCGCGACCAGCGGGGGCATGGGCGTCGGCAGCGGCCTGAATACGCTCAGCGATCTGCCCTACACGGATTGGGGGCGCATCACCTGGAACGCCTGCGACGGCGTCGACTGCCTCACGCCCAAGGGCTTCACCCTCGTGCGCACGCGTCTCGCCGAAGGGGTCTACGTCGACGTCTACAACCTGCACGCGCAGGCCGAGACCACGTCGGCCGCGCTCGCCGCGCGCCGGGCCAACGTGCTCCAGCTGGCCGCCTACATCGAGACCAACTCGGCCGGCAACGCCGTAATCGTGATGGGCGATACGAATACCCGCTACACGCGCACCGGCGACAACATCCGCGAGCTCGCCAAGCGCGGGTTCACGGATGTCTGGATCCAGAGGCTGCGGGGCGGCAGCACCCCGCTGCTGGGCGCGCCGTCGCTCACCGCCTGCGAGCCGAGCGCCACCAACGCGAGCTGCGAGGTCGTCGACAAGGTCTTCTACCGCAACAACGGCTTCGTCGGGCTCACCGCGACCGAGTACCTGGTCGAAGATCAGAAGTTCGTCGATGCGAGCGGGGCGGATCTCTCGGATCACCTCCCGGTCAAGGCGAGCTTCGGGTTCTCGACGGCGCCCGATCGCCGGCTGAGCGAACAGTGGGGCGGCCCGCACGGCGTCAACTTCAACGATCTCGCGCTGCTGCCGGCAAATCCCGTCGTGCAGACGCTGAACCTGCGGGCGGGCTCCCGGGTGGATCAGGTCGCCGCGACCCTTTCGAACGGCTTCGTGCTCTCGCACGGAGGGACCGGGGGCACGTTGCGGACGCTCACGCTCGCGAGCAACGAGTTCTTGCGCTCGGTCTTCCTCTGCTCGGGGCAGTACAACGGGCTCACCCGGATCTTCCACGCGCGCTTCACCCTCAGCACCGGCCGCACGCTCTCCGGCGGCAACACCACCGGGAGCTGCACGACGTACACCGCCCCGGCCGGCTGGCAGATCGTGGGCTTCCACGGCCGCTCGGGCGGGAACGTGGACAAGCTGGGCGTCATCTACGCGCCGCGAGGCACGGGCGCGGCGCCGGGGGTGCCCACCTATGTGAGCATCGTGAACCGCGCGTCGGGCCTGTGCATGGACATCGCGAACGCGACCATGGCCGCCGGCAGCAACGTCGGCCAGTGGAATTGCAACGGCGGCAACTGGCAGAAATGGCACCATGACGCCGTCACCGGGCTGATCCGCAGCCGCCACGACCCGCGCTTCTGCCTCGACAACAGCGGCTTCTTCGACGACGGCGCCAACATCATGATCTGGACCTGCAACGGCAACGCGAACCAGCGCTTCGACGTCGACACGGCGAGCGGCGTGATCCGCATGCGCACCCACCCGACGCAGGTCGTCGACGGCGTCGGCACCGCGCCGGGCGGTGACGTCATCACCTTCACGAACTGGGGGGGCGTCAATCAGCGCTGGAACTTCGTCCCGTAGCCCGCGGCGAGGTTTCAGCTCGACGGATCCGAAGGACGCGGTTCGCTGAGGCCCCGGCTCGCGCCCAGCAGGGCGCGCAGGGCGGCGAAGAGCGCCTCGGCGGAGAAGGGCTTCTGCAGGAAGCGGGAGTCCGCCACGCAGGAGTCGGGCCCGTCGAGCTGCTCCTGCGAGGATCCGGAGAAGAAGAGCACCGGTAGCTCGGGCCGCCGCAGGGTCAGCCGGCGCGCGAGCTCGGTGCCGGAGAGATGCGGCATGTCGACGTCGGTGGCGAGCACGTCGAACCCGAAGCCGTGGGACTCCGCGACCGCCAAGGCCTCGACGCCGTCGCGCGCCTCCAGCACGGTGTAGCCGCGCTCGCGCAGCGTGCGCGCGATCCAGCGGCGCACGGCATCCTCGTCCTCGACGAGCAGCACGCGCTCGCGGCCGCTCTCGACGCCACGCGCGTCGGCGCGTTCCTCGGCCAGCGACGGCGAGCCGGAGCAGGGCAGCCAGACGCGAAAGGTGGTGCCGCGACCCGGCTCGCTCTCCACCGCGATCGTCCCGCCGCTCTGCTGCACGATCCCGTAGACCGTGGCGAGCCCGAGGCCGGTGCCCTTGCCCTGGGCCTTGGTGGTGAAGAACGGCTCGAAGATGCGCGAGCGGACCGCGGCCTCGATGCCGACGCCGGAGTCGGCGACGGCGATCTCGACGTAGGCCCCCGGCTTCGGCGCCGAGAGCTGATCGGCGAGCGCCGGATCAAGTTGTCTATTGCGCGCCGTGATCAGGAGGCGCCCGCCGTCGGGCATGGCGTCGCGCGCGTTCACGGCGAGATTCACGATCACCTGCTGGAGCTGCGTGGGATCCGCTCCGATCCGCTCGACGCCGTGCTTTACATCGACCTCGAACCGGATCGAGCTCGGCATCAGCGGGCGCAGCAGCTCTTCGACCTCGGCGATTGCGCGGCTCACGTCGAGCGAGCGAATCGACACGCTGCTGCGTCGTGAGAACGCGAGCAGAGAGCGCGTGAGCTGCGCGCAGTGTTCGGCGGCCCGCTTCAGGTCGGTGAGGGCGTCGGTGGCTTCCGCGTTGCCAGAGACCTGTGCCAGCAGAAAGCGGGCGTTGCCGAGCATCACGGTGAGCTGATTGTTGAAGTCGTGAGCGATCCCGCCGGCGAGCGTGCCGACCGCCTCCATCTTTTGAGCCTGGAGCAGCCGCCGCTGGCTCTCGGCGAGGTTCTCCTCGGCGCGCTTGCGCCGCAGCGCGCCGACGAAGATCTCGCCCATCAAACGCAGGGGCGTGATCGTCTCGGGCGGCCAGCTGCGCTCCTCGTGCACGGTCTCGAAGATCAGGTAGCCGATCGCGCGCTCGCCCGAGTTCAGCGCGATGCAGAGCAGGGACTGGATCCCGCGCTGCTCGAGGTCGGCCCGCTCGAGCGCGGCTTCCGGAGGAAGCTCCGTCGCCCGTCGGATCTGGATCACCTCGCCGCGTGCCAGGCGCTCGAAGGCCCAGGGGAACGTCGTCTGCCGCCGGCGCACGAAGCTGCCCTGCTGGGCCTCGATACCGGGGCCGCACCACTCGAAGGCAACCGGAACCCGATCGCCGGGCTCCCGAGTGGTGAGCATCCAGACGCGGTCGGCGCCGGCTACCGCGGCCAGGCCGGCCAGACTGCGGCGGACCTCGTCGTCCACGGCTTCCGCCGGCAGCGCGAGGAAGCGCCGGGAGAGATCCGCGATCCGCGTCTCGAGGTCGAGCTGGTGGCGCAGCGCCTCCTGGCTCCGCTGCCGCTCGGTGACGTCGCGCAGCACGGCGACCACGCGGCGCGCTCCCCCCGCGATCGAGAACATCCGGGCCGTCGCCTCCAGCGTCACCCACGACCCGTTCCGGTGTCGGGCCCGGTAGATCGAGGTGCCGGCGCCCTCGGCCCCCTCGGCCGAGGCGTACTTCCGGATCAGCGCCGGATGGTCCGCCGGGTGGACCAGGTCGGCAAAGCGCAGACGTGTCAGCTCCTCGCGCGGATAGCCCATCAGCTCGCTGAAGCTCGGGCTCGCGTACAGGAACTGACCATCGGCGGAGAACTCGCAGATCGGGTCCTTGGCGTGCTCGGCGAGCGCGCGAAAGCGCTCCTCGCTCTCGCGCAGCGCGACGTCGCTGCGCATGCGCTCGAGTGCGCTGGTGAACAGGTCGGCGACCACCCGCAGCCAGGTGATCTCGTGCGGGGACCAGCTCTTCTCGCTCCGGATGCAGTGGAAGCCGAGCAGGCCGACCATGCGATCGCCGATCTTCACCGGAATGCTGAGGTACGAGCGCACCCCGCCCGCCAACAGGCTCTCGCGGGCTTCGCGGGCCTCCTCGGGCAGGTCCGCGACCCGGGGCACGTGGACCGGCTCGCCACGCACCAGGCGCCGGAGCGCCCATTTCTGGTTGCGCGCGCGGTCGTAGGAAAGCCGCGCGGGGTGATCGTCGATGCCCGGAGCGTTGCAGTCGTAGTAGCGCAGGCCTGCGGGGTCCTTCTCCTCGATCGACACCAGGTAGCAACGGTCGGAGCCGCCCAGCGCCGCGGCGGTGGCGAGCGCGTGCCGGATCGCCGGCTCGATCGCGGTCCCGGTGGCGGCCAGCAGCTCGCGCGAGATCGAAGCGATGCTCTTCTCGGCTTCCAGCTGCCGCTCGAGATCGCGCCTGCGCAGCTCGCGCTCGCCCACGTCGCGGATCACCAGCGCGATCCGGCGCTGGCCGTCGGGCTGGTCGAAGGGGGAGGCGGAGGTCTCGACCCAGCGCCAGCTCCCGTCGCGGTGTCGTGCCCGGAAGGTCACGCCCTCGGGAGCGCTGCCGCCCGCCTGCGCCGAGCGGAGTCGCTCCGCCATCGGCCGGTCCTCGGGATGGACCAGCGAGAGCAGGTCGACTCCTTCGAGCTCCTGGAGCTCGAAGCCGAACAGGTTCTGGAAGCTCGGGCTCGCGTAGAGGATGCGCCCCTCGGCGGTGACCTCGCAGATCGCGTCGCGCGCGCGCTCCGTGAGGCGGCGGAAGCGCTCGTCGGTGGCGGCGCGGGCCTCCTCCGCTCGCAGGCGGCGCAGCGCGGTCGAGAAGACCTCGGCGAAGAGTTCGACGCGCGCGACATCCTGGTCGGTCCAGCGCTTCTCGACCGTGTGGGTGAAGACATCGAGCAGGCCGATCGTGCGGTCGCCGCGCCGCAGCGGGATGGCTAGGTAGGAGCGGACCCCGAAGCGCTCGAATTCGCGGCGTTCGGGCGCTGCCGCCGGCGGCAGCTCGGAGATCCGCGGCGCGCGGATCTTGCGGCCGCTCTCGAGCTCACCTCTCGACCATCGGTACTCGCTCAAGGTTGCCCGCAGGTCGCCCTGCGAGATCCGTACCGGGACGCCTTCCGCGCGCCACTCGAAACTTCCGCGGAATCGCGAGCCTCCGGCGGGGTAGACGAAGAATCGCGTGCGGTCGCCGCCCACGATCTCGGCGGCGGCCTGCAGCCCCTCGCGGACTCCCGCTTCGAAGCCATCGGCGCCGAGCCCGAGGAAGCGGCGCGAGAGCTCGGCGATGCGCTGCTCCGCGCGCAGCTGCTCGGCCAGCGCATGCGCGACCGCGATCTTCTCGGTCACGTCGCGGAGCACCAGCACCGCCCGTCGCTCGCCCGACGCCGTGCGGTACGGACGGCCCGCCAGCTCGACCCAGCGCCAGCCGCCCTGGCGGTGCGCGAGCCGGAAGACGAGCTCCGCCGGGCGTTCCTCCGCCATCGACTGCGCGCGGATCGCCTCGACCGGTAGGCGGTCGTCCGGGTGGATCAGCTCGAGGGCGTGCTTGCCCGTGATCTCGTCCGGCTTCCAGCCGAAGAGCTCCGTGAAGCGCGGGCTCACGTAGAGCACGCGGGCATCCAGCGAGATCTCCGCGATCGCGTCCTGGGCGTGCTCGGTCAGCGCTCGAAAACGCGCCGGGTCCGCCGCGAGCGTCCGGTCGTCGCCCTGGTTCGGGTCCATTGAAGCCAAGCCTCGGGCGAGCCGCTCGGCGCCGGCTCGGATCCCCTGGTTTTCGACGGATCGCAGGGGTGGGCTTGAGGCCGAATCTTTCAGGTGGGAAAGGTGGGATGGGTGGTGGCCCAGGGCAGAATCGAACTGCCGACACCGTGATTTTCAGACACACTCCGCGCCCATACGAAACCAAACACCCCAGACGCAACCGAACAGTTTCGAGCCGTTACGGGGCCAAGCTTGCGTGTCCCGTATGGTTCGGTAAGCGGTGTATGGGCTGGATGCACCCAAGATGCACCCAGGAAAACAGAGGGGAGGCTGCGGGCTGTGGCCTGAGATCGACCGCACCCGGGGCCTAGGGAACGTGACCCGAAGTGCCGCGGCTCCGCACACCTCGCGCGCCTACTACGTCCGCGCGCCGCGTGCGCTGAATTTCGCGGCCCAGCAGTTCACCAGTCTTCCCGGTGGTAGATTTGGTCGATCGCGCACGCCTTCCGCACGTCCTCGGCGTTGCCGTCCGTCTCTTCGAAGAGGAATTCTACAAAGTGCGACGGATCGCGGGGCTGGCCCCTGCGCTTGTCTCGAGCAGAGAAACGCTTCCAACCCACATAGCCGCCAAAGCTGTTCTTCGCGTTGAATTGGCCGCACCACGCGAGATAGGAAAGTTCGCTGTGCCGGAGCTTTCGAAACTGCACCGATCCGGGGTCGAAGAGATCGCTAAACTCCGTGAATAGGTCCCGCAACTCTTCTTCGCGCAAGTCCTCGGCACGAGCTGGAACGGCGAACAGCGCGAGGGCGAGACAGAGGGCGGCTCGTCTTAACATCGGGGGTTCCGTCTCGCCGGCGGGGTGCCGCCGGTTAGTCCTAGCTCAAGCCCGGTGCCACCGTATCATAGGTTACGCACCCGTGCCGCCTCTGACGGTACACAAGCACGAGTAGGCCAGTCATCACGAGCAGGCCCGTGCCGGGCTCGGGGATCTGAGCGACGCGAAAACCATAGTAATCCTCCTCATTCGTCGGCGGGTCTCCGTAGACCCACGACGCTGCGAGAAAGAGCGGGCCGTGGCGGTAACCACCACCCTTGATTCTTCGGTAAGCGCCGCTGGTCGACTCGTTCCACTCAAAGACGTTCCCGCCTTGATCGAACGTTCCCCACGGACTCGGCGACCCCGTATAGCTCCCGACGTCGGTCAGATCCCCATAGGCGCAGTTGGCCGTGTTGGCACCCGCCCCAGGCGAGTCACAATCCGTTTGCACATCCGAGCCTGCGGGAAATTCGTAGTAGCTCCCCGACACCGCTTCGTAATAGGCCGCCTTATACCACTCATTCTCGCTAGTGAGGAATATCGTCGCCCCTGCGTTGCGAGCTATCGAATTTGCGCTGATCCCCGCCGCCGTGATCGTGTAGGCACCGTCCTCGGTGGTGCTGCTCCCCTGCGCGCCCGTCGGCTGGCCGTTGTGGAGCCAATTGGCGAACCGAATCGAGTCGTAGAACGAGATGTAGTTCACCGGCATGTTGCCGCGACTTGCCAACGCGCTGTATGTGAAGCTCCCTGAGCTGCCGCTGCGCGATATCCCTCCCACGCCCGAGCCCATGCTCGTAACGTAAAGCCCGTTGGGGTCGGCAGCCGCCACCGCGTTGAGGAATTCGGCGTATTGGGTGTTCGTGACCTCGTATTTTGAAATCTGGTAGGTGTACGCGACCAAGCCGAAGCCTGTCTCAGCGGCAACATTGCCAGGCGCCGCCACCGTGACCCACTCGATGTTCACGGCCGAGGCCGCCGGTGCCAGCAAGAGAGCCGCCACCAGCGGCAGGGACAGCGAAAGCGCGCGATTCCGCATTGCACCCCTTCCGAGGAGAAACCCCCCATGAGAGCGGACGGGAGACATTCTCTCACAAAGGCCCGGGGGGGATGCGGCCCCTTCGACGAGGGCTAATCTGCGGCTGATCGGGCGCTGATCGGGCGCTGACACCGCGCCGCAGGTGGGGGCGCCCGCCCGTGGTTGTGTACGATCGGCTGCACCTCGGGCTAGGCCGGCCAGCCGAACGAGCGCTCGCTCCGCGCCCTGCCCCGGGGCTCTCAGGAGCGCCGCGAGGGGTGCGCGGCCCATGCGATCGAAGAGCCGGCGGGAGGTGCTGCGCATCGCCCGCAAGAACATCGCCGAAGTAGCCCCGCTGTGGCATCGCCAGGGGCTACTCGAGGACGCCCCCCGCGTCGAGATTCGGCGGGCTGCACTTCGACGGATCGAGCGGGAGATCAGGGCAGAGCGGGAGGCGGCGTAGGTGGTTCCTGAAATCAAACCAACCGGAGGGGATCGCGTGGCAGGCTACACGGAAAGCGGGAAGATCGGAGAGATGCTCTCTCGCGTGACGGAGCACGTTCTTGTCGAGCTGCGCGCAGGTGGATTTCTCGAGCACATGGCCCGGTTTTCGGGGGTCGAGCGCGCCCGCGAATCCGACAAGCTGTGGGACGGCGTGTCAACAGCCCTTCGCGACGCGGCGATCCGGGAGGCGGCATCGACGCCGACGGCGGCCGAGCAGGCCGGGGAGCTCGAGCATTACGCCAAAGACGAGGGAGGCGAGGGATGAAGGTCACGCCGACGATCGTGCCGCTCGTCATGGGCGCGGAGGGAGGGGCATAGGTGGAGCGCAAGCCGAGCGCGAGACGACGCCGACTTGGATTATCTACACCCTCCGCGACTGGCCCGCCGCCTTACTTAATCCGGCATTCGGTTACTGAAGCGCACTCCCGCGCCGCTCGCCTGCTCGCTCTCGGAACCTCCGTCGCATACCGGGAATGCCTCGCGGTCGCCAATACCCAAGCCGCGCTCGCAGTCGACGACCTTCTGGTTTTTGCTCTACACGTGCGTCGATCGCTAGACCTCATTGGGATAAGGCAATCCTTCCGGGATCTCGAACTCGTAGCCGGCAGAGGCCCGTACGCAGATTGGTACAAGGACCAGAACCACCGCTTCCTCAAGCTGCTTGGCCTCGTGATACATGCAACGCTCCTAGGTATCACGGGGCCTTCGAGTGCGCGAGGCGACGTAATGAAGGAACTGGTCGAAGGGGCGGACATGTATCCGCATCACTTTTGGGCCAGGTCGGAGGAGGGAATCGCAACTGTGTGTATCGAGAGTTTCGTTCGGACCTACCTCGAGCATGTAGAACCGCGACTGCTCGAAGCAATGGACGTTTTAGGAATCACGTCCCCGCTCCCGGACTCGGAATGGCGAGGACGCATCCTGACTACGACGGAGCCGACGAGGGAGTAGCGGAATGATTAGAGCCGCGATCTACGCCCGCATGAACATCGGGAGGTGGCAGCGATGAAGGGACAACTCGAGAAGTGCGGCGATGGTGTCAAGCCGGGCGCAGTCGCCGCCGAAGCGCAGGAGGTTGGGTGAGCGAGACGCCGAAGAGCATGACTGTCGTGGAGTTTCTCGTCTGTCAGCCGCTCTACACCACGGCGCTGATTTCAGCGGAGGATCACTCGCTGTTTCCGCCGGGCTTGCCTGAGCGCATCTTCGCAATGTGCGCGAAGTGCGGTCGAGAACAGCCATTTCTGAACGCCGCAGCAGGGCGTCCGCGGCCGGCCACAACCGAAGGGCCGCCGAAGCGGCGCTACCAATGGGAGGAGCGCTGGAACGTCGACGAATTCAACTTCGCGTGTCCGGGGTGTACGCTGCGGCTCGATTACTGGGTCGAGCTTTTGAGACCTGTCATGGTGGAACAGAAGCTCGTCGGGTGGGCTGTTCGGAAGGTAGGTCAGCGCCCACCCTCTAGCATCGAGATCAAGCCGGTTGTTCGTCGGGCCTTGGGCGAGGATGCCGAACTCTACACCCGCGCACGAATCTGCCTGAATCAGGGATACGGAATTGGCGCCTGTGCATACATGCGACGGCTGCTCGAGAACCAGATCAATCCGTTGCTAGAGGCGATTCACGAACTGCGGCAGCAGCAGCGCGCGAAACCAGCAGAGCTCAATGCGATTAAGAAGGTGATCAGGAGCCATTCCTTCGATGGCAAGCTGCGACTGGCCAACAAACATGCTCCCCCTGAGCTGATTGTCGAGGGAGTGAATCCTCTGACGGTGATATTTAATGCGTTCAGTCGCGGCATTCATCAGCTCGACGAGGATGACGCGGTTGCGAGAGCCAGCGGGCTCCTCGGGGCGCTCGACATTGTGATCGAGCACTTGTCCCGCGTGCGAGAGCAGAGAGCCGAGCTGAAGTCTCTGATTCACGCTGCTGCCCACAAGACGGAGGTTTCCGAATGAAGGGCCAGATCGAGAAGCGTGGCGCGTACCATGCCCGCTGAGGTTGCGAAGAAGATCCTCGCCACCGGAAGCTTGACAACTCCCGAAGCGCGCGAGGGCGGAATTGCGCTCATTTCGCTCGCCTCGAAGCTCAGCACCGGCAGGATCGAAGCGACCGCGTGGTACGCCGCAATTGAAGACGCAGACGTTGAGGATCTGATCTTTGCAATCGGCGTGGTGAGTGGTCCCGCAGTCGAGTCCGCTCGCTCGATGGTCGAGCGCAAGCTCAACGCCGAGATGATCGAGAAGATGCGCGATCTCGAAGCGGTGACGATGCGCCTCGAGAAGCGAGCTTACTTCGTCGGTGCCGTGGGCGTCGTCGCGACCATCGTCGGGACGATCGTGGCTGGGCTGAGTCTCTGGAAAATGTGGTGACGGTCTTGAGTGATGAGCGAGATCACGAATGAGTAAGCAGATCGGTCAGTGCGCAATCTGCAACTTGCCCGAGGCGACCAGGCAAACATCGCCGGGTGAAGACGCAGGCTATTGGGATTGCCCGCGATGCGGGGCCTTCTGGCTCTCAGGTATCAACGAAGTGACGCTTCCATCGCTCCTCAATCAGAACCCGCGAATGCGCCCAGCCCTTGGCTATCGAGTCCGCCGGATGCAAGGACACGAACCAAAACGTCCATATCGGAGGGTGACGAACGATCTGATCGCGTCGATCGAGAAGGATTCGTCGCTTCCGACCCCCGCCGAACAGGCGAATAACCTGATTCTGTGGCTCGGCGACGAGTTGGCGGGTAGAGAAGGCGAGCAGCACAGCATCGACGGCAACCGTGATTACAGTCGCGTCGGTGGTTCGAGCGCTAGATCGCTACAGTTTCTCTCCCGCGAGCTTCAACGGACGGGGCTGCTTCAGAGCCCCCGTGACGAGAGCGGCCTCGAGTTTCGAGCGTGGCTGACCCTCGAGGGCTGGCAGCGGTATGAGGGACTCAAACGCGGTAGGTCCGACTCGCGCCGCGCGTTCATGGCAATGGAGTTCGACGATGCGAAGCTCGATAGCATCGTCGACAATTGGTTCAAGCCGGCTGCGCTTCAGACGGGGTTCCACTTGGAGCGCATCAATGAGCGCCCGGAGGCAGGATCGATCCCCAACAGGATGCGGTTGGAGATCCTGCGTTCCCGCTTCGTAGTAGCGGACCTGACTCACAAAAATCTCGGGGCGTACTGGGAAGCCGGCTTCGCTGAGGGGCTCAGGAAGCCCGTGATCTATTCGTGCGAGAAGTCGATCTTCGACAAGAAGGAAGTACACTTCGACGTGACTCAGCAGCAGCACGTGGTTTGGGACGCATCGAAGCCCGAGGAGGCAGCGAAGCAGCTCAAGCTCTGCATTCGCGTCACCTTGCCCGACGAGGCGATATTGGAAGACTCCGCGCCGCAGGAGGAAAAATGAAGGGCCAGATCGAGAAGCGCGGCGAGAGCGTCTACCGGCTCCGATGGTATCGGGGTTGCCTCGGCGGGAAACGAACCTACGGGTCGAAGACCGTTCGCGGCAACCGGCGCCAGGCCGAGGAGCAGCTCCGCAAGGTCCTCTCTCGCCAGGACGACGGGCACGCGGTCCCCTCGCGCGTGCCGACCCTCGCTGAGTTCCTCGAGACGTGGAAGCTCGGCGAGGCCGCGGCAGCGCTGCGCCCGCGCACGCTCCGCGGCTACCTCGAGAAGCTCGAGCGGCACGTCATTCCAGCGCTCGGCTGTGCTTCGCTCTGAGCGATTCACACGGCCCGGATCGAGCTCGAAATCGTCGCGCCGCTCCGCAAGGCCGGGAAGCTGCGGACGGCGCAGATCGCGGTCGCCGCGCTGTCCAAGGTCATGCGTTCGGCGCTCAAGGATCCGACGCTCGGCCTCACCGGTAACCCATGCCGTGGCGTAGAGATTGGCACGTCCGGCCGCCGTGACGTGCAGCCGATGGACGACGAGGAGCGCGCGCGCTTCTGCGAGGCGATCCGCGGGGAGCCACACGAGGCGCTCTTCCTGTTTCTTATGGGCACGGGGCTGCGCCCGGGCGAGGCCCTGGGGCTCGGGTGGGAGCACGTCGAGCTCGAGGCCGCCTCGCTGCGCGTCGAGCGCCCATGGAGGTTGGACTCGATCCACGAGGGCTCTTTCGTGGTCACCAGCGCTGGGGAGGTTCGACTCCTTCCAGATCTTGACCGGTAGCGCTGCAGTGCTCGCGCTCGCCTAGCCCTACCGTGAACCGAGCCAGTCGCGAGCCCGCGCGTTGTGCGCCTTGATTGCGGCTTGATTCCGCTCGTTTTGCGCTCTGGCGGCGGATTCCTGTGCCGCACGCCTGGCATCCGTCCACGCCTCGGTGTTACAGGCTCGACAGGCATAGGCGCCCTGGGACAGCTCGTGCAGGCGAATCCGAGTCCGCTTCGAGTCGAAGCAAGTAGAGCAAAAGGGACCGTCGCTCTCGTCCCAGTAGGCGTTGTCATGGAATGTGAGGCGGCCCTTGTCGCGCAGGTGCTCCTCGAGATCGTCGATCCGTTGCCGAAGTTGGCGGCGCTCCTCTTGCTCGTCGAGCGCCGCCTGCTGCAGCTGCAGGACCTTCCGCAGCAGCTCAATGTTGTCGGCCTTCTGGACGAGCTCGGCGACGTCCTTGATGTTCTCGATCAACCCCATTTCTTACCCCCCGCGGGTGGCACCCAGCCGGCACCCAAGCATGTCCGCCGAAACCGCGTAAGTAGTGGTGGCCCAGGGCAGAATCGAACTGCCGACACCGTGATTTTCAGTCACGTGCTCTACCAACTGAGCTACCGGGCCACGAGGCGCGAAAGCTAGCCGGCCTGGGTGAACTCCGCTCGCCTTCG